>Ga0066255_1001937_pt1 | contig 14796 bp, 10 predicted proteins | sample ThiBiot_750_biof_FD_71148 | JGI IMG/M metagenome (GOLD analysis project Ga0066255, IMG submission 71148) | Wastewater bioreactor microbial communities from Cape Town, South Africa - Thiocy_expt_750_biof (version 2) | ecosystem: Engineered > Bioreactor > Thiocyanate-remediating >... | reverse complement strand
CCAACGCCTACGACGAGGCGATCACGACGCCGACCGAGGAAAGCGTGCGCCGCGCGATGGCCATCCAGCTCGTGATCAACCGCGAGTGGGGCCTCGCCATGAACGAGAACCCGAATCAGGGTTCGTTCATCATCGACGAACTGACCGACCTCGTCGAAGAGGCCGTGCTCAAGGAGTTCGAGGCGATCGCCGCGCGCGGCGGCGTGCTCGGCGCGATGGAAACCGGCTACCAGCGAGGCAAGATCCAGGAGGAATCGCTCTACTACGAGCACAAGAAGCACGACGGCTCGCACCCGATCATCGGCGTCAACACCTTCCGCAATCCGAAGGGCGACGCGCAGATCGAGATCGAGCTGGCGCGCTCGACGGAGGAGGAGAAGCAGTCGCAGATCGCCCGCCTGCGCGACTTCCAGCAGCGCAACGCGGCCGCATCCGCCGCCATGGTCGAGCGCCTGAAGCAGACCGTGATCGACAACGGCAACGTCTTCGCCGTGCTGGTCGACGCCGTGCGCGTCTGCTCGCTCGGCCAGATCACCTCGGCGCTTTACGAGGTGGGTGGGCAGTACCGCCGCAGCATGTGATTGTTGTACCGGGCGCCGTTTCGCGCGGCGCCCGTTCGTAGCATCAGTGTCGCTTCACCTTGCGGCCCGCCGGCGACGGCGGGCTTTTTTTCGCCCGCGCCCGGCTGCCGGGCGCGGCCGCCGCTGCCTCCGCGGCTTTGCGTTGGGCCAGGAAGTCGGGCTGGAAAATGGCCATCCGCAGCGCATCCCGGTATTGCCCGTTGACGAAGAATTCGTGGCGCAGGACGCCTTCGTCCTGAAAGCCGAGTTTGCGATAGACCGCGAGCGCCGCCGGATTGTCGCAGTCGACGACCAGGAAAAGCTTGTACAGGTTGAGTACGAAGAAGGCGTACTCGATCGCCAGGACGGTGGCCGGGGCTGCGTAGCCCTTGCCCTGGTGCTCCGGCGCGATGATGATCTGGAACTCGGCGCGGCGGTGCAGATGATTGATTTCCACCAACTCGACGAGGCCGACGCTGACGCCGTCGCGTTCGACGACGAAGCGCCGTTCGCTCTGGTCGTGGATGTGCTTGTCGTAGAGGTCGCACAGTTCGACGAAGGCCTCGTAGGGCTCCTCGAACCAGTAGTGCATGACCGTTTCGTTGTTGTCCAGGTCATGTACGAAGCGCAGGTCTTCGCGCTCCAGGGGGCGGATTTTCAGCGGCATGTTCATGTTTTTCACCGAGGGCAGGATTCGTCGGACGGCCTTCATCCTACACGACGCCGGGCGCCGCCCCGCTTCGGCACGCCTTGCCGGGCGATGCGGCCCCGTCCTCCGCGAAGGACTCGTCCGGGCCGCGCCGAGCGGGGCCCGGTTCTGGCGCCCGCTGGTGCGGGCCGGGCGCCGTGGCGACGGGGCGCCGTCCTACTTGCTCAGGCGCTCGTAGAGTTTGACGGTGGTATCGACGTGGCGCAGCAGGCGGTCGCCTTCGACCATGATGCCGCGTGCGTGGTGCGACTTGCCGAGATAGGGCAGGCTCGGCTCCAGCGCACGGGAGAATTTCTGCCACTGGGCGGCGACCTCTTCGAGCTGGGCGGCGAGCTGCGGCAATTCCTTGCCGCTTTGTCGCAGGGTATCGAGATTGTTCTCGAATTCGGCGCAGGAAAGCTCGTGCTGGGCCAGCGCGCTGTCGCGGCAAGCGGGCCAGGCACGGAACAGGAAGAGCTTGCTGATGCGCTGCGAGAGCATGCGATTGCGACCGGCAATATTCACGTAGCGGGCGCCGGGCGTTGCCGCGAGGCGTTCGGCGCGGCCGGTCAGCGCGTCGGTGGCGGCCAGGATTTCCTCGCTGAGCGCGAGCATCTGCGCGGGGGCCGCAGAGGCTGCGGGGGTTTCGGAGAAGAGCGCCGGCCGGAAGCGCCGCCAGATTTCGCCGACGGCCTGCAGGTTTTCGGCGAGCGGTGCGGGCAGCGCGAGGCGTTCGAGGCGCGCGAGATGGCGGGCGAACTCGCCGTCGAGCCGGCGCAGACGGACCGCCGCCGTGCTCGGCGTGATGTCGCTGGCGATCAGCGCCCAGGCGCTGGCCAGGCGCTGCGAAAGCACGCGCAGGCGGCCGCAGAGGTTGATCAATGCGCCCGGCAGGACCTTCGGCGGCTGCGCCTTGTCGACCTTGGCCCGGCGCGAGAAGTTGAGGCGCCGCGCCGCACCGCCGTTCTCGGTGTCGAGCAGCGCGGCGTTCTGGATATGTACCTTGCGCCCCTCGACGACGATCACGCCGCTGTCGCTCAACTGCCGCAGATTGCGCGACAGCGATTCGGGCGTCATGCCGATGCGCGCGGCGATCAGCGTTTTGCTGGCCTTGAGGACGACCGTCGTTTCGCCGGCAAGGCCGGTCGGTTCGCCGGCGAGTTCGAGCAGGTAATCGAGCAGGCGCTGCGTTCCGGTCAGGCTGTAGTGGTGGCCGGTGACGTCGAATTCGACGGCGCACAGGCGGTCGGCCAGCGCCTGGACGATGCGCCCGGCGAGGTCGAGGTCGCGCGCGAGGAGCGCGCGCAGCCGGCGCAGGTCGATGGCGAGCGCGACGCTCGACGCGATGACTTCGCAGGACGAGGCGTAGCGCGGACCGCCAAAAACTTCGCCCGGCGCCAGAAGCTGCGGCGCCTGCGCGAGTTCGATGACCTTCTTGCGGCCGCCGGCCAGCGTCGTCGAACGGCGCACGCTGCCGCTCACCAGCAGGTGGGCTTCGCGGATCGGTTCGCCGGCGCGGAAAAGGTAGTGGCGCGGCGGCAGTTCGAGCAGGCGGCTCGCGGCGGCAAGCTCGTCGGCACTGGATTCCGGCAGGCCGGAGAATAGCGGGCTCTTCGCGAGCAGATCGCGCTGCGCCCAATGGGCTTCTTTGAAGGGGGCTCTCAAGTCAGTAGCTCTTTCGGCTTGAAAAGCCGTACTAAACAAAACGGGAAGGGGGCAAAACCCCCTTCCCGTCGATCTTACAATTTACGGCGCCGGTTTAGTAGACGTCGTGCTGCGTATTGAAGACGTTGAACTTGCCGGTCGGCGTGACCAGTTTCGGATCGCGGATGACGGCCTTCAGCTTGCGCGTCTTGTCGTCGACGACGACGATCGCCGATTCCTGGTCCTTGCCGTTCCATACCGAGAACCAGACTTCGTCGCCGGCCTTGTTGTATTCCGGCTGGACGACGCGCTTCGGGCCGGCCTTGATGCCGGACCAGTCGCCGATCGGGATCAGTTCGTAGCCCTTGTCGATGTGGTCGATGTTCCACACGGCGACCGACTGGCTGACGCTGGCTTCGGGATTGAGCGTCGTGTCGACCCACAGGTTCTTCGATTTCGGATGCGTCTTCAGGAACAGCGAGCCGCCGCCCAGGCCCTTCAGCGAGCGCACCACCTTCCAGGCGTTGTCCGGATGCTTCTCGGGGTCGGTGCCGATCAGCGAGATCGTTTCGTCGCCGAGGTGGCCGGTCGCCCAGACGGGGCCGAACTTGGGATCGACGAAGTTAGCGCCGCGCCCCGGGTGCGGCGTCTTGCCGACTTCGACGAGCTTGGTCAGCTTGCCTTCCTTGGTGTCGATCACGGCGATCTTGTTCGAGGCGTTGGCCGCATCCATGAAGTAGCGATGCGTCGACTCGAAGCCGCCGTCGTGCAGGAAGGGGGCCGCCTCGATCATCTTGATCTTCAGGTTGTTCAGGTCGCGGTAATCGACCGAATAGACCATGCCGGTTTCCTTCACGTTGACGAAGAATTCCGGGTTGAAGTGCGAGGAGACGATGGCGGCGACGCGCGGCTCCGGATGGTAATCCTGGGTGCCTACGGTCATGCCGCGGGTGGACACGATCTTGCGCGGCTTCAGCGTGTCGCCGTCCATGATCACGAACTGCGGCGGCCAGTAGGTGCCGGCGATCGCGTACTTGTCCTCGTAGCCCTTGGCCTTCGAGCTTTCGACCGAGCGCGCTTCCATGCCGACCTTGATCTCGGCGACGGTGTCCGGCTTCTCCATCCACAGGTCGATCAGGTTGATCTTGGCGTCGCGGCCGATCACGAACAGGTAGCGGCCGGAAGCCGACATGCGCGAGATATGCACGGCGTAGCCGGTGTTCAGGATGCTGACGATCTTTTTGCTGTCGCCGTCGATCAGCGCGATCTCGCCGGCGTCGCGCAGGGTCACCGAGAACAGGTTGTCGAGGTTGAGCGTGTTCATCTTCTTCTTCGGCCGCTGGGCGACCGGGACGATGACCTTCCACGACGCTTCCATCTCCTTCAGGCCGTACTCGGGCGGCGCCGGCGGCGTCTGCTGGATGTAGCGGGCCATCAGGTCGACCTCGTCGTCGGTCAGCACGCCGGAGGTACCCCAGTTCGGCATGCCGCCGGCCGAGCCGTACTTGATGAAGACCTTCAGGTATTCCAGCCCCTTTTCCAGCGTGATGTCCGGGGTCAGTGCCTTGCCGGTGGCGCCCTTGCGCAGCACGCCGTGGCAGCCGGCGCAGCGTTCGAAGAAGATGCGCTTGGCCTTCTCGAACTCGACCTCGCTCATCGTCGGTGCCAGCGGGTTGATGTCCTGATGCATCGGCACCTTGGCCAGCGGCGAACTGCCGCCGGCCTGATAGTCGCGCATCGTGGCGTCGCCGTGCGCGGCCGGCGTCTCGGCGAAGGCGATCTGGAAGGTGAGCGCCAGCGCCGATAGCGCGGCCAGCCGTTTGAAGCTTCCTGAAATCATGACTCCCTGGTCCTCTCTGTGATGACGTGAAAATTGATTGCGACGGCGCACTCTCGCAAGCGCATCGATCCACGCTTTGATCCGGATCAATTGAGGGCGCGAGCCAGTGCTGGCGGGCTTTTGCGCGGTGGGCGGCCTTGACCGTTATCAAGCCTCGGCATGCGGACGGTCTGCCGGAGGCAGCCGTGTCGGCCGCTCCCGGCGGCGGGCACGGCGCTCGCCGGTGGCGCTTCGGCGGGCAGCTTCAAGGCCGCCGTGGCCGGCGCCGGGGGCTTCCTCTATGACTTTCGTCTGTTATGCTCTGCGGGCGCTTCGTGCGTATCGCGCGGCGCAGCGTGCGGATTCGCCGCCAGCCTCGGCAGGCGGTCCGGCGCGCTGCGGCGAGGCGGGAAAAATACAAACAGAATCGGACCGACGACGGGCTGCGCCCGTGCCGGATCCGGCCTTTCTCGGAGAGACGAATTCATGCTGAACTTCATGACCAGTTTGCGCGCGCGTTTGCTGCTGCTTTTCGGCGCCCTGCTCGCGGGGACTTTCTACTACACGGCGACCAACCTGCTGTCCGACTGGCAGCAGCTGCGGCAATGGCGGCAGATCGCGGCGATCGAGCGCAGCGCCGTCGGAGTCAGCGCCGTCGTCCATGAGCTGCAGAAGGAGCGCGGCCTGTCGGCCGGCTTCATCGGCAGCAAGGGAGCGAGGTTCTCCGACGAACTCGCCGGCCAGCGGCAGCAGACCGACGCCGCACGCAAGACGCTGGGCGGCATCCTCGGCGAACTGGAAGCCGATGCGCTGCCGGCGGCCTTCCGCCAACGCCTCGGCGAAGGCTTGAGCAACCTCGACCGCCTGGCCGAACGGCGCTCGGAAATCAGCGGGCTGGCGATGGTCGCGCCCGACTCCTTCGCTTTCTACACCGGAACCATCGATCGTTTCCTCGGCGCGCTGGATCTGGCGACCTCGATCACCGACGACGCGGAAATCGCCAAGCAGATCATGGCCTACACGCTCTTCCTCAACGCCAAGGAGCAGGCCGGCCGCGAGCGCGCCACGGCCAACGGCATTTTCGCCGCCAACGCGCCGTTGAGCGTCGCGCAGGTGCAGGCGCTGCAGAAAATCGTCACGGCGCAGGACGTCTATCTCGCCAGCTTCCGCACCGTCGCCTCGGCGGCGGACAACGGCGCGCTCGACGCGCTGAACGCCGTGCGTGCCGCGACCGAAACGGCAGCGCTGCGCAAGGTCGTGAGCGAAAAGGCGCTCGACGGCGGCTTCGGCGTCGAACCCGCGCACTGGTTTGCGACGATCACGGCCAAGATCGATGCGATGAAGGCCTTCGAGGACAAGCTCGCCGACAGCCTGCAAAACCGCGTGCACACGCTGGAGCAGGCGGCGCTCTGGCGGATCGGGTTTTCGCTGCTCTCGGCCTGCGTCGTGATCGCCTTCGCCTTCGCCTTCACCACCGTGCTGACGCGCATGCTGCGCCGCCTGAGGGCGGCCGGCGAAGCCGCCCGTCGTCTGGCCGAGGGCGATCTGACGGTGCATGTGGACGTCGATTCGCGCGACGAGATGGGGCAATTGATGGCGTCGATGTCGCGCATGCTCGACAAGCTCGCGCACACGATCGGCGAAGTGACGGCGGCGGCCGACGAGATTTCGAACGCTGCCGGGCAGGTGTCGGAAACGGCGCAGTCGCTGTCCTCGTCGTCCTCCGAGCAGGCCGCCTCGGTCGAGGAAACCTCGGCCTCGGTCGAGCAGATGACGGCTTCGATCCAGCGCAATACGCAGAACGCCCGCGTCACCGACGAGATGGCCGGCAAGGCGGCGCAGCAGGCGGAAGAGGGCAGCGCGGCGGTGCGCGAAACGATGGCCGCCATGCGCAGCATCGCCGAACGCGTCGGCATCATCGACGACATCGCCTACCAGACCAATCTGCTGGCGCTCAACGCGGCGATCGAGGCGGCGCGCGCCGGCGAACACGGCAAGGGCTTCGCGGTCGTCGCCGCCGAGGTGCGCAAGCTCGCCGAGCGCTGCCAGGTTGCGGCGCAGGAAGTCGACCGCCTGGCCGCGTCGTCGGTGAAGCTCGCCGAGCGTTCGGGCGGCTTGCTCGAACAGATGCTGCCGTCGATCCGCCAGACCTCCGAACTCGTCCAGGGCATCGCCGTGGCGAGCGACGAGCAGGGCGTCGGCGTCGGGCAGGTGAACACGGCGATGGGACAGCTCAACCAGGCGGCGCAGCAGAACGCCTCGGCCTCCGAGGAGCTTGCCGCCACCGCCGAGGAAATGGGCGGGCAGGCGACGCAGCTGCAGGCGCTGATGGCCTTCTTCCGCCTGCCCGAGGCCAGCGGCGCCAAGGGGCGCTGAGCGTCGCGCCGCGCCGCCGTCCGGCGGCGATTGCCGGAGGGCGCCCGCTGCCGCGCGGCGCTTCCGGACGCATCCGGTCTTCCCGGGGCGCCGCGCAATTGTCGGACGCGCGACAATTGCGCGGCGGCCGCCGTCCTAGAATGCGCCCAGGCCGCAGCGCGTCCGGCCGCGCTAGCCGCGAACACAGCCGGCGCGGCGCTTGCCGCAAGCGGCGTTGATCAGCAAAGGAGACGGTCGATGAAGGCGGTGAAGGAAATCGTACGGGCCCTGGGCGGCGCCATTTCGCTCTGCGCGTGCTTGCTCGGCGCAACGCCGGCTTCGGCCGAATCCGGCGTTGTGCCGAACGCGATCCGGCTCGGACAGTCGGCGCCGCTTTCCGGCCCGCTGGCCGATCTCGGAACCGAGTACCGCGACGGCGCGCTGGCCTATTTCAAGTGGCTCAACAGTAAGGGCGGCGTGCATGGCCGGCGCATCGAGCTCGTCACGCTGGACGACGGCTACGTGGTCGAGCGGACGGTCGACAACGCCCGCAAGCTGCTCGATGCGGACGCCACCTTCGCCTTCTTCGGCATGTTCGGCAGCGCCAACTACGCGGCGCTGATGCCGCTGATCGGCGAGCGCGCCATGCCGTCCTTCGCGCCCTATACCGGGGCCGACGAGCTGCGCGCCAAGCCCTCGCCCACGACCTTCTGGCTGCGCGCGAGCTACGGCGACGAAACCGAGAAGATCGTCGACCAGCTGACCACGCTGGGCATCGACCGCATCGCCGTCTTCTACCAGAACGACACGTTCGGGCTGGCCGGCCTCTCCGGCGTCGAGAAGGCGCTCAAAAAGCGCAAGCTGGGCGTGCTGGCGACCGGCGTCTACGACAAGACGAAGAACGACGTCGGCGAGGCGGTGAAGAGCATCGGTACCGCCGACCCGCAGGCCGTGGTGATGATCAGCACGTACAAGCCGACGGCCGCCTTCATCAAGCAGATGCGCCTGGCTGGCCGCATGCCGCAGTTCTTCGCGCTCTCGGTGGTCGGCTACAAGACCCTGCAGGCCGAACTCGGCGCCGAGGCGGCGGGAATCGCCATTTCGCAGGTGGTGCCCTATCCGTGGAGCGGCGCGACGCCGCTCGTGCGCGAATTCGAGGCGCTGCCGAAGGAATTCCTGCCGAAGGCCGGCGTCACCTACACGACCTTCGAGGGCTACATCGCCGCCAAGGTTTTTGCCGAAGCGCTGCGCCGCGCCGGTCCGCAGCTGACGCGCGAGAGGCTGCTGTTCGCGCTGGAAAGCATGCGGCCTTACGACAGCGGCGGTTTCTCGGTCGGCTACGGGCCGGGCGACCGGCTCGGCTCGCGCTTCGCCGAAGTGACCATCGTCGGCAGCGGCGGGCGGCTGATGCGCTGAGCACCGCGGCGCTTCACTCCCAGGTGACGGTGGTCGAGAACAGGTAGCCGGCGCCGTACACCGTCTTGATGATCTTCGGGTTGTGCGGGTCGGCTTCCAGCTTGCGGCGCAGGCGCGAGATGCGCACGTCGATGCTGCGGTCGAAGGGCGAGACGCCGCGTTCGCCGAGCAGCTGTTCGCGCGTCAGGATGCGGTTCGGGCGTTCGAGGAAGAGGCTGAGCAACTGCGCCTCGGCGGTACTCAGGCTGAATTCCTCGGCGTTCGGCGCGTACAGTGCGTTGGTGCCGGGGTCGAAGCGCCAGCCGGAGAATTCGGCGACGCTCGGCGCGGTCGCCGGCGCCTTGTCCGTCTGCTTGTCGCAGCGGCGCAGGATGCTGCGGATGCGCGCGATCAGTTCGCGCGGCTCGAAAGGCTTGACGATGTAGTCGTCGGCGCCGAGTTCGAGCCCCATCACGCGGTCGGCCGTGTAGCCGCGCCCGGTGAGGATCAGGATGCCGCACTGCCCGCCCTGGGCGACCTGCTGCTTGCGGATTTCGCGCACCAGCTCCATGCCGTCGATGTCGGGCAGGCCGAGGTCGACGATGCACAGTTCGGGCGTCCGGCTGCGCAGGCCGCGCAGCAGTTCGGCGCCGGTCCGGAACCATTCGGCGGCGAAGCCGAAGTCGTCGAGCACGCGCACGACGATGCGGGCGATCTCCGGTTCGTCCTCGACGAGGTAGATGGTGGCCGGGCTGGCGCAGGCGGCGGCGTTCATGGGTCGGTGATTTGCAGGATGTTGGCCAGTTGCCGTTTCTCGAATGGCTTGCTGAGCATCGGCAGCTGCGGATCTTCGGCGTCCGTCGTTTCTTCTTCGGAATTTCCGTAAGCATAGCCGCTCATCAGCACGATGCGCATCTTCGGCCGGCTTTTTTTGGCCAGGCGCGCCAGTTCCCAGCCGTCGATGCCGCCCGGCATCACGATGTCGGAGAGCATGATCGCGATGTCCGGCACGTTCTCGATGATGCTCACCGCCTCCGGTCCGTTCTCGGCTTCGAGCACCGGGTAGCCGAGGTCGGTCAGCTGCATGCGCACGACGCGCCGTACGTCGGGATCGTCCTCGACGAGCAGCACCAGACGGTCGGTGTTGCCGGGCGGGCGGGCCGCCTCGGGCGGCGCTTCGAGCGCCTCGACGTCCTCGTCGAGCGCCGGCAGGAGCAGGGTGAAGGCGCTGCCCTGGCCCGGTGCGCTGGCGATGCGCACGCCGCCGCCCGACTGGCGGACGAAGCCGTAGACCATGGCCAGGCCGAGTCCGCTGCCCTTGCCGAAGGCTTTGGTGGTGAAGAAGGGTTCGAAGACGCGCGCCTGCGTCGCGCCGTCCATGCCCAGCCCGTTGTCGCTGACGGTGATGGCGACGTAGTCGCCGGGTTTCAGTTCTTCGTTCTGCGCTTCGGCCGCGCCGAGCGTCAGGTCGCCCAGCTCGATGCGGATCAGGCCGCCCTGCGGCATCGCGTCGCGCGCGTTGAGCACGAGGTTGAGCAGCGCGCTGTCGAGCTGGTTGGGGTCGACGCGGGCGAGGCGAGCGGGGTGCAAGGAGTCGCCGGCGAAAGTGGTCAGCGCGATGCTTTCGGGCAGCGAGCGGCGCATCAGCTTGGCCATCTCCTGCACGAGCAGGCCGATATCCACGGTTTTCGGCGCGAGCGGTTGCTGGCGCGAGAAGGCGAGCAGGCGCTTGATCAGGTCGACGCCGCGGCGCGCGGCCTGCAGCGCCGAGTCGAGGTATTCGTCGAGCTCGGTGTCGCGCTCCTGCTGCTCGCGCAGCACGGCGAGGTTGCCGATGACGACGGTCAGCATGTTGTTGAAGTCGTGCGCGATGCCGCCGGTCAACTGGCCGATCGCTTCCATCTTCTGCGCCTGCACGAGAGCCGCCTGCGTGCGCTTCTGCTCGGTGACGTCGAGCGCCAGCACGAAGCAGCCGAGCACGCTGCCGTCCGGCGCGAACTCCGGGACCAGCGTGCTGCGTGCGAAGACCGGGCGGCCGTCCGGGCGGATCAGCGAATATTCGTAGCTGACCTGTTCGCCGCTGGCGCCGCGCAGGACGTTGTGGCGGACGTGGGGCCAGACCGGGCCGAGCACTTTTTCGAGCGGGTGGCCGACGATTTCCTCGGTCGGCAGGCCGAACCATTCCGAGTAGCCCTTGTTGGCGTAGCGGTAGATCAGCTGGCTGTCGAAGTAGCCGATGTTCGCCGGCACGCGGTCGGTGATCAGGCGCAGGCGCTCCTCGGAGCGGCGCAGCGAGGCGGCGATCTCGAGGTTGGCGGCGTTCGCCTCGGTCAGGCAGTTGTTGGCCGCCTCGAGTTCGGCGGTGCGCGCATGCACGCGCTCCTCGAGCATCTGGTTCTGGTTCTCGATCAGCGCTTCGTAGTGGCGCTGATCGGTCACGTCGGTGTACAGCGTCATGAAGCCGGAGTGCGGCAGCGGTCCGCCGCGCACGGCGATGACGCGTCCGTTCGGGCGGTTGCGTTCGGCGTAGTGCGCGGCGAAGTCGCCGGCCAGCGCGACGATGCGCGCGATCAGCGCTTCCGGATCGCCGGGGCCGTATTCGCCGCGGTAGGCGTTGTAGCGGATGAAGCTCTCGAAGGGGGCGCCGACGTAGCCCATCTCCTCGGGAAAACCGAGCAGGCGCAGAAAGGTCCGGTTCCACGCGACCAGGCGCAGGTCGGCGTCGAAGACGGTGAAGCCCTGGTCGAGCTGGTCGAGTCCGGCCTGCAGCATGTCGTAGCGCTGCTGCTGGGTTCCCGCGATATTTTCCATGTCTGTCGATTCCTGCGGCGCCCGGACGGGGCGCGATGCGGCGATTCTAGCCTGCCCGCAGGGCCGTCCAGACGCTTGCAATCATTCGTTACATTCGGACAAAAGTTGCGCAACCTTGTGCTGCGATTCTCCAGCCCGACCCTGCCCGGGGTGCGTGCGCACCGCGGAAATGCAGGACCGGGCGCCCGCCGTCCGGAAAGAAAAAAAGAACATTCAATTGCAACAGCAACCGGAGGGAGTATGAGCACCTCGATTTACAAGCGGATTCGTTCGAATCCCAAGTTCCAGGCTCTGGTGAGCCGCCGCACGCGTCTCGGCCTGATCCTCTCGGCCATCGTCCTCGTCGCCTACTACGGCTTCATGATGGTCGTCGCCTTCAATCCCGCGCTCCTGCACAAGCCGCTGTCCGAAGGCTCGGTGCTGACCGTCGGTGCCCCGATCGGCGCCGCCATCATCATCGTTTCCTGGCTGCTGACCGGACTGTACGTCTGGCGCGCCAATGCCGATTTCGACAAGATCAACGAGGAAGTGCTCAAGGAGGCCGGTCAATGAACCGTTTTGCACAATTACTGTGGGGCGCGCTCCTGAGCGGCGCCAGCCAGCTCGCGCTGGCCGCGCCGGCCGCGGTCGGCGAGGTCGAGAAGCAGCCGGTCAACCTGACCGCCATCGCCATGTTCTTCGTCTTCGTGCTCGGCACGCTGGGCATCACCTGGTGGGCCGCCAGCCGCACCAAGTCGACGTCCGACTTCTATACCGCCGGCGGCGGCATCACCGGCTTCCAGAACGGTCTGGCGATCGCCGGCGACTACATGTCGGCGGCCACCCTGCTCGGTCTTTCCAGCCTCGTGTACATGAAGGGTTTCGACGGCTTCATCTACATCATCAGCTTCTTCGTGGGCTGGCCGATCATCCTCTTCCTGATGGCCGAGCGCCTGCGTAACCTCGGGCGCTTCACCTTCGCCGACATCGCCTCCTACCGCCTCGACGAAACGCGCATCCGCGTCTTCGCGGCGATGGGCTCGCTGACCGTCGTCTGCTTCTACCTGATCGTGCAGATGGTCGGCGCCGGCCAGCTGATCAAGCTGCTCTTCGGCCTCGACTACAACGTCGCGGTGATCGTCGTCGGCGTGCTGATGGTCGTGTATGTGACCTTCGGCGGCATGATCGCCACCACCTGGGTGCAGATCATCAAGGCCGTGCTGCTGCTCTTCGGCGGCGCGACGATGCTCTTCCTCGCGCTCGGGCACTTCAACTTCAGCATCGAGACGATGGCCGCCAAGGCCGTCGAGGTCCACAAGGACGGCCTGAAGATCATGGGCCCGGGCTCGCTGCTCGCCGATCCGGTATCCGCCGTCTCGCTGTCGCTCGGTCTGCTCTTCGGCACCGCCGGCCTGCCGCACATCCTGATGCGCTTCTTCACCGTGCCGAACGCGCAGGCCGCCCGCAAGTCGGTGTTCGTCGCCAGCGGCTTCATCGGCGCCTTCTTCCTGATCGTCTGTCTGCTCGGCGTCGCCGCGATCACCATCGTCGGCACCAATCCCGAGTTCTTCGAGGGCGGCGTCGTCGGCGGCAAGATCATCGGCGGCAACAACATGCCGGTCATGCACCTGGCCAAGGCCGTCGGCGGCGATCTCTTCCTCGGCTTCCTCTCGGCCGTCGCCTTCGCGACCATCCTCGCCGTCGTCTCGGGCCTCGCCCTAGCCGGCGCCTCGGCCATCTCGCACGACATCTACTCGTGCGTGATCCGCAAGGGCAAGGCCACCGGCGCCGAAGAAATGCGCGTTTCGAAGGCCGCTTCGCTGGTCCTCGGCGTGGTCGCCGTGGTGCTCGGCATCATGTTCGAGAAGCAGAACATCGCCTTCCTCGTCGGCCTGACCTTCGGCATCGCGGCTTCGGCCAACTTCCCGGTGCTCATCCTGTCGATGTACTGGAAGGGCCTGACGACGCGCGGCGCGCTGGTCGGCGGTCTGGTCGGTCTGGTTTCGGCGGTGACTTTTGTTGTACTCTCGAAGGCAGTGTGGGTGGTCGTGCTGAACAATCCGGCGCCGATCTTCCCGTACGAGCAGCCGGCGCTGTTCTCGATGCCGCTCGCCTTCTTCTTCACCTGGCTGTTCTCGGTGACCGACAAGAGCGTGCGCGCGCGCGACGAGATCGCTGCCTTCGACGACCAGTACGTGCGTTCGCAGACCGGCCTGGGGGCCGCCGCCGCGTCCGCGCACTGAGCCATGATTCCTCGCAAGTGGTAGTGGTACTGCCCCGGCACGCAAATGCCGGGGCTTTTTCATGAAAAGTTGAAAGACAGGAAAGACTATGTCCGTTCAGACTCTCTATCAGCAAAAGCTGACGACGCCGGCCGAGGCCATCGGCCAGGTGCGCAACGGCGACTTCATCGTCGTGCCGACCGGGGTCGGCGAACCGCCGGCGCTGCTGCACGCCCTCTCCGAAGAGCGTCGCCGCTTCCGCGACGTGAAGGTGGCGCAAATTCTGGCGCTGCGCAAATACGCCTACCTCGATCCGGAAACCGTCGAGAACGTGCGCCACGTCGCCTTCTTCTACGGCGGCGCGACGCGCCCGGGCGGCCAGGCCGGCTGGGTCGACTTCCTGCCCAATTACTTCTCCGAAATCCCGGCGATGATCTCGCGCGGGCAGATTCCGTCCGACGTCGTCTTCACGATGGCCTCGCCGATGGACGAGCACGGCTACTTCTCGCTCAGCCTCGGTCCCGACTACACCATGGCGGCGGTCGCGAAGGCGCGCGCCATCGTGCTCGAAGTCAATCCGAACGTGCCCTTCGCCTACGGCAACAACCACGTGCATATCTCGCAGGTGGCGGCGCTCGTCGAGAGCAACGAGCCGGTGCTCGAAGTCGGCCTGCCGCAGATCGGCCCCGTCCAGGAAGCGATCGGCAAGTACGTCGCCGACCTGATCGACGACGGCTCGTACGAGAAGCTGTTCAGGAAGTACTTCAACGCGACGCCGCCGAAGAGCATCACCAGCGGCACTGCCGCCGAGGACACCGGGACCACCGACGAAGGGTAGGTTCCGAACGATTTACAGAGAGGGCGCCTGCAGGCGCCCTCTCTGTTGATTTACCCGGCGTCATCTCTTGCCGGTATGAATAAGGGAAGCCATGGGCGACTTTTTCGACATTTTCTTCAACTTCCAGTTCATGGCGGACCACTTCGATGTGGTCTTCCAGGGATTCCTCGTAACCCTGAAACTGTCGGCCGTCGGAGGTGCCTTGGCCCTCGTATGGGGCCTGATCCTTGCCGTGCTACGACAGGTCCCGGGCAAGTGGCTGGCTCCGGTTCGATGGCTCGTGATCGCTTATATCGATTGCTTGCGCGGCTTGCCACTGCTGCTGGTCATCATGTTGCTCTACAGCGGTCTGGCAACCCTGGCGACCCAGGGGTTGATACCGCGAGATATCGGCATTCCTCAGTGGTTTGGTCAGCCAGACCCGTTTTGGTACGGCGTAATGGCCCTAACGCTCACTTACGGTGCCTACATGGCAGAGGTTTACA
>Ga0066255_1001926_pt1 | contig 14869 bp, 14 predicted proteins | sample ThiBiot_750_biof_FD_71148 | JGI IMG/M metagenome (GOLD analysis project Ga0066255, IMG submission 71148) | Wastewater bioreactor microbial communities from Cape Town, South Africa - Thiocy_expt_750_biof (version 2) | ecosystem: Engineered > Bioreactor > Thiocyanate-remediating >... | reverse complement strand
CGTCACCCGCTTGTGATGCTGGGTCAGGATCGGCATCAGCTCGGTCAGGCCATAGGCGGAGGAAAAGGGCAGGTAATTCAGCCCCATATCTTCCGTCATTTCATAGCGGGCGGGCCGCCATTCCTGCGCACGGGCCAGATTCTCCTCGCCTTCCCGCAAGCGCCTCTGCAGCAAAAGCGCGAAGGTCGCGAGAAACGCCGTCTCGATCAGCACGATCACGGCATGGAGCAGGACCCGCAGCAGATTGCCGCCCTGGTAGAAGACAGCCGCCGGCAAGGCATATTGCAGCACGAGATGATGGAGCGCGGTCAGCGTCGCCCCCAGCACGATCGGCCGCCAGTCGCAGAAGCCGGCGAAGAGCGCGAGGATCGCGAAATAGTACATATGCATGTCGGGTTGCCAGGGGTGCCCGGCAAAGCTGAACACCAGCGCGGAAACCTGCCCGATCAGCACGGTGACGATGGCGAGCTGCGTGACCAGCGTCGCACCGGCCACGCGATAGAGAAGCAGGAGGACGGCGACGGCGGTGGCGATGAGCGCCACGGGCAGCAGGGCCGCATGCCCGCGCATCCAGAAGCTGAGGGCCAGCAGCGGTACATGCAGCAGGGCGAGACCGATCAGGGCGAGCGCCACGCGGCGGCGAATGACCTGCAGGGACCAGTTCATCGGGGCTCATCTCCCTGCGCAGCCGCGCCGTCGAGGCAGCCGGCAAGGCCGGCGAGTGTCAAGGACAGCCATGCGCCGCGCGGCAGCGAGGCGGATTCCGGCCGCGGCGCAACGACGACGATCGACGGCAGCCGCCCGCTTCTCAGCACACGGTCGCCGGCAGCGAAGCTGCGCGCCACCGCTTCGGCACCACTCATCCAGAACGGGAATACGATCGCGACCGGCTCCCCTCCCTCCCTTCCCTGCGGGAGGCTTGCGAGCGCGGCGGCGCCGACAAGCAGCGTCAGCAGGACGACGAGCATCGCCGCAGCGGCGGCACCCGTTCGGGGGGTTGCAGCGGAAGGCTCCACGCAGGGATCGTCGGATAGCAAGCGGTTCGTCCGGAAAGGAATGCAGGACTACGAACGATACTCCCGTAAAATTTCACTTAATCCGGCAAGTCTCGCTTAAGCAACGGAACGACGCGCCCGGCGCATTAAGGGTTCCTCAACCTCCCGAATACAACCATCGGTTGTATTCTTCATTGGAACCTCCGCGATGATTGCTTCACCGAAGCGCATGCTGAGAAACGAAGCCGGGACGAGCGCCATCGAGTTCGCATTCGTCGCGCCGGTCCTGCTCCTGCTGCTGTTCGGGATCATGGGCTACGGCTACGTCTTCGGAATCTATCACAGCGTCCAGCAGATCGCCGCCGAAGCCGCACGCTCCTCCGTAGCCGGGTTGAGCGACGCCGAACGCGCGCAGATTGCCCGGGACTACGTCGCCGCCAATGCCGGTGCCTACGCCTTTATCGACCCCTCCAAGGTGCGCGTCCGCACCCAGCAGACGGGCCCGCAACAGCAGAGCTTCGAGGTCGCCGTCAGCTACGACATGACCGGCTCGCTCTATGACGAACTCAGCAGGCTCGCGGCACTGCCGCAGCCCCTGATCGAACGCCGCGCCGTCGTGCAACGCGGCGGCTACTGACCGACCGACACCAGGCTGGGGAGGCTTCACCATGCGCAAGATCAGGGATTTCCGGCGCGACGAGAGCGGTGGAGCCGCCATCCTCTTCGCCGTGGCGCTCGGCACGCTGCTCGGCTTCGGCGCCATGGCGGTCGATGTCGGCAGCTTCTTCTACGAGAAGCGCCGGCTCCAGACCGCGAACGACCTCGCTGCGCTCGCGGCCGCGGGCGACATCCCACGCGCCCAGGCCGCGGCGCAGGCCAGCGCCGGCCAGAATGGCTTCGAGGCGCGCCACATCAGCGCGGTGCAACCCGGCACCTACACGCCGGACCCGGCGAAGGCACCGGCGGATCGTTTCGTCCCAGGGACAGGCGCGAGCGCGAATGCGGTCAGGATCGACATGCGGACGATGGCGCCGCTGCTGCTCGGGCGCGCCTTCGCCGCCACCAGCCGGCCGGAACGCCCGCCCGGAACGAAGCCGTCGCCGATCCAGGCCAGCCTGGACGCAGGCGAGGTGCCGATCGCCAGCAGCGCCATCGCCTATCAGGATGCCCAGGCCTCCTTCGCCATCGGCTCACGCCTGCTCAAGCTCGACGGCGGCTTGCTCAACGGTCTGTTGGGCGGCCTGCTCGGTGGCGGAGTCTCGCTCTCGGTCATGGACTACGAGGCTCTGATCAGGGCCCGCGTCGATCTCTTCGATTTCGCCAAGCATCTGGCGACCCGACTCGATCTGACCGCCGCGACCTATGACGACGTGCTGAGAGCCCATGCGACGCTGGGCGACGTCCTCTCCGCGATCGTCGACGCCTCGCGCGACAACGATGCCCGCAGCGGCACGGCCACCGCTGCTCTGGGCCGGCTCGCCTCCGTCGCCGCCAGCGGCTTGCCCGTCGACCTCTCGAAGCTCGTCGCCTTCGGACCCGCCGGCGACAGGTCGGTCTCCGCGCCGAACCCCCTGGGGGCCTCGCTTTCCGCCCTCGATATCGTCTCGGCCGTGGCGCAGATCGCCAACGGCCAGCGGCAGATCGACGTCGGGCTCGCGCTCAACCTGCCGGGGATCGCCGCAGTCAATCTCAAGCTCGGCATCGGCGAGCGCCCGGTCGGCAGCGCCATGATCAGCGTCGGACGGACCGGCACGAGCATCCACACCGCGCAGACCCGCCTGCTCCTCACCGCCGACCTGATCGGCTCCGGTGCCGCGTCGCTCGTCAGGTTGCCGGTCTATCTGGAGCTCGCCGCCGCGACGGCGAAGCTCACCGCCGTGCAATGCTCGCCGGGCGACGTCTCGACCTCGCGCGTGACGCTCGGCGTCAGGCCGGCGCTGGTCGATGCCTGGGTCGGCCAGGTCTCGATGGCCGAATTCAACAATTTCAGCACCGCGCCCAATCCCCCCGCGGCCACCCTGCTCAACGTCGTCGGGCTCGCCAAGGTCACGGCCCGCGCCCATGTCACGATGACCAACCTCGCCGAGACGCCTGTCAGCTTCAGCTACGCCGAGATTCAGCGCGGCGACAAGAAGACGACCTCGACGCAGAACTTCGTCGCAACCTTGCTCGGGCGCCTCGTCGGCGACCTCGAGCTGCGCGTCGAGGCACTGGGGCTCGGCATCGGCCTGCCGGGACTGGACGGGCTGGTCGGCGGCATCGTCGGCAACGCGCTGACGCCGCTCGACCAACTGCTCAACGGCGTCCTCGGCACGCTCGGCATCGGGCTGGGCCAGGCAGACAGCTGGGTGACCGGCGTGCGCTGCGGCGGGGCAGTGCTGGTGCGATGAAGGATCAGTCCCGCAGCCTCTCCTTGATCCGCCGGATCAGCCCGTCGCGCACATCGCGATAGGCGTCCAGCCTCTGCTCCCGGGCGCCCTGCACGAGGGTCGGATCCATCGTCGGCCAGTACTCGACCTCCGCCGCCAGAGTCCGGGTCAGCTCCAGAGCCCGGTGATGAGCCTCCGGCGACAAGGAGATGATGAGGTCGAAATTGAGGCCTTCCCACTCCTCCAGCTCGTCCACCGTTTTCGGCGCGTGTCGGCTCAGATCGATCCCGATCTCGTCCAGAACCTCGCGGGCAAAACCATCGACCGCCCCCTTCCGGGCACCGGCCGACTGGACGTAGATCGACTTGCCGAAGAAGTGCTTGGCCAGCGCTTCGGCCATGGGCGAGCGAACGGCATTCATCGCGCACATGAAGAGCACGCTCTGGACCTTCCGCGGGATCGCCGGCTCCAAACGCGTCAGCCCTTCCAGTGCAGCGCGTAGATCAGCGTGAACAGGCGTCGCGCCGTGTCGAAATCGATCTCGACCTTGTTTGCCAGGCGGTCGACCAGGATGGCCGCCGCTTCGTCGTGCAGGCCGCGTCGCCCCATGTCGATGGCCTCGATCTGATCCGGCGTCTGCGTGCGGATCGCCGCATAGTAGCTCTCGCAGATCAGCTCGTAGTCCTTGACGATCCGGCGGAAGGGGCTGAGCGAAAGATGGTGGGTGACGACGGGTGCGCCGTCCGACTCCTTGATGTCGAACACCAGCCGGCGCTCGACCAGGGCGAGATGGGCGCGATAGGGCCCGCCGTCATGGCCAGGCACCGCGAAACGGTTGCGCTCGATCAGGTCGTAGACCGCGATCGCGCGCTCGTGCTCCTGGTCGGGCGAGCCGCGCCCCAGGGACGTTTCGTCGAGGGTCAAGCCGACGAGGGATTGCTTTTCGGAAGACGGTTCGGCCGACATCGCTCCTCCTGTCGCCGCGCCGCCCTGCAGGCGGCGCTCAGAGATTGAGTCTGATCGTCACGGAACGCCCGTGCGCCTGCAAGCCCTCTGCTTCGGCCAATTGCGTGGCGGCAGGGGCCAGCCGGCGCAGCCCCTCGGGCCGGCACTTCAGGAGCGAGGTGCGCTTCATGAAGTCGCCCACGCCGAGGCCGGAGGAGAAGCGCGCCGAGCGCGCCGTCGGCAGCACGTGGTTCGGACCGCCGACGTAATCGCCGATCGCCTCCGGCGTATGGCCGCCGAGGAAGATCGCGCCGGCATTGCGGATGAGTCCGGCGAGGCGATCGGGCTCTGCCGTCATGATCTCGAGATGTTCGGGAGCCAGCCGGTCGACCAGTGGCACAGCGGCCTCCAGATCGGCGACCAGCATGATCGCGCCGAAATCCTGCCAGCTCTTCCCGGCGATCGCCGCGCGCGGCAGGGTCGCAAGCTGGGCGGCGACCGCCTTTTCGACCTCGACCGCGAGCGCGGCATCGTCCGTCATCAGGATCGACTGGGCCGAGACATCGTGCTCGGCCTGGGCCAGGAGATCGGCGGCGATCCAGTCGGGATTGGCGGTGTTGTCGGCGATGACCAGCACCTCGGAGGGACCGGCGATCATGTCGATGCCGACCTGGCCGAAGACGCGGCGCTTGGCCGCAACATAAGCATTGCCCGGGCCGACGATCTTGGCCACGGGAGCGATCGTGCCGGTGCCATAGGCCAGCGCCGCCACCGCCTGCGCGCCGCCGATACGGTAGACCTCGTCGACGCCGGCGAGCCTGGCGGCCGCGAGCACGAGCGGATTGGTCTCGCCGCGCGGCGTCGGCGCGACCATGACGATGCGCGGCACGCCGGCGACCTTGGCGGGGATCGCGTTCATCAGAACCGATGAGGGGTAGCTCGCCGTGCCGCCCGGCACATAGAGGCCGACCGCCTCGATGGCGCTCCAGCGCCAGCCGCTCTCGATCCCGGCTTCGTCCACGACCCAGGAATCCTCCGGCCTCTGGCGCCGATGATAGGTCTCGATCCGCTCGCGCGCGGTCTCCAGGGCGGCCAACAGGTCCGGCGAGCAGGCGTCGATGGCGGCGTCGATCTCCGCCTCGCCGACGCGCAGGGTTTCCGCCGTCAGGTCGAGCGCATCGAAGCGGCTGGTATAGGCGATCAGCGCCGCATCGCCCTTCCCGCGCACCTCCGCGATGATGTCCGCGGCGACGCGGTCGACCTCCTCGGAAACCTCGCGCTTGGCGGAAAGCAGCGCCGCAAAGCCTTCGGCAAAGCGTGCATCCCTGTCATCGAGCCTGATCGGCATCGCTGGTCCCCGGCAATGATCGCGAGAGGTTGCTGTCAGGCGTCGGGATGGCCGGGCGTCGCCACGGCTTCCCAGACCGGCCCAAGATCCTTCATCTGGGCCTCGACGCATTCGACGGAGAGCCGGATCGCGGCTCCTTCCGAGAAATGCAGCGTCACGTCGCCGGCCGGCTCGTCGTTCTGCTCGAAGGTGATCGCCAGCAGGTTCAACACCTTGCCGGCATCGTTCTTGTCGAGCTTGGCGCTGCGGACAGCGAGAACGCGGTCGAAATGCAGGGCCGCCAGCCGGCGGCGACGCTGGCCGTGCACGGCGCCCTCCCAATCGAAGCGGCGCAGCGCCAGGGCGAAGCGCTTCTCGCCGGGCAGATAGACGATATCCGCCGTCTTCAACACCGCATCCTGAAGATGGGCGGAGACGATGGCGAGGTCGTCGGCGTCGAGCGCGACGAGCTTCAGCGGTTCTGCGGCGTCGTCAGACATGACATCGTTCTGACGAGCCGCTTCGAGAAAATCAACCGTCGAGACTCAGCTGCTGATGCGCTCGACGACCGCCCCGCAACGCCCGAGCTTGGCCTCGAGCGCCTCGAAGCCGCGATCGAGGTGATAGACACGGTTGATCGTGGTGTCGCCCTCGGCAGCAAGCCCGCCGATCACGAGCGAGACGGAGGCGCGCAGATCGGTCGCCATCACCGGCGCGCCAGTGAGCTTCTGGACGCCATCGACATGCGCGACATCGCCGTCGAGCCGGATCTTCGCACCAAGGCGGGCAAGCTCCTGCACGTGCATGAAGCGGTTCTCGAAGATGGTCTCGCGGATGCGCGATGTGCCCTTGGCCTTGGTCATCAGCGCCATGAATTGCGCCTGCAGATCGGTCGGAAAGCCGGGGAACGGATCGGTGTCGATATCGACCGCATCGATGCCGTGGCCGTTGCGGCGCACGCGAATGCCTTCGTTGGTCGAGCTGATCTCGACTCCGGCCTTGGTCAGCACGTCGAGCGCCGATTGCAGGAGCTCCGGGCGCGCGCCCTCCAGAACGACGTCGCCGCCGGTCATGGCGACCGCCATGGCATAGGTGCCGGTCTCGATCCGGTCCGGCAGGACGGCGTGGTGGGCGCCGCCGAGCCGCGAGACGCCGGTGACGACGATGCGGGAGGTGCCGGCGCCTTCGATCCTGGCGCCCATCTTGACGAGGCAGGCGGCGAGGTCGGTGACCTCCGGCTCGCGCGCCGCGTTCTCGATCACCGTCGTGCCCTGGGCGAGAACCGCGGCCATCAGCGCGGTATGCGTGCCCCCCACGGTGACTTTCGGGAAGACGATCTCTCCGCCCTTGAGGCCTTTCGGCGCGCGGGCGAGCGCATAGCCGTTCTCGATCTCGATCTCGGCGCCGAGCTTCTCCAGCGCCATCAGCAGCAGGTCGACCGGACGCGTGCCGATGGCACAGCCGCCCGGCAGCGAGACCTTGGCCTCGCCCATGCGGGCCAGGATCGGCGCGATGACCCAGAAGCTCGCCCGCATGGTCGAGACCAGCTCGTAGGGTGCGCAGGTGTCGACGATCTGACGCGCGGTCAGCGAGATGTTCTGACCGGTCTCGGCCGACTGGCCGATGCGTTTGCCGGCGACCGTCCGGTCGACTCCGTGATTGGAGAGGATACGCGAGAGGGCTGTGACGTCCGACAGGCGCGGGACATTGGTCAGCGTCAGCGTCTCGTCGGTGAGCAGGCTCGCGATCATGAGCGGCAGGGCCGCATTCTTGGCACCGGAAATCGGAATCGCGCCATTGAGGCGCTGGCCGCCGGTGATGCGGATCTTGTCCATCGTCAGGTCCTGCTCGGCCGGCGGTCGAGCGCCGCGGCGTGAAGAAACGGGGAATCAGGTCCGGTTCGTGTCGGCCTGAGCTGGCGGCGCCGCTTCATGGTCGCGACCCTGCGCCTCGTCCGCGCGGCGAGCGCGAGCCTGGGCCTTACGGCGCTTCAGGTTCTCGCGCAGGGCGGCGGCAAGGCGCGCCTGCTTCTCGTCGTCGGCAGTCTGGCGAGTCACGTCATCAACTCGGCATCGATGTTTGAACGCGGGAACGCGGCGAATTCGCGGCGACATCGTTAGCCCTCCCGCGGCCCGGGAACAAGCGCGGCGAGGCCGCACGCCGAGACGGCCGCGTCCCGCATCAGAGCAGGACACGTCCCGTTCTGCGACAGCCGCCCCGCATCGCGAACGGCTTGCGCTGCGGGATTTTGGGAATTCGGCACGCAGATCCACTTTCCGCCCCCTGCGGTGCATTTTGCGCAATTTGATTGCGCCGAGAGGGCCGAGGCACCGGGGTCCGAATCTTGCCCGGCGTTGGCAACACGGGCCGGAGGAATGCGAGTTCATTACCATAGGTCAGGTGAAAATATTAATGAAATTAACCATTTCCGGCAGAATGCGTTTACAGTTTGTTAAGCTCGTTTAGGCTGCCGATGTTGATGTTGCAGAGGTGGCGTCATGTTCGAATCGTTCACGGTGAATGAAGACCGCGTCGCTCCGGCTCTCCTCGAGAGCTGCGACGTGATCGATGCCATCCGCTACAAGGCGGGCTTCCTGCCCGAGGTGGAGCTGGCCTACGAGGCTGCGATCAAGACGTTGTGGGTAACGATCCGCCCGGAGCTCAAGCCGGTCTTCACGCTGCAGCTGCTCGACAGCCTGGTGAAGATCCAGAGCGCGATCTTCGCGCTGTGGGGCGCGCCCGACCAGTATCACCGCGCGCCGGTTCGCTTCCTCGCCTTCCGCGGAACCGGCCCCTTCTTCACGCTGGGCGGCGATCTCGATTTCTATCTGGATTGCCTGGCGAAGAACGACCGCGCGGCGCTCTCGGAATATGCCCGGCTCTCGGCCGAGGGCGCCATCTGGAACAGCGGCGGCCTGAACGGCCTGGTGGTGACGCTCTCGACCATTCACGCCAAGGCGATCGGCGGCGGCATCGATGCGCCGCGCTCCTGCAACGTGATGATCGCCGAGGAACAGGCGTCGTTCGTCTATCCGGAAATCAAGTTCAACCATTTCCCGATCACCGCCGTCGCGATCCTGTCGCGCCGGATGGGGCCGCGCGCCGCCGAGAAGCTGCTGATGTCCGGGGAGGAGATGAGCGCGCAGGCCTTCATGGAGGCGGGAGGCCTCGAAGCCGTCGTGCCGACCGGCACCGGCGAGGCATGGATCCGCAAGTATTGCGCCGATGCACTGCCGATCCATGCGGCCAAGACCGCCCTGTTCGCGGCGTTCAACCGGCGCGCCGGAGATCTGCGCGAGGAACTGGCGCATCTCGGCCAGATCTGGGCCGACTGCATGCTGCGGCTCAGCCCGAGCGCCATCTCGAAGCTGCAGCGCATCGCCCAGACGCAGGACCGCATGCTGGCGCGGGTCTACCAGCGGCAGACGGAAACCGCCTGAAAGCAACCAGCGGCTGCAGAACTGCGGCCTATTCAATCGGGAAGATGCGCAACGCCTGCCTATTCGCAGGCTTAATCGAACATTGAATCAAAATCTCACGAAGCATTTACTTCTGCCAACCTAAAGCTTCAGATGACGTGAGACGTCCGGAAACCTCACGCATCGCGCCGTCCGAAGCGGCAAAGGCAGGAGTGAATGGCAGACGCTTTCCAGCGTTTGATGGCCTCGGGGCGGCAGGAGCGGGGCGACGAGTTCGACCTGACCGGCTACACCCTGCTGGTCAACTCACTCTTCTCCTCGCCCGCTTCGATCATCCCCGGCGGCATCGCCGGCATCCTGACTCCGTTTCTCTGCTGGGTTTCGACGGAGCGCTTCATCTTCGTCCAGCTCACCCTGCTGGTTGCGCTGGTCGTGGTCCTTCGCCTGGTCACGCTGATCGCCTACAGGCGCCGCAACCATGCGAGCGACAGCTACACCGAGACGCGACGGTGGGACCGCGACTATTTTCTCGGGGCCACCGCTTTCAGCGCGGTACTCGGCTATAGCTGCTACGTCGCACTGGTGCAGACCGACGACGCCGCCGCGCACATCACCTCCGTCTCGTCGACGATCGCGCTCGCCTCGGGCTATGTCGCGCGCAATGCTGGACGGCCGAAGTTCGTGGCGGTGCAGCTGCTGACCTTCTGCATTCCGATGGCGATCGGCCTGATCGCCGCCCAGAATCCCTATTACAAATATATCGGCTACTTCGCCTTCCTGTATGTCGCCGCGAATATCGCGATCACCAACTCGCTGCACCGGAACCTCCTCGCGCTCAGCGATGCGACCAAGCAGTCGAAAGGGCTGGCGACCGCCCTGCACTCGCAGAACCTGACGCTCGACGCCGCGCTCAACACCATGATCGACGGGCTGGCGATGTTCGACCGCAGTCTCAAGCTCGCGGTGAGCAACGCTCCGCACAGCGCGCTCTACGGCCTGCCCGAGACGCTGGCGTTGCCCGGGACGCCGCTGACTGCCATCGCCCGTTTCCTGGTCGAGCGGCAGGTCATCAGTTCCGATCAGCTGCGTGACATCCGCTCGGCCCTGGTTTCGGTCCAGTCGACTCAGCAGGCGGCGAGCCAGGAGGTCGTCACCCGTGGTGGGCTCGTGCTCGTCGTGACATTCGCGCCCGCCGCCGAGGGCGGCATCCTGATGCTGACCGAGGATGCGACGGAACGAAAGCGGACGGAGGCGCGGATCGAGCAGATGGCGCGCTTCGACGAGCTGACCGGGCTTGCGAACCGCTTCGAGTACAACCGGCATATCGACGATGCCTTCGCGCGGCTCGAGCGGACCGGCGAGGCCTTCGCGCTGCTCTATGTCGATCTCGACGGCTTCAAGCAGGTCAACGACAGCCTGGGGCACGACATCGGCGACCTCGTGCTGATGGAGACGGCCAGCCGCCTGCGCAACGCAACGCGCGGCAACGACGTGCTGGCGCGCTTCGGCGGCGACGAATTCCTGCTCATCCTGCCTTCGGCGGATCAAGGGGTAGTGACGGCGATCGCCCAACGCATGATCGACAGCATGACACGCGCCTTCGTCGTCGACGGCAAGACCGTCTATGTGACGGCGAGCATCGGGATCGCGATGGCCCCTGACGACGGCTCGTCCCCGGCCGACCTGCTCCGCCATGCCGACACCGCGCTCTACAAGGCCAAGTCCGCCGGCCGCAACACGCAGATGTTCTTCAACCCGGCCATGGCCGAGGAGATGACGGAGCGGCACGAGATCGAGGTCGACCTGCGCAAGGCCTGCAATGACGGCTCGCTGGAGCTCTTCTACCAGCCGATCGTCGACCTGAAGACGCAGGCCGTCGTGTCGCGCGAGGCCCTGATGCGCTGGCGCCATCCGACGCGCGGCATGGTGCCCGCCGGCGTTTTCATCCCGATCGCCGAACAGTCCGGGCTGATCGCGGCCATGGGCGACTGGGCCATCCGGCAGGCCTGCAAGGACGCCGCCGGCTGGGAACCGGGTATCGGCGTCTCGGTCAACGTTTCGCCGCTGCAGTTCCGCGAGCCGCGGCGCCTGGTGGATACGGTCAAAGAAGCGCTGATAGCATCCGGGCTGAGCTCGCGGCGATTGACGCTCGAGATTACCGAATCGCTGCTGATCGAGGACAACAAGCTGACATTGTCCGTTCTGGAGGAGCTGAAGGCTCTCGGCGTCAGCTTCGCCCTCGACGATTTCGGTACCGGCTACTCGGCTCTGGGCTATCTCTCCGCCTATCCGATCGCGCAGGTGAAGATCGACCAGAGCTTCGCCCGCGACGTCCACAACAGCGAAGCGCCCAAGGCCATCATCGAAGCCGTGTGCCAGCTCGCCCGGCGCCTGCAGATGAACGTGGTGGTCGAAGGCATCGAGACCGAGCAGCAGCGCCTCGCCGTGCAGTTGCTGGGCGCCCAGCGTGCCCAGGGCTACCTGTTCGGCCGGCCGGAGAGCCTCTCGACCATCAGACGCAACGGCGGTGGCCGCAACGTCGCCTGAACGATGCGGCCTGGAGGCGCTTCGGTCTTGATTCCGCCCGCAGGGCAAAGCATCTGCAACAAGGGGCGAGAGCGGGAGCGGATCAGCTGGTGAGCGATGCCAAGGCGAAGACGGCGAAGCCCGCTGCGCTCACACCCGATCTCTGCGTCGTCGGCGCGGGCGAGCGGGGCATAGCGCTGGCCACGGCGGCCGCCGCCTTCGGCGTGCCCGTGGTGCTGGTGGAGCGCCGGACCACCGGCGGGCGGCCGACGGCGCTCGCCGCCAGAGCCCTCATCGAGGCAGCAGCCCGCGCGCAGGAGCTGCGCGAGGCGGGACGGCTCGGGATCGAGCCGGCATCTCCAGCGGTCAAGGACACACAGCTCAACGACCAAATCCGGCGTGCGCTAGCCGTCTCCGCTGCCAACCATCGGCCGGAACGCCTGGCTGCGCTCGGCATCCGGCTGATCCAGGGCGAGGCTCACTTCACCAGCCGCGGCAGCCTCGCGGTCGGGGAGCTCATCGTGAAGGCCCGGCGCTTTGCGATCGCGACCGGCTCGCGGCCGGACCTTTCGGCGCTTCCAGGCATGGCAGCCCTCGCCCCGGCCCTGATCCTGAGCGAGGACGACCTGCCCGGTTTGACGCGATTGCCGGAGCGGCTTGCCGTTCTCGGCGGTAGCGCCCCCGCCGTCGCGCTCGGCCAGGCCTTCGCCCGGCTCGGAAGCAGCGTCACCATCGTTTGCCCGGGCGACATCCTCCCGGAGCATGACGGCGAAGCGGTGATGACGGTGCGGCAGCGGCTGCTGCGCGAAGGCATGACGCTGCATGAGGGCAGCGAAGTCACGCATCTCGAAAGCCGACGCGCCGGGGTGAGCCTGACGCTGAACGGGCCTGCGGGCGACGTCACGCTGGAGGCCTCGCGGCTCCTCGTGGCCGGCTACAGGCGGCCCGATATCGAAACCCTCGATCTCGACCTGGCCGGTGTGCGCAGCGATGCGGCAGGCATTGCGGTCGACAAGAGCCTGCGGACCGCCAACCGGCGAATCCATGCCTTGGGAAGCTGTGCCGGAGGCGCCGCAGCCGGATCGTCCGGGTTCGCCGGGGACGATCATGTCGGCATCGTGCTGCGCAGCGTCCTGTTCCGCCGGAGCGGAGCGCTCGATCTCGCGGCGAGCCCCCGCGTCGCGTGGTGCAGGCCGGAGATCGCATCGATCGGCGAGAGACAGCCGATCGAGCCGGCTGCGCCCGGGCAGCTTCGTGTGATGCGCTGGCCTTTCGCCGAGGTGCCCGGTGCCGTCGCGGCCGGTCGCACGGAGGGCTATGTCAAGCTCGTCACCGACCGGAAGGGCCGGCTGCGCGCCGTCACCATCGTCGGTGAGGGTGCGAGCGAGCTGATCGCGCCCTGGAGCGTGGCCTTGAAGGCCGGCCTCGGCGCCCCGGCCATGGCGGGAAGCCCATTCCCCGCCATGGCCGCCTCGGCGGCGTCCCGCAGCGCGGCGCTGACGTTCCTCGCGCCTGCGACGACTCGTCCAGGCCTGCGCCGGCTCATCGGCTTTCTGCGCCGCTTCGGCTAAGGTTCGACGGATGTACGAGTCCGGCTCGCCCAGACACGACCTGTCGATCAGCCTTCCGCGCGGTCTGACCCGGCTCGGCCTCTCGGCCAAGCTGCTGCTGGTCACCGTGCTGTTCGTCATGCTGGCGGAGGTCTTGATCTACGTCCCCTCCATCGCGAACTTCCGCCGCAACTGGCTGAACGACCGGATCGCCGCGGCGCAGGTTGCGGCTCTTGTCCTGGAGGGCGCGCCGGAGGACGGCTTGCCGGAAGGCAGCGAAAACCGGCTCCTGATGGGTGTCGGAGCGCGGGCGATCGCGGCCCGTGTCGGTGGCGCGCGACGCCTGCTCAGCCTCGATTCGATGCCGCCGCCGGAAGTCTCGCGCTTCGTGGACCTGCGCCATCTCGACTGGTGGACCTCGATCCGCGAGGCGCTGGCCGTGCTGCTCGCACCCGCGACCATGCCGATCCGCGTGGTCGGCGTGGCCGTCGGCGGGGCGGATTTCGTCGAGATCGTCATCGACGAGGCCCCGCTGCGGCGCGCGATGCTCAAGTTTTCATGGAGTCTGCTGCTGATCTCGCTGCTGCTGACCGGATTGACCGCCCTCGCCGTCTACATCGCGCTCAATGCGCTGATCGTCGGGCCGATCCGGCAGCTTGCGGCCAATGTGATGGAGTTCGAGGCGGAGCCCGAGAACCCGCAGCGGATCATCGCGCCCTCGCGCAGGGCCGACGAGATCGGCGAGGCGGAGCGGGCCCTCGCCCGCATGCAGGGAACGCTCGCCGACGAGTTGCGCACCAAGAAGCATCTTGCCGAGCTCGGCCTCGCCGTCAGCAAGATCAATCACGACCTGCGCAACATGCTGGCGGCGGCGCAGCTGATGTCCGACCAGCTCGTCGAGACGCGCGATGCCAAGATCCGGCGCTTCGCGCCGCGGCTGATCGCAACGCTGGGCCGCGCCATCGAGTTCTGCCAGGCCACCCTCGCCTATGGCCGCGCGGCCGAGGCGACGCCCGCGATCAGGCAGGTTGCGCTGCGCCAGCTCGTCGCCGAGCAGGCGGAATTGCTCGGACTGCCCGACAGCAAGCTGCTGCGCTTCGACAACCAGGTGCCGGCCGAGCTCGCCGCCGCCTGCGACCCCGACCAGATGGCACGCGTCTTGACCAACCTGATGCGCAACGCCGTCCAGGCGCTGACCCAGGCAGGGGCGGAGGCGGGCAGCCAGCCGCTGCTGACCGTCGCAGGTGCTGCGACGAACGGCTCGGTGACGCTGCGCGTGATCGACAACGGCCCGGGCGTGCCGCTACGGGCGCAGGCCAATCTGTTCCAGGCCTTCCGCGGTTCAGTCACCCCCGGCGGCACCGGCCTGGGCCTCGCGGTCGCGGCCGAGCTCGTCCGGCTGCATGGCGGCACGATCGAACTCGAGCCGTCATCGGTCGGCGCGGTCTTCCGGGTCTCCTTGCCGCTGCGGCGCAGCAACGGGCACTGACCGGCCTTATTGGCTCGCCCAGATCACGCGGGCCATGAAGGCGATCTCGGCCAGGTTCAGCACCCGGTCTGGATGCACGGGATTGAGCGAGGCGAGCTCGACTATCCTGGCGGTCTGGCGCTTGAGCTGCTTGGCCAGCCCCTCGCCTTCCACCGTCTTGACCACGACCCGGTCTCCCCGCCGGACCGTCGCCCGGCGAGACGATGATCGTATCGCCGTCGCGATAGAGCGGCAGCATGCTGTCGCCCT
>Ga0066255_1001059_pt3 | contig 14925 bp, 17 predicted proteins | sample ThiBiot_750_biof_FD_71148 | JGI IMG/M metagenome (GOLD analysis project Ga0066255, IMG submission 71148) | Wastewater bioreactor microbial communities from Cape Town, South Africa - Thiocy_expt_750_biof (version 2) | ecosystem: Engineered > Bioreactor > Thiocyanate-remediating >... | reverse complement strand
GAGATCGAGGTGTTCGGCTTCGGCAGCCTGTGCGTGATGGTCGAGGGGCGCTGCGCGCTCTCGTCCTACGTGACGGGCGAGTCGCCCAACACCCACGGCGTGTGCTCGCCCGCCAAGTCGGTGCGCTGGCAGGAGACGCCCCGGGGTCTGGAATCGCGCCTGGGTGGCGTGCTCATCGACCGCTACGCCCCGGGCGAGAACGCCGGCTACCCCACGCTGTGCAAGGGGCGCTTCGACGTGGGCGAGGACGAGAACTACTACGCCATCGAGGAGCCCACCAGCCTCAATACGCTGGAGCTGCTGCCCAAGCTCATGAAGATGGGCGTGCGCGCCGTGAAGATCGAGGGGCGCCAGCGCAGCCCGGCCTACGTGGCCCAGGTCACCCAGGTGTGGCGCGAGGCCATAGACAGCGCCCTGGCCGACAGCCTGCGCTACGCCCCCAAGACCGCCTGGATGGCCAGCCTGGACCAGGTGGCCGAAGGCCAGCAACACACCCTGGGCGCCTACCACCGCCCCTGGAAATGATGACGACTCCCACCCTGAAACTGTCCCTGGGCGCGCCGCAGTACTACTGGTCGCGCCAGACCTACTTCGACTTCTACGAAGCCATGGCCGCCACGCCGGTGGACATCGTCTACCTGGGCGAGACCGTGTGCTCGCGCCGCCACGAGCTGCGCCTGCAGGACTGGATCGACATCGCCGAGCTCATGCGCGCCTCGGGCAAGGAGGCCGTGCTCTCCACCCAGGTGCTGCTGGAGTCGGGCGTGGAAGTGAGCACCATGCACAAGGTCACGGCGCAGACCGACTGGCTGGTCGAGGCGGGCGACATGGGCGCCGTGCAGCGCCTGGCCTCTGCGCGGCGCCCTTTCGTCGGCGGCCTGCACCTGAACATCTACAACCAGCCCTCGCTCACCTGGCTGGCCTCGCTGGGCGCCGTGCGCTGGCTCGCGCCGCTGGAGATGAAGCACCAGGACCTGGCGGCGCTGATCCAGAACGCCCCGCCGGGCCTGCAGACCGAGGTGTTCGCCTACGGCCGCATGCCGCTGGCCTTCTCGGCGCGCTGCTTCACCGCGCGCCACCGCAACCTGCCCAAGGACGACTGCCGCTTCAGCTGCCTGGACCACCCCGACGGCCTGATGCTCAAGACGCGCGAGAGCGAGGAATTCCTGGTGCTCAACGGCATCCAGACGCAGTCGGCGCGCGTGCACCACCTCATCGACGAACTGCCGCGCATGCAGGCCATGGGCGTGAGCGCGGCGCGCATCAGCCCGCAGTCGCAGCACATGCCGGAGATCATCGCCCTGTTCGACGCCGTGCGCCGTGGCCAGCTCGGCGCCTCCGAGGCGCGCGCACAGCTCCAGCCCCTCATGCCCGAGAAGGGCTGCAACGGCTACTGGCACGGCCGCCCCGGCCTGGAGCAGCCGGACAGCCCCGCCCCGGCCACCGTCTGACCCTTTTATCTGGGAACCCGCCCATGCACGCCCCGCAATCCGCTCCCGCCCCCTTCGTCCTGCCCTCGGCCGTGGCCGCGCTCACCACGCGCCTGCCAGCCTTTCCGGGTTCGGTGCTGCTGGCCACCGCGCTCAATGTGGGCCTGGCGCGCCAGTTGCCGCGCGACGTGGGCGACATGCTGCGCGGCAAGCGCCTGCGCATCCATGTGCGCGATGCGGGCGTGACCTTCGACTTCACCTGGACCGGCGGCGCCTTCGCCCCGCGCGCGCGCTTTGCCGAGACCGACCTGTGCATCGCCGCCTCGGCGCACGACTTCCTGCTGCTGGCCCAGCGCCAGCAGGACCCGGACACCCTGTTCTTCAGCCGCCGCCTGTCCATGGAGGGCGACACCGAGCTCGGCCTGGTGGTCAAGAACACCCTGGACGCGCTGGAGCTGCCCGTGCTGGACCTGCAACAATGGGGGCCACGCCAGGTACTCGCACGCCTGGCGGCCCTGCGCCCCGGCGCCCGCGCGGCCCAGCCGCCCGCCCGCCCCGGTTTTTCCAGGACCGCGCCATGACCGACGACGCCCCTTCTGCGCCACCGCCCCTGGTCTACTCCTGCTCGGGCTGCTCCAGCGCGGCCCAGTTGGCCAACCATGTGGCCGTGCGCATGGACCGCCAGGGCGTGGCGGAAATGTCCTGCATCGCCGGGGTGGGGGGCGATGTGCCCCAGCTGGTGCGGCTGGCGCGCTCGGGGCGTCCCATCATCGCCCTCGATGGCTGCCCGCTGGTGTGCGTCAAGAGCTCGCTGGCGCGCCACGGCATCACGCCCGCGCGGCACTACCAGTTGCACGAATACGGCGTGAAGAAACGCAACCACCAGGATTTCGACGCCCAGGAAGCCGCCCAGGTGCTGGCCCGCATCGAGGCCGACCTGCAGCAGCACCCCCTGGCCGTCGCCTCCCATGCCTGAAGCGCGCCGCATCGTCGTCGGCATCTCGGGCGCCAGCGGCGCCGTCTACGGCGTGCGCCTGCTGCAGGCGCTGCGCCAGACCGGCCAGGTGCAGACGCACCTGGTGGTCTCCGACGCTGCCTGGCGCACGCTGCAGCACGAGCTCGCCTTGGACCGCGCCCGCGTGCAGGCCCTGGCCGACGTGGTGCACGCCCTGGACGACGTGGGCGCCAGCATTGCCAGCGGCTCGTTTGCCGCGCACGGCATGGTGGTGGCGCCCTGCTCCATGCGCACGCTGGCGGCCATTGCCCACGGCCTGGCCGACAACCTGCTCACCCGCGCGGCCGACGTCATGCTCAAGGAGCGCCGCCGCCTGGTGCTCATGGTGCGCGAGACCCCGCTGCACCTGGTGCACCTGCGCAATATGACCACGGTGACCGAGATGGGCGCCATCTGCTGCCCGCCCATGCCCGCCTTCTACCAGCGCCCCGCCAGCCTGGACGAGCTCGTGGACCACAGCGTGGCGCGCGTGCTCGACCTGCTGGACGTGCCGCACCAGTTGTCGGCGCGCTGGCAGGGCTTGGATGCCGCGCCATGATGCTATATAAACCATAGCTGCTGGCGCTTACCACAAAAGCGCCAGAGCCATATTTCCTGCTGAACGCAGGTGCTTCCATGCATTACCACGACCTGCGCGATTTTCTGCAGCAGCTCGAGCAGACCGGCGAGCTGCGCCGCGTGCGCGAGAGCGTATCCCCGCACCTGGAGATGACGGCGCTGTGCGACCGCGTGCTGCGCGCGGCGGCCGAGGCCCTGGGCGGCGAGTTGAGAGGATCGGACCTGCTGGCCCGCTGGGGCGGTGAAGAGTTTCTGGTGTACCTGCCCGACGCCACGGCCGAGCACGCAGCCGCCGTGGCCCAGCGATTGTGCCGCGCGGTGCAGAGCATCCACCTCACCGAAGCCGGGGAGGGCATCTCTGTGACCGTGAGCATCGGCATGGTCTGCGTGACCTCGGGCGGCGAGAGCTGGGCCGAATGGCTGGGCGCCGCCGACCAGGCGCTGTACGACGCCAAACATGCAGGCCGCAACCGCGTGGTGGTGGCCGCAGGGCGCCAGACCTGAGCCCCTCCTGCCGCACAATCCCGCCCCATGCCTGCCGCCCACCAAGCCCCGTTGAATGAAGCGCTGGAACTGGCGTTCAACCTCGCCCCCGTGGGCATGTGCGTCACGCGCGAGCGCCACATCGAGATCTGCAACGAAGCCTTTGCCCGCATGTTTGGTTATGAACAGGCCGAGCTGCTGGACCAGCCGCTGGCGCCGCTGTATCCGTCGCTGGACGAATTCACCCACACCGGCAACCTGGGCCTGCCCGCCATGATGGACACCGGCAGCTACAGCGACGAGCGCGTCATGCGCCGCCGTGACGGCACCCTGTTCTGGTGCCATGTGGTGGGCCGCGCGCTGGACCGCGCCCAACCGTTTGCGCGGGCAGTGTGGATGTTTGAAGACATCTCGCACCGCCGCGTGGTCAGCACGCCGCTCACGTCGATCGAGCGCGAGGTGGCGCAGCACATCGTGACCGGCGCCACCAGCAAACAGATTGCCCGTCACCTGAACATCAGCCACCGCACGGTGGAAGCCCACCGGGGGCGGATCATGCGCAAGCTGGGCGCCACCAGCACCGGCGAATTGGTGGCCTTGCTGCTGGGCATGCCCTGACACCGGGGACAATCGGGGCCAACGCGCCCCTGCACGCCCCCTCGCACGCATCCGCTGCCCACATGCCGCCCACCCTGCCCCGCCTTTTTGCCCCTGCCCGGACCGTCTCCCCGCCTGTGGCCTGGGCAGGCCTGGCGCTGCTGATCTTTGCCGCCTGCCTGGTGGGCATCTTTGCGCGGCCCATAGGCTTTTTATCGGCGTTCTGGCCGGCCAATGCGCTGCTGCTGGGGCTGCTGGTGCGCTACCCGCATCTGGCGCGGCCGCCCGCCTGGGCGGCGGCCGCAGTGGGCTATGTGGCAGCCGACCTGGTCACCGGCAGTGCCTGGGGCATGGCCCTGTGGCTCAATGCCGCCAACCTGCTGGGCGCCACCGCCGGTTGGCTGGTGCTGCGGGGGCTGGACGAGCGCATCCTGCGGCTGCAGCGCACCGTGGCGGCGCTGTACCTGCTGCTGGCAGCCCTGGCGGCCAGCGCGGTGGGCGCGCTGGCAGGCTGCGGCGCAGCACCGGTGTATTTCGACTCCCCGTGGACGGACCTGCTGTCGCTGTGGTTCAGCACCGAGCTGATGAACTACATGCTCATCGTGCCCGTGGTGCTGGCTGCGCCGCGCGCGGCAGATCCCCCATCGCACACCCAGGACACTCCCCTGTTCTGGCGCGTCGCACCCGTCAGTTCGCTGGTGCTGGCCGAGGGCATCCGCACGCTCATCGGCGGGCCCGGCATGCTGGCTTTTGTCGTGCCCGGGCTGCTGTGGTGTGCGCTGAGCTATAGCGCTTTCACCTCCAGCCTGCTGTCGCTGGTGGTGTGCCTGTGGACCATGGCGGGTGTGGCCACGGGTGTGCTCAATTTCACGCCGGCCCATGCGGGCGATGTGTTCTCTCTGCGCGTGGGCGTCACGCTGCTGGCCCTGGGGCCCCTGGCCGTGGCCTGTGCCAGCGCGGCGCGCGCCGAGGCCCTGCGGCGCCTGCACCATGCCGTGCGCCACGACGACCTGACGGGCGTGCTGGCACGCCGCGCACTGCTCAAACAGGGCGATCGTCTGCTGGAGCGTTACCAGCGTGAATCCACCGGGCTGGCGGTGATGATGGTGGACGTGGACCACTTCAAACAGGTGAACGACCAGCACGGACACGGCGCGGGCGACCGACTGCTGGTCAGCATTGCGCAGACCATGGCGCGCGCGCTGCGCGCCGACGACGTGCTGGGCCGCATGGGGGGCGAAGAGTTTGCCGCCGTGTTGCCCGGCGTGTCCCCCACCGAGGCCCAAGCCATTGCCGAACGGGTGCGCAGCGCCGTGGAACGGCAGGCGCTGGACGCGACGCAGGGCGGCCCCCAGCGGGCCACCGTCAGCATTGGCCTGGTGCACAGCGCCACACTGGGCGCAGAGGCCGATATGGACACCCTGCTGCTGGCCGCCGACACGGCCCTGTACCGCGCGAAGGCCGAGGGGCGCAACCGGGTGATGGTGGGCTAGGTCAAGCCCCGCATTGGCCGCAGCGCAGCTTGCCTCACTCTTGCGCCAGCTTCACGCCCGCCCCGGTGCCGCAGGCGTGGCAGAACCGCGCAAATGCGCTCTTGCGGGTGCTGCAGCGGCCGCAGTGGTCGAACAGGCCGATGCCGCAGTGCGGGCAAAAGTCGATCTTCTCGTTCTTCAGGTCCACGGGCCGCTCGCAGCCGGGGCACACGCTCTTGGCCAGGCGGGCCAGGGCCACGTCATAGCTCAGCTCCTTGCGGCGCTCCTGGTCGGGCAGGGCCTCGGCCAGCTTCTGGCGCTCCAGGTAGCGGTTGAGCGCCTGGATGGCGTAGCGCCCCACCACGGCCGTCACGGCAATGCCCACCACGTAGCGCACGTAGCCGCCGTAGCTGGGCAGGTAGGGCACCAGCTCCACAAAGAAGGCAAACAGCGCAAAGAAGATGAAGCCCCACACAAACGGCCAGTAGGTGCTCTTGCGCTTCTTGACGAACAGCCAGCCGGCGGCGGCCAGCAGCGGCAGCGTGAGGGCCAGGCGGTACAGGAACACGCGCAGCTCGACCTTACGGCGCTCGGCCGCGAGCTTCACATAGCCGTCAGACTCCATCTGGTTGAGCTGCTCCTGCCGGGCGGCTGCCGCCTGCCGGGCATCGAGTGCGGCCTGCTGCTGCGTCTCCACCGCCTGCTGGGCCTTGCGCTCCACCAGCTTGAGGGCATCGAGCGCCTGGGTGCGCGCGATCACCTCGGGGTCCTGGTCGGCGCGCTGCGTGGCGCTGCGCGTGGACAGCCAGTTGTTGAAGCTCTCCCGCTCAGCCTGCACCTCGCTGCGCACCTTGCTGCGCTGCAGCTGGGCCTGCTCCAGCGCGGTCTGCGCGTCCTGCTCGGCCTGGCGCGCCGTTTTGACCTCGGCGCGCAGCTTGTCGGCAGCGGCCTTGTCCAGAAAGTCGTCCACCCGCAGCGGGGTCTCGACCTTGGGCAGATCGCCCACGATGGTGCCGCCCAGCCCGATGAGGAAGCTGGCAAACACCAGCGCTACCAGCCACAGGCCACGACGGAACCATTTTTCGGACAGTCTCAGGGACTTGCTCATGTTTTTCTCCTCAGTGGCGCTGTGCGCCGGGGTTGGGTGCGCGCGGTAGCGCACCGGCAAATGCTCTTGTTTTTATAGCTGTCAGCGCATGTATTGATTGCGCTTGTTGGCATTTTGATTCAATGTTTGATAGCCAGCACCACCGGTGCGGCTGCCAGCTGGGTGCGCTGCATCCAGGCCAGCACCGAGTCGACGGTCACGGTCTCGATGCGGTCCGAGAACCGCTTTTCGTTCGGATGGTCGTCAAACGCAATGTTGGCCGACCCGACCCGCCCGCCCATGCGCGTGAGCGGCCCCAGCCTGAGAGTCGTGGGCTCGTAGCCCTTGAACTGCAGCCAAGCCTGCGCCTGGTCGCGCGAGCGCACGGTGGCGGGCTCCATGGCCATCGCCAGGGTCTCCAGCGCCCACTGGTTGGACTGCTGGTATTTGCGCCCCCACGCGTAGCTGACCATGCTGTAGGGCAGGTGCTGCAGCGTCTTGGTGCGGCCCTTGTCCTGCAGCACCGCCAGCAGGCGCTGCTGCACCTCGGGCGTGGGCACTGCGTACACGGCCTCGTAGCGCCACAGGTCGTCCAGAAAGAACTCGCCCAGGCCCTGGCGATACAGGTGGCCCACGGCTGTGCCACATTCGTTGAGCTTGTGCGCCACGCGCCAGGGGCCTTCGGCCGTCTTGTAGGCCCAGCCAAAGTGCGAATAGCGCAGGCCGTATTTCGAGAGGTCCTGCCCCGCACGGGCCAGGGCCACCACCTGCACGCCCGACTTGGCGTGCTCGGCATCCAGTGCGGCCGAGGTCTGCTCGGCCAGCTTCATGCCGCGCTCGATCACCTGCGGCGGAACGGGCTTGCGCGATTCGCAGGAGCGGCCAGCGTGGGCAGGAAAGGTTGCCGTAATCGCGACAACAGCTGTCAGTACCGCGAGCCCATGGCCCATGAAACTGGCGCGACCTAAGCGAGGGATGCCAAGCAAGGGCCGCCCCGCAGCGAGGGCATCGTCCCCCTGCCCGTAGCGCGCAGCGCGAAGAGAGAAGGGGGAAGCCGCGTAGCGGCTCAGGGGGTTGTACTTCATATTCACAGCCGCTCGTTGTGCAGCAGCGCACGGCCGATGGCATTGGGTACGAAGGCAATCGCCTCGCCCGCCGCCGACAAGATCACGCCCGTACCGATCACGCTGCAGGTGACCACCGTGCCCACGGCATAGGCCGAGCCCGCCACACCACGGCCGACCACCTCCACACTGACCTGGGCGCCGTCCGAGGCGCGCTCCAGCAAGTACACCGTGCCCACGGCCGAGGCCTCCACCGCCCGCACCGTCAGCACCGCGCCGCCCACCGACAGCGCCGCCGGCACTGTCACCACCGCACCGGCGGCCGCCGAGGCCACCGACGCCGTGCCCACCACCGAGGCCACCGGCAACATAGACAGCGCAGCAGAAGCCTCGCTCTGCGCCCTGGCTGGATTGGCAACCACCAGGGCCGCACACACCACACCGGCCACCAGCAGGGCGCGGGGCAGGCGGGCTGCAGAGCCCCATAAAGAAAACACGGCATTCATCATCATTCACTCCTCAGGGTACGGCCCGCTCACACACCCCAGGTGCGGAACAGACCGGGTCGAAAGACCAGAAAGAACCAGAAAGAAACTCGTCCAGAAGGGCGGCGGTTTGCCGCTTGCGCACACCGGGTGCGATCAGTTCACGCTGCTGCTCTGGGCGGCAGCCTGTGCCGCTTCGCGGCGGCCTTGCAGTCGGGCTTCGAGCAGGTCAGCCTCGTGGCGGTCGCGCAGCATCTTGGCCAGCGTGAAGGCGGTGGTGATGAGGTACAGCCAGCTCACCCCCAGAAACGCCTTGTAGGTCACGTTGATGTCCATGCTCAGCAGGCCCCAGCCCGTCAGGCCCATGGCCACGGCAAAGCCACCCCACACCACCAGCTTCCACATGGGGGTGTCGCCACCGCCGCGGCGCGAGGCGCTTTCGTTGTCCCGCACAAACTTGGCCAGCACAAACGCGGCCGAGAGGCAGAACACGTAGCCCATCACCATGAACGCCTGCTCCAGTTGCTCGCCGGGCAACCATGCCAGACCCACGGCACACAGAAAAACCGCGATGCCGAACGAGACCCACACCTGCAGCTGCCAGGCCTTGGTGTCACGCTGAACAACGATGGGAGAAGAAGACATTGCTGCGGTGCCCGGAGGGCGTTGGTTGAACACGGAACGAATGGTGCCCAGACGTAACTTGCGTGTCTGCATTGAACCGTAACAGTGGCCACCGGCAGGCCAACCGGTATCGTTTTGCGATACTTTTTCCCAGAAAATAAGGAGCAAGCCGTTGTTCAGGCCCTACGCGCCCCTCGCCATGCACCTGCGCGACAGAGGCAGCAGGCAGGGCCACAGAGAATGGCGGCCTCTCCGGGCAAGGCAGCTTCTGCCTGCCCCCGGACCTTGCACTTTTGACGGACGGAGCCCCCACCATGACCAAACCTTTTGACCTCGTCGTCCACGGCGCCACCGGCATCACCGGCCGCCTGGTGGTCGAGTACCTGCTGCAACGCTACCCCGCCGGCAGCGGCCTGCGCTGGGCCATGGGGGGCCGCAATGCCGACAAACTCGCCGCCGTGCGCGACGAAGTGGGCGCCCCGGCCGACACCCCGCTGGTCGTCACCGACACCAGCAACCCCGCCAGCCTGCAGGCGCTGATGGACGCCACGCGTCTGGTGCTGACCACCGTGGGCCCCTACCAGTTGTATGGCAACGAACTCGTGGCTGCCTGCGCCAAGGCCGGCGTGGACTATGTGGACCTGTGCGGCGAGCCTGCCTGGATGCGCCAGATGATCGACGCGCACGAAGCCGCCGCCAAGGCCAGCGGCGCGCGCATCGTGTTCTCGTGCGGGTTTGACTCCATTCCGTTCGACCTGGGCGTGTTCCTGCTGCAAAAGGAGTTCCGCCACCGCTTCGGCCACCCGGCGCCCCGCGTGCGCGGTCGGGTCCGCAAGATGAAGGGCACCTTCTCGGGCGGCACCGCCGCGAGCCTCAAGGCCACCATGGCGGCCGCCGCCAGCCAGCCTGGCGTGCTGGACCTGTTGAAGAACCCGTTCTCGCTCACGCCCGGCTTCGAAGGACCACGCCAGCCGTCGGGCAACAAGCCCATGGTGGACGAGGCCCTGGGCGAAGGCGTGTGGGTGGCACCGTTCGTGATGGCCGCCATCAACACCCGCAACGTGCACCGCTCCAACTTCCTGCTGCAGCACGCCTACGGCACCGACTTTGTCTACGACGAAATGCTCATCACCGGCCCCGGCGAAAAGGGCGAGGCCATCGCCAACGCGGTGGCGGGCGACAAGTCGCTGGGATCGGACAAAGGCCCCAAGCCGGGCGAAGGCCCTTCGCGCGAGGAGCGCGAGAACGGCTTCTACGACGTGCTGTTTTTGGGCACCGATGACGCCGGCCACACCCTGCGCGTGGGCGTGAAGGGCGACCGCGACCCGGGCTACGGCTCCACCTCCAAGATGATCACCGAGGCGGCGGTGTGCCTGCTGCAGGAAGCCACGGAAACGCCTGGCGGCATCTGGACCACCGCCCCGGCGATGGGCGACCGGCTCATCGCGCGGCTGCAAGCGAATGCGGGGCTGAGCTTCGCGGTCGAGTCGACATAACGCCCTCTGAACTTCTTCACGGTCTGGTCCGTTTTTGCACCTTGCCCGTCCTGAAACGACCGGCTGGCGGCCTCCCCGATCCCAGAGAATACAGGGCATGAACACTTCCCTGCGCCCCCGCGACCTCGCCCTGGCCCTGCTTGTCATCGTGGTCTGGGGCCTCAACTTTGCTGTCATCAAAGTGGGGGTGGCCGGGGTGCCGCCCTTGCTGCTGGGGGCGCTGCGCTATCTGCTCGCGGCCTTCCCGGCGCTCCTGTTTGTCAAACCGCCCAAGGTGCCGCTGCGGCTGTACCTGCTGTACGGCATGACCATGGCCGTGGGCCAGTTTGCGCTGCTGTTCACCGCCATCCACATCGGCATGCCCTCGGGCCTGGCGTCGCTGGTGTTGCAGTCGCAGTCGTTCTTCACCCTGCTGCTGGCCGCGTGGTGGCTGCGCGAAAAATGGCAGGGCAACCAGGTGGCAGGCCTCGCGCTGGCGGGCTGCGGGCTGGTGCTGATCGGCAGCGCGCATGGCGCCTCCATGCCCCTGGCAGGCTTTGCGCTCACGGTGGCGGCAGCCGCCATGTGGGGCTGCGGCAATATCGTCACGCGTGCCGTGGGGCGGTATGGGCCCATGAACCAGTTTGCCTTCATCGTCTGGTCCAGCGTGGTGGCGCCGCTGCCGTTTGTGGCGCTGTCGCTGTGGCTGGACGGGCCTGCCACGGTGTGGGCCGCCGTGCAGCACCTGTCCTTCCAATCCATGGCCGCCGTCGCTTACATCGCTTGGATATCGACCCTGCTGGGCTTCGGGCTGTGGACCTACCTCATGTCGCGTTACCCCGTAAACCGCGTGGCGCCCTTCACGCTGCTGGTTCCCGTGGTGGGCCTGACCACAGGCTGGGTGGTGTTTGGCGAGCAGTTGCTGCCCGTGCACTTTGCGGGCGCCGGGCTCTTGATGGCGGGGCTGGTGGTCAACGTGTTTGGCGGCCCGGCCTGGGCGGCCATGATGGGGCGGCTGCGCGGCGCGCAGTAAACGGGCAGAGGCCGACCGCTACACCGACAGCGGCAGCTCGGTAGTCGATAGCACGTTGCGCAACACCATGAAAGAACGCACCTGCCGCACCCCGGGCAGGTAAAGCAACTGCTCAGCGTGCAAGCGGTTGAAGCTGTCGTTGTCGCGCGTGCGCACCAGCATGAAGTAGTCGAACTCGCCGGTGACCACATGGCATTCCATGCAGCCCGACACCTTGGCCGCTGCCTTTTCAAACTCGGCAAACGACTCGGGCGTGGAGCGGTCCAGCACCACGCCAATCATCACCAGCATGCCCGCCCCAACGGCCTGGGGGTTGAGCAGCGCCACCACCTTGTCGATGAGCCCCAGGCGCCGCAGGCGCTCCACGCGGCGCAGGCAGGCGGGCGGGCTCAGATGCACCTTGTCGGCCAGCGCGACATTGGACAGCGACGCATCACGCTGCAGCTGCCGCAGGATGGCTTTGTCGGTGCGGTCCAGCTCGGCAGAGACATCGGCCTGTGGTGCATTCTTGGCACGAACTTTTGTTGCGCACATAAACAATCTGAAGAAATATTTTCTGCTTGCATTCTCATTCAGAAAACTGAAACGCCGAAATTTTGACAATTTTTGCAACCACTTGATGCGCGTGTTTTTCTACGATGAAGGCACTGCAAGCCCCCCGCTTGCGACTCCCCTTCACCGACCGGAACACCGCCATGAACCTGCAGAAATTTGCCCGCCACCCGCTCACCTTCGGCGCCTCGCCCATCACGCCCCTCAACCGCCTGTCGGCACACCTGGGCGGCAAGGTGCACCTGTATGCCAAACGCGAGGACTGCAACTCGGGCCTCGCCTTTGGCGGCAACAAGACGCGCAAGCTCGAATACCTCATCCCCGAAGCCATCGCAGGCGGCTACGACACACTGGTGTCGATTGGCGGCATCCAGTCCAACCAGACGCGCCAGGTGGCCGCCGTGGCCGCGCACCTGGGCATGAAGTGCGTGCTGGTACAGGAGAACTGGGTGAACTACTCCGACGCGGTGTACGACCGCGTGGGCAACATCGAGATGAGCCGCATCATGGGCGCCGATGTGCGCCTGGACGCTGCGGGCTTTGACATCGGAATCCGCCCCAGCTGGGAGCAGGCCATGGACGATGTGAGGAAGGCCGGTGGCAAGCCCTTCCCCATTCCCGCCGGTTGCTCTGAGCACCCGTACGGCGGCTTGGGCTTTGTGGGCTTTGCCGAGGAAGTGCGGCAGCAAGAAAAGGAACTGGGCTTTCAGTTCGACTACATCGTCGTGTGCTCGGTCACGGGCAGCACGCAGGCGGGCATGGTAGTGGGCTTCGCGGCCGACGGCCGTGCGCGCAAGGTGATCGGCATCGACGCCTCGGCCAAGCCCGAGAAGACGCACGCGCAGATCCTGCGCATTGCCCAGAACACCGCCAAGCTCGTCGAGCTGGGACAGGAGCTCACGGCCGAAGACGTGGTGCTAGACACCCGGTACGGCGGCCCTGAATACGGCCTGCCCAACGAGGGCACGCTGGAGGCCATCCGCCTGTGCGCGCGCCAGGAAGGCATGCTGACCGACCCGGTGTACGAAGGCAAGTCCATGCACGGAATGATCGACATGGTGCGCAAGGGCGAATTCCCCGAAGGCTCCCGCGTGCTGTATGCGCACCTGGGAGGGGTGCCGGCGTTGAACGCCTACAGCTTTCTTTTTCGCAACGGCTGATGCGTCCAGCGAGCAGCAACGGCTGGCACAGCTGGCCGGGCTGTCGTTGATCTGAGCACCTGTTCAAAGGGCCCCTGACCGCCAGGCAAGGGGCCCGCCCGTTCCCTCGATCCAAGGAGCCCCCATGAAGTGCTTGCAGCTTGTCAGTCGGCGTAGCGTGATCCTCGTGGGGGTGGCCCTTGCGGGGATGGAAATGGGCCCCTTGCGGTTGGCGCACGCTGACGGGTATCCCGCCAAGCCCGTGCAGCTTGTTGTGCCCTTCCCGCCCGGGGCGCTGTGGATATCGTGGGCGGCACCATCAGCAAGAAGCTGGGCGACCGGCTGGGCCAGCCCATCGTGGTGGAGGACAAGGCGGGCGCGGGGACGGTGGTGGGTGCAGCCTATGTGGCCAATGCACCTGCCGATGGCTACACGCTGCTGATCAGCTCTGGCTCCACCTTCACCGTGAACCCCGCGCTGAACCCCAAGCTGTCTTACGACCCCGTCAAAAGCTACGAGCCCGTCGGCCTAGTCGCCCGGGTGCCCCTGATTCTGCTGGCCCACCGCGATGTGCCGGTCAATAACCTCCGGCAGCTGATCGCCGCCGTGCAGCGCACGCCCGACAAGTTCTCCTACGGCTCGTTCGGCAACGGCACCACCGGGCACTTTGCAGCCGAGCTGACCTGGTCGGCGGCCGGCATCAAGCTGATGCATGTGCCCTATCGGGGCAGCGCCCCTGCCATGGCCGACCTGATGGGCGGGCAGATTCCCTTCACCATCGACACCGTGGCGGCAGCGCTGCCACAGCTCAAGGCGGGCAAGATCAAGGCCATTGCGGTGACGGGCGCCACGCGGGCCACGCAGCTGCCCGACGTGCCCACCGTGGCAGAAAGTGGCTTTACCGGTTTCTCGGCCGACTCCTGGCTGGCCGTGGTCGCGCCACGCGGCCTGCCCGCCGAGGCCAAGGCCAAGCTGCACAAGGCCCTGGCCGAGACGCTGGCAGACGCCGAGATCCGCAGCAAGCTCATCGCCGCAGGGCTGGAGCCGTCTTACGCCACGGGCGATGCCATGCTGGCGCAGATCGAAGACGAGTTACCACGCATGCGTGCCATTGCCCAGCGCGCGCAGATCCGGGCGGACTGAGCCCGCCCAGCCACGGGCGGCTCGCACGCCCCTCGGTCAGGCCGTCAGCAGCTTTTGCACCCGCTCGCGCAGCAGCGTGGGCTGCACCTCGGTCGGCGCGACGGCGGAGCCCACATTCAGCCCCACGCGGCTATAGAAGCCCCGGCGGAACGGCCGCACCATGGCGCCGCCCTTTTCAATACGACTGAAGTACGAGCCCCACAGGTTGGTCAGCGCCATGGGGATCACCGGGGCCTCGACACCCTCGGCCTTCGCCCGTTCGATGATCTTCATGATGCCGCCCTTGAACTCCTGCAGCTGTCCGTCCTTGGTAATGCCGCCCTCGGGGAAGATGGCGAGCAAATCACCCTCACGCAACACCTGGGCAGCGCGGTCAAAGGCGGCTTCGTAGGTCTTCGGGTCTTCCTTGTACGGAGCAATCGGGATCGCCTTGGCCAGGCGGAACAGCCAGCCCAGCACCGGCACGCGGAAGATGCGGTGGTCCATCACGAAGTAGATGGGGCGCGGGCTGGCGGCCATGAGCAGCACGGCGTCCACAAAGCTCACGTGGTTGCAGGCAAGGATGGCCGCGCCGGTGGACGGCAGGTTTTCATCGCCCTGCACCTTGAAGCGGTACACGAACCGCGACGACACCCACGCGATGAAGCGCAGCAGGTACTCGGGCACCAGCATGAAGATGTAGAACGCCACCACGGCGTTGGCCAGGCCGGTGAACAGGAAGATCTGCGGCACCGTGAAGCCCGCGCCCAGCAGGGCGCCGGCGATGAG
>Ga0066255_1001905_pt1 | contig 15037 bp, 10 predicted proteins | sample ThiBiot_750_biof_FD_71148 | JGI IMG/M metagenome (GOLD analysis project Ga0066255, IMG submission 71148) | Wastewater bioreactor microbial communities from Cape Town, South Africa - Thiocy_expt_750_biof (version 2) | ecosystem: Engineered > Bioreactor > Thiocyanate-remediating >... | reverse complement strand
AGGGCAGGTTGCCGCCGGTCGGGAAGAAGGCCTCCTTGATCTCGCTGGCGCGCTGGAACTCCCGCAACGTCGTCGGCGATAGCGCCCGGGCGACGCGGCTGTCGACGCGCCAGTTCCATTGCGGCTTGGAGGTATCGACGAAGGGCTCCAGTCGCTCCTTGTAGAACTTGTCCATGATCTGGCCGGGCGCGAACAGGCGAGCGAAGTCGGCGAGGGGCACGTCGCGGGCGCTCGCCTTGGTGAAGGGGTAGCGGTTGGTGACGATCTCGTTGCAGACGCCGGTGACCTGCTCCGACAGGGCCTGCCTGAGCAGCGCGACCGTGGCGCCGGTGGCATCGCCCTCGAAGTCGTTGACCGCCTGGACGATCATGCCGTCGAAGGGCGCGGGATAACGTGAGGAATTGGCGCGCAAGGTCGCGATCAACGGCACGAGCGCGGCATTCGCAGCTGCCGACTGGGCCGGATTGGTCGCCGCGGTGGCGAGGTTCTGGCTGATCTCGGAGAAGGTCTGCAGCAGCTGGTCCACCGGCCGGCGGCCGAGATCGCCGTCGACGAGCACGTGGAAAGGCTTGAACTGCGCCTCGATATCGGCGCCGAGCGAGACGTCGTTGCCGCCGGCAAGCACCCGGTCGACGCCGGCCGAGGCCATCGGCAGGCTGGAGCCGAGCCGGCCGAGCGCCTGGCTGGCACGCTGGTCGAGCGTCTGGGCGGCCTGCTTGGCTGCAGCCTCCGTTACGGCCTTCTTCGCGTTCGGGCGCTCCTTGGTGAGCTGCGTCTCGTCGCGGATCGATTCGAGGATTTGCTTGAAGGGCGATGTCGCGGCCGAGATGGCGCTGAGCGCGACATAGCGCGGCTTGTCGGCGTTGAGAGGCCTGAGCTTCAGCCGCTTCAACGTCTTCTGCCAGGTCGCGACATAGTCGCGGCTGTAGAGCTTCATCAGGTCCTGGAACAGCGTGGCGTATTGGGCGGTGATCGCCTGCTGGTCGGCATTCTCGCCCAGCACCCAGCGCTCCTTCTCGATCCGGTCGCCGATGTCGCCGAGCCGGCCGATGAAGGCGTTCTGGAAGCCGTCATAGGTGTAGAAATAGGGCACGCGGATCTGGTCGAGATCCTCTCCGCTCACGCCCTCGAAAACCAGCCGCACGTCGGAGCCGCCACGCTGCGAGGCGACCCAGTCCTTCGCGCTGTCGCTGCGCGACTGTGTCCGGAGGAGCTCGTAGGCCCGTTCGGCGATGCTGAGGCGGCGCAAAGTACGCTGGCTCTGCTCGATCAGCGACTGGTTGAGCTTGACCACCGGCTCGCTGTCGCCCTCGTCGAGGTCGAGCATGGCGGTGAGGTGCTCCTCCAGCGCCTCGCGGCCCTTGGCGTTGGCAGGGCCGGGGAAGAGGTTCTCGGCCCAGTCGAGCCGCATCCAGGAGGTGACGAGGTCGCGGTCCATCTTCGCCTGGCCGCCGATCATCATGTAGACCTTGAGCGCCTCGTAGACGAAGCCGGGATTGTTGGCCTGCTGCTCGAGCTGCTCCTCGAGCCGGAAGATGATGCGCGGGCGCAGCATCCGCTCCAGCGCCTGCTGATAGGTGATCTCGGTCGCGTTCTGGAGGCGCTCGCGCTGGCTCAGTCCGAAGGTGGCGAGGGTCGGTGTCGGCTCGCCTTGCGTGGCATAGCCCGTCGGCATGTTCCTGAGCTTGTGCAGCAGCGGCAGGACGCGGCTGAAATTGCGGTCGGAGATCGTGGTTTCCTGCAGCACGGGCGCGGCGGCGCTGCGGTAGTCGGCGAGACCGTAATTGGTCGCGGTGATCAGGTCGCTGTTGCGCGAGAAGCTCGTCCACCACAGGCCGAGCGCCGCCAGCGAGACCAGCGCCACCGCCGTGAAGCCGGCGATGCGCAGGGCTGTGGAGCGGCGGGCGGCGCCGAGATCGGTCGAGACCCAGCCGGACTCGCCGATGACCACCTTCTGGATCAGCTCGGTCAGGAAATAGCTCTTGCCCTTGCCGGAGTAGGAGGCCGCGCCGGCATGATCCGAACCGAAATTGCGCGAGAGCGCGCCGATCAGCTGGTCGATCGGCGTGCCCTCCTGCGTTCCCGAAGTGAAGTAGAAGCCGCGCAGCGTCGCGTTGGCGTGGTAGCGCGTCGGCTCGAAGACGCGGGTCAGGAAATCGACGATGGAGCGCTTCAGCGTCGCCATCTGGCTCGGGAAGCCGAAGATCTGGGCGCGCGCGGTCGGGTTGTGCTCGTCCTGCAATCGATCCGGCAGCCGCTCGTTCAGCCGCTCGATCAACGCGTCGTATTCCGGAGGCACGTCGCCGATCATGTTGCGGGTCTTGTCGGCGGTCTGGAAGGTATGGCCCCAGACCATGCGGCGCTGCGGCTCGGTCAGCGCGCCGAAGAACTCGTTGAAGCCGGCGATGAGGTCGGCCTTGGTGAAGACGGCATAGACCGGGAAATCGACCTTCAGGCGCTCATGCAGTTCGAGCAGGCGGGCGCGGATCGCGTCGGCATGGGCGGCGATCTCCTCGGGGCTCGAGGTCAGCAGGTCCTCGACGCTGATCGCGACGAGGACGCCGTTGATCGGCTGGCGCGGGCGATTGGTCTTGAGCAGGTCGAGGAAGGCGAGCCAGCTCGATCGGCTGGCGCGGGCGGTTGGTCTTGAGCAGGTCGAGGAAGGCGAGCCAGCTCGATTTCTCCGCCTTGGTGTCGGTGTCCTGCGTGGTGTAGCGGCCGGCGGTGTCGATCAGCACCGCATCCTCGGCGAACCACCAGTCGCAATAGCGCGTGCCGCCCGAGCCGGCGACGGCCGAGGGCGTGGCGCCGCGGGCCAGCGGGAATTTCAGGCCGGAATTGACCAGTGCCGTGGTCTTGCCGGCGCCGGGCGGGCCGATGATGACGTACCAGGGCAGGTCGTAGAGATAGTCGCCGCCCTTGCCGCGCGCGCTCTTCAGCGTGGCGAGCGCGTCCTTCATAGCGCTGGAGAGGGCGGCGCCGTCGCCGGTTTCCTCCTTTTCCAGTGCCTCGGTCAGCGCGGCGGTGGCCTTGCGGCGGCGGATGACGAGGATCGCGATCCAGGCGAGCGCGCCGAGCATCAGCAGCACGGCGATGGACAGCCGGACCCAGAAGGACTCGAACGGACGGACCTCGCCGAAAGCGAGGAAGGGACCGCCGAACCAGATCAGCGCGGCGAGCGCGAGCCCACCGATCAGGATGGCGACGATGCGGAGCCAGGTGGCGAGGTTCATGCGCGCCCCCTCAGTTCTGCCGCTGGATCAGGATTTCGACGCGCCGGTTCTGGGCGCGGCCGGCGGCGGTGCTGTTCGGCGCGATCGGCACGTCGGCACCCTTGCCTTCGGTGCTGATCCGGTCCGGCTTGCTGAGCTTGGCCTTCAGCAGGTCGCCCACCGCCTTGGCCCGGGCCTGCGAGAGCACGACGTTGGAGGGGAAGCGCGCGGTGCGGATCGGCACGCTGTCGGTGTGGCCGACGACCTTGACCGCACCGCCCTCCTGTTCAAGCACGGCGGCGATCCGCTCGATCAGCGGCTGGAATTCGCTGCGCACCGCCGCCTGGCCCGCCTCGAACAATGCGATGCCGGCCAAACGAACGATGATGACGTTGGGCGTGACCTGGCAGGTGATCGGCGGCTGCACCGCGGCGCAGACCTTGGGCGGCTGCGGTGGCGGCGGGGGAGGCGGCGGCGGAGCCGAAAACACCTTGCGCATGATGCCGATCTCGCCCTTGGGATGGACCGAGAGCAGGGCGGTCGAGGCCGCCTCGGCATTGCCTGCAAGCAGCGCGCGGAAGACGAAATAGACGCCGAGCAGGGCCACGGCCGCGATCGCTGCCACCGACCAGACGGGCACCTTGAAGCCGGCGAGCGCCTGCGCGATCGCCTGTCCGCGCCAGCGCGGCGAGAGTTCGGGGTCGGGCTGCTTCACCCGGCGCAGCGTCTCGAACAGGCTGCGCTGGATCATCTGCAGGTTGTTGGCGCCGCCGGCCGAGGTCCGGTGGATGCCCTGGAAGCCCAGTGCCAGGCAGGCATGCATCAGCTCCAGCAGGTCGTAGTTGACCGACGGGTCGGCCTTGGCCTTGTCGAGCATCTCGAAGAAGCGCACGCCGCCGATGCGCTCGCCGAAGAAGCGCGAGAGCATGCTGTACTGCGTCCAGACATGGCGGTCGTCGCCGGGGATGTTCTGGACGATGTCGTCGGCGCTGGCAGCGATGACGTATTTCGCGGTCTGTGCGGCTTCGTGCGAGACGCCGGCGGCGCGGGCTTCGTGCTCGAAGGCTTCGATGGAATCGCCGACCTGGCCGAGAAGCTGGGCGAAGGGGGCGTTGGAGAGATTGGCGCGCATTCGCCCGAGCAGGCGCAGGAGCGGGCCGGCGGCGCGCAGCAGTGGGTTGGCGTTCGGCGTCAGGAGCTGGTCGCGGCGCGGCAGGGACTGGCCACCGCCTGAAGGCGGCGGCGCCTGACGCTGCTGCGGGATCGGCGCCGGCTGCGACATCCATTCGTCGCCGGTGCCGGGAACGCCGGGCGAGGGCACCTGCGGTGGTTGGTAGGGCTGGGGCGCCTGCGGCGCGCCCGGTGCGGGGCGGCGGGAGCGGGCGGCAGGGGCGCGCGGCGCCCGCCGGGGTTCGGCCTGATGATGGTCCGCTCGGAACGGCCGAACGGGTCGGAAGGCGAACCCGGGTCGCTCATCGCCTGCCCTCCAGAACGGCCAAGAGCTCGAGCTCGAGATCGGGCCAGTCACCGGAAAAATGCATGCCGATCGAACTCGCCGTGCTGAACTCCGGCCAGAGCGGCGAGGTGCGGTCGAGATAGAAGTATACATGATCCGTGAGCGCGCGGATCTGCGGCGGCGGCGTCGGCAGATGGACGAGGTTGATGCCCGGCAGATGGGCATGGACGATCTCGTTCATCTTCGTGTTGGGGCCGACCTTGAAGAGCTGCGGGAACTGCGCCTGGATCTCCGTCAATGGCCGGCGCGCCGCGACTTCGAGAACCAGCGTCGCGTTGCGCACGAGGCTGCGGTCGCGGATCGTCGACATGAAGGCGTTCTGCGCGCGCTCGACGATCTCCAGCCGGATCGCCCGGCGGCCGAGATTGGCCGAAAGGAAGTCCTGGATGTCGCGCACCACCGGAGCGAAGCAGTTCTCCAGATCGTCGTGATCGTAGGCTGGATAGTCGCGGGCGCGGCGCTCGGCCGTGGGGAAGGTCGCAAGCTCGCCCGCCAGCGCCGCGAAGGTGGTGAACAGCCGCTCGGGATGGACGAAGCGCGAGCGGCGCATGTGCTTCAGAACCGGGATGTTGCGGTTGAGGAGCTGGAGCACGAAATAATCGGCGCTCTGCAGGCCGCCGCCGGCCGTCGGATCGGCGGCGTAGCGTGCGAGCTCCTCCAGCTTGTTGTCGATCCAGCCGATGACGCGGTCGAGCCAGCCTTCGATCACGGGATAGGCCGAGCAGACCAGCACCGGCGGAGCGAATTTCTCGTCGAAGAGCACGGCGCGGTCGCGCACTTCGAGGATGCGGCCCAGCGCCAGGCCGACATAGCCGGCCTTGGCGGTCTTGCGCAGTTCGAGCGCCAGGCGCGGATGGGCGACGTCGATGTCCTCCTCGGTGCGCAGCGAGGCGGTCGAATCGATCAACATCTCATTGGCCGGGAGATAACGGCTGGCCGAGCCGTTCAGCGCGTCATCGACCTCCCGCGTATTGGCGGCGGCAAGCGGCAGCGAAAGCCAGACGAGCTGGCCGGCGGCGTTCTCCGGCACCTCGATCGCGGCCGGCAGCGGCGAGTTGTCCGGCATCGCGAAGGGCGTGCCGTCCGGCATCACGCCGACCGCGCGGCGCAAGCCGATGCGGCTCTGCTGGGCCAGGTCGCGGTCGATCTCCAACACCGAGAAGCCCCAGGGATAGGGCGTGACGCTGCGGACGCGGCTTTCCAGCAGGTTCTCGAAATAGCGGTCGCTCTGCTGGAAATGATGCGGCCTGAGGAACAGCCCTTCCGACCAGACGACCTTGCTGTACCACGACATCCCGGTCTCGCTCACTCCAAGGCAGGCATCTTGAGTTTATCCGGGACATGTCCCAGCGTCACCAGCCGAAATGCTAGCGTCACGCGCGCGAGGCGCCGTCATTGACTTGAAGGATGCGGCTGGCGGAGTTTCGCGGCAGTCGTCAGGGAAGCGAGCCTGTCCACCGCCGGAGGCGATCATGCCGAAAGGTCCTGCCGCACGTGTCACCGACCCGGTCGTCCACCCGCTGCCGGGCATCCTGCAGCCGGGCCCCGGCAGTCCGAACGTGCTGATCGGCAACCTGCCGGCCTGGCGCGGGGTCCCGGCCGCGGCGGCCGCCGCGATGCAGGCGGCGAAGGCTGCCTCGGACGCGACGCTGCAGGCCGCTGCCGCCGCGACGCTCGCAGCCGCGGGCACTCCTGGCGCGCCGGCTGCTAAGGCGGCGGAGGAAGCGGCCAAGACCGCGGCGCTCTCGGCGATGAGCTCGACGATCACGGGTGGAGCCGGAGGCGCCGACATCCACAACTGCCTGACATTGATGCCGCCGCAGCCGCACGGACCCGGCGTGGTCATCGACGGATCGCAGACGGTGCTGATCAACAACCTTCCGGCCTGCCGCATGGGCGACACCATTCTCGAGGCGCTGGGGCCACCCAACAAGATCATCATGGGCCTGCCGACCGTGATCATCGGCGGATGATGACGAACTGATTCAGGAAGGGCGCATAAGTCGTTAATGCTGAATCCTTTTTCCCGGTCGAGAAGACGCGCCGAAGGCGAGGCCGGTGCCGGCGATCCGCCGCGGCGATGCGTGCGGCTTGACCGGCGCGGGACCGGGCGCCAAGCCGGACCTGCCTCCACCGAACCCTGAAGGATTCGCCATGACCATCGAACGCATCGGGCTGACGGCCCGCTGGTGCGACGCCGCCATCTTCAACGGCATCGTCTTCCTGGCCGGACATGTGCCGGAGAAGACCGAAGGGCGCCCGCTCGCCGAGCAGACCGAGGAGGTGCTGGCGCTGCTCGAGGAGACGCTCGCCGATGCCGGAAGCAGCAAGGAACGTATCCTCAGCGTCCAGATATTCCTGACCGACATCGGCCGGATCGGCGAGATGAACGCGGTCTGGGACAAGTGGGTGGCGAGAGGCCACGCGCCCGCCCGCGCCACCGTCGAGGCGAAGCTGGCCTCGCCCGGCTACGGCATCGAGATCACGGCGGTGGCGGCGAAGCGCTGAGCCGCCACCGGCCAGGCCAAGGTTATTTGCCGCCGCGGTCGTAGCACTCGGCGAAATAGATCATGAAGGCGTCGACGAGCCCGTCCTCATAGGGGGCGGTCTTGGCTTCCCAGCGCGCGACATAGGCATCCCACATCTTCGCCTTGCGCGAGCCGATCAGCCCGCCGATGCCGCCCTCCGGCGCGGTCGACTCCGCGACGGCCTGCGGGTCAAGGTCCTCCACCAGCATGCGCAGGGCGTGCTGCATGGCCGAATAGGTCTTGATCTGGTGGGCCTTGAGGTCCCGGAAGCTCTCGTCGAAAGCGCGCCTGGCATCGAGATAGCCGCTGCGCGGCTGGCCGAAGATCAGCTGCAGCGCATCGTCCACCGTCGGCGAGAACTTCAGGGGATTGTTGTCCTGCGCCTGGATCATCGTCTGGTTGGTGCTGCGGGCAATGCGCTTGCTTTCGGCGCGGGCCGCGAGCAACCCCTTCAGCTCCTCGGCAATCAGCCGCATCAACCCGCCGAGCTGCTCGGCGAAGGCGCCGGGATCCTGCATCGCCAGCGCCTGCGGCGAGACCCCGGCGCCCTTGGCGAAACGCTGCATGAACTCGCCCATCGAGATGCCGGCGGGGGCGTTCGACGAAGCAGGACCGGAAGGGGGAACAGGCACTGCGGCCGGCGCGGCCACGGGCTCGACCGGCGCCGTTTCGGGCGCCGGTTCTGTCGCGGGCGGCTCGTCCCAGGGGTTTGCCGCGACGGGGCCGCTGGCGGTGGGCCGGCGCGGCGTGGGAATCGGCGCCATCGGCTCTGGCGTCGGGAGCGGAGCCGGCTGCAACGGCGCCCAGGCGAAATCGTCGCCCTGAGGAGCGGCCGGTGGTGGCGAAGATGGCCAGCCGTGCGAGGGTGCCACAGGCGGGGCCGGCTCCGCCGCCGGCGTTGGGATGTCGGCCGCCCAGTCGATGAAGCTGGCATGGACCGGCCTGGCATGGCTCGGCGGCATCAGGTCCCGGCGGGCGATCGGCGGCGCGGCCTCCTCGCTCGGGGCCCAGAGCGATTCCGGGCTGGCGGCGTAGGGAGGAGGCGCTGCCGAGGCGGCCTGCGCCGAAGCCTGGCCGGCTTCCTCGTCGATGGTCACGGCGATGATGTAATGGCCGATCTCCAGCCGGTCCCCGTGCTGGAGGCGATAGGGCGACTGCACGCGGTGCTCGCCGCCATTGACATAGGTGCCGTTGGTGGAGATGTCGCGCAGCCACCAGGCGCCGTCGCGGAAGCGGACTTCGCAATGGCGGCCGGAGACGGCGCGGGACGGATCGGGCAGCGCCCAGTCGAGATGCTGGTCCCGGCCGATGTCGAGACCGCGCCCGCCGCTCGTCGTCACGCTGAGCGGACCGCCGTCGGGCAGGGAGGTCTCGTTCTCGATCGTCAGTGTCAACGCCATCGCACAGGTCTCGTTCCGGCTTGCGCGTCAGCGCCTGCCGGCCTCGTCTTCGGCCAAACGAATGCACGCTTCGACGCAGGCGCGCAATGCGCCTTCGCGATCGCGCGCCGGCAGGCGGTTGATCGCGTTGAGCACGGCGATGCGCGCCATCTTGGCGGTCAGGTCCGACGGGGTGGGGATCGGGTGACCCTCCGACATGCTGCCGCCGGAGTAGCCCGCGGCCCAGGCCACGAAGGTGCCCGGCCGCGAGCGGTCGCCGGACTGCGCCTGCCGCAGGGCCTCGAAGCGCGTTCTGTCGCCCGGTTCCCGCACCCAGGCTTCCGCGGCGGCGAGCCCAGGGTCCTGCATGCCGGGCGGCTGCATGGAGCGCACCGCCTGCAGCGCCCACCATACCGCCTCCCGGCGCGGCAGCAGAAAGGCGCAGAAGCCGGCGGCCTCCATCGGCGCCGGCCCCTTCAGCAGCCTTGCGAGAAAGCTCAGCGGGGGCTCCGTCGTAGGCGGCATGGTGACCGCCTGATGGGCGGCGGGGTAGGTCTCGAACACTTCGCGGGCGGTGCTGAAGCGCAGGCGTGACATGACGGCTCCGGCTAGTTGATCGTCACCATCGGGGCTTTGACGACGACAGTGCCGTCGCTCTTCACCTCGGTCATGGCCTGGCTGTGGATGGTGATGGTCGGCGATTTGATCTCGATGCTGCCGGGCGTCATCTTAATCGTGCTTTCTCCGACCTTCAGGTTGATCTCGGTCAGGGCCTCGACGTCGAGCTTGCCGTTCTGGATGTCGAGCTTGTCGTCGCCGAGCTTGAGCGTCGTCTCGCGCGAATAGCTGCCGCCCTGGAAACGCTCGCCGATTTCGCGCGTCTCGATGTTGTTGACCGTGACCTTGTGGTCCTTCTCGGCCCGCATTTCGAGGACCTCGTTGTCCTTGAGGTCCTCGAACTTGATCTCGTTGTAGGTGTCGGGGAAGCCGGCATGGTCGGTTGATTCCGACTTGAGGCCGGATTGCGTCTTGTTCGCCGGCAGGTCGTAGGGCGGCTTGTGCTGGTCGTTGACGACGGCGCCGACGACGAGCGGCAGGTCGGGATTGCCTTCGATATACTCGACGATCACCTCCTGGCCGATGCGCGGGATGACCTGCCCACCCCAGCTCTTGCCGGCCCACATCTGCGCGACACGGGTGCGGCAGGAGGTCGAGCCATCCTCGCGGTCCCAGTGGAAGCGCAGCCATATGCGGCCGTATTCGTCGACGTCGATGTCGCCTTCCTCGCCCTGGTTCCTCTCGCCGACGACCTTGGCCGTGTGCGGCCCGTAGACCTTCGGGCGCGGGGTGACGAGCGGCGCGCGGAAGCGCCGGTCGCTCTTCTGCAGCTCGAAGGAGCCGTTGTAGAAGGCCTCGTCCTGCTGTCCGGAGCGGTAGCTCTGGCCGCCGAGCGAATGCTTCGCTCGGACGACGAGATATTCCGCGTTCTCGCCGCCCGAGGGATGGTCGCCGAGCTTCATCAGGGCGCCGGGATAGAGGCTGGGGGATTCGCCGCTCGCATAGCGGCGATCGTCCTTCGCCTGCTCGGCCTGCGCCCTGACGCGGGCGAAATGCTCGCCCTGGTCGCGCTTGGTGTAGCTCGCCGGATAATCATAGGCCTCGTAGGACTTGGCCTTGGCGAAGCCTTCCTCGGCGCGGGCCGTGAGGTCGGACTCCGATTTCTCGAAATCATAGTCCTTGAGCTCGACCTTGCCGGTGCGCAGCCGCCGGATCGTCGACCATTGCGTCAGATGCTCGACATCGGCGCGCGGAAACCGGCTGCCGGGCGGCACGAAGGCGAAGATCGAGCTGTCGCCGTCGAAGCTCGACTCGGCGCTGGGCATGACCTCGTCATGGCCCGAGCGGGAATCGCAGAGCACCAGCTTGTGGTCGCCGTCGCCATGCTTGAAATAGTAGTAGATGCCGTACTGCTCCATCAGGCGCAGCACGAAATCCAGATCCGTCTCGCGATACTGCACGCAGTAGTCGATCGGCTGCAGCGTCTCGCTGGTGCGATCGTCGAAGCTCGCCGAGCCTTCCTTCTTGAAGATCTCCTTGATGATGTCGACGGCCGTCTTGTTCTTGAAGATGCGGCAGTCCGAGCGCTGCGAAAGCAGCCAGAGCCACGGCCTGAGCGTGAAGCGATAGACGTGGAGATCGTCCTGCTGGCCGAGCCACTGCGCATCGACCAGCGTACCATTCAGGACACGCTCGTTCTTGTTCTTGAGCGTGAACTTGATCGAGCATTTCTCGCTCATGATACTTTGCAGGTCGGCATTCTCAGTTTTGCTGATGGCGTCGACTTTATAAGTAAACAGCTCGCTCAGAGCCTCATCCGCGTCGAAGCGGATAAGAGAAAATTCATCTTTGCCGGCTGGCGTCACAAAAGATGCAATTCTCTGTTCTTGTCCTGGATTTGAAGGCATCAACGAAACCTCTCGTCGATTGAACCTGAATTGCCCTTGACGTAACTAACTCTCAGAGTCATCGTTGACTCCTGAAGTCTTCATTCGCCGAATGGCATACCTCATCGGGAGGGCTCCCATGCGCAAGCAAACCGCACTCGTTGCATTCGTCGCTCTGACGGGCTCGATGGTTCTCTCCATGGCCGGTGGCGCCGTGGCGCAGACCTACAAGGCCGACGACATCATCAAGCATTTCCAGCCCGGCGTCGCGCCGAAGCCGGCCGCAGGCGTCACCCGCGGGCTGTGCATCGGCACCGAGGCCGAATGCGCCAAGGCCGGTCACGCGGTCGAGGTCGCCAAGCCGCCGAGCGCCTTCGATCTCGTGGTCAAGTTCAAGTACAATTCCGACGTGCTGGAGCCGGAGGCGAGGGTCAATCTCGACGAGTTCGCCAAGGCCCTGAAAACGCCGGAGCTCACCGGCAAGACCTTCGGCGACCCGGCCAACCCGCTGCTCGTCTCGGTTCGCTCCGGCGCGCGCGCCTCGATGCCGGGCATGATGGATACCGTCCTCAACCTCGGACTCAACGACGAGACGGTCGAGGCGGTGGCCAAGGCTTCGGGCGACGCCCGCTTCGCCTGGGACAGCTACCGCCGCTTCATCACGATGTATTCCAACGTCGTGCTCGACATCGACCACGGCCTCTTCGAGGAGGCGCTGGAGGATTACAAGGAGCGCAAGGGCCTCCATCTCGACACCGACCTCTCGGCCGAGGACTGGAAGGTGCTGGTCGGCCGGTACAAGGACATCGTGAAGAAGGCGCTCGGCTCCGACTTCCCGCAGGAGCCCGAGAAGCAGCTCTGGGGCGCAGTCGGCGCCGTTTTCTCGTCCTGGATGAACGCCCGCGCCATCAAGTATCGCGAGCTCAACAGCATCCCTGCGAGCTGGGGCACGGCGGTCAACGTCCAGTCGATGGTGTTCGGCAACATGGGCGACACCTCCGCGACCGGCGTCGCCTTCACGCGCAATCCCTCGACCGGCGAGAACGCGCTCTATGGCGAATTCCTGATCAACGCGCAGGGCGAGGACGTCGTCGCCGGCATCCGCACGCCGCAGGACATCACCGAGAAGGCCAAGAAGGAGGCCGGTTCCGACAAGCCGTCGATGGAGATGGCGATGCCGGAGGCCTATGCGGAGCTTGTCCGCATCTACGGCATCCTCGAGAAGCATTACCGCGACATGCAGGACATGGAGTTCACCATCCAGGAGGGCAAGCTCTGGATGCTGCAGACCCGGTCCGGCAAGCGCACCGCCAAGGCGGCGCTGAGGATTGCGGTCGATCTCGCCAGCGAAGGGCTGATCTCCGAGGAAGAGGCCGTCGGCCGTGTCGAGCCCTCGGCCCTCGACCAGCTCCTGCACCCCACCATCGATCCCAAGGCCGAGCGCCGCGTGCTGACCACCGGCCTGCCGGCTTCGCCCGGAGCCGCCGCCGGCGAAATCGTGTTCAATTCGGACGATGCCGAAGCTGCCAAGAAGGCCGGCAAGAAGGTCATTCTCGTGCGCGTCGAGACCTCGCCTGAGGACATCCACGGCATGCACGCGGCCGAAGGCATCCTCACCACCCGCGGCGGCATGACCTCGCATGCGGCGGTCGTCGCGCGCGGCATGGGCAAGCCTTGCGTCTCCGGTGCCGGACAGATCCGCGTCGACTACGCCAAGGGCACGCTTTCGGTCGGCCCGACGACGCTGAAGGCCGGCGATTTCGTCACCATCGACGGCGGCAACGGCCAGGTTCTGCTCGGCGAGATCAAGATGCAGAAGCCGGAACTCTCCGGCGAGTTCGCGACGCTGATGGGCTGGGCCGACAAGGTCCGCCGCCTCAAGGTCCGCGCCAATGCCGAGACGCTGGAGGATGCCAAGACCGCCCGCGAATTCGGCGCCGAGGGCATCGGCCTTTGCCGCACCGAGCACATGTTCTTCGACGAGAACCGCATCCAGGCGGTCCGCGAGATGATCCTCGCCCAGGACGACAAGGGCAGGCGCGCCGCGCTCGCCAAGCTGCTGCCGGTGCAGCGCCAGGACTTCGTCCAGCTCTTCAGCATCATGAGCGGCCTGCCGGTGACGATCCGCCTGCTCGATCCGCCGCTGCACGAGTTCCTGCCGAACGGCGACAAGGAGATCGCGGAGGTCGCCGGCGCGCTCGGCGTCACGCCGGATGCACTGCGCCAGCGCGCCGCCGAGTTGCACGAGTTCAACCCGATGCTCGGCTTCCGCGGCTGCCGCCTCGCCGTCGCCTTCCCCGAGATCGCCGAGATGCAGGCCCGCGCAATCTTCGAGGCCGCCGTCATCGCAGCCAGGGAAACCGGCAAGCCGGTGATCCCCGAGGTGATGGTGCCGCTCGTGATGGGCAAGCCGGAGCTCGATCTGGTCAAGTCCCGCATCGACGCGATGGCCAAGGCGGTGATGCAGGAGAGCGGCACGACGATCGACTATCAGGTCGGCACCATGATCGAACTGCCGCGCGCCGCCTTGCGCGCCGCCGAGATCGCCGAAAGCGCCGAGTTCTTCTCCTTCGGCACCAACGACCTGACCCAGACAACGCTCGGCATCAGCCGCGACGACGCCTCGTCCTTTCTCGGTTCCTACACCGCCAAGGGCCTGCTGGAGGCCGATCCCTTCGTCACCATCGATCAGGACGGCGTTGGCGAATTGGTCAAGCTCGCCGCCGAGCGCGGCCGCAAGACCCGCTCCGGCATCAAGCTCGGCATCTGCGGCGAGCATGGCGGCGACCCGGCCTCGATCGGCTTCTGCGAGAGCGTGGGCCTCGACTACGTCTCCTGCTCGCCCTTCCGCGTGCCGATCGCCCGGCTTGCCGCCGCGCAGGCGGCCCTGGGCGCGATCAGGCCCAAGGATGGCTGAGCCGTGACGGGCGGGCGGCTCACCAGCTTCGGCGGGTTGCTGCTAGCCTTGGGCTGCGGTTTTGCTGCCCCATCGGTGGCGCAGACGCCCGATCTTTGCAGTGGGCAGCCTGCCGCGATGCAGAAGCCTTGCCGCGAGGCGCTGGAGTTGCTCGTGCAGAGCCATCCGCAAGAGCAGGAGCCTGCTCGCCGCATCCTCGCGACCGGCACATCGCAAGGTTGGCGTTACGATTATCTCCAGCCGGGCGGAGCGGGCTCCGACGACGACTGCATCGTAAATGGAACTCTCGTGCTTCCGGCCGATACGCCCGTGCGTCTGCTGGTGACGGCGAGCGATACGATCCGCCCGTGGCGGCTGCCGCAATTCGGTCTGGATTTGAGCGGGATTCCCGGGCGGATCGAGGAAGCCACCATCAAGTTGCCACCTGGAGAGGTCGGCGATCGGGATGCCTCGCCCGGCGCCGACGAAAAGCCGGTGGCGGTCCGGGTGTTGGCACCCGACGCCTATGCCGATTGGGAGGGGCAAACGCTACCCCCTTCCTGCTTCGCGTCCGGCTGAGGACCTTGCGAGCTATGTCAAGCCTGACCACCATCGGCTTCGATGCCGACGACACGCTCTGGCAGAATGAGCAGTTCTTCCGAATGACGGAGGACCGTTTCGTCGCGCTGCTCGGCGCCCATGGCGAGGCGGCCGAGATCTCCGGGCGCCTCCTGGAAGCGGAGAAGCGCAATCTCGGCTTCTACGGCTTCGGCATCAAGGGCTTCGTGCTCTCGATGATCGAGACGGCGATCGAGGTCACCAAAGGCCAGGTTTCCGCGGCCGTCATCGGCGAGATCCTTGCCGCCGGCCGCGAGATGGCGGCGCACCCCGTCGAGACGCTGCCGCACGCCCGCGAGACGTTGGCGGCGTTGGCCGGCGACTACCGGCTGGTCCTGATCACCAAGGGCGATCTCTTCGACCAGGAGCGCAAGCTCGCCCAGTCCGGTCTCGGCGATTTCTTCGATGCGGTCGAGATCGTCAGCGACAAGAAGCCCGCCACCT
>Ga0066255_1001879_pt1 | contig 15333 bp, 8 predicted proteins | sample ThiBiot_750_biof_FD_71148 | JGI IMG/M metagenome (GOLD analysis project Ga0066255, IMG submission 71148) | Wastewater bioreactor microbial communities from Cape Town, South Africa - Thiocy_expt_750_biof (version 2) | ecosystem: Engineered > Bioreactor > Thiocyanate-remediating > Anaerobic-Aerobic... | reverse complement strand
ACGAGGTAGCTGCCGAAGTGCGCGACGACCAGCAGGTAGATGAGGATCAGACCGACCGCGTAGGCGATGCCCATGTCGCGGAAAGTTTCGTAGGTGACCTGCCACTCGCCGTCCCACTTGATCGAGTAGCCGGCGTAGGGGTCGGCCGGCTGGCGGACGAACCATTCGCCGAGCGTGCCGGCGAGCTTGCCGCCGCCCTGCCCCTGCGCGCTTTCCAGACCTTCCAGCGCCTTGCCCTTGAGCGCGCCGCGCGCATCGAACATGCCGTAGAGCGGCGAGTCGAGCTTGCCGCCCATGTCGGCATAGACGTACACCACCGGCAGCAGATCCTTGTGGTAAATCGCCTTCTCGCGCGCCTGCTCGCGCACTTCGACGAGTTCGGAAACCGGCACGAGGACGCCGTCGCGCGAGCGCACGCGCAGCCCGAGCAGCGCATCGAGCGAGCTTTGCTTCTCGGGCGGCAGCGTCACGCGCACCGGGATCTCGAACTTCGACTCGGCGTTGTGCACCGGCGTCGCGTCCTCGCCGGCAAGGCCCATGCGCACCGCCTCGACGACGTCGCTCTGCGCCACGCCGAGCAGCGCGGCCTTGCTCTGCAACACGTGCAGCACCGTCTTGCGCGCGTCGGCCTGCACCGAATCGTCGATGGCGACAAGGTCCGGCGTCGCCGCGAAGACCCTGCGCACCTCCTTGGCGACGGCGATCTGCCCCTGATAGTCGGGGCCGTAGACCTCGGCGACGATCGGCGACATCACCGGCGGGCCGGGCGGCACCTCGACCACCTTGGCGTTGCCGCCGGCCTTGCGGCCGATCGCCTCGACCGCGGCGCGCACCGAGACGGCGATCTCGTGGCTCTGCCGCGCGCGGCGGTGCTTGTCGACCAGATTGACCTGGATGTCGCCCCACTCCGGCGCGGCGCGCAGGTAGTACTGGCGCACCAGGCCGTTGAAATTGATCGGCCCGGCGGTGCCGGCGTAGACCTGATAGTCGCTCACCTCCGGCACCTTGCCGAGCTCGTCGCCGATCTCGCGCAGCACGCGCGCCGTCTCCTCGAGCGGCGTGCCGACCGGCATGTCGAGGACGACCTGGAATTCGCTCTTGTTGTCGAAGGGCAGCATCTTGAGGACGACGAGCTGGACGGCGGTGAGCGACAGCGAGCCGAGGATCAGGACGACGATGGCGGCGAACAGCTTGCGCCGCGCCGCGCGGCCCTTGGCGGGGTCGAGGAAGGGCGTCAGCACGCGGCGGAAGAAGCGTTCGAGGCGAACGCCGAGCGGCGACTGCGACTGCACGCCGCCGCCGTGCGCCGCCGTCCCCGACGAAGGCGCGTGCGCGAGCAGCTTGCCGGCCAGCCAGGGCGTGACGACGAAGGCGACGGCGAGCGAGATGAACATGCCCATCGACGCGTTGATCGGGATCGGGCTCATGTACGGCCCCATCAGGCCGGTGACGAAGGCCATCGGCAGCAGCGCGGCGATCACCGTGAAGGTGGCGAGGATGGTCGGCCCGCCGACCTCGTCGACGGCGGGCGGGATGAGTTCGAGCAGCGGCCGGTCGGGATGCAGCGCCTGCCAGCGGTGGATGTTCTCGACGACGACGATGGCGTCGTCGACGAGGATGCCGATCGAGAAGATCAGCGCGAACAGCGACACGCGGTTCAGCGTGAAGCCCCAGGCCCACGAGGCGAACAGCGTCGCGGCCAGCGTCAGCGTGACGGCGACGCCGACGATCAACGCCTCGCGCTTGCCGAGCGCGAAGAAGACGAGAAGGACGACGAAGGCGGTGGCGAAGGCGAGCTTGCCGATCAGCTTCTGCGCCTTCTCGGTCGCCGTCGCGCCGTAGTTGCGCGTCACGCTGACTTCGACGCCGTCCGGGATCACCGTGCCCTTGAGCGCTTCGGCGCGGGCGATCACGCCGTCGGCGACGTCGGCCGCGTTGACGCCCGGCTGCTTGGAAATCTGCAGGGTGACCGCCGGGAAGGTCGCGCCGGGATCGGCCCCCGGACGCTGGCCCCGGACGGCGGCCGCGTCGCCGCCGGCCGGGCCGATGCCGTGCCAGACGTAGCGCGCCGGCTGGTCCGGCCCGTCCTCGATGCGCGCCACGTCGCCCATGAACACCGGCTTGCGCGCGCCGGCCGCGCCGCGCACGGCGACGACCAGCCGGCGCACGTCGGCCGCCGATTCGAGGTAGGTGCCGGTCTGCACCAGCACCTCGCGGTTGCCGGCGACGACGCTGCCCGACGACTGCAGCGCGTTGCCGACCTTGAGCGCGGCGGCGAGGTCCTGCGGCGTGACGCCGAAGGCGTTCATGCGCTCGGCGTCGAGCAGCACGCGGATGACGTGGTCGGGGCCGCCGAGGGTGGACACGTCGCGCGTCCCCTTGATGCGCTTGAAGTCGATCTCGGCGGCGCGCGCCACCTGCTGCAGGTCGAAGGCCGAGCGCGCCGGATCGGCGGTCCAGAAGGTCAGCGCGACAATCGGCACGTCGTCGATGCCCTTCGGCTTGAGCAGCGGTTCGAGCACGCCGAGGTTGGGCGCCAGCCAGTCGCGGTGCGACTGCACGGTGTCGTGGAGGCGCAGCACGGCGTCGTTGTACTTGACGCCGACGTCGAACTGCACGGTGATCACGGCCATGCCGGGACGCGACACCGAATACACATGCTCGACGCCGGACAGGCGCGACAGCACCTGCTCGGCCGGCGTCGCCACGAGGTTCTCGACGTCCTTGGCCGACGCGCCGGGGAAGACGACGAAGACGTCGGCCATGGTCACGTCGATCTGCGGCTCCTCCTCGCGCGGCGTGACGAGCGTTGCGAAGACGCCCATCAGCAGCGCGACGAGCGCGAGCAGCGGCGTCATGCGCGACGCCAGGAAGATTTTTGCGATGCGGCCGGAAATACCCATGCGCGGCTTACTTTCCCTTGAGTTTCATGATTCCGAGCGCTTCCATCACGATCTTTTCGTAGACGGTCTCGGTCGTCCCCTTCTTCATCTTGTGCATGAAGTACTTCTCGAAGCCGACCTTGGCCAGATGCACCCACTTGCCCTGCGCGAACCAGTTCACGTTGCGCGGCGGAATCTGCGGCAGCGCGACGAAGGCCGCGCCGCTGTCGCCGAAATCGGCGAGACAGACGGCGTTCCACGTCGCCTTTTCGGTCGGCTCGCGGCCGTCGAGCGCGGCGCGGATGTTCTTCGCCGTGGCGCTGACCATCGACTCGATCATGTAGCCGGTCTTCGGCGTGCCGGTCGGCACCGGCGTCGTCTCGACCGGCGGGATCGCGACGCAGCCGCCGACCGCGTAGATGTTCGGAAACTTCGGATTGCGCTGCCAGGGATCGATCAGGACGAAGCCGCGCGGATTGGTCAGCCCCTCGATGCCGGCCACCGCGTCGACGCCCTTGAACGCCGGCAGCATCATCGAGTAGGCGAAGGGCAGCTCGTGCTCCTTCTTCGGCTTGCCGTCCTCGTCGTGCTCGGTGACGAACATCTTCCCGGCCTCGACGCGGCTCACCCTGGCGTTGCAGATCCAGCGCACGTGCTTGTCGCGGAAGATCGACTCCATCAGGCCCTTCGAGTCGCCGACGCCGCCGAGGCCGAGGTGGCCGATATACGGCTCGGGCGTGACGAAGGTCATCGGCACGCGGTCGCGCAGCTTGCGCCGGCGCAGGTCGGTTTCCATGATCATCGCGAACTCGTAGGCCGGCCCGAAGCACGACGCGCCCTGCACCGCGCCGACGACGATCGGCCCCGGTTCGGCGACGAAGCGCTCCCAGGCCTGCTGCGCGCGCGCCGCGTGCTCGACGTGGCAGATCGACTGCGTGTATCCCTGCGGCCCGAGTCCCTCGACCTCGTCGAAGGCGAGCTTCGGCCCGGTGGCGACGATCAGGAAGTCGTAGTCGAGCATGCTGCCGTCGACGAGTTCGAGGCGGTTTTCCCCGGGGTGCACGCGCCGCACACCGGTCGGGACGAAGTCGATGCCGCGTTTGGCGAGCAGCGGGGCGACGTCCAGTTCGATTTCGTCGCGCTTGCGCCAGTCGACCGCGACCCAGGGGTTGGAGGGGACGAAGTGGAATTTCGGCGAATCCGAGACGACCGTGACGCGGTCTTCCGCGCGCGCCGCCTCGCGGATTTCGTACGCCATGGGCATGCCGCCGAGGCCGGCGCCGATGATCACGATATGAGCCATGTCCTGTTTCTCCTTGATGTCACAGCACGGGAACGTTCGGGCGTTTTCCGCGCGAACGGTCGGAAAGCACGGCCGGCGGCCGTTTACTTATCGTGTGCCGGCGGCGCGGCGGCTTTCAGCGCGATCCCGGCCTTCACCGGATCGAGCGCGACCCGCTCGCCGGCGGCCAGCCCGGCCAATACCTCGATCTCGCCGCCGAACTCCTCGCCGAGACGCAGCTGACGCAGCGCGAGACGTCCGTCCGCGCCCTGCACATAGACCGCGGCGACCTCGCCGCGACGCAGCACGGCGGCTTTCGGGACGGTGAACTTGCTGGCGCGGCCGATGACGAAATGCACGCGGGCGAAACTGCCGGGCAGGAGGTTGGCGCCCGGGTTGCCGCCCGCCTCGGCCGGCAGGCCGACGCGCACCTGCGAGACGTGCGTGGCGGCGTCGGCCACCGGCAGCAACGCGACCGAGGTGGCGTCGACCCAGCGCCCGAGTTCGGGGAATTCGACCTTGGCGCGCGTCACGCCGCGCATGCGCGGCAGCATGTACTGCGGGACGCTCGCCGTGACGCGCAGTCCGGCCGGATCGTAGAGCGTGAGCAGCGGCTTGCCGGGCGCGGCCATCTCGCCGAGTTCGGTCTGGCGCTGGGCGACGACGCCGGCGATCGGCGCCGTCACCGTCGCGTGCCCGAGGCCGACGCCGGCCTGCCCGCTCGCCGCCTGCGCCGCTGCGAAATCGGCCCGCGCCTTGTCGACCGCGGCGGCGCTGATGAAATTCTGCTGGCGCAGATTCTTCAGGCGCTCGTAATTGGCGCGCGCATTGACCAGCTGCGCCGTCGCACCGGCCGCCGCTTCGGCCGCCTCGCGCGCGTCGATGCGCATCAGCAGTTCGCCTTTCCTGACCGACTGCCCGGCGTCGACGCGGACCTCGACGACGCGGCCGGAAACCTGCGCCGCGACGGTCGCCTGATTGACCGCCTCGACCAGCGCCTCGGCCGGAAAAGTCAGATCGACCGGATGCGGCTGCACGACGACGGTCGGCAAGACCTGTGCCCGCACGGCGAGCGGCGCGGCGAAAAGCAGCACGGCGAGGCCGCGGACAAGGCGGCGGGACGTGCGCGGGAGGGAGAGGGGCGGCGTATTCATGCATATAAGCATATACTGATATTACAAATACACCAAGGCCTTGCACGACCCCGGAAACGCCGTTCGGCACGCGTCGGGGGGTGCGGCATGCATTTCATGGGCACCACGGAATACATGCCGCCCCGGGGTCGGCCCCCGCCGCCGCGGACGCCGCTCAGCGCAACTGGTCGACGGCCAGCGCCAGGCGGCCGAGGGCGTCCTCGATGCTGGCGCTCGGCAAGGCGGCGTAGCCGAACAGCAGCACCTTATCGTCCAGATCGCTGCCGGCTTCGACCGTGCTCGCGCTCTCGCTCAAGGTGTAGACGCGCACGCCGCAGCGCATCGCCGTGCGCGCGACGTCCCGCGCCGACGGCAGCCATGCCGGGAGATGCAGGGCGAGATGCATGCCGGCCTGCTCGCCGCTGATCCGGCAGTCGGCGCCGAACACGCGGCGCAGCCCGGCGACCAGGCAATCGCGTTGTTCGCGGTAGCGCCGGCGCAAGCCGTGCAGGTGTCGGGCGTAGTTGTTGTCCTCGAAGAAGCGGGCCATCACTGCCTGGTCGAGGCTGGGACAGGCATTGTTGAGCAGCGCCTTGCGCCGGGCCATTTCCTCCACCAGATCGGGCGGGCAGACCATGTAGCCGAGGCGCAGCCCCGGCCCGAGCACCTTCGAAAACGTCCCCAGATGGATCACGTTGCCGCCGCCGAGAGCCATCAGCGACGGCAGCGGCGCTTCCTCATAACGGAAATCGCCGTCGTAATCGTCCTCGACGACATAGGCGCCGTTCCGCTCGGCCCAGTCCAGCAAGGCGCGCCGCCGCGCCAGCGACAGCGTGTAGCCGAGCGGGTACTGGTGCGCCGGCGTCACGTACACCAGCGGCGCCCGGCTGCCGGGCGCCGCGGCCAGGAGCGGCAGGTCGTCGGTGCGCAGGCCGTCGCCGTCGACGCCGACCGACCGGATTTTCGCATGGTGCAATTCGGGCAGATTGTAGAAACCGGAATAGCAGGGCGTTTCGGCCAGGGCGACGCTGTCGGCGCCAAGGAAGCGCCCGGCGAGCAGGCTCAGCGCCTCCTGGATGCCGGCGACGACGATGACCTGCTCCGGCTCGACGCGGATCGCCTTGGCGACGCCGAGATAGTCGGCGATATGCATGCGCAGGCCCCACAGCCCGCAGGCCGGCACATATTCGGTCATCGACTGCCGCCCCGGCGCGTAACGCAGCAGTTCGCTGCTCAGGCGGCTCCACAGCCGGTAGGGAAAAGCGTCGGCGGAGGGGCGGCCGACCTTGAAGTCGTGGCGCACCGGCGCCGCCGGCGGATCGATATGAACGCCTGATCCCTGCTGCAGCCAGTCCGGCGCCAGCGCCGGCTGGGCCGATGCCGGCGGCGACACGGGCGGAACGGCGGTCAGCGCGCGGCCGTCGGCGCTGACGAAAAAGCCGCGGCCGCGCAGGCCCTGGATGAAGCCGACCTCGCTCAGCTTGTCGAAGGCACCGAGCACGGTGTTCTTCGAGACGGCGAGCGAATCCGCCAGTTCGACGAGCGAGGGCAGCCGGTCGCCCGGCTTGAGCAGGCCGGCGAAGATGAAGCGTTCGAGCTGGTCGGCGATCTGGTGCTGATACGGCACGCCGGACTCCCGGTCGATCCGCAACGGCAGGGGAATGGACTGTGCCACGAAAACTCTCCCGATCGAAAAGGCGCCGGAGCCCGAACGACGGCGGCGCCCGGCGGCAAGACAAACGAACTGACGCCGGCAATTGTCCCCTATTCGGAGCATGGACTTTACCCATGGGATAACCGGAAGCATACCTAACCCGATGCAGGCGGCTTGGGCATAGTTGGCGCCCTCTGTCCAACCATCGCGAGAGGTATCACCATGTCGTCCAAAATGGCCGTTCTCATAACGCTAGCGCTCTCCTGCCAGGGAGTCCTGGCGGCCGACAAGGCCGCGCCCGCGAGCGCCGGCGAAAAACTGTTTCTCGACAATTGCGCCGTCTGCCACGGCGCCGACCGAGGCGGCTACATCGCACCGGCGCTGACCAAGGAGCGCTTGGTGCAGAGCGAAGCCGCGCTGCGCGGCACGATGATGACCGGGATTCCCGACACGCTGATGCCGCCTTTCGCCGGCCGCATGACCGACGACGACCTGCGCACGCTGGCGCATTTCGTCAAGACGAATTCGCGGAGCGAACCCGCCTGGAACCTTGAGGAAACCCGCCAGAGCCTGCAGGTGCTGGAGGACGAAAAGAATCTCCCGAGCAAGCCGACCTACGCCATCGACAGCGTCTACGACCTGATCACCGTGGTGGCGCGCGGCCGCTACGGCAAGGCCCGCGGCACAGAAGGCTCGAAGCTGGTGTTCTTCGACGGCAAGCGCAACAAGGTGGTCGGCGAAATCGTCGTCGACGCGCCGCACATCGTCGATTACAGCCCGGTCGACGAACGCTGGGCCTGGCTCAAGACCGACATGGGCGAAGTGCTCAAGATCGACCTGTACACGCTGAAGGTCGTGCGCAAGATCAAGGTCGGCCTGACCGGGCCGAGCATCGCCATTTCCAGCGACGGCAAGTGGCTGGCGGCCGGTTCCTTCGTGCCGAACAGCGTCGTGATCCTCAAGGCCGACACGCTCGAACCGGTCAAATACCTGAGCCTGGAGGGCGAGAACCACGAAGGCAAGACCGTCAAATCGGCGAGCGGCCCGATCATCGGCAGCCGGATCAACAACAAGTTCGCCATCTCGCTGCGCCAGGCGGGACAGGTCTGGATCGTCGACCCGGACCGTCCGGGCATGCCGGTCACCAAGCTCGACAAGGTCGGGCGCGTGCTGCACGACACCTTCCTCTCGTCCGACGGCCGCTATTCGATGGTCGCCGCCTACGACGACAACAAGGTGATCGCCATCGACCTGAAGGACGACAAGGTGGTCCGCGACATCCCGGTCGGCTGCCAGCCGCACCTCGGTTCCGGCGCCATCATCCAGGTCGGGAAGCGGGAGCTGGCGTTCGGCACCAACATCGGCTCGTGCGCGCTGGGCGACGTGGTCAGCGTCTGGGACATGAAGGACTTCTCGCTGGTCAAGAACATCAAGGTCGCCGGTCCGACCGAGTCGCCGGCGGCGCACCCGAACGCGCCCTACGTCGCGGTCGACATCGTCAGCAAGGATCGCCGCGCCTCGCAAATTCAGATGATCGACAAGAACACGCTGGAAGTGGCGAAGACGCTGGAGGTCGGCGGCCACGCCTTCTTCCCCGAGTACAACCGCGACGGCAATTTCCTCTACGTCAGCGCCGGCTACTACGGCGACCGCGTGCGCATCTACGACAGCCACTCGCTGAAGCAGGTCGCCGAACAGAAGATGGAAAGCCCGGCCGGAATCTTTTCCCGCGCCCGGACCAAGTGGCTGACCGTCGGCCTGCCCGAAACCCGTCCGTTCTAACGCCAGAGACCGAAAGCCCATCGACATCATGAAGACTCTTCGCTATTCCGCAGGCTGGCTGGCGCTGGCCGCCGCCCTCAACGCGCCGGCCGCCCTCGCCACCGGCGACAAAGCCCAGGCGCTGCTGCCGCTGTGCGCCAGCTGTCACGGCATGGACGGCGTCAGCAGCGTCGACCTCTACCCCAACCTCGCCGGCCAGAAAAAAGCCTATCTGGCCAAGCAATTGCGCGAATTCCGCAGCAAGGAGCGCGTCAACGAAACCATGGCCCCGATGGCCGAACCGCTCGACGATGCGGCGATCGAGCAACTGGCCGATTACTTCTCGTCCCTCTCCGGCGCGAACTGACCCGCGCTGTTTTACGCCGCGACCGCCGCCTCAGGGCTGCGGTCGCGGCGGTTTTTTCACGACATATCCGCCTGCCCCGTTGCAGACAAAGGAAGAACACATCATGCGCACACCCGGCAAAGTGTGGCTGGTCGGCGCCGGCCCCGGCGACCCGGAACTGCTGACGCTCAAGGCCGTCCGCGTGCTCAGGGCGGCCAGCCTGGTGCTGGTCGACGATCTGGTAAATCCGGCCATCCTCGACTTCGCACCGCCCCGAGCCGTGGTCCGGCACGTCGGCAAGCGGGGCGGCCGCCTTTCCACGAAGCAAGATGCGATTCACCGGACGATGATGCAGGCGGCGCTGGAAGGCGAAACCGTGGTCCGCCTGAAAGGCGGCGACCCGCTGATTTTCGGCCGCGGCCACGAGGAACTGCGCTATCTGCGCGCGCACGGCATCGAGGTCGAGGTCGTGAACGGCCTGACCGCCGGCCTGGCCGCCGCCACCGGCGCCGGTATCCCGCTGACGGACCGCGCCTGCTGCCATGGCGTGACCTTCGTCACCGCCCGGACTCAGGCCGGATCTGCCGATCGCGAGGCCCGCGACTGGGCCGCGCTGGCCGGCGGCGGGACGACCCTGGTCATCTACATGGGCGTCGCCTGCGTCGAGCGGGTGGCCGATGGCCTGCTGCGCGCCGGGATGGACCCGGACACGCCCGCCGTCGTGGTCGTCTCAGCGACGCTGCCGCCGCAACGCAGCGTCCGCTGCGCCCTGTCCGCCCTGAACGCCACGGTCCAGCGCGAGAAGCTGCGCAGCCCGGCCATCATCATCATCGGCCCGGTGGCGGCGCTGGCCGACCCTGTCCGGACGGATGAAACGGCGTTCGGATTGCTGCCGGCAGCGCACACCGGCCAAGCGCCGGCCTGCGTCTAGCCCGGCGGCGCGCCTTCCTTCTGCGGCGCGACGCGCGGCAGGCGCAGGCGGAAGGTCGTTCCCCGCGGCTCGCCGGCGGACAGGTCGAGGTCGCCGCCGAGCAGATCGCGCACCAGATTGAGCACGATGCTCAGCCCCAGACCCGAGCCGCCCTGCCCCATGCGCGTCGTGAAGAAGGGATCGAACACGCGCGAACGGTCGGCGGCCGGAATGCCGACGCCGTCGTCGCTGTAGAGGATTTCGACATAGGTTTCGTCGAGCGCGCGCGCGACGAGGCGCATGCTGCCGTCGCTGCGCTCGGGAAAGGCGTGCAGCAGGCTGTTCTCGATCAGGTTGGTGACGATCTGCCCGAGCGCGCCGGGATAGCTGTCCATCGTCAGGTCCGGCGCGAGCGCGAGGTGCAGCGCGTGCGTCGAGCGCTTGAGGCGCGGCATCAGGGTGGCGACGACTTCGTCGAGCACGGTGGCGAGGTCGAAGGTCCGCCGCCGGTCGCTCGTCTGGTCGACGGCGACCTGCTTGAAGTGCTGGATCAGCTCGGCGGCGCGCCCGAGGTTGCGCACGAGGATTTCGTCCGACTCGCGCACCATGCGCAGGAAACCGTCGAGCGTCGAGCGGCGCAGCGCGCCGTCGGCCACCGCCGCCGCCATCTCGTCGATGCGCTGCTGCACCGAGGTCGCGACCATCAGGGCGTTGCCGATCGGCGTGTTGATCTCGTGCGCGATGCCGGCCACCAGCCGGCCGAGCGAGGCCATGCGGTCGTTGCGCGCCAGCACTTCGTTGGCGCGCCGCACGGCGGTCACGTCGGTGTGCAGCGTCAGGCGCCCGCCGTCGGAAGTCGCCATGCGCTGCACCGCGATCACGCGGCCGTCCGGCAGGAGCCGGTCCCAGGCGCCGAGCGCGTCCCAGTCGTTGGCCGCGGCCGTCGCGTCCTCCGTCATGTCGCCGGCGGCGCGCAGCATCATGACCAGCGTCCGGCGCGGCATGCCCGGCTGCAGGGCGTGCCGCACGTCGGCGAAAATGCGCTCGAAGGCTTCGTTCCAGGCCACCAGCCGCTGCTCGCTGTCCCACAGCACGATGCCGCTGTCCATCGTATTGATGATCTGGCGCAGGCGCTCGGCGGCGCGCTGCATTTCCTCCTGCACGGCGCGCCGCTCGTCGATCTCGCGCTGCAGGAGCAGCGGCTCGCGCAGCAGCATCAGCGTGGCGCCGGCGACCAGCAGGCTGAGCAGCAGCGCCACCAGCCCCTCGCCGGCGAGAACCTGCAGCGAGGTGCCGGTGCCGCTGTCCTCGACGGACAGCGCCCAGCGCCCCTCGGGCACGCGGATCACCGCGTCGACCGGCGCGCGCAAAGGCTCGTCCGAGGTGCGGGCGAAGACGACGCGCTCGCCGGTCGCCGGGTCGATGCGCCACAGCGTGTAGCGGTAGCCGGCGGCCTCCATCTGCCCGAGGCTGGTCACGGCGAGCAGGTCCGGGATGCGCACGATGACCTGCACCAGCCCCCAGAAGCGCTCGTCGCCGCGCTTGTCGGGCAGGAAGACCGGGTAGCGGCCGACCACGCCGAAACCGCCCTGCACCAGTTCGAACGGCCCGGCCAGCGTCAGCCGGCGGGTGTCGATGGCGCGCTGCGCCTCGAAGCCCTGCACCGGGTCGAGCAGCGGATTGAAGCCGAGCGCGCGCTCGTTGCCGGCGAGCGGCACGATCTTCTCGATCACCCCGCCGGGGGCCAGCTGCAGCGCGGCGATGCCGCCGTAGGTGTTGATCATCTCGCGGGCCAGCGTCTCGAAGCGGTCGACCTGGCCGCCGCCCTGGCGCAGCACGGCGGTCAGCGCGAAGGAGGCGGACAGCGCGCGCTCCAGGCGGTCGCCGATCTCGCGCGCGTTCAGGTTGGCCACCTCGGTCACCACGCGCGTGCGCTCCTGATGGCGCATGCGCTCGTCGGCCGCGATCAGCGCGCCGCACAGCAGCAGCGCGAACAGGAAGGCGGCGCCGGCGAGCAGCCAGGCGCGCAGCGGGAGCTTGCGCAAGGCGGGAGACAACGCGGATTTGGCGGCAGCCTTCATGGACGGGACACGCGGAGCCGGGGACGCGCCATCATCTTAAAAACGGCGGCCGAGCACAAGGCGGACGGCCCGCCGGAGGCGCCCGCCCCGCCCGGCGCGAATGCCGGCGCGGCAGACGGGGATGCCGGCAAGGCCGGCGGGGATGGGCTGCGGCGGCGAGCGAACTTCCGGCGCCGGCCGTGCATGGCCGTTCCCGGGCGGCGCATCGCCCGGCCGGCGGCGCTCAGGCGGGCGCCCGCCAGATGTTGCGGCAACCGGTTTCGCGAATGCGCCACGACGCCAGCGCGCCGAGCGCCGCCGAAACGGCGAGCAGGAGCAGGCCGGTGCGGTAGTCGCCGGGCGCGTAGAGGCGCGCGCCGCTGTCGGTCAGGCCGCCCGCCCAGCGCCAGTCCATCACCCAGCCGACCGCCGGCTGCAGGAGCGCGCCGGCGAGGAAGCCGCCCATGTTGGTGACGCTGGTCGACATGCCGGAAAGCAGCGGCGGGTTGACCTCCTTGGCGCATGCCCAGGTCAGCGTGAAGCTGGCGGTGCTCAGGCCCATCAGCGCGAACAGCGCATAGCTCGCGGCCGGCGGCAATGCCATGCCGGAGAGCAGGACGAGCCAGATCAGGACGAAGACATGGCTGCTCGCGACGAGCACCGGCTTGCGCTTGCCGAGGCGGTCGGAGAGCGAGCCGATCAGCACGCAGCCGACCGCGAAGGCGGCGAAGTAGAGGCTGACGTGGTTGGCCGCGACGGCGCGCGCCATGCCGTGCGCCTGCGTCAGGAAGGGCGTCGCCCACAGGCCGGCGAAGGCGAAGAAGCTGCCGGCGATGCCGAAATTGACGACCGCGGCCGGCCAGGTGTCGCGGTTGCGGATCACCGAGAGCAGGCCGGCGATCACCACGGTGCGGTCGAAGCGCGGCTTCTCCGCCGGCGCGCCGGCGCTCTCGGGGCGGTCGCGCACGAGCAGCCAGCAGCCGACGCCGAGCAGCAGCGAGACGCCGGCGACGCCGACGAAGACGCCGCGCCAGCCGGTCGTCTGCGCCAGCCAGGAGAGCGGCGCGCCGGCCAGCACCGAGCCGAGATTGCCGATCAGCATCGAGAGGCCGACCAGCGTCGCGAAGCGGCGCTCCTCGAACCACACGGCGATGATCTTGAGCATGGCGATGAAGGTCACCGAGACGCCGAGGCCGATCAGCGTGCCGCCGACCAGCGCGACTTCGAGGCTGGGCGCCATGCCGAAGAGCAGGCTGCCGCCGCCGCCGACGATGCCGCCGAGCAGCAGGATGCGGCGCGGCCCGAGCGTGTCGACGAGGATGCCGGTCGGAATCTGCATCACGGTGTAGACGTAAAAATAGGTGGCGGCCAGCACGCCGAGCGAGGACGCCGTGCTGTTGAAGGCGGCCACCAGATCCTGCGCCACGCGTGCCTCGACCTGCTGGAACTGGTCGATCTTCCAGGTCATGGCATCGAACCACTGCAGCGCGGCGCCGCCGCCCGCACGCTGCGCGGCCGGGGCGCGCACATGCACCTGGGCGCGCATGCGCTCGATCTCGGCCAGCCGCAGGTCGGCCAGCAAGGTATCGAGCAGCGCTACCTGCGGCGGATCGGCCTGGGAGCGGAACTGCTCCAGGTACAGGGACTGGCGGCTGGCCAGGCCCACGAAGGCCTCGCGCGCAGAGGCCTGCACCCGGGGCGCAGCGAAGTACATGGCCCCGACCGCGCGCTCCATGCCCGCGAGTTCCTTGGCCTGCATGAGGCTCACATAGGCTCCGATGGCGCGCGACGCCCAGGGCAGCGCGCCCACCAAGTGCATTTCGCGCACGATGGCGATGAGCTCATGGATGGCGGCGGTGTAGCGCGCGGTCTGCTCCTCGTCACTCACCTGCAGTTGTCCGGCCTGCGCGCGCCATGCGCCCAGCAGGGCCAGTTGCTCGCGCGCCCGATCCAGGCGCGGGCCCAGCAAGGCATCGAAGCGGCCCAGGCCATCGGCCTGCAAGGACTCCTCGTACTGGGCCAGCTGGGCGTCGGTCTGCGTTTGCTGCGCCGCGCGCCACTCGGCGAAATCGTTCCCCTGGGTTCCCAGAAAGGCCGCCGACAGGCCGCGCTCGCGCTGCAGCTCGTGCACCAGGCGGCTTACGGCCGTGGCCAATTCGGCCATTTCGCGCAAGGCACGCATCTCCCCGGCCACGCGCTGCTGGCCCAGCAAGACCCAAAAAGCGAAGAAGAGCAACCCCGCGATGGGCAGGGCCAGCGCAAGTGCAATGCGCTGGCCGATAGGAAGCTGGTGCACGAACAATGGTTTCACATCACGGCCCAGAATGCGGAACTGGAGTAGCCGGCGAGGGTCGCGAGCGGCGTTGACACAGAGACGAAAGGCATTATGCGTCCTGTCTACCCAGGGCGCACAATCGCCCCTACACTGCAGAACACCCCCTAACGCGCCTGCACCACGCCATGCACGCCACCCCTGCCGCAGCCGTCACACGCGCCCTGCGCCTGCACCGCCACCGGCGCGATGCGCTGGTGCAAATCCTGCGCGCGGTGCAAGAGCATACCGGCTGGCTGCCGCGGCCGTTGCTGGCCCAGGTGGCGCAGGGCCTGGGCTTGACGCCGGCTGTCGTCGAGGGCGTTGCCAGCTTCTACCGCTTTTTCCACCTGCAGCCCGTGGGCCGCTACCACCTGTTGTGGAGCGACCACATCACCGACCGCATGCGCGGCAGCCGCGCCCTGGCGCAGGCCTTGTGCACGCGGCTGGCGGTGGCCCCAGGCCCGGTGCGTGCCGGCGCTCTGGCCAGCGTGTCCACCACCTCGTGCACCGGCCTGGCGGACCAGGGGCCGGCCCTGCTCGTCAACCAGCACCAGGTGCTCACGCGCATGGACGGCGAACGCGTACGCCAGTTGGCCGATCTCGTGCTGGGTCAGGTGCCCGTGCCGGACTGGCCGGCCGAATGGATGCAGGTGGACGACAACATCCGGCGGGCCGATGTGCTGCTGGGCAGCCCGCCCTTGCTGGGCGATGCCTTGCAGGCCACCCTGGGGCGCGGCGCGCAGGCCACGCTGGACGCGCTGGAGGCCTCGCGGCTGCGCGGGCGCGGCGGCGCGGGCTTTGCCACGGCGCGCAAGTGGGCGCTGTGCCGCGCGGCACCGCTCGCTGCCGGCGCCACGCGCGTGGTGGTGTGCAACGCCGACGAGGGCGAGCCCGGCACCTTCAAGGACCGCGTGCTGCTGCAGTGCCAGGCCGATACCGTGTTCGAGGGCATGACCGTCGCAGCCCGCGTGCTCGGAGCACGCGAGGGCCT
>Ga0066255_1001220_pt3 | contig 15398 bp, 14 predicted proteins | sample ThiBiot_750_biof_FD_71148 | JGI IMG/M metagenome (GOLD analysis project Ga0066255, IMG submission 71148) | Wastewater bioreactor microbial communities from Cape Town, South Africa - Thiocy_expt_750_biof (version 2) | ecosystem: Engineered > Bioreactor > Thiocyanate-remediating >... | reverse complement strand
AGATGAGCCGCCGAGATTCGCTCCATCGTGACCTCGGCCTATCATTTTGTTCCTGCAGTCGTCGGATTGATCAGAAGCGAGGACGTGCCACGAACACCCCTTGGAAAGGTACAGCGCTTTTCGCTTGCTGCGATGGTTGGCGATCCACGCTTCAGCGAACAACTTCACGTTCTCGCTGGACCATCTAACAACGAGGTGCCGGATACGAAATTGATCGGTATCGAACAGATTGTCGCCGAGATCTGGTCCAGGCTTTTGAAGTGCGGTCCGCTCAGTGATTCACACGCCGACTTCTTCGCGCTGGGTGGAGACTCCGTGCTCGCGCTTCAGATGTGTTTCGCGATTGAGGAGCGTTTCGGCCTCTATCTTTCCCCGGAAGATTTTTCTGAACATTCCAGACTATCGGACTTCGTAAACCTCGTTTCCGCCCGGACAAAAGAATCTCCGGGATATCAGGACAACAAGCTCTCACCGGAAAATGCACCGTCCCTTCCGGAATGGGTCGGCGAGAGAATGAGCGAGTTTCTGGCCCAATGGCCGGGGCGGCCCGCTTCGGAGGGAGGCTTCCTGCGTCGCGTGGGAACGGCACAAGCCGGAATTCCCCTCTTCTGGTGTTTGCAAACCAAAGAGGAGGCCTTGCAGTTCGGCCGGATCGTCGGTTCGCGCCGACCGGCCTATATGATGAGGTCTGGATATTTATTTCTCGACTACAATGCACCGGCAGCGAAGGCATTCGTCACTCGCTATGTCGACGAGATCAAGAAGGTTCACCCGAAAGGGCCTTATGTGATCGGAGGCAATTGCCAGGGCGCCATGATTGCGCTCGAAGTGGCACGCGCACTTCTGGCGGAGGGGCGCAAAGTGCAACTCCTTGCAATTGCAGATACGCCCATCGTCGACTTATTCGCAGATCGTCCCTTTGAAGAACCTGTTGCGCTCTTTCTTCCCAATGGAAGCAAGTTCAATCCATACAGAAGGTTCAGATTTCCAAATGCCGGCCTGAAGAAGCTTTTTCCCGCTGGCCATAAAACCTCTGTCATATCCGCCGGCTACGCGTCCATCATGCGCGGTAAGGCATCCGAGCGATTGGCGGAGAGTCTGGAAGAAGCCATTGCGTGGTCTGCGCAACAACTGCCTTGCGATACCGGCCACAAGACGGCCGGCAGCTATCCTGAGTCGATCTACGCAGGCACGATAACGGGCCCCTATTCCAAATTGACTTTACGACCCGGTCAGCAGCTTCGAATCGACGTTGCGATACAGAACCGCAGCCCGCTGGACTGGAAGCCTTTTGATGAAAGCGGCATCGCGCTCGGCAACCATTGGCTGTCGCGCAATGGTGAAGTGATCATCTGGTCCGATGGAAGAACACCCCTGACGCAAACGATCAAAGCCGGTGCACGCAGCCGAATGTTGATCGACACCATCGCACCTCATAAACCCGGCGAGTATCTCCTGGAGCTTGATCTGGTGGAGGAAGGGGTCCGCTGGTTCAGCGAAAAGCATATGTTTCCTTTCCACATTTCCGTTGCGGTCGAGGATAGTCTTGCTGCACTCGCGAGCGATATCTGGAAAACGGGCGGCTGGCGAAGGTGGTTACGAACCGCCTGGCGTTCTCTGTCAACGCGACATCATCGGTAGCTTCTGCTAACGAGAATCCCCTGACAATATGAACACGCCGGAAGCACGTGACCGGCTGAAGTAACGATGTCCTTTTGAGGCTGACTGCCACTCCTTGTTGAGGTTGCTATGTCGAATGATTTGAAGCGTCGGCGCCCTGAAACAGCACAGGATTTACGGAGCCACCGATGGTTCGGTCCGGATGACATGCGCTCGTTCGGCCATCGTTCGCGCATGAAGCAGATGGGCTACGCGCAAGAGGACTTCGAGGGAAAGCCGATTATCGCGATCGTCAACACGTGGAGCGGATTTGCACACTGCCATGCACATTTTCCGGATCGCGTGGAGGACGTGAAACGCGGCGTGCTGCAGGCCGGAGGATTTCCGATCGAAATCCCGGTGATGGCTCTGCCGGAGAATTTCGTGAAGCCATCGACTATGCTGTATCGCAACCTGCTCGCGATGGAAGTGGAAGAAAATCTCCATGCGCAGCCGGTCGATGGCGCGGTTCTGATGGGCGGTTGCGATAAGACAACGCCAGCGCTGCTGATGGGAGCCATCAGCGCCGGACTGCCTGCGATCTATATGCCCGCCGGCCCCATGCTGCGGGGTAACTGGCATGGACAGGTCCTCGGTTCGGGAAGCGATCTGTGGAAGTACTGGGACGAACGGCGCGCCGGAAACGTCAGCGACGCTCAGTGGAACGAAATGGAAAGCGGCATCAATCGCTCCAACGGCGTCTGCATGACAATGGGAACAGCCGCCACTATGACAGCAATGGCGGAAGTTCTGGGTCTGGCCCTTCCGGGCTCGTCCTCAATTCCCGCACCCGACGCCAGTCATCCCCGCATGGCAGCAGCTTGCGGACGACGGATCGTCGAGATGGTTTGGGAAGATTTGCAACCAGCCGACATCCTGACCGCGGGCTCATTCGACAATGCGATCATCACCAGCGCCGCGATCGCAGGATCGACCAACGCCATCATTCATCTGATCGCAATCGCCCGACGCGCCGGCATCAACCTCGCGCTCGAACGTTTTGACGAACTGTCGGCGCGCGTCCCCGTTATCGCTAATATCCGCCCGTCCGGAAAATACCTGATGGAGGATTTTTATTACGCGGGCGGGTTACCGGGCCTGATGAAGAGAATTTCAAACCATCTCGACCTGTCACAGAAGAACGTGCTCGGCCACACCCTCGCGGAGGTGCTGGACGAAGCCAATGTCTGGAATGACGACGTCATTCGCACGGTCGATCAGCCTATATCCTCTGCCAACGGTCTCGCGGTTCTGCGCGGCAATCTCGCGGCGGGAGGCTGCGTAATGAAACCTTCAGCCGCGGAAGCGCGGCTTCTCAAGCATCGCGGGCCTGCTCTCGTTTTTAACGATTACAACCATATGGCATCGCAAATTAATCGCGACGATCTCGACGTGACGCCCGATCACGTTCTGGTCTTGCGCAATTCAGGACCAAAGGGCGGCCCGGGCATGCCAGAATGGGGCATGCTGCCGATTCCGACCAAGCTGGTCAAACAGGGCGTGCGGGACATGGTTCGAATTTCGGATGCGCGAATGAGCGGCACGAGCTATGGCGCGTGCGTGCTCCATGTCGCGCCTGAAAGCTACGTGGGCGGCCCGCTGGCGCTCGTCAGGACCGGCGACATGATCGAGCTCGATGTTCCGGAAAGGCGCATCCATCTGGATATCGATGATGCGGAGATAGAAATACGCAGGGCCACATGGATCGCACCTCCGCCGCGTTTCACACGCGGATATGGCGCGATGTTTTCACAGCATATCGGGCAAGCCGATATCGGCTGCGATCTTGATTTCCTGCAGGCGGGCGCCGCGACGCCGGAACCCGAAATCCACTGAGGGGTGCTGTCGTGCCGTCAGGCGCCGGATTCTCAACGCTGCAGGATAGCCTCGATGGCAGCAGCTATCTCAAGCAGCTTGCGGTCCGCGTTCCTGCGGCCGATCAGCATGAGTCCAGCGGGAAGCCCGTTGATGGGCAAAGGCAACGATATCGACGGGCAGTCGAGCATATTGGCAACGCGCGGATTGCGCAGCACCAGTCCGTTGGCCTCATGGAATCCTGCATCGCTTTCGACCGCCGACAAGAGCGGCGCACGGATGGGCGTGGTCGGCACGATGAAGGCTTCGTCAGATTCGAACGACGCTTCAAAAGCACGAACCGCCGCATCGCGAAGCCGAACCATGCGAACGTAATCGACCGCCTTGATATTGGCACCTGCCTCGATGCGCACGCGCGTCTTGGGATCGATGCCATCGAGGCTGGTGACGCCGAGGCCGACGAGAGTCGCGCCCAGTTCGATCGAAGGAAAAGTCCCGATCTTGTCGATGGCGGCAACGTCATCGAGCGCCTTGTCCATCGAACCGTCCGCGATCCGGAGGCCCGCCTTGCGCAGCCGCGCCAAGGCATCTTCGAATGCGGCCAGGATTTCCGGCTCGCAGCGATCGAACAACCGTCCGTGCGCCACTGTCAACTTAAAGGACTCTGCAGGCGCTGCACTCAGCGCACCGCTGCCTTCTTCCGACAACACCTGATCGGTGAGCGCGCAGTCACGCACGCTCGATGCAATGGGACCAAGAGTATCGAGGCTCGAGGACAGCGAGAATGAACCGTCCAGCGGTACGCGGCCACGCGTCGGCTTGAAGCCGACAGCGCCGGACAATGCCGCCGGAATGCGGATCGAGCCACCGGTATCGCTGCCGATGGCGATCTCGGCCATACCATCCACCACCGAGACCACCGCGCCTGACGACGAACCGCCCGGCACCCACTGACGATCGCGCGGATTGCCCGGCGTGCCGTCATGCGGATTGGTGCCGAGTGCCGAGAACGCATATTCCGTCATCTGAGTCTTGCCGATGATGACCGCTCCTGCCGCACGCAAGCGCTGTACGACGGCAGCATCCTTCGCGGCAGGCGGCAGGCCGCGCAGAACCGCCGAGCCCGCCGTAGTCACCGTGCCCGCCACGTCGTACAGCGCCTTCACCGAGACGATGCGACCGTCCAGATGCCCGAGCGACTGCCCTGACGTCTCACGCCGATCGGCTGCCTCGGCCTCACGCCGGGCGCTCTCCGTAAAGACAGCGGTGAAAGCCTTCTTCCCTTCCAGATCGGGCGAGGCAATGCGCGCAAGCGCGGCTTCCAGACGTTGAACAGCAGACATCGGCAAGGTCTCATGCGGGAGTTGGTGAGGAAGATGTATCCGGCCAGCGCTCAGGATACGACCGGAAGCACCTTGATATCATAAGCATAGTTCAGTGAACGCTTCAGCAGCGGATCGTGCAGTTCCATCTCAAAGCGCGACGCCGGACGGATACCACCAATCGCGCCAGGCGTGCCGCAGAACATCAGCGTGCCGGGCTGCAATGTTTCGGCATCGGCATACTTGCGGATAAGGTCGCGCGGCGTCCGCAGGCTCGCGACCTTGCTCTCCTGATATAGGACGCGCGCGCCATCGATGACAGCCCACGAACGCAGGGTGAGTTCGTCCCAGTGTCCTTCGACATCCGCGTAGGACCAGAGCTGCCGCCCCACCGGCTTGCCGCAAAGCTGTTTTGACAGCGCAATACCAGCGGCTTCCGCCTTGCGGTCGGTGTGGTCGGAGCCGATGCCAATCCACAGACCATCAGCCATGGCGACCACGACCGGCTCGATCTCGCCGGAACTGTCCGGGCCGAGAACGGTAAGCTGGTCGGCCTGAGTCAGCGTCTGCGCCGCCACCCGGTAATAGAGCGGCGTGGTCGAAGNNNTCGCGCCAAGGAGGCGTTCTTCGCGGACCTGCCCGATCTTGCGCCCGACAGCGGAACGGGGATCTTCATTTCGACGGTAACGGGCGAACTGCGCGATGGACGCCTGCTCGATACGCAATATTGGTGGCGTAATGTTCGCGATCCCGTGCTCTTCAAGGCTGGCTGTCAGGCCGCTATCGCCATGGGATGCAATCTTTTCATCGAAATTTCGCCGCGCTCGATCCGCAAGGTGCGATCGGCGATCGCATTGAGTAGCGCGGGCGTGGATTCGGTGATGAACAGCGCCAGATCCGGGCGGTGCTTGCGCAGTTCGCCCAGCGTCCGCGCATAGTCCAGCGCGAGCGCCGGAGCAAGCCCCTGAAACGGTTCGTCCAACAGCAGCACCTTGCGTGCGACCATCAGCGCGCGGCCCAGCGCCACCATCTTGCCCTGACCGCCGGACACCCCGCCGCCCGGCCGCAACCGCATCACATGCAACTGCGGAAGAAATGTATAGATCTCTTCGAGCCGTAGCTTGATCTCGGCCTTGTCGAGATCAAGCGCAAGCCCCGGAAGACGGATGTTTTCCTCGACGCTCATTTCCGGCACCAGACGACGGTCTTCGGGCGCGTAGCCAATTCCGGCACGCGCGCGATAATGCGCCGGCTGCTTGCGCAAATCCTCGCCATCGAGGCGGATGTCGCCGCCGTCGAGCGGCAGAAGCCCCATGATCGCGCGCAGCGTGGTGGTCTTTCCCGCGCCATTGCGTCCGATCAGAATCGTCGTCTTGCGTTCAAGAATCTCGCAGCAGACGCCGCGCAGGACCGGAACGCCTTCGATCGAGACCGCGACCTTGTCGAGCGCCAATGTCATGCGACACCTATGACATTTTTCAGGACGCGCTCATCCTTGAAGATTTCGTCGGGATGCCCCTGGGCCATGATGGTGCCGGCGTTCCAGACCAGAACACGATTGGCATAACGCGCCACCACATCCATATCGTGCTCCACGAACAGCGCGGTGATGCTGCGCTGACGAAGCGCGCTCATCAGCGATTCCATCAGCGAAAACCGTTCGAGCGTGCTGACGCCGCTGGTCGGCTCATCGAGCAGCAGCAGGCGCGGCTTCAGCGCCAGCGCCACCGCGATATCGAGCAGTTTGCGGTGACCTTCTGGCAAGGTACGGCTGACGCGATTGCGATCATCCCGCAATCCGATCAGGTCCAGCAGCGCTATCGCCTCGTCGCGCCGGGCTCGCGATCCGAGCGGGCGCACCATGGTCCACAGACCGTCCTTCGCCGCAAGCGCCAGCATCATGTTGTCGAGCACGGTCTGGTCAGAGAACAGTTGCGGGATCTGGAAGGCCCGCGCGACGCCACGACGCGTGATGGCGCGCGGCGTCAGCCCGGTAATCGCATGGCCGTCGAGAAGAACACTGCCTGACCTCGGCCGGACGTACCCGGTGCAGAGATTGAGCAGCGTTGTCTTTCCGGAGCCGTTCGGCCCGATCACCGCGAGAAATTCACCCTCATTGATGTCGAGGCTGACGCCGTCGGCCGCCTTCACACCGCTGAATTCAACGTGCAGATTTCTCGCCTGCAGAATCGGAGCGCTCATTGGGCCGAAACCTCGCTACGGGAGAAAAGACCGTAAAGCCCTTTCGGCAGGAACATGATGACGGCGATCAGCGTCGCCCCCACGATCAGATTCCAGGCATCGGTGTAAGCCGCGGCCTTGGTGTGCAAGAGTTCAAGAAACAGCGCCCCGATAAAGGCACCGGGCACGCCGCCGATTCCGCCGAACACCGCGACCAGAACGAGATGGCCCGATGCCGTCCAGAATGCGAAATCCGGAACCACGCGGCCGATAGCGAAAGCGGAGATCGCGCCGCCAATACCCGCGAGCATCGCCGACAGAACATAAGCAACCAGCAGAACAGCCCAGACAGGAACGCCAAGATATTCGAGGCGCACCTCATTGGTGTGAACCGCCGACAGGGCATGACCGAGCGGGCTATCGAGATAACGATGAACCAGAAACCCTACCAGCACCATTAACGCCACGCTGCCGTAGAACAACACGTTCTTGAAGGCAGGCTCGCTGAGTGCAAGGCCGAACACATGCGGCACGGGAACCGGCATGCCGTCGGTGCCGCCAGTGATGCCGTAAAGCTTGGCGAACAGCGCATAGAACACCATGGAGACCGCAAGGTTGAGCATCGCGAAAAAGATGGCGCGATAACGGACAAGAAAAGCGCCGACCACCGCTCCCGCCATCCCCGCAACAACCACCGACAACACCAGCAGGATGCCAAAATCCGATATGCCGCTCCCCGCGAAGAAAGCCACGCCATAGGCGCTGATGGCAAAGAACATGGCATGACCGATGGAGATTAGGCCGGCGCGCAACAGGATGGCGACACCGAGCGCAGCGAAGCCCTTGGCGATGGCGATCGTGAGCACGAATTCGAGCCAGGGCGCGACCGTGGGCGCAATGACAAGCGCAAGAACCGCGAGGACAAAGACAAGGGTGCGTATCATATCCGCCTCGCAGTGACCGAACCAAATAGACCATAGGGGCGAACCAGCAGGACGATCAGCATCGCGGCATAGGGTGCAACCGCATCCAGCGAGGGCGCAAAATAGATCGCAAGTACCCGCGCCAGCGCAACGATCAGCGCAGCGAGCGCGGCCCCCTCGATCTGGCCAAGCCCACCGATGGCCGCGACAGCGAATGCCAGCACCATCGTGTCTGCGCCCAATCCGGGGGCAACCCCCGAGGTCGGCACCGCCAGCGCGCCGCCGAGGGCAGCCAAGAAAACGCCGAGCGAAAAGGCAAGAATGAAAATCCTGTTGGTGTCGATGCCGATCGATTGAGCCATCTCCCGATCGAACACCACGGCGGTAATCAGGCGGCCATATCGCGTATGCTTGATGAGGAGGCGCAGACCGATAACGACGAGGACCGCCATCGCGATCAGGGCAATCTGATAGTTGAGATAGACAATGCCGCCGATGGCCGTCGAGCCCATCAACCGCATGGGCGCATCCTCGTAGAGAGACTGAACGCCGAACACGATACGCTGCACATCTTCGAGAATGAGAAACAGGCCGAAGGTGATAAGGATCTGAACGGCCTCGGACTTTCCGTAAGTCCAGCGGATCAAGGTGCTTTCGATCAGCGGCCCGAGGATCACGGCGACGAGAACGGCGCTGAACAGCAACACAACAAACGAGAGATAGGGATTGAGCTGCCGGCTAACGATAAAGAGGCAGAGCGATGCCGCGACATAAGCGCCGATCGAATAGAAGCTGCCATGAGCGACATTGAGGACGCGCAGCACGTTGAAAACGAGTGTGAGTCCCACTGCCGCAAAGAAGATCAGGGCAGCACTGGAGAGCGTATCCAGCGCGAGCGGGATGATTGCATTCATCGTCGGTTCCATGCTTTCCGGCACGGCCTCCCGCGGATATGTCGCGGGAGGCCAGCTGTCACGGATTACTTGTAGCTACCGGGCTTCGGAAGCGAAGCAGCAAAAGCCGGCGTCAAGGTCGAGATCCAGCCGATCGGATCCTGTCCTTCCTTCGGCATCAGCGCATCGCCTTTGTAACGCACCATCTCGCCGATCACCGGGAAGCTCTGGTTAGGCGACTTCACCGTCACGCCGACGATCTGATCGACCATGCCATCATTGTCCGCACGCGTCACAGTGGTGCCGGTGAGCGTCGGCACCTTGCTTCCGCGCATCGCATCGACGAGTTCGGCGCGGCTCGGCCACTTACCACCGTTCTTCTTCATCGCGGCTTCATAGGCTGCCTTCACGTAGAGCAGCGTATTCGCCATCTTGATCGACGGGAACACCGGATACTCGCCATACTTAGCCTTATACGCGTCGACAAACTTCTTTGTCTGCGCGTTCGCCGCAGCGTCTGGCGACATCCACCAGCCATCGCCGAGCACGCCGACGATCACACCCTCCGGCAGCGGCACGCGCTGCAGCACAGTTTCGCCGAGCGCAAGGACAACTTGGCTGGAGCTGAAAAGACCGCGCGGCTGCGCTTGCCGCACGAAGTTTTCGAGATCCGCACCCCAAAGGTTGGAGAACACGACATCTGGCCGCGCCGTGGTCAGGCGCGAAATTTCGGTCTGGTAGTTCGGCGAGCCCATCTTCGGGAAGAGTTCGGCCACCACCTGGATATCCGGGCGCAGGGCTTTCAGCGCGGCCTTGAAGATCGTCGCCGCATCATGTCCGAACGCATAGTCCGGATTGATGATCGCAACCGTCTTTACATCCGGCTTACGGGCCAGAAGGTAAACCGCATAGGCGACGAATTCGGGAACGGTGTTGCCGTTCGGACGGAACACATACTTGCTCTTGCCATCCAGCAGAAGATGATGCGTATCGCAATTCCAGCCCACCGTCGGCACCTGAAGCTGCTCGGCGAGAGGCGCCAGCGCGAGACAGTTCGCACTCGACAACGCGGCAATCATCACCTGATTGCTCGCCTCGCCAGACAGGCGGCGATACTCCGCGATGACGCCTTGGGCGCCTTGGGCTTCATCGACATAGGTCGGCACGATCTTCACGCCGCCGATGCCGCCGGCTGCGTTGATCTGCTCGATCATCAGGTCCGCAGCGTTCTTGCCGGGCATCCCGTAAGCAGCGGCCGGTCCGGACGTAAACGTGAAAATACCCAGCCCCAGCGAATCCGGCTTGGTCTGAGCGACCGCAGGCATGGTCGCTCCCAGGCTACCGACGAGCGCAAGTGCGGAAAGTGCCGTCCTCAACTTCATGATTGTCTCCTTAAAGTGAAAGCGGCCTTCGCGAACAAGTGAAGGCCGCCCTGTCCTCAGACCGGATCGAAATAATGGATTTCAACGAGCATGCAGCCATTGATGGACTTGAACGGTCCATGCTTCGCATGCGGCGGGCGGCAGGCATAGGTGTTCCGCTGAAAGCTTCGCCACCTTCGCCGTTCGCATCATTGAGCTTGGCGGCGCGCTCGAGCAGGCNNNATCAGATCGCCGGAGATGAGATACACTTCTTCCCAATAGTCGTGGGAGAACGGCGCAGTTGTGTAGACGCCCGGTTCAAAGCGAAGCAGCCGCGTCCGTGTGCCGCGGTTGTTTGTCTCATCAAGAGAACCGGACAGAATCTTTTGCTGGATGCCTGCCGGATAGCCTGCCGGGGTTTCCCAACCGCTCTTCAGGTCAATCGTGTGGAATTCGTCATGCTTCTTGTTCACTGGCATTGTCGTTCTCCTTGAAGAATAAATCAGGCGGTCCTGCCCTGCGCGGCAACAATGCCGCTCGGGCCATAGAAATCAAGCGTCGGCCGGTAACGCGAACCGAATTCGGAACGAACCGCGCCCCGGCCGAGCGAGCAGAACGTCTGCGCGATCGAAGCAGCCTTGGCGATGGTCGGGTCTTTCCGATCAAAACAGGAATCTCCACTGCCGGCATGTCAGTAATGAATGGGGAGTGGCCACTCGGGTGTCCGCTCGGCTTCATCAACCAAATCGCGATAGCGGCCACGGAAGAAAACCAGCGGCGCGGGCGAGGACGGATGCGATGAATAGCGAACGACGCGCACCACGAAAATAACGTGGTCGCCGCCATCGTAAGTCGCATAGGGTTCGCACTCAAAATGAGCTAGCGCGCCGGAAATCAGCGGAGCTTCGGCATGACCGACGCTCGTCTTCACCTGATCCCATTTGTTGGAGAGAGCCCGCGCGAATTGATTGGAAACGTTTTCCTGCTCGCGCGCCAGCACGTTGATTGCGAAGCCTTTGGCTTCCTGCATCGCCGGCAGGCTGAGAGCCTTTCGATCGACGCTAAAGAGGACAAGCGGAGGATCGACGGAAACGGAATTGAACGAACTCATCGTCATTCCGACCAGATCATCGCCCCTGCCGCGCGCCGTCACCACGGCAACGCCGGTCGCAAATTCCCCTAACGTACGCCTGAAAGCACGATCCTGCACGGACGCAACCTCATTGACGAAACCAGCCCCATGTTCATTTGCAATATTAGCTTTAATATAAAGCCAATATGACGGCAGTCAACACGTTTTGCCTCTGCCTAGCAAGCCACTCCCGCCGCCTTTCTGCACCAAATATAGGGCAGACGCTGCTGTTGTTGTGGGCAGCGGCAAACGCAATGCGCCTCAGCCGGACATGCGGACTCACGACGTATAAGCGCAAACCGTCTTCAATTCGGAGTAGAAATCGAGCGACCACGTCCCGCCTTCCCGGCCGATGCCTGAACGCTTGAAGCCGCCGAAAGCCGCCCGCTCATCGCGCACCCGCCAGCAGTTCACCCATACCGTCCCGGTTTCGATTTCCGTGGCGACCTTGCGTGCCCGCTCCATGTTTTTCGTCCACACCGTCGATGCGAGACCGTAACTCGAATTGTTGACCCGCTTCACGACTTCGTCGTCATCATCGAAAACCGAAATATGTCCGCAGGGGCCGAACACCTCTCTTTGACAGACTTCCGCATCGTCAGGCAGGCCGGTCCAGATCGTCGGCGCGACCCAATAGCCATCCGCGAAAGACGCAGGCATCTGCAACGCGCCTCCGCCGGTGACGACCTGGGCGCCTTCCTGCTCGGCCCGGCGGTAAAAGCCCAGAACCTTGTCGCGTTGAATATCACTGATCGCCGGCCCCAAGGTCGTCACCGCAAGGTGCGGGTCGCCCGGCTGAAGCTTCTTCGTGAGATCCGCAAGACGCTCGACAAACGGCGCAAATATCTTGCGATGCACAAAGATGCGCTCGGTCGTCAGACACACCTGCCCGCAATTGTCGAACATGGAGCGGACCGTACCCGCAGCTGCGGCATCGAAGTCAGCATCATCGAAAATGACCGCGGCGTTCTTTCCACCAAGTTCAAGCGAAACCGGGCGCGGACCCATGGCCGCAGCCTTCATGATTACCTCGCCCGTTCGTGTTTCGCCCGTGAACGTGATCGCACCGACATCGGAATGCGACACGAGGAAACTTCCGGCCGCATCCGCGCCGTGACCGTGCACGACGTTGAGCACGCCATCAGGCAGCCCGACCGCATGCGCGATTTTAGCCAGCAGAACAGCGGTGCGCGGTGAATGCTCCGAAGGCTTCACGACAATGGTGTTGCCGCAGACAAGCGCTGGCGCAACCTTCCAGGTCAGAAGCAGCAGCGGGAGATTCCACGGCGCGACAATCCCGATGACTCCGATTGGCTGTCGCAGCACCATGTTGTCCGCGACGCCTCCCGCGAGCATATTCGTCTGAAATGGCTTGAGATGATCTTCGCGGGCAATCGCCGCGAACGCCCGGAAATTCGCGATAGCGCGCGGAATTTCGACATTACGGGTCGCGGTTATGGGCTTCCCGGTATCCTTGATTTCTTCGGCGACGAGTTCATCGATGTGCTCATCGAGCTTGTTTGCAAGGCGTTCCAGGAACGCAGCACGCTCGAGCATGGTGGTGTTCTTCCAGGGACCTGACAGCGCTTTGCGCGCAGCATCGACAGCACGATCAACCTGCGCCTGGTCCGACTCGACCACCTTCGCAATGACCTCTCCGGTCGCCGGATAGCGCTTCTCGAAATAGTTGCCGCCCTGCTCGCTCTTGCCGCCGATGAAACACGAAATCACGTCGAAGTTTTGCATCATTCACCCACGGGTCCAGCAGCAAAGGACGTTTACGATTCGTCAGGGAAACAGCGCGACGAAAATTCGCGCCAGAAGTTTTGGACTTAGCCACCTCAACGGCTTGCAAAAGCACACCGGAATGCCGACGCCGCGCGCCGTTTCTCCGACCGTCGAAATATCAAAAAATACTAGCTAACTTACAAAGCTAGTCAAGCAGCACGCAACTCGTCCCCGCGAGGAAAAATTTCGGTGCTGCAGCACAGCGAACATCAGCCACTCTGCAGCGTGCAAACGCGATCAACCGCTGGTCGGTCAACAATTGGATTGGAGGAAGGACGTCTTGCAGCCGATCAGGCTGCACGCCTTTTGCTTTTGCGCTTCTCTATGGAATTCGCAGACTTCACAGCTGGCGCCTTCGACCACTTCGACGTGAAAGCGAGCATCGAAACCGCCTTGTCGCCGCAAGGGACGAGGCGCGCCAGCATCGATGACAACAGCGCAAACTCGGCGGCGCTGAGACAGCCGAAAAGAGCGTCGTTGACGGGAGCCTGAATGCTGGCAAGCTCATCGAGCAGCCGCTTCGCTTTGGGCGTCACCGTCAGCAAGACGCGACGGCGGTCGCTTTCGTTGACCCGCTTCTTCACGAGATCGGCTTCGACCAGCTTCGACACTTCAATGGTGACAAATGCGCCCGACAGATGAAGGTGCTCGGCAACGCGGCTTACGCCGACTCCCTTCTCACCCTGCAGGTAGGCGATCGATATCAGGGTCGTATATGCGATGCCTGAAATTCCGAGACGCTCGCCGAATCCAACCCGGCATTGGTCGACACGCGCGCTAAATGCCAGAAAGTCGTGAATGAAGGTGCGAAAAACCGCATCATCCCCTCCGGGCATCAGTTCTGGTTTTGTCACCGTCGATCCCGGCACGCGGGGCAACTCCTGATAGTTCGACTGGAATCAATTCAGCTTACTGGCTAACTGTAGGTATTAATTCAACGAGGGACAACGCAATATTCGCGCTCCCTTGGCTGCGTCATACCTGCTGATCCGTGTTCCCGGCCTGCTTATGACCTCCTCAGAGCGAGCGATCCGGAGTCAGTTGCTTGCGGTTGACGCGAAGTTCGATGATCGCGGGGCCACCCGCGTTAACCGCACGCGAAAAGGCCGCCGGGAAATCGTCATGTGCGTCGATGGCTTCGCCATACGCACCATAGGATTTCGCCAGCGCTGCAAAATCCGGATTCAGCAGATCCGTCCCGCTGGGGCGGTTCGGAAAGCTCAATTCCTGATGCATGCGGATCGAGCCGTACATCGTGTTGTTGACGATGATGATGACGACCGGGAGCTTCTGCTGAACGACGGTTGCGAATTCCTGCGAGGCCATCATGAAACAGCCATCCCCGGCGAGACAGACAACCCGGCGTTCGGGATGGCGCAGTTGCGCGGCGACCGCGGCGGGCAGTCCATACCCCATGGTGCCGGACTTCGGAGCGATCTGGGTGCCAAGGCCGCGATAGCGATAATAACGGTGCAGCCAGACCGTGTAATTGCCGGCTCCGTTTGTTACGATCGCATCGTCAGGTAATGCGGTGTTGAGGTGATCAATCACCTTCGCAAGATCGAAAGGCGGAAAATCCGGTCGCGGCGCCTGATACTCGACATAGGCCAGACGCGATTCCGCCCGCCACGCATCCCAGGACGAATGATCGAGAGGATCGAGCTGCGCGAGAGCTTCGGCAAAGCGAGAGGAATTGGCAGGAATGCCGAGTGTCGGCACATAGACTCGCCCGAGTTCTTCCGGCCCGGGGAAANNCTTCGGCGTCGGCACATCGAACAGCGAATAATGATTGGTGGTGACGTCGCCGAGACGATCACCGATCACAAGAAGCAGGTCCGCCGTCTTTACCCGCGCCATCAGCGGCCGGCTGCAACCGAGGCTGATGTCGCCGATATATTGTTCGGAGCGATTGTCGAGCACGTCCTGCGACCGGAATCCCGCGACAACCGGCAGATTGTTTTGCTCCACGAAGGTGCGGAACCTGGAAGCCGCCTCTACATTCCAACCGAGATTCCCAACAATAACCAATGGACGCTGCGCCTGCTGCAGAAGCCGACGTACATCGGCCATCTGTTGGGCCGACGGCGCGGCATCAATGGTCGTCGCCGGCGCAGCATCGGCGACACTGCTTGTCGCGCTCAGCACGTCTTCGGGTATCGACAAGACCACTGGTCCCGGGCGCCCCTGCATCGCGACATGGAAAGCACGGCTGACAATCTCGGGAATGCGATCGACGGAGTCGATCTCCACCGCCCACTTCGTCATATCATCGAACGTCCGGCTATAATCCATTTCCTGAAAGGCTTCGCGGCCGCGATGGCTGC
>Ga0066255_1001868_pt1 | contig 15455 bp, 14 predicted proteins | sample ThiBiot_750_biof_FD_71148 | JGI IMG/M metagenome (GOLD analysis project Ga0066255, IMG submission 71148) | Wastewater bioreactor microbial communities from Cape Town, South Africa - Thiocy_expt_750_biof (version 2) | ecosystem: Engineered > Bioreactor > Thiocyanate-remediating >... | reverse complement strand
CGGAGAGCTGTCGCTCTTCGGCGCCGACGGCAACCGCCTGCGCGTGCTCGATGCGCAGCTCGGGGCAACGCCGCTCGATGCCGCCGGCTTCCGCACCGTCTTCGGCGAGCGACTCGTCCTGCCGCCGCTGCCACCTGACCACGACAAGCAAGGAAACCTCAAGTGAAGCGCGTTCTCGTCCTCGGCATCGACGGTTTCATCGGACACCACCTGACGCGGGCGATCCTGTCGCAGACCGACTGGGAGGTCCACGGCATCGACATGCACGACGACCGCATCGCCGAATGGATCGGGCATCCGCGGCTGCGCTTCTTCGAAGGCGACATCACGATCAACCGCGAGTGGATCGAATACCACGTGAAGAAGTGCGACGTCGTGCTGCCGCTCGTCGCGATCGCCACGCCCGCCACCTACGTGCGCGAGCCGTTGCGCGTCTTCGAGCTCGATTTCGAGGCGAACCTGCCCGTGGTGCGCCACTGCCTGCACTACGGAAAGCACCTCGTCTTCCCGTCGACCTCCGAGGTCTACGGCATGTGCCGCGACGAGCGCTTCGACCCCGAGACCTCCGAGCTCGTCTACGGCCCGATCAGCAAGCAGCGGTGGATCTATGCCTGCTCGAAGCAGTTGATGGACCGCGTGATCCACGCCTACGGCCTGGAACGCGGACTGCGCTACACGCTGTTCCGGCCGTTCAACTGGATCGGCGGCGGCCTGGACAGCATCGACACGCCGCGCGAAGGGTCGAGTCGCGTCGTCACGCAGTTCTTCGGCCACATCGTGCGCGGCGAGCCGATCCGCCTCGTCGACGGCGGCCTGCAGCGGCGCTCATTCACCTTCGTCGACGACGGCATCGCGGCACTGATGAAGATCATCGAGAACCGCGACGACCGGGCCTGCGGTCGCATCTACAACATCGGCAATCCGGCGAACCACCATTCGGTGCGCGAGCTCGCGCAGGTGGACGTTGCAGGGCGTGACCTCAGCCCAGGTGTTGACGACGGCGACGAGCGGCCGTCCGATCGCGGCGAGCGGCAAGCCTGCGCCGCGCAGCATCGCCCGTGCGGGCGCACGGCTCCGCCCCTTCTTGATTCTATCGCTGTTCATGGGACCTCCGACGGAGGCCCCGGACCGCAGATCAGAGAGCAGATACGAAAAACCCCGCTCCCTCTTCCGAGGTGCGGGGCCAGTTCACTGCGTTCACGAACTCAGGACTAGGCGCGCACCTCGCAACGAATGCCGGAAATAATGGCAATAATGCTGCTGGCGAGCGCGCGCGCCTCGGCGCCACGAGCGTTCATTCCTACGCAGATCGGCGCGGCAATCGCGACGTTCGCGACGGCGGCGGGGATCTGGAAGGACGAGATGCGGGGAGCCACGAGGGTGCGCATCATCGAGTTCGGCTATGGAGTTGTCAAAGTGTTTTATCGAAATCGAGGTCGTGGATGGGGTCGAGTGCTCGATCGAACCGAGTCCCCGGCGCTCGACGTGTGCACTCGACGTGACGACGCTCCCGTGCAGACGGATCGCGCGCGTCAGCGCGATCGCTTCGCACGCGATCGAGACCGTCGCCCCGTCTTCGCCGCAAGGAGCGCGCGCAGCCGCTCGACCTCCGCTTCGGCCCGCAGCCGCTGGGCGCGCTCTTGCTCCTTCGCAGCGCATTCGGCCTCGGCTTCCGTGGGATAGAGCTCGTCGCCTTGAGGGCCGAGGGCGATGCGAACGCGGACGTCGTCTCCGGTGCCGACGGCGCGCAGCCAGACCCCGAGGTGCTTGGAGCGCACGCGATCGCTCTGGGAGACCTCGACGCGAACGAGACCGCGCCGCCGGATGCGGCGATAGACCTGCCAGCGGACACGGCTGCTGCGGGAGCCTGGGCGCGCGTGGGGGTCGAAGATGACGAGCTCTTCGACGCCGAGGTCGCCGTAGAGCACCGGGTTGTCCTCGTAGTCCTTCGCGTAGTCGTCGCCGGCGATCTCGAGGACGAAGCTCGGCACGATGCCCGTCTGCCACGTCTTCCAGGAGCGAATGACGACGTCCTGCCTGACGCCGGGGAGGACGTAGAGGTCGGGGGCGATGCGCTTCGTGGGCTCGCCCTCCGCCCAGTAGACGAACTGGTCGGCGCCTGCGTGAGCGACGATGCCGCGCTCGGCGAGAAAGCGCTCAAGCAATGGCCGGAGGAGCTCGGCGATGAGACGCTGCAGCTCGTGCTCTCCCATGTCGTCGGTCTCCGGGTAGACCAGCACCGGCGACGACCTCTTCTTGGGAGCTCGCATGGCTTCAGCGTATGCCGATGGCGCGTGCTCGTCACGACGTCGAGCTCCGGCTCGCGGCAGCGGCGTGGTCACGCTCCTGCCTCAGCAGCTCGTGCGCCGCGATCGAAGCCCGCTCGTTCCGCGCGCTTGCGACCGCGCCTAGGGTGGCCCGGCCAGATCAGGCCTGGTGCGGGCCACCTTCGCTCGGGCACGGAGGCGCGCCCGTCAGCGGATCAGCGGCAACGGAGTTTCGACGAGCTTCCGCTGGGCCATGCCGCCGGGGTAGGCGTAGCTCGCGTGGGTGTCCCAGCCCCACAGCGTCGCGGTGAACGGGCCCTCGCTCCGCATACGCTGGAGGCCATACTGGCATATGCTCGTGCCGAACGTATCGCCGGGTCCGTGGTCACGCGAGAGATCGAGCCTGACGAACTCGTATTCGGCTCTCGTGCCGATGGGCCTCCATCCCGTGACGTTTCCGGCGCACTCGAGCCAGACGTCCTTGAACTCGCCGCGGGTCTTGGCTCTCACGATCACGAGGGACGTCTCGGCGTAGGTCGGATCCGCATAGAAGCTGTACGCGTTCAAGTACTGCCCCGCCGGAACGACGTTGACGAACTCCGGGTCTCCCGCGCCCCCGTAGCCGCCACCCACGCCGGCGCCGTCTCCTCCGGTCATGTACGCGGCGAGATAGATCGGATGGTCGACGTCTTGGGTGCGGACGACGAACGCGTCACCGGTTCCGGAAGAGAAGGTCGCGACTTCTCCGGCAGACATGGTCGTCGGCGCGCCGGGCGGCACCGCGGGATCGTAGTCGAGCCGCGTCCCATCCCGCGCCGCGACGATGCGATACGGCATCGACTCGTGCTCGTTGCCAGCGCGCGGGCGATAGCCGACGCCGACGTACTCCGATCCCCACTGCTCGAACGCCGGGATCTGCTGAGCTGCGATATCGCACGCACCGTGATCCCATGGGATGCACGCCAAGACATTCCCGCCGACGGTCGTGATCGGCTTGCTCGAAGCGACCATGCTCCCGGTGAGCTCCTGCGGCTGGACGAGCTGCAAGAGCTGCCCCTTGTCGAGGCGATACGTTATCGGTACTTGCGCCGGGCCGCCGACGACACCGTTGCCGTCCTGGATGTCGCGCGTCGGAACGATGGTCACCTCGGTGTCGTCCTCCGAAGCGATGATCTGCGCCGACGGTCCGCGCCCGAGTTCCCAAGCATTGACGAGGATGTGCTGCTTGCCCCACGTAGCAACCGGGAGGAGAAGTGTCGCCGTTGGAACGTAACTCCTGGCTCCGCCGAACGGGTAGATCGTCGAGGCGGCCACCGGCACGTTGGTCCTCAGATGGTACGAGGAGGCGAAGGTCGTGCCGCTCAGCACGCGACTCGAGACTCTCGTGGGAACGATGCCGTCCGGACAACGCACGGGGTGGGCCGTCGGGCTGCTGGCGGGGGGCGAGTTCGGGTCGCTGTCGGAGATGAAGAGGACGACGCTCTCACCCGGGGGAATGGCGCCGACGTGGGGAGTCAACGCGGCATCGCCCGGATTCGTGCGGTACATCGACTTCGAGATATCGAGGCCGCGTCCTTCCAGCTCGAACGACACGTCGGCGGGCTGGTTCGACGTATTGACGACGTACGCGGCGTAACAGGATGCGGGGCTGAATTGATTCGAGCTCGGAGGAACCTGGAGATAGAACTCGCAGCCGTTCGAGCTCCGATCGGCGGCGGCGGCCGCGCACGGTTCTTGGCATACGCCGCCGCCACACGCGAGCTCGGGCCGGCACGTCTCGACGACCTTGCCAGTGCAGTCTTCGACGAGCGAACGTCCGTCGAGTGAGCATTGCAGGCGACAGTCCGGAGCGTCCACGGAGGTGGAGGCGTCCGTCTCGAAGCTCGAGTCGCGACGCAAGAACCCGCCATCTCGATCATCCCCGCAGGCAGCCATCCACACGATCGAGAGGACGAGAGCAAGGGCCGCCGCCACGGCGCCGCGAGACATTCGAATGCGCCTCACGGGAGCACCACTTCCTGAGGAACGATGCTCGGTACGCGAAATTTGCCATTTCCGAGCTGGCCACTCGCATTACCTCCCCAGCAATACACTTTACCACTCACCAAGAGTGCACACGTGGCGTTGGGCATTGTCTTCACCTGAACAGCGGGCTCCGGAAGGCCTTTGACCGTGACCGGCTCGAACGCGTAGTCCTTCGTCCCGTTCCCCGCCTGACCGCTCGCGTTGTATCCCCAGCAGTACACGGCGCCGGACACCGCCACCGCGCACCACCGCTGCGGCTCGATGATCCGGCTGGATGCTTCTTTGGTGATGAAGGTGCGCGTGGTGGCGATCTGAACGAGCGGCTCGGGTGCTACGACCGGCTCCGGAAGAGCGCGGCGGAGGGACTCCTTGGCCTCCGATTGTTCCTCCTCGACCGTCGGAATGACCGTCCCCCAGCAATAGCCGATGCCCCCGACTGTCGCGCACGCGCTGTCGCTCGCGATATCGATCGACGAGATGCGATCGAGCACGATCCGAGCGGGACGTGGATCGGGGACGAGCGAGGAGACGCGTGCGAGCGGGGGATTCGCTCCCCAGCTCAACGTCGCGCCGTCCTCGCGAAGCGTGAAGGTGGCCTTGCCGACGACGAGATCGCGGATCGGCGCACCGGGCGGGATGGCCATCGATCGTGGAGGCAGCACATCGGACGCCGACGAGGTCTCGAAGGACGCGAGCTGACCGGACGTGTTCGTTCCCCAGCAGAGAAGGCCATCGTCGACCGTCGCGCACGCGACCTCTGCTCCCATGGCCACTCGCTTCGCTGGTGGGAGGGGGAGCTTCACCGGTGTGCGCTCCGTGGTGGACGCGCCCGCGTCGTTCCGGAGATAGGGTCCCGTTCCCCAGCACCAGACGCCGCCGCTCTTGTCGACAGCGCACGTGTGATCGAGCTGGCTGACGTCCGTGAGGCCGGTGACACGCGCGGCCGTCGCGCTGCCGAGCGGGTCTGCCTCCTCACCTCGCCCGAGCTGGCCGGCCTGGTTTGCCCCCCAGCATGCCACCGTGCTGTCCTGGAGCAGCGCGCAGAAGCCCTCGCCGCGATCGGCATCGCTCGCACCGAGCGTCGTGACGAGCGACACCGCGCATGGTGCAGAGGTGCAAGAGACGGGGAGAGGACCGCCGTCGAACCATGCCGCGTCCCGCGAGCGAGCATCGTCGAGCGGCCCGGCGTCGAGCGCCGAAGCGTCGTCGGTCGCGCTGGACGCGTCCGATCCAGGGTCGAGCGGCTCGGCTATACCGACGACTTCGTCGCTCGAACAGCTAACGGCCGCGCCTGCCGTAGCCGAGCAGCCGACGAGCACCAGCGCAGCAGAGAAGTACGGATCAAGGAGTCGTCTTGTGAAGCGCATAGCCGTCACCGATCGCCCAGAGGTTGGTATTGGACGCACCTCGAACCCGGTACACGCGTCGTCCGAGCGGTCCGCGCATGGAGGTCGTCGAGATCGCGTAGCCACCGTCGTCCCAGACGTCGGTGCCTCGAATGACGAGCCCCCATCCGCTCAGCCACGGCGTCCCCTGCACGGCCGAGAGCGAGTCCCACGGTTTGGATTTGGAGAGCGCAGGCGGGACCGTCGAAAGGGCGACCGAATAGCTGTCACCCGCTACCGAGATCCTCACCACGTTGCCACCGCCCTTGAGGCCAACGAGCTGATCCGCCGCCAGCGCCTGAATGTCGGTGAGCCATCCCTCGCTTCCGCCGATCATCAATGTTCCTGCTCGCGGCGTGCACGGTTGAAAGGTGCTCGGGAGGATGCCGTCCGCGACCCTCTGGTAGCCTGCGGGGGTCTTGCGCACGGCGAGCGCGCAAGCGGCCCACTTTCGAGACCTTGCGCCCGAGAACCAGACGTCGTCAGGCCCCGTACCGCCGGCGGCGACGAAGAACAGATGCTCGTCGGGGTTCTCGGAGTCGTCCGCAACGTGCTCGGAGACCCAGCCCGGCGCGCCTCCGTCGACGCTCTTCCAGCGATAGATCGTGTTCGTGAACCACGCGTAGACGTCGCCAGAGCTCGTCCCCCACACCCCGAGCGCGGGTCGGCGTATTCCGATCTGCGAGTACAGCGGGTAACCGTCCTCCGGATCGATAGCGCCGCCGGGATGGCTATTGTCTTCGAGTCGGTGGCGCGTCCACGACCAAGGCGCCCCGGGTGTCGCAGACCGATTTCCGTGATAGATATACCCCGGCGCAACCGCGTAATATACTTCGCTCTCGTTGGGCGCCCAGATACCCCCTGCGTAATGGCCCATTCCAGGTTCGACCTGGGTGCTGTCGTCGATGTACTTCCACTTGGCCTCGGCGTCGTCCCACTCGAGAACTTTGACACCGAGTGTTTGACTCTCCGCGATCGCGAAGGCGCGCCCCGGTAGTGGCCAGATGTCCCGCATCGACAGGTCGGCGTCCGGCAAGGAGGTCGCGCACCACCCCGCCTTGCTGCACAGAAGTCCGTCGACGTCGACGTCGGCATCGGCATCGGTGTCTTCGACCGAACCACCGTCCGGGATCGCGGCTTCGCTTCCGCCCGAGTCCGGCGCAAGCGACAGCTCCACATCGTTTTCTGACGTTGCGCACGCCACGCCTGCAGCGGCGGCAAGCACGGCCATCGCGCAGGCGAGCCAATACGAGTCCCTCATGGATTCCCTCCAAGAGAAAGAAGCACCCCCTGGCCACCCACCCAGACGTGGCCCGTTCCGGCGAGCCAGACGGTACTGAGAGTGGGACGACGCACGCCAAGCCCCGCGACCTTCACGCGGGACCAGCTCTTGCCGTCATAGTGAAGGACGACGCCCCGATCGCCGACAGCCCAGATGTCGGTGGCCGACGAGCCCCATACGGCATTGAGGTTCTCGGTCGTCGGGACGTCCGAAACGACATCCCAGAACTCCGGATCCCCCGTGTAGCGGCGGATGGTCCCCCTCACGCCAACCGACCATGCCTCCGATGCCGATGCAGCCCAAACGCCATGGAGCGCGTTCCACGTCTGGCTGTTGAACACCTCGACATTCGGCGTATCGCTCTCGGCGTCCGTGATACGAACCGTCGAGCCCTCCGCCCCCACGGCCCAGAGCTCGTTCGCCGAGGCTCCGTGGATGCTCGTCATCTGGCTGCACGGGAGGACCCGGCACACTTCCGGGGCGATGCCGACACCGATCTCGAACGTCGAGGAAGGTGTTTGGCGAAGACGCCAGAGGCCGCTCGAGGACCCTGCATTCGTGGCGAGCGTCGCGCACCAAAGCGACTCCGAACCCGGAGCAGCCCACGCGGACTGGAACTTCAAGGACCTAGCGACGAGGGGCAGCGGAACCCAGGGAGAGGGATTGTACGCGAGCGTCGCCGATGACACCTGGCGCGTCCAGCCTCCCGCGGAAGGCGGAGCGCCAGCGTCATCGAGCCCGCGCGCAAAGACATGATCGAGCACGCCGAGCGCCACCTCTCCTGAGTCGCGTAGCCAAAGAGCCCGCAGCGTCTCTCTTTCACCGGGATCCGAGCGCTTCCACGAGCTGCCGTCGAAGTGAGCGAGTGCCCCGAGCGCCCCGGCGGCCCAGACGTCGCTGGCAGAGCGGCCTCGGATGACCATGATCTGCGTCCGCAAGTCGAGGCTTTCGCCGGGCTGGTTCGGATCGAAGAGCTCGCTCGAGCAGAGCGCGTCGGGGGTGCAAACCTCGGGGAAATATTCGCAATCGACGCATGGTCCTGCATCGAATTCGGGTACTGCGGCGTCGGAATCCGCGTCCGGCGGAGGTGACGCGTCGGGCACCGCCGAAGCGACATCCGGCGACTCCTCGAGCAACGCGTCCGTCGAAGCGCATGCGGTAATACCTGCGACGATCATCAACCATCGCGTTTTCATCGCGCGAGCTCTCCAGCGTCTTGGACCTCGTCACACGGTTCGACCACGCACTGGCCGCCGACGCACGCTTGTCCGCTGACGGCGTCGCAGACTTTTCCGCAAGCGCCGCAATTTAGCGGATCCTGATCGACATTCACTTCGCAACCATCCGCAGGATTGCCGTTGCAGTCCGCTTGTCCCTTTCCGCAGACCTGGGTGCATACGCCGTATCTGCATTCATTGAGCTTCGTTTCCGCCGTTCCTCCACAGAGGACGCCGCAAGCTCCGCAGTTGAGTGGGTCCGAGGAGATATCGGCGCATTCACCGATACAGTGAGCTCCGGCGCAGAAGAAGGCGCAGAAGGTCTGGCCTGCGGGACACATGCATTGGGGCACGGAATCCAGATCGAGCTGGCACTCTTGACCGGGAGCGCAGGCGTTGCCGCAGCCGCCGCAATGCTCCCGCGACAGGAGATCGGCCTCACACCCGTTCAATCGATCCCCGTCGCAGTCGATGTGGCCATCCTTGCATTTGTAGCGGCCGCACTCGCCGTCGATGCAGCCGAAATAGGTATTCGGCCGGCTAGCTCCGCCATCGCCACTCGGATCACAGACGTTACCGCATCCTCCGCAGTTCTGGTCGTCCCCCTTCGGATCGACACACTTCCCATTGCAGTACAGCCGCCCTGCCCCGCAGCCGCATCCGTAGTCACCGGGCGCTGATGATCTTTGCACGCAAGGATTTGCCGGATCCAGGCATTTGTCCCCGCATCCAGTGCAGTTGTCGTTCGTCCCGAGCCTAGTCTCACAACCGTTATCGTCGAATCCGTCGCAGTCTCGATTGTAGCTGATATCGCATTGAAGTACGCAGTGACCATCGATGCACTCATAAAGGTCACCGGAAGACGGGCAAGCGAAGCCGCACGCGCCGCAGTTGTCTCTATCCGCCTTCAGATTCACGTCGCACGGGAACCGCGAGATCGGACACGTCGTGTGACCCGAAGGGCACTTGTTCGAGGGGCAATACGACGTAAGGCCGGCGTCTTCCTCGACGACCGCAGCGTCGAGAGACGTGAAAGACGGCGGCCCGACCTCGACGGGCGGTGGGTAGTTCAGCGGATCGCGGTGCGAACATCCCCCGCTCCAGAGCGGGATGGAGATCGCCATGACGGCGATCGTGACAATGGCAGTATGGCGGAGCATTTCGAGTGTCCTCAGGGAAGACGGGGGCGCGCGATGAGCGAGCGAACGCGCGCGGCGTAGGGGCTGTCGGCGGAAGAAGCCAAGAAGGCCCGTGCGCGCGCCTCGGCCTCCTCACGGCGGCCGTCGGCAAGAAGGAGCTCGATCTCGAGGACGCGCGCTTCGCTTCCGAGGAGCTTCTTCGGGAACGCACGCTCGTAGCTCTCGAGCCCCGCTCGCGCGTCGGACAGACGGCGCTCGGCGATCGCGCCGCGTACGCGCTCGAGGGCGCGGACCTCCGCGGCCAGGTCGCCGGAAGCCGACGACGCAGGCGTTGCCGCCCCACCAGCGCCGGACTTACGAGTCACGCGCGCGACGGACTCCGGCGGCGCCTCGGGCAGGAGCGCGACGGGGACCGCGTCCGGAGGAGGCCTCTCGGACGTGGTGGAGACGACAGCGGGCTCGGCGATCGGAGGAGCGGCCGTCCCGTCCGAAGGCACAGCGTTCGAGGTCGGCGCACGACCATCGTCCCTGGCGATGAAGACGCCGCCGGCGACGGCGAGCGGGAGGATCGCAAGGAGCGCCCACTTCGATGCCGCGAAGAGAGCGTAGGGCAGCCTCGACCGTGCGTCTGCGACGAAGGGCTCGCCGGCGGCGGCACCGCCAGCCCCGGCGCTGAGGGCGCGCGCGAGCTCCTCCACCCGGGTCTCGTCGAGCCCGTCGTCAGCGGCTGATTGCAGGAGAGCACGCGCGAGCGGCGCGGCCCTCTCATCGTCCAAGTAGCGGCGAGGATTGCTCATGTCGTGTGTCCTTCTCGCTCGATCCGCGCCTGTAGCTCGCGCACCTGCTCGTCGAAGTGTTCTCGCGCGCGTCGAAGCCGGGAGCTCACGGTGCCCGCGGGCACGCCGAGGAACGACGCGATCTCGGAGGTCGTCATCTCCTCGAGCTCGAAGAGCGTGAAGACCGCACGCATCTCGACGGTCATCGTCTCGAGGACCGCATCGAGCGCGGCGCGCGCGTGGCGTCGCTCGATGAGCTCCTCCGGCGTGGGCCCGCGGTCGATCTCCACCTCCGCGCGCTCGATCGGCGCTTCGGCGCGTCGCGCTTGTGTGCGGCGATCGACGCGCCGCGCGTTCGACGCCACGCGCATCGCCGTCCCGTAGAGAAACGCGCGTGCGGAGCCCGCTTCGATCGCGTCGATCTTGCGCGAGGCGACGACGAAGACCTCCTGCACCGTGTCCTCGACGTCGCTCGCCGGGACACCGAGGCGCCGTAGCGAACGTGCGATGAACTGCGCGTGCTCACGGAAGAGGGCACCGAGCTCGGTCGTCTCAGGCACGCGCCGAGACTCCGGCAGAGCGAGCTCGAGCTCGTGAACGTTCGTGACGGCCCGCATCCAAGAAAGAGCAATGTACGGAGACCGCTCGGTTCATTTCTGCGCCGACACATTTCGGGCGCGCTCGGACGCCTCGAAGAAACCATCGGAGCGAGCCGGGGGAGAGCTACCTCGACCGTAGGCTCCCAGGCGCGAACTCATCCAGACGCGCCTCGACTCCGATGCCGGCACGATAGCCGACGAACATGGAGTCCGCGATCGGGCCGTCGAAGCGCGGACGCGGTTACGCGAGCGCATTCCTCAGCGTCCGGTGCATCCAGCGTTCGTCTTCAGCCGGACGATTCGCTCGGCCGGCTCCGAGAGCATCTTCTGACGGCGCGGCGACGAGCCTCCTGCCGGTCGCGACCGCCTCCGGGGTGGTCAGCGGCATCGTCGGGCCGGTCGCGACCGGCCTGCAGCTGCCCAGAGGCTTCGCAAAGCCGGTTGCGACCGACCTTGAATTGGCTCGAAGGGATCGAAAAGCCGGTTGCGACCGGCTTGATGCTGCCCGCTGGGGCTGAAAGGCCGGTTGCGACCGGCCTTTTGCTGCCCGCTGGGGCTGAAAGGCCGGCTGCGACCGGCCTGATGCTGCCCGGTCGGAGTCGAAGAGCGGTCGCGACCGGCATGGGACGGCCTCGGGGCCGTCGAGAACCGCCCGCGACGCTCGACGTGATTCAGGCGTCGTGCGCGAAGCTCGAGCGTCAGCGGAGGGCGTTCGCTCGCGTGCCTCGGATGACCTACGATCTCGTGCACCTCGAACGAATCGCGAGGGACCGTAATGGCTGAGAACGAAGAGCCGCCGGCAGGCTTCTAGTACTGGGTCTCCGATGCCCAGCTCGAGGCGTTTGGAGCGCGTTCACCCTCGGAGCGATTGAGGTGGCTCGAGGAGATGCGCGAGTTCACGATGCGCGTCGCCCCGCCCGGGGCGCAGGCGAGCTGGCGCAGGTTGCGCGCGCATCGTTGAGCCCGTCGGGCAGACAGCGAACGTGCGGCGCACAGTCGCCGCGAGCGGCGCGGCCTTGGCTGGTCGGTGAGCGGACGGCCTTGTACAGTCGCTGGCTTCATGAGCGAAGGAACGAGGCAGGAGGATGTCACGTTGCTCGATGTCCTCGTCGACGGCTTCGAGAAGAACGAGACGATGGGCGGCTTCCATTGGAGGAGCCTCCCGATGCCGGACGAGGCGTCCGCGGTACGGAAGTTCGCGCTCCTCGCGGCCGAGGCGACGGCGTGGAAGGGGAGGCCTCTGCGAGAGCAGGAGGAGCGTACGCGCCGCATCGTGGCTTGGGCCGATCTCGAGATCCGCCAAGCGGGGCGAGCGATCATGGTTCGCGCTCGTGCGCCCAGGTTCGACTCTTGGTGGCACGACACAAAGACGTGGGAAGGGGATCCCATGAACCCGATCCATGACTGGCTCGAAGAGGAGCGCGGTCCTACGCCGTAGCCCTTTTCGCGGCGCTCCCGGGCTGCATTGTCGACGCGGGAATCTACCTCGACCGTAGGCTCCCAGGCCGCGGGCTCATCCAGTCGCGCGGCCTCGACCCGAATCGCGCAGATCGACTTCGAGGATCAGAAAGCTTGGAGGACGATCCCGAGCGCGAGACGCAGGCCGACGGCCTCGACCGCGGCGACGGTAGGACCGGGAGAAACGTAGACGCTTTCGCGTTCGAGCGGGATCGCGATGGCGCCGTCGGCGAAGGCGGCCAGGCGTCCGGGAAGGATCGGCACGTCGAGCCGCACGAGCGGCCCAGCGGCAAACCACGGACGATCCGTAGACCTTGGACGTTCGAGTGCGAAGGGGCGGATCTGCAGAACCCCGCCTTCGAAGACGACGCAAAGTCGAACGCCGACCCCAGCACTCTCGCCAAAACGCAGATGGTATCCGCAGCCCGAGAGGGCGAGCGCGCGGAGCCCGAACGTGAGCCTGCCCGGGGGCGCCGGCTGAGAAGCACCGTTCGCCCAGACGAGGCCGATGCGCATGCTCGGCGAGGGGCCGGTCGCGCTCCAAGCGAGATCGAGGACGGGGTGTGCCGCGATCATCGCGGACTCGGCGATGCCGGTCGCCGCGATGCCGCCCGATCCGACCGACAAGTGCCATGACGGCCGAGCGGGCGGCTGTCGCTCCACCGCAGCGGGGGCGCGGCGTGGAACGGGCGGAGGCGATGCCGGAGGAGGCGGAGGCAATGCCGGCGGCGACGCTGGGGGCGCCGCAGGCTCCGCGGATGCCGGCGGCGGCGCAGCCTCCACCGACGCGAAAGCCCCGCCCGGATCGATCGCGATCGCCGTGAAGAGGACGAACGCATCGACGAGGTCTTCGCAGCGCGCGCTCGTGACGTCGCGCGTCGCGCGTTCTCCTCCGGCCTCGATGACGAGTCGGCCGCTGTAGCTACCCCCGAGACGCCGGACGTCGACGACGAACCGCCGCGCGTTCGCCGCTCGGTCCACGAACTTCGCGCGACGCGTCCGAGCGCCGACCGCCGACACGAACGCGCTCTCGTTCGGACAGCCATCAGGGACGCGATAGACGAGCGATACCGTCTCGGGCTCGGTCTCCGTCGCGAGGGCAGCTGGCGCCATCAGCACGATCGCGAGCGCAATGAGCACACCAAGACGCAAGGTTCCGAGGAGGCTACCACGCGGTCGCAGTCGCCATCATCGATGGTCCGACAGGCTTCCTCTTGCACTCGCCGAACGGATTCGACCGCCCGCCAACGGGCCGATCGCGAACCGACGAGCTCTCCGACGCGACTTTCATGTTCCTTCCCGAACGGCGCTGGCGCCATCGACGCCGTCGGCGGCGGCGCGGCAGGACGAGACGGAGCACGCCGGCGACACGGCACGCAAGGCCATCGAGGTGGCCCCAGCCGCCTGTAGAAGTCGACGGCGCCGCGCTCGATGGCGGCCTCGACGGATTGTCCTCGGCACGCGCGGGCCAGAACACGCGGTTCGCGAGAGTCTCGGGCTTCAGGCTCCAAACGCCACGGAACGACGCAAGACAGCCTCGCGCGAGTACGCCCCTGATCTCCGATCTTCGACGGTCCATCCGGCTCGTGGGTGGGCCTTTCGACGGATGAGACCGAGGTCATCGCTGTCTCGGCGCACGTCCATGCCCGTGACGCTCGAGGTCGGGACGGACGCTCGACAGCTCGACGCGACATGCCGGCCCCGGGCCCAGCAACGTCCCCAAGGGCGCGAGGCGTCATCGGCGATCCTTCGGCGCTGGACGACGAGCGACGATGAAGGCCCGCGCGCTGGGAGGGAAGGTCCGGCGCGCTCGTGTGAAGCGGTCGAGCGGGTCGGCGGTGATCCGTGCGCAACGGCTACGTGAGAACGAGTAGCGCCTCGCGGAGGATCGTCTCGACGGGAGCGGCATCCATGTCCCGCTTCGCCGCGAGCGTCTCCAGCGCTCGTCGCGCTTCGGGCTCGCGAAAGCCAAGCGACCGCAGACCTCGGGCGACGGTCTCGAAGGACGCCGTCGTCGTCGGCGCGCACTTTCGGCGTCGCAAGTGCGTGCGGCCCGCAACGTGCGCCCGGCCGAACACCTGCTCGGCGTAGAGCGCGTTGTGCGCTCTGCACCTCACTCGCAGGTTGCCTGCCGTCTCCGTCCCTTCGCGCGCCTTCGGGCGGACGTGATCCAGTTCGAGGTATCCGCGCGCAGGGCAGCGATCGCCGTCCGGGCCGACGTAGGTGCAACGCTCGCCGTCGCGCGCGAAGACCTCCCGGCGCACCTCTACCGGGACATACCGAGATCCCGGCCGCGACGCCTTGGATGGAGGCGTGGACGCGGCCGGCTCCGTCGCGCCCGTGTCGGCGCTCGCAGGCGCGGGCACGCTCTGATCGCCGTTGGCTGCGGCCGCGGCCGTGTCCGCGTCCGCCTCTGCATCCGCGTCCGTGAGCGTTTGCGCGTGCGCGCCCGGCTCCTGCGTCCTGGCCTCCGAGCGCACGGGCGTGGCTGGATCGCCGGCCACCGCCTCCGCATGAGCGAGGCGGTGCGGGGCGCGCGTCGTGGTCTCCGATGGCGAGGGCGAGGCCGGATCGTTCACCGTCGACTCCAGCCACACAGGCGCGGTCGGAGCTCGAGTCGTGATCTCCGCATGCGTCGAGGAGGGCGAAGCGCGCGCGCTCGTCGTTTCGGCGGGCTTGCGCCTCCTGCCACCTGGACGAGGCGTCTTGCCGAGCCGCTCCTTCTCCAGCTTGGCGAGCAAGAGCGCGAGCGACGCGTCGAGGATGGCCTCCAGGTCGCCGGTCGGGTTGCGATGGCGCATCAGGTCCTTGATGTGGTCGATCGTTTCCTTCGTCGTTGCGCTCACGGTCAGCTCGATGCGGTACCTCGTCGAGGAGAGCGGCTCGACGCGCTTCCCGGACCGCGCCCGAGGTCCTGGCGCGGGCGACGCCGCCAGCGACAGCGACCACGCGGGCGCTGAATCCGAGCGCATCGCTACGGACGCCGGCGATGGCGTCGCTACGGAGACCAGCGATACCGGCGACAGCAGCGCTTGCGGTGCGACGGGCTCGACGCACATCGGTGCGTCCGGTCGCGGAAAGCGCGCGGCCACCATCTTCTCGACCTCCCGCGTGCTCTTGCCGGACGCTTCACGGAGAAGCTCGTCGACGTTGTCCTTCGTCAGGTGCTTCCGCAGCGCGTAGAGAGCGCAGAGGTGGAGCTCGCCCTGTTGGATGTACCCGAGCACCTGGGGGAAGCGCTGGACGGCGCGCGCCGCCGCGATCCGACGGTGCGCCTCGCCCTCGCTCATCCCGAGCTTGCGCGTGC
>Ga0066255_1001866_pt1 | contig 15483 bp, 16 predicted proteins | sample ThiBiot_750_biof_FD_71148 | JGI IMG/M metagenome (GOLD analysis project Ga0066255, IMG submission 71148) | Wastewater bioreactor microbial communities from Cape Town, South Africa - Thiocy_expt_750_biof (version 2) | ecosystem: Engineered > Bioreactor > Thiocyanate-remediating >... | reverse complement strand
GATACTTCGGGGCGTGAACCTCACCCCTTGAGCCAGGGGCGCGGGCCGCCCATCACGTGGATGTGCAGGTGGTGGATCTCCTGGCCGCCCTCGTCGCCCGTGTTCACCACGATGCGGAAACCGCCCTGCGGGTAGGGGCCGCAGCCCTGCTCCAGCGCCAGCCTGGGCGCCAGGGCCATCATGCGGCCGAGCAGTGCCTCGTGCGCGTCGCCCACCTGGGCCATGGAGGGCACGTGGTGCTTGGGCACCATGAGGAAATGGACCGGCGCCCAGGGGCGGATGTCGTGGAACGCGAAGACGTCGTCGTCCTCGTAGACCTTCTTCGAAGGATCGGTCGCCGCCGGCGCCTGGAGCTGATCCCAGGTCAAGAGCGGCATCGGCGAGCCGAACTGCGGAGGCGCCGCATGGCACGAGCGGCAGTTGTCCGCGAGGATCTTGTCGACGTCGCACGGCAGCCCCGACGACAAGCCGGACTGTGTTCCCCCCGCGTCGCCATCGCGCGGGCCGCTCTTCGACGGCCCCGCGGACGAAGATCCGCCACAAGCGCCCGCAAGGAGGAGCACGCACGGGATCGCGAGGCCGAGAGCGATGGACGGGCGGAGCATCAGCCAGAAGGATGCTCTAGCTCGGCCGTTCGAGCAAACCCCGCGGCGAGGCGCGCGCCGATCGCTCGCACCCTGTCGGGGAGGATCGCGCGGCTCGAAAACGACGCGAGGCGACGAGCAAGCTCGTCGCCTCGCACAACGTCACGTGCGACGCCCTCGTCGCGACGTGAGCTCCGGCGCTGCTACTTGTTGACGCGCTCGAGGTAGTCGCCCGACGACGTGTCGATCTTGATCCACTCGCCCTCCTTGATGAAGAGCGGGACGTTGACCGTGGCGCCGGTGATGAGCGTGGCCGGCTTGGAGGCTCCGCTCGCGGTGTCACCCTTGATACCGGGCTCGCTCGAGACGACCTGCATGACGACGTTCGGCGGCATGTCGATGCCGATCGCGTTTCCGTTGAAGAGCGTGACCTCGACGTCGAGCCCTTCCGAAAGGAACCGCGACTCGTCGCCGACCTTGTCCTTGGCCACGTAGATCTGATCGCCCGTGTTCGTGTCCATGAAGACGTAGTTGTCGCCCTCTTCCCACGAGTACGTCATCTTGCGGTCTTCGACGTCCGCCAGCTCGACGCTATCGCCCGACTTCCAGGTCTTCTCGAGCAGGTTGCCGTTCGTGAGGTTGCGGACGCGGCAGCGCGTGAACGACTGTCCCTTGCCCGGCTTGACGAACTGATGCTCGAGAATGTGGAACGGCACTCCGTCAATCTGGATCTTGAGCCCTTTGCGGATGTCGGTCGTGCTGGCCATGGTTTTCGTGTGGGGAGTTACCACGTCGCCCGACACGCCAGCAAGACGGATGGCTGTGCGAGGCGTCTTCTTCCCTTGTTTCTCCCCTCGCCTGACCTCCTACCCGCCGTCTGCCTGCCGTCCCGCCCTGCCCGTCGGGATCGGCAGCCCAACCGCAGCGGAGCGGTGGATCGGCTGCGGATTTCGACCTCGACCAGCGCCGTGCTAAGAGCGCCGCCGCGATGGTTCACGAGGTCGACGAGGAGCTCCGCGAAATCAAGCGCGAGATCATCGAGTCGCGAGGGCTCGTCATCAAGACGAACAACCTCACGAACGCGCTCAGCGCTGACATCAAGTCGATCGCGAAGCGCCAGCAGACGTACGAGCGCCGCATCTCCTGGAACAGCGCGACGGCGTACCTCGTCTTCGTCGTCGTGGTGTTCGCCGCGCTGAAGCTCGCGTGGGACGCTCGCGTCGACCAGATCAAGGCCGAGACCGAGCTGCGCGCCCAGGACAACGACCGCCTCCGCAAGGAGCAACGCGAGACGCAGAAGCGCGACGAGGACCGCTCGCGCGCCGAGGCTCGCGCGGCGCAGTTCTACGACCTGGTCCGGCAGGGCAAGCGCGTCGAGCTCGTCGAGCAGTGGGAGCAAGTCAAGAAGGAGCCGCTCAGCAAGGCGGAGCTCGCGATGTTCACGGACGCGGTCGAGCGCGCCCGCAACGAGCTCGCCGGCCAGCTCTACCAGCAGGGCATGGACAAGGTCCGCGTCCAGCGCTGGCAGGAGGCGGCGACCGCCTTCGAGGAGTCGCTCAAGTACAAGGACGACTCCGCGATCGCTCCCTCGGTTCACCTCGGGCTCTCGGACGCGTACCGCCACCTCAATCGCCAGCGAGAGGCGATCCCGATCCTCACGCTCCTCGCCGAGAACCCGGTCGACAAGGAAGTGCACGACGACGCGCTCTCCCTCCTCGCGTGGTGCCAGATGGACACGCAGGCGTGGAACGACGCCAAGAACACGTGGCGCACCCTGATCCGCCGCTTCCCCGAGTCACGGTTCGCCGGCGAAGCAAAGATGCAGCTCGCGCAGCTGCAGCTGATGCACTGATCGCGAGCCCCGCGCCCGCCCGCTCGCGACAGCACCAGCCGGTGCCGGTGACTCGCACACGCGAGCCGCGAGCGCTCGCCGCATTCAGGCGACGAGCGATCGATACGCGGCCGTGACCTCGGAGAAGCGGACGGACAGCGCGCGCCGCTCCTCGTGGGTGGCCTCGGGATGCAGATCGGGGTGGTACTCGCGGACGAGGCGACGGTAGGCCCGCTTGATGTCGTCGGCGGGAGCGCCGGCGGACAGGCCGAGCGCCCGATAGGCGACGAGCCGGGTGGTGTCGAAGCTCCCGGGGAGACCGCTCGACGGGCGCGCAGAGCGGGAGCTCGCGCTCGAAGACGAAGGCGCGCGATCGCGCGCGCGCTTCTTGCCCGTGAGGAACTCCGGAGCGTCGAGCGGCTCGGCGACGAGCGCGCCGCGCGGCGGACGCACGGTGACCCGATAGTGGACCTGCGCGTCGACGAGATCCTCGAGCATCTGGAGACGGAGCATCAACTGCCGGCGAAGGGCCCGGCCGACGATCTCGGGCGAGAGATGGAAATCGCGGACGAGGACCTCGCCGTGCAGGCGGCGCGACGCCATCGCGCGGAGGAGCGAGCGACGGAGCGTGTCGTCGTCGACATGCTCGTCCCGACGCAGGATCTCGCCGAGCGACGCAGCGGCGCGGTCGACCTCGACCGCGGTGACGAGACCGCTTGCAAGATGCACGCGATGAACGCGTCCACCCGCCTCGACGAGCTCGAGCGTCCCACTCACGCGCCCGCGATGGAGCGAGCCGAGAAGGTCGCCGAGGGTCGTCGCCTTGAGGCGCCCCGGGAGCTGCATGGCTCCGGTGGTAGCAAGCGCGGCCTGGCCCAGCCAAGAAAGCGGCCGCTGCCGGCTCTAGCCCGGCTAGCCGACGTGGACGACGGCGCGGACGTCGACCGTCGCGGGGACGCACCGCGAGCTGGCCGCGTCGCCGGCCGTCGACGGGTCGCAGACGACCGCACGGATGCGCGCCTTCGCTTCGCCGTTGCCGGGCGTTCGCGCGACGAGACCGAAGGCCCACCGCTGGCTCGCGGCGTCGCGGTACGTGGCGTCTCCGGGCCCGATCCGGCCCTTGAGCGCGGAGGTGAACGCCGGGAGCTCGAGGATCGCGACGTCGGCCCACGAGATCGACCGCCCGCCCGCCGCACGGACCTCGACGGCGCATTTCACGCGGCCAGGCTCCGCCGCGCGCTCGCACGACATCGTGCCTGCCAGCGCCTGCTCCTCTGCGCGAGGCGGCTCGCTCGCCCGCCCGTCCGTGCTCTGGAGCGCGGCGAAGGCGGCGACCACGGCGCCTACGGAAGCACTTCGATAGCGGAGCATCGGTATGGTAAACCGCGTGGCATGCGAACGCGCGCCTTGGCCCTCGTCCCCATCTTGCTCGCCTCTCTTGCCTGCGACAAGGACGAGAAGGCGAAAGCGCTCGTCGACTCCGTCGCGGGCGACGCGGCGACGGCACCGGCAGCGGTCGAATCTGCGCCGCAGGCGCAGCCGCAACCTCAGGAAGCGGGAGCACCTCCGCCGGCAGCGACGGTCAAGATGCCCGAGCGCCCCATCCCGAAGCCCCAGACGATGGTCAGCGCGAGCGCGTCCGAAGAGATGCAGATGAAGGCGAGCGGCTACATGGTGGCGATGCGGGCGCCGCGCCCGGACGATGCGCCCGCCGACGATGCCTTCGCCACCGACCTCGTCGCGAAGCTGAAGCCCGTCGTCCTCGCGATGGACAAGGGCGCGGACAAGGCGAAGTGGAACCGCGTCGATCTGGTCGCGCAAGGCCGTCAGATCGACATGCTCATGTCGAGCGGCTGCGATGCAAAGACCCCGTTCAACGCCGTCGTCCAGCGGCTGAACGTCCCGCTGACGACGCTCCTCTCGCATGGCGTGCTCGTCCTCCGCTGCAACGACACGAAGATCCAGTGCCTCCAGAGCGTCCGCGACCAGGACGACGTCCTCTGCACGACCGCGCCGCGCCGTCGTTGAGCCGAGCGGCGGCCGAATGCGCCGCGCCATCGTCGAGTCGGGCGCCGCGCTCACGCGCTGCGCCCACGCGCGCAGCTCAGGGCAGCGTGACGAGCACGGCCGAGCGGCGGCGAATGCACGCGATGCGCGAGCCGCTGTCGTCGATCGTGCAGCGCCGCACGTCGGCGTAGGGCTCGAGGTCGGACGAACGGACCATCGACCAGCGATCGGGCGCCGGCCGTCCGCGGACGAGGACGCCGCCCGGCATCGCGAGCGCGAGCGTCTTCGTACCGTGCGAGCGCGGAGAGCCCGGCGGCGGGATCGCGTCGGTGAACGCCGCGAGGGCGGACGCCTCCGGTGGATCGGTCTTGATGAGCACCGGCTGCCCCGCGACGATCGCCTCGAGCCCGCGCGGCCCCCATGCGATCGGCACCGCGGGCGCGGGCTCGCCTCGCCCGCTGCTGCACGTCTTGCCCAGACGCGGAGCGATCGGAAGCACGACGTCGACCATCTCGCCTTCGGCCGTCGGCGCGAACGTGGCGCGGAGCGCGACGCCTTCGCAAGCGTGGTAGGCCTCGAGCCAGCGGCTCTTGCCATCCGGAGAAAGGACCTCGTCCTTCCACGGAACCATGTCGGCGGGCTCGCCTTCGCCCGTCTCGGGATCGACACGCATCACGCTCCTGCCGTACCGGACGAGGAGCTTGCCGGAATGCTCGAACGCGAGCGGCCCCCACTCCGGAGCGCCGCCGTGTGGAGCGTCGACCGGAGCCGAGAGGATGCGCACGCTCGTCGCCTCCGTCACGGGCGCGACCTCCGCGAGCAGCTTCTGGATCTCCGTGGTCTTCGCTGCCGTCTTCGAGGCGGGCGCGAGCTGAACCGTCTCCGCGGCGGCGAACGCTCGCAGCGCATCACGCTGCGTGACCCATGCGCGGACCTCGGCCAGACCTGCATCCTCCAGCGGCTTGCTCGTTCCACACGAGACCGAGCTCCCGCCATGGATCTTCGTGATCCGCGGCGCGCCGCCCTCGACGCACATCGCGCGATACAGCGCGCGCATCTGCTGGACGAGCGGAGGGACCGACGCCGCCTCCTTCGCCTTGCCCGCGCGCGCGCTCGCCTGAGCGGCGATCGCACGGAGCGACGCCTCCGGCTCGTCGGGATCGCGGCTCGGGCCCGCCGGGCGATCGAAGAACGCGAGCTTCGCTCCGAGCTTCGGCCCCGCAGCCTCGGGACCGGCTCCACCTTCGATCGCGATCCGGAGCACGACGTCGTCGATGCCGTCCTTGTCTCGATCCGCAGCGTCCACGTCGATGCTCAGCTTGGGCGCCTCGCGCGGATCCGCCACGATGGCGTCGAAGGCCACGGCCGGCACCGGGGCCCCGAGGCGAACGACGACGATCGCCCGCGAACCGACGCCGCGAGGACACGAGCTGCCGATCTCCGCGAATGCCGAGCGCGGCCCGATCTTCTCGAGGCGCGCGGTCGGGACGCACGACGGCTGAACGCCGAGCGCAGGGCCCGCCGCGATCGCGGCGGCCGGAGCACCGTCGCCGCCGCCTTGGAAGAAGACGAGCTCGCCGGTCGACGAGCCGGGCTTCCGATCGGCAACGGCCGGCCGCACGATCGCGAGGGCGTCCTTCGTTCCGTCGCCGTCGAAGTCACCGACCAGCGCGAGCACGATCTCGCGCCCGCCCGCAGTGAGCGTGAGGCCGTTCGTCTGCCAGGACGTCGCGGCCGGCGGCGCGACGAGCGCGGGCTCGACGAGGCCGGCGGCGCCCGCCTCTTGCATCGAGGCGGCAGGCGCACCGGCACCGGAGTCGACTTCGGCGGCCACCGCTGGCGCATCGGTCGCGGGCGGAACGTACGGATGGTCGTTCGTGCACGCACGACAGCCGCCCATCAGAGCGGAGACGACCAGGAGGAGACCAAGCCTTCCCATGGACGAAGCTGAAGCAGGAGCAGAGGAAAAGACCACGACGCGAACGGGCTTACCATGGACAACGCTCATGTGGCCCAGTTGCTTTCCGACGAGCCTCGTCGGCGCCCGTCCGTGCGAAAGGGCAGGCCCCGGGCCGGCGGGAGGTCACCCCGCCCCCGGCGCCGCCTGTGCGTGGCATCCCCCCTCCACGCCACACCGCCCGGTCGTTCAGCAACTAAACGACACCCGAACAGGACCGCGATGCGGAGCTCGGGAAGCTCCCGGAAGCCGGACGCCGCTTCTCGATCGCCTCGATGGTCGAGCTCACCCCCTGCATCTGGGTTGTCGCGATGGCCCCGATGGCTTCAACGCATCGATCGCGCCTCGACGGGCGCACCACAGAAACCGGATCCCCGAGCTCGAACCAGTCGAACGACGCCTCGACCGGCACACCTCGGAGCTCCACGGAAACCGGATACCGAGTTCCACAACAGTTCGACGCCAAGCTCGAATGAGTCGAACGACGCCCGTCGACCGGCGCGCCACGGAGCTCCACAGAAGCCGGAGACCTCAGAGCGGCTCATCACTCGCCTGCCGATGGAGCGAGATTGGCGCCAGCGGCTCGTTTCATGTCCGATGACGATTTCGTAGTCCGCGCTTGACGTCCCTCAGGACGATGGCCGGCCCGAAAGCACGGCTGGGCCTCTCGACAGGGGCGTGCTGGCAACGAGTCGCGTTCTCCGTGGCGATCGCGCGCGGAAGACCTCGCGACGCGATCCGAGCGGCGATCGCCCGCGGCCTGGGCCTTTCCGTGAGCTGCAAAAGTGCGTGTTAGAAGCGGTCATGGACAAGGCGGGGGATCTGTCCGACGAGGAGCTGCTTGCGCGCGTGCGCGGGCATGTCGGCAAGGGAAACGTCTGGTGCGCGGAGCTCATCGCGTATCTCGTCGAGGTCGACGAGCGGAGGCTCGATCGGGTTCACGCGTGCTCGTCGATGTGGGATTTCTGCACGCGCAAGCTCGGAATGAGCGAGGGCGAGGCGCACCGTCGAATCGCGGCGGCGCGCACCGTCCGGCGCTTTCCCCAGCTGCTCGGGTACATCGAGCGGGGGCGACATCCACCTCTGTGCTCTCTACGCACTGCGGAAGCACCTGACGAGCGACAACGTCGACGAGCGAACGATGTGGCCCGTAGTGCCCACGCGTGCAACGAAGGCGTCGCGAGCGGGATCTCGGTATGTCCGGACAGAGCTGCGGCGAGAGGTCTTCGCGCGAGATGGCGACCAGTGCACCTACGTGGGCCCTGACGGCGATCGCTGCCCCGCGCGCGGGTACCTCGAGCTGGATCACATCCGCCCAAAGGCGCGCGGAGGGACGGAGACGGCAGCCAACCTCCGAGTGAGACGCAGAGCACACAACGCGCTCTACGCCGAGCAGGTCTTCGGCCGGGCGCACATCGCTAGCCGCATGGACTTGCGACGGCGGAAGTGCGCGCTGCCGCCCCCAGCCTCCTTCGAGACTGTGGCCCGAGGTCTGCGGACCATGGGCTTTCGCGAGCCCGAAGCCCGTCGAGCACTCGAGACGCTCGCGAAGAAGCGCGACATGGGAGCCGCTCCCGTCGAGGCTATCCTCCGTGAAGCGCTGCTCGTTCTCACGTAGCGGTGGGCGCATGGCACCGCCGCCTAGCCGAACGGGATTCGGTGCACTTCTTGTAAGCATTGCACGCCGGGGCGCTTCGACCCCGGAAAGACCGGAGGTGCCGGCGGCTCTCAGGGCTCGACAGCAGCGCCCCGCTCCCTCGGCGTCGATGCACGACCACCGAGGAAGGTCGACCGTATCATGCGAGGCCGCCGCTGCCACCTCACCTCGCAGCGCCCTGACCCCATGCTCGCGTCAATGCACGACGACCGATAGAGGTCGACTGCACAACGCGAGTCCCGCCGGGGCTCCTCAGTGCGCTGGCCCCACAGTCGGAACCAGCACTGAATGTCGACCGCAAAACGCGAGCCCGCCGGGTCCTCACTCCCACTGCGCCGGCACCACGACTCGGTCGGCGTCGATTCACGACCAAATCGATCGCGTCACGCGCCCCCGCCGCTGGTCCTCACCTGGATGCGTGCTGCCCACGCTCGCTCGCGTAGATGCCGCGAAGGGCGGCGAAGGTCGACCGCATCAAGCGATGCCTTCCGTGGCTCTCACCTCGCAGCGCCATTGGCCCCCATGCTCCCTCGGCGTGGATGCGCGACCGGGTCGATCGCGTAGCGCGAGCCCGCCGGTGCCCCCACCTCGCAGCGACCTGGCCCCATGCTCGCGCGACGTCGATGCACGATCTCCTATGAGGGCTGAGCGCGTCACGACGGCCGCTGCTTGAAGACGACGCTCCCTTGATCAACGACGACCGGAGCTCGATCCACAGATCGGAAAGCGGTGTCGGGGGCGGGGAGCCCTCATGCCCGCTCAAGGAGCCAAGGATCATCCTCCCAGGTCGGAACCACCTGACCCCGCGCGGGCTCGCGCCGATCACCCCTGTCCCCAGTCTTGGAAAGACCTCCCTGGCGCGTGCCGCGCGCGGAGATGAGCTCGCAGCCGGCACGGGCGACGCGGGCGTGAGGGCTCTCCGCCCCCGGCGCCGCCCCCGCAGAATGGATCAGAAAGCGAGCGAGGCGGAAAGTGAGCGAGGCGGAAAGTGAGCGACCCAAGAGCTCATAGGCGTTCACCGACGAACACCGGCTCGTTCTCGAGCGTGACGCCGAACCGCGCGTGGACCCCGGCGCGGATGTGCCGCGCCAGCTCGACGAGCTCGCGTGTCGTCGCGCTGCCACGGTTCGTGAGCGCGAGCGCGTGCTTGCTCGACACCGCCACGCGACCGCTTTCGCCCGCATACCCCTTCTTGAAGCCCGCGTGCTCGATCAGCCACCCCGCGCTCACCTTGAACCTGCCGTCGGGCTCGGGGAAGACGGGGAGCGGCCCGTCTTCGCCGAGCGCGCGCTCGCGGAGCGACGCGAGCTCGACGGCCGAGAGGATCGGGTTCGTGAAGAAGGAACCCGCGCTCGCGGTGTCGGGGTCGGCGGGATCGAGCACCATCCCCTTCTTCCGCCGGAGCTCGACCACAGTCTTGCGAACGGCGGCGAGCGGAGCGCGCCCCCCTTCGGCGACGCCGAGCGCGCGAGTGAGCTCGGCATAGCGCAGCGGGCGGCTCTCCGTGCTTTGCTCGAGCGCGAACGTCACCTCGAGGATGACGTGGCTATCTCTCCCGCGAAACGCGCTCGAGCGGTAGGCGAAGGCGCAGTCCTCGCGCCGGATCTCGACGACCTCGCCGCGCTCCCGGTCGTACGCCCGCAGGCTCGTGATCGTCTCGCTCACGTCCTGACCGTAGGCGCCGACGTTCTGCATCGGCACCGCCCCGACGAGCCCGGGGATCCCGGCGAGGCACTCGACGCCGGAGAGTCCGTCGTCGACCATCGCGGCGACGAAGTCGTCCCACGGCTCGCCGGCCTGGGCGCTGACGAGGACGCGGCGCCCGTCGGCCTCGCTCGTGCTCGTTCGCCCACGCGTGGCCATGCGCACGACGGTCCCGTCGAAGCCAGCGTCCCCGATCACGAGGTTGCTCCCTCCCCCGAGGATCAGCAGAGCGTGTCCGCGGTCGTCGACCTCGCGCACGGCCTCGATGACGTCACTCTCGCGCTCGGCGGTAACGAGGCGCGATGCGGTGCCACCGAGGCGAAGCGAGGTGAGCGGAGCGAGGGGGACGTTTTCTGCGGCGCGCACGGATGTGCATCCATCTCTAGCGGCGAAGACCCGCCGGGCGCCAGCTTCGAGCGACGCGGCCCTCGGCTCGTCACGAGATCGCGTGGTCGCGCTGCCGCGCGGTCGCGATTTCTTGCTATATCCTCCCACCCTTCGATGAAACGTTTGGCTCATCCACGGCGTTCACCGGCGACCTCTGGCGCTCGCGCGTCGGGCCTCGACGTCGTCGCTCGCGCTCCGTGAAGCGGTGAAGCTCTCCCCTCTCCCGATCGACGACGTTCTTCCGGACGTCGTGAGGACCCTCGCTCCCGCCGGCGCGAGCGTCGTGCTCGAGGCACCTCCCGGTGCGGGCAAGACGACGCGGGCGCCGCGCGCGCTGCTCGACGCCGGGCTCGACGGCGAGATCATCGTGCTCGAGCCGCGCCGCCTCGCGGCTCGCCTTGCCGCGCGGCGCGTCGCCGACGAGCTCGGCGAGCGCGTCGGCGAGACCGTCGGGTACACCGTGCGGTTCGAGGACATGTCGAGCAGCCGGACGCGGGTGCGCTTCGTCACCGAGGGCGTGCTCACACGCCGCCTCGTCGCCGACCCGACCCTTCGCGGCGTGGCTGCGGTGCTGCTCGACGAGATCCACGAGCGCCACCTCCAAGGCGACGTCGCGCTCGCACTCCTGCGGCGTCTCCAGCAAACACGCCGCCCCGACCTCCGCCTCGCCGCCATGTCGGCGACGCTCGACGCCGCGCCGATCGCGACGTTCCTCGGCTGCGGAGTGATCCGCTCCGAAGGGAAACGCTTCGACGTCGCGATCGAGCACCTCACGAGCCCCGACGATCGCCGGCTCGAGCTGCAGGTCGCGTCCGCGGTGCATTCGCTCGTCACGTCCGGTCTCAACGCTCTCGACGGACACGTCCTCGTCTTCCTCCCCGGCGCCGCCGACATCCGGCGCGCACTCGAGAGCTGCGCGAAGCTCGCGAGCGAGCACGACCTCGCGCTCCTGCCGCTCCACGGCGACCTCACGCCGGCAGAGCAGGACCGCGCCGTCGGCACATCCAGCAAGCGCAAGGTCATCCTCTCGACGAACGTCGCGGAGTCGAGCGTCACCATCGATGGCGTCGTCGCCGTGGTCGACAGCGGCCTCGTGCGCGTCGCGAGGCACGCGCCCTGGTCCGGCCTGCCGACGACGGCGATCGAGAAGACGAGCCGCGCGTCGGCGACCCAGCGCGCCGGCCGTGCCGGACGAACGCGTCCCGGGCGCGCGCTCCGCCTCTACACGAAGGCCGATCACGACGCGCGGCCCGAGCACGACACGCCGGAGATCATGCGCGTCGATCTCGCGCAGACCATCCTCGAGCTCCACGCGTCGGGCGCGCGCGATCTCGCCTGGCTCGATCCGCCCAAGCCCGAGTCCGTCGCCGCGGCCGAAAGCCTGCTCACCCGCCTCGGCGCGATCGACGCGAGCGGCGCGATCACCGACACCGGGAAGCGGATGCTCGAGCTGCCGCTGCATCCGCGCCAAGCACGCCTGCTCGTCGAGGCCTCGCGGCGCGGCGTCGCCGAGGAGGGCTGCATTCTCGCGGCCCTCGTCGGCGAGCGTGACCTACGGAGCTCGTCGAAGGCGCGCTTCGACGGCGCGGGCCACGGCGGCCGCCCAGGGACGGACGTCGCGACCGATCGGAGCGATCTCCTCGCGCTCCTCGACCTCTTCCACGAGGCGGAGGGCAGCAACTTCGCCGCGCATACCTTGCGCGCGATGGGCCTCGACCCCGGCGGCGTGCACGCCACGCAGCGCGCAACGAAGCAGCTTCAGCGGGCGATCGCGCGCGCGGGCGCGGGCCCGAGGCCGGACACACCGAAAGCGATCGACGACGCGCTCCTCGTCTCCGTCCTCGCAGGCTTTCCGGATCGCGTCGCGCGGCGGCGAAAGCAGGGCTCGCGCGATCTCGCGCTCGCGCAGGGCGGCACCGCGGAGCTGTCGGAGACGAGCGCCGTTCGCGACGCGCCGTGGATGGTCGCCGTCGATGCCGAGCTCCAGCGAGGACGCACGGTCGTGCGCGTCGCAAGCGAGATCGAGCCGGAGTGGCTCATCGATCTGTTCGAGGACCGCATCCGCGAGGGCGCCGAGCTGTCGTTCGACGACGCGCGCGGTGTCGTCACCGGCGGGTCGAAGATGCTCTATGACGCGCTCGCGATCGCGGAGAGCCCGGGCTTCGACGCGAACGATCCCGCCGTCGCCGAGCTCCTCTTCGAGCGCGCGAAGGCGAAGGGCGCCCGGGCGTTCGCTCCCGAGGGCACGCTCGATCGCTGGCTCGCCCGGGTCCGCTTCGCGGCGTCGCAAGACGCGAAGCTCCGAGCTCCGGCGGACGAGGACGTCCTCACGACGCTGCGCGAGCTCTGCACCGGGAAGAAGAGCTTCCGCGAGCTCGATGACGCGAACCTGCTCGAAGCGCTACGCGCGAAGGTCGGCAGCTACGGTCGCATCGACGAGCTCGCGCCGGAGCGCGTGACGCTCGCGAGCTCGCGCTCGGCGCGGATCGAATACGAGGAGGGCAAGCCGCCGTGGGTGGAGTCGTACCTCCAGGACTTCATCGGGACGAAGGCGAGCCCGCGCGCGGGCAACGTGCCGATCGTCCTTCACCTGCTCGCGCCGAACAAACGCGCCGTGCAGGTGACGACCGACCTCACCGGCTTCTGGGAGCGCCACTACCCGTCGATCCGCAAGGAGCTGATGCGGAAGTACCCGCGGCACGCCTGGCCCGAGGACACGAGCGTCCCCGTCCCGCCGCGGCTGCCGCGCCGGCAGCACTGACCGCTCCGAAGCCGGGCGGCGACACGGCGAGGGCCACGCGCCCTCCTTCGACGAACGACAGCGCCTGAGGCTCTCTCGAACGGCGCTCTCGGACGGACCGCATCCTCTCGTCGAGGGTTCACCCTTCGAGCTCCCCGAATCGTCCAACTCTTGGACGGCTCTTCAGGACGCGCGGAGGATGCGCGCAACGCCGAGCGCGGCCTCGGGCATCCGCGAGACCCGTTTGCCGAGCGCCGCGAGGTACATCGTCTGCTCAGCGAGATCGACTGGGCACGAAACGACGTCGGTGCCGGCCGTGAGGCGCTCGCAAGCAGCATCGAATTCGCCCGCGGCAGCCGGCGCGGCGACCGCGCCGAGGACGAGCAGCTCGCGCTCGGGCCCCTCTCCCGCGACGAGGAGCCCGCGCTCATCGACGACGGCGATGGATGTGATGTCGCTTCGATCGCGAACCGCTTCGAGCAAGAGGCGAAGGGCCTCGTCCTTGCGTTCACTCCGCCGTCGGCGACGTTCCATCATCATGACATCCTCCGGTTCACTCCCCTCGAGACGGAGTAGCCGTCCCCCCGGGTCCGGGCCAACAATGGCGAGGATGTGATTCGACGCGGTGCGAGGCGATTGAACGCGATTGGGACGCGGGCGGAACCTCACGCTCGAGCTATCCTCGTCAGTCATGCTTCACACGTCCAAGCCCCGCCTCGCATTCTTCATGACCGCTGCGTCGATCGCCGCGGCCTCGCTGATCTCCGCGTGCGCCGACGACGCGACCAGCACTCCCACCGGTGGAACCGACAAGCCGGATGCCTCCACGTCGAAAGACAAGGACAGCGGCTCGACCGACGACACCGACGCAGACACGGACACGGACAAGGACGCCGGGACGAAGCCCGGCAAGGACGCCAACGGTCCCGGCGCCGACGGCGACGAATGCACCCTCAATCGCGACTGCCAGTCGGCGCTCCGCTGCGAGTGCGACGAAGCGACGGGCTGCTTCTGCAAGCCGGGCACGCGCGGAACCGGGAAGAACGGCGTCGACCCGTGTGATAGCGGCAACCAGTGCGAGAGCTCGCTCTGCGTGGAGGGCCCGACGAACGGCGAGTCGTTCTGCTCCGACGAATGCAAGGACGACACCGAGTGCGGAGGCCAGCTTCCCCAATGCCTCCCGATCCCCGGCCTCGGCGCCAAGATCTGCACGCGCGAGCCTCCGAAGTAGGCTCTCATTCCTCGAGCGCCAGCAGGGCGCCACGGGCGGCAGGCCGCGCTTCCGGCGGGCGCGGTCTGCAGCCGACTCGACGCGCTACCTCGCGCGCGTGCTCTTCTTGCCGGAGGGCTGCGGGACGGAGGGCTGCGGAGCGGCAGCGCTCGGCGCCACGCTCGTGATCACCGTCGCAGCAACGACCGGCGTTGGCGCGGCCGCCGGGATCGTCGGCGAAGGCGCGGGCGGCGGGACCGCCGTGGCGATCGTCATGCCCGTCGTCCGTGCCGGCGCGGTCGGCGCGTGCACGCCGAGGTCCAGCCCGATGTGCTTGCCGTAGACGAGGAAGGCGATCCCTCCGCCGACGAAGACGAGCAGCATCGCGACGAAGACGACGAGCTTCTGCTGCTTCGTCGGCCCGCGCGTCCGGACCACGATCGTGGGCGTGCGAGGCCTACGCGGACGCGCCGGCATCTGGACCGTGAGCTTCGCGTTCACGTTCTCGGGCATCGGCGGCCGCACGGCGTCGGCGACGAACGGCTGAACGCCATCCGCCGCGCGTCGCACATGGACACTGACCGGGGCCGCGCCGTGCGTGATTGCATTTTGCAATAGGTTAACGAGCAGGTTACGCAAGCCGCGCGGATCGGCCATGACCAACGGCATCGGCGCGCCAGGTTGGTCGAGGTGCAGAACGTCGACCCTGGCGCCGCGGGCGGCGAGTTCATCACGCAGGGTGACGAGCACGTCCTCGATGACGATGTCGAGCGGTTCGGCCTGGAGGTTGAGGTCGAGGGCGTGGCCCTCAAGGCGGGCCATCTCCAGCACCTGATTGACCAGGCGAAGCAGCTTGTGGCCGCTGGAGCGCACGTGCTCGGCGTACTCCTTGTACTGCGGCGCGCCGAGCGGGCCGTAGAGCTCGCAGGCGATGATCTCGGAAAAGCCGATGATAGCGTTGAGCGGGGTGCGCAACTCGTGGCTGACCATCCGCAGGAAGGCGCGCTTCTGCTCGTCCAGCCTGGTCGCGCGACGGCGCGCCCGGTTGATGCGGCGCATTTCCTCCTGGGTGGGGGGCGCCAGAACATCGCCGTTCGCCGCCCGCGCTCCGGGCGCGGGGTCGGTGGGAAGGCGGAACGGCGTGATGGCCGCTGACGACAAGGTTTGGCCCTTCTGGCGCGGAAGCGGGCGCCGCGACAGCCGCGGACGCACGCCTCAAACCGCGAACTTGCAGAAAAGCGCTTACGAATCAGTTTCCATCCACAACTCCATCCCCAGGCGTTGATCGCCTGACGATTGCACGCCCTCGCGTCGAGGCGCTCGCGCCGTTAGATTCGCGACATGTCCGGGGCCCCGCACCGAAACGGCCAGCTCAACGCCTCCGCGTAGGCGGCGACCCGGTCCAC
>Ga0066255_1001865_pt1 | contig 15497 bp, 17 predicted proteins | sample ThiBiot_750_biof_FD_71148 | JGI IMG/M metagenome (GOLD analysis project Ga0066255, IMG submission 71148) | Wastewater bioreactor microbial communities from Cape Town, South Africa - Thiocy_expt_750_biof (version 2) | ecosystem: Engineered > Bioreactor > Thiocyanate-remediating >... | reverse complement strand
GCGGGCGAGCGCGTTGTCCGGCACGATGCCGAGCCCGACCTCGTTGCCGACCAGCACGAGCGGCGCCGAGACGCGCTCGCAGGCGGTGACCAGGGCTTCGCAGGCGGCGGCGGTATCCCGCTCGGCGAGGATGAGATTGGTCAGCCAGAGCGTCAGGCAATCGACGAGGATCGGCCGGCCGGCCGGCTGGGCGGCGAGCGCCTCCGCCAGTTCGAGCGGGGCATCGACCGTCTGCCAGCCATCCGGCCGGCGGGCGCGATGCCCGGCGATGCGTTCGCGCATCTCATCGTCATAGGCCTGCGCTGTGGCGATATAGCTCCAAGGGGCCGGCAGCGCCTCGATCAGCGCCTCGGCATGGCGGCTCTTGCCGGAGCGGGCGCCGCCGAGAACGAGGGTGAGATGGGACATTTCGCTCTGCATCGCATGCGCCGTCGGTTTCACGATCGCTCCGCCCGAGGAACGCCCAACGTGCATTGCACAGCGACGCGCCGATGGCTAATGATGTTCCCCGACGGTGCCTCCGCGAGGAGGTGAAAAGGGAACGCGGTGCGAGACCGCGGCTGCCCCCGCAACTGTAAGCGGGTGTCTTTTGCCATCGGCCACTGGAGCCAACGCTCCGGGAAGGCGGCACGAGACATCGGACCCGCGAGCCAGGAGACCTGCCGTCGACCCGCAACGATCCAACCGGCTGCCGGCGGGGCGGCCACGGAGAACGCAAATGAACACCGCTTCGGTTTCCACCTCATCCCTCAGCGTCTCGGAGCGCGTCAAGGCCGTCACCGCGGCCCTGATCGTCGGCATCGCGCTCGTCTATACCACCGGCTTCGCGGCCTCGACCAACGTCCACAACGCCGCGCACGACACCCGTCACGGCCTCGCCTTTCCCTGCCACTGAGGGAAAGCCATCATGGTCACGCGTGTTCTCACGGTCAGCATCCTGGCCGGGCTTCTGGCTGGGCTGATCGTCGCCACCCTCCAGCACCTCACCACCACTCCGCTGATCCTCAAGGCGGAAACCTATGAAAGCGCTCTTGCCGCGCCGATGCCGGCGCATGCCGCCTTCGACGGCGGGGCGCGGATCATCCTCGCCCATGGCGGCCACGATCATGCCGCCGGCGCGGAGCATGACGAATGGAAGCCGCAGGACGGCGCCCAGCGCCTGCTCTTCACCAGCGCCGCGACGATCGGCACCGCGATCGGCTTCGCCGCATTGTTGCTCGCCGGCATGCTCGCCGCCGGCGACACGATCGACCCGCGAACCGCGCTGATCTGGGGCGCCTGCGGCTTCCTCGCCGGCGGGCTGGCGCCGGGCATGGGACTCGCGCCGGAACTGCCCGGCGCGGCTTCCGCCGCACTGCAGGCGCGCCAGCTCTGGTGGCTCGCGACCGCGATCGCCACGGCGATCGGGCTGTTCCTGTTCCTGCGTTACGAGGCGCCCTGGCTCAAGCTGCTGGCAATCGCCGTGATCCTGCTGCCGCATCTCGTCGGGGCGCCGCATGCACCGACACCGGAGAGCAAGGTGCCGGCCGAGCTCGCCGCGCACTTCACCGCGCTGTCGCTCGGCATCCAGGCGGCGCTCTGGCTCGTCACCGCCTTCGCGGTCGGCACGCTCTGGCCTTGGATGAGCCGCCGCGCCGCTGCGCATTGAGGCAGGGGCGCGGCCAAACCGCACCCGGAAAGCAAGCCATGTCCGAGGGCGACCTCACCATCCATGTCTGCACGGCCTGCCGCCGCGCGCGCGCCGATCTCCCGGAAGGCTACGACCAGCCGGGGCTGGCGCTCGCGGAGCGTCTCACCGCGCAGCTCGCAGCGAAGGGCAGCGCGATCCCCGTGCTGCCCGTCGAATGCCTCGCCGTCTGCAAGCGGCCCTGCACCGTCGCCTTCGCGGCCGACGGCAAATGGACCTATCTGATCGGCGATCTCGACACAGAAACCCATCTCGACGAGATCGTCGGCGCGGCGGAGGCCTATGCCGCCAGCGCCAACGGCATCGTTCCCTGGAAAGAGCGGCCGCAGTCCTTCCGCAAGGGCGTGGTCGCGCGCGTGCCGCCTTTGCCGGCGCGCCAGCAAGGATGACATCATGAACGCCCCGCAAACCGCCCATCTGGGCAAAACCCCCTGCACCATCGTCACCGGCTTCCTCGGCGCCGGAAAGACGACGCTGGTGCGCCATCTGCTTGAGAACGCGCAGGGCAAGAAGCTCGCCGTGCTCGTCAACGAATTCGGCGATCTCGGCTTCGACGGCGAGTTCCTCAAGGGCTGCGGCATCGCCGGCTGCAGCGACGAGGACGTGGTCGAGCTGCCGAATGGCTGCATCTGCTGCACCGTCGCCGATGATTTCGTGCCGGCGCTGGAGAAGCTGCTCAACCGGCCGAACCCGCCCGAGCACATCCTGATCGAGACCTCCGGCCTCGCCCTGCCGAAGCCGCTCGTCACGGCCTTCAACTGGCCGGCGATCCGCTCGCGCGTCACCGTCGACGGCGTCATCGCGGTGGTCGACGGCCCGGCCGTCGCCGAGGGCCAGTTCGCCGATGATCCGGAGGCGCTCGCGGCGCAAAAGGCGGGCGACGCATCCGTCGATCACGACAACCCGCTGGAAGAGGTGTTCGAGGACCAGATCCTCTGCGGGTCAAGGCCGAGATCGCCGAGCACCTGCCCAAGGCGATCAAGATCGTCGAGACCTCCCATGGCAAGGTCGAGCCGGCGCTGATCGTCGGCCTCGGCGCCGCCGCCGAGAACGATCTCGCCGCCCGCCCCTCGCATCACGGCGAAGGCGAGCACGACCACGATCATGACGATTTCGACTCGGTCGCCGTACCGCTGCCGGCGGGACTCACGCCGGAAGAGCTCACGGCGCGCGTCGCCAGGGCGGCCGAGGCCGAGGGTGTGCTGCGCCTCAAGGGCTTCACCGCCGTGCCGGGCAAGCCGATGCGGCTCGTGGTGCAGGGCGTCGGCCGACGCGTCGGGCATCATTTCGACCGGGCCTGGGGCGCGAGCGAAGCGCGCGACGGCCGCCTCACCGTGATCGGCCTCAAGGGCTTCGACCTCAAGGCCGTGGAAGCGGCTCTCGCGGGGGCGTAACATCGGCCGATGCACCTTCTCCCGACCAGCGAGATCAGGCTCGACGACGGCGAAGACGCCGTCGATCTCGCCCTGCCACCGGGAGATGTGCTCGTCCTGTCCTTCACCGACAGCGACCTCTCGGCGCTGGCGGTGGCGGCAGGCAGCAGCAGCCTGTCGGTGCGGCTCGCGCCACTCCGACGCCTGAAACATCCGCTCTCGGTCGATTTCCTGATCGAGAAGACCGCCGCGCATTGCCGCTTCGTGCTGGTGCGCTGCCTCGGCGGGCTCGACTACTGGCGCTACGGCATCGAGCAGCTCGGGGCGGCCTGCCGGGAGCGCGGCCTTCCGCTTGCGATCCTGCCGGGCGACGAGCGCGACGACCCGCGGCTCGGCGAGCATGCGACAGTGGCGGCGGAGTTCGCGAGTGAGTTGCTGGCTTATTTTCAGGCAGGCGGTGGCGCCGAAAACATGCGGCGGTTGCTGGAGCGGATAGACAGCTACCTGGCGCAGAGTGCCGACGTCGCAGAACTGGCGCCGCTCCCGCTGCCATCCCTTTTCGCACTCGGCCCAGAGGGTACGCCCCTGCCCTGGCGCGAGGCGCTTGCCGCGGCGCCCAATGACCAACCGCTTGTTTCAATCCTGCTCTACCGTTCAGGCGTTGCGGCCGGCGACACCGCCATGGGCGAGGCGATTGCCGCTGCGCTGAGCGCACGCGGCCTCGCCCCGCTCCCACTCGCGCTGACCAGCCTGAAGGACCCGGTCGTCACGGCCGAACTCGCCGCGCTGATCGCGACACGTAAGCCGGCCCTGATCGTCACCACCACCGCCTTCTCGGCTCGCGAGGGCGCCGATTTCGTACTCGACAGTGCCGATTGCCCGATCCTGCAGGCAGTACCGGTCGGCAGCCCGCGCGAAGCCTGGGAGGCGTCCCCGCGCGGCCTGTCGGCCACCGATCTCGCCATGCAGGTGGCCCTGCCGGAATTCGACGGGCGCATCGGCGCTATTCCAGTCGCCTTCAAGGCCGAAGAAAACGACCTGGCAACCGGCCTCTCCACTCGGCAGCTCGTGCCCGATATTGACGGCATCACTGCCCTGGCAGATCTGGCGGTCAATTGGATCGCGCTGGCTCGGAAGCCCGCCGCGGAACGGCGGCTGGCGCTGGTGATGTCGGATTACCCCGCGCGCGGCGGGCGGGCCGGTTTCGCCGTCGGGCTCGACACGCCGGCAAGCGTGACGGCGATCCGGGAGCTATTGGCGGAAGCGGGATACGAGGTCGGTGAGGCTCGGCCCGATGGTCAGGCTCTCATGGCTGCCCTGACGACTGGTCCGGTCAGCCTCAGCATTCCGCTCGCTGCCTATCGCAACTGGCTCGATACGATCCCCGCCGCCGCCCGCGAAACGCTTGTCGCCAGCCACGGAGCGCCGGAAGCCGACCCGGCCCACCGTGACGGCGCCTTCCATTTCCGCGCCGTCCGCCACGGCAACCTCACCGTCGCCCTGCAGCCGCCACGCGATGCGAGCCCCAACCGCAAGGCGCGCTATCACGATCCGGACGCCCCGCCGGGGCACGGCTACCTCGCCTTCTATCTCGCGCTGCGCCAGGTGGAGGCCGTCGACGCGCTGATCCATCTCGGCACGCACGGCACGATGGAATGGCTGCCGGGCAAGGCGGTGGCGCTGTCGGCCGGCTGCTGGCCGCGGCTCGCCACCGGCGCGCTGCCGGTGATCTACCCTTATGTCGTCGACGATCCCGGCGAGGCGGCGCCCGCCAAGCGAAGGCTCTCGGCCGTCACGCTCGGGCATCTGCCGCCACCACTGGCCGAGGCGGAAGCGGCCGGCGAAACCGCCCTGCTGCGCGACCTCGTCGAGGAGTTCTCACAGGCGCAGGTGCTCGATCCGCGTCGCGCCGATATCGTTGCGGCCGAGATCCGGGCGCGGGCCGAGGCGAGCGGGCTCGCCGCCTCCTGCGGCGTCGCTGATGATACCGAGATGAACGAGGCCCTGACGCGTCTCGACGCCCATCTCTGCGACATCGCCGAACTGCCCTTCCGCGACGGGCTGCATATCTTCGGACAGTCCGAACTCGACCCGTTCTCCGCCCGCAACGAGCGCCAGAACCTGCTTGCCGCGCTCGATGGCCGCTTCGTCCCGCCCGGTTCGGCCGGTTCGCCGCATCGCGGCCGGCCCGACGTGCTGCCGACCGGACGCAATCTCTCGACGCTCGATCCGCGCGCGATCCCGACGCGGGCCGCCGCCCGGCTCGGCCGCCTGGCGGCGCAGGCGGTGGTGTCGCGCCATCTTCAGGATCATGGCGACTATCCCCGCCGGATCGTGATGGACCTCTGGGCCTCCCCGACCCTGCGTTCCGGCGGAGAGGACATCGCCCATGCGCTGGCGCTGATGGGCGTCGAGCCTCTTTGGGACAGTGCCTCGACCCGCATCACCGGCTTCAGCATCGTCCCGCAGCCGAAGCTCTCCCATCCGCGGCTCGACGTGACGGTGCGCATCTCCGGCACGTTCCGCGACACCTTCCCCGGCCAGATCGCCCTCATCGACCAGGCGGCGCGCGCAGTGGCTGCGCTGGACGAGCCGGACGGCTGGAACGAGCCGGCAGCCGCCCGCCGCCGCGGTGAGCATGGCGCCCGCATCTTCGGAGCCGCGCCCGGCCGCTATGGCGCGGCCATGGCCGATCGCGCTCTCGACGGCGACTGGACGCGACGCGAGGAGCTGGGCGCCGCCTACCTCGCCGCCTCCGACCACGCCTATAGCGGGACCGAAGGCGTTGGCAGCGCCGATGCCGGCTTCACGGATCGCATCCGCGCTTCCGACGCCTTCATCCATGTCAGCGACACGGCCGGGCGCGACATCCTCGAAGCGACCAGCGCTGCCGACGTGATCGGCGGGCTCGCGGCGGCGGCGAAGGCGGCCGGCGCCGATCCGGCACTCTACAGCCTCGATAGTTCGCAGCCGGAGGCACCGAAGGCCCGCACATTGGCGGAGGACATCGCCCGCATCGTCCATGGCCGCCTGACACACCCGCGTTGGATCGCCTCCCAACTTGCTCATGGCTGGCGCGGCGCGGCGGAACTGGCCGAGGCGGTCGATACGCTCTTCGTCTTCGCCGCGAGCACGGATGCCGTCGCGGACGGGCTGTTCGACGCGGTGTTCCAGGCCTATTGCGCCGATCCGCAGGTCTGGGCGGCTCTGGAAGCGGCCAACGCGCCGGCCGCCGCCTCGATCCGCTCGCGGCTGGCCGAAGCGGCGCGGCGCGGTCTCTGGACCAGCCGGCGCAATTCGGTCGGCGCCTTCCTGGCAAGGGAGGCGGCGGAATGAGCGCGCTTCCCAAAGACGCATTGCGGCGAGGCTGGTGCCCGAGCACGCTGAGGCCGATGGAGACCGGCGACGGCTGGCTGGTGCGGCTGCATCCGCCCGGCGCGAGGCTGACGCCTGTGCAGTTGCGGCGGATCGCGACGCTGGCCGCCGAGCACGGCAACGGCCTCATCGAGATCTCGGCCCGCGCCAATCTGCAGATCCGCGGCGTGAGGGCCGAAAGCCATCCGCTGCTGGTCGAGCGCCTGCTGGCGGAGAATCTCGTCGAGGAGCATGCGGGCGACGGGCCGCAGCGCGTGACGCTGGTTTCGCCGCTGGCAGGGTGGAGCCCGACCGCTCGCATCGACGCCGCAGCGCTGGCTGCGCAGATCGAGCCACGCGCCTGTGCCGTATCCGGTTTGCCGGCCAAGCTTAGCGTCGTCCTCGACGATGGCGGCGCGCAGGCGCTGGATGAATTCCCCTGCGACATCCGGCTCGTCGGCGTCGCGGCCGGGCGCGCGGCCTTGTGCCTCGGAGATCGCCTCTGGCGCGGCCCGATTGCCGAGGCGGAAGCCGCTCCAGCGGTCGAAACCGCCCTGCGCCACTTCGCGGCGCTGCGCCGGGCCGCACCCGATTGCCCCCGCCGCCTGCGCGACCTCGCGCCCGAAGCCCTGGCGAGCCTGAGCTCTCTGCCTGAAGCCGCCGCTCCGGCGCCGCGGATGCCGCCCAGGCGCGCAGGGCTGTTCGCAGCGGAAGGCGATCGGTTCGCCGCGGTCATCGGCCTGCCTTTCGGCCGTTGCGACGCAGCGACGCTCGACAGGCTGGGTTCTGCCGAGGACATTGCCGAAATCCGGCTTTCGCCCTGGCGCGGGCTCGCCTTCCGCGATCTCGACCGCGCCGAGGCCGAACACCTGCTGGCACTGGCCGACGATCTCGGGCTGATCACGCGCGACGACGATCCGCGCCTTTCCGTGCAGGCCTGCGCCGGCAGCCCGGCGTGCTCGCGCGCCGAGGCGCCGACCATGACGGATGCGGCCAGGCTTGCCGACGCCGCCGCCGGACTGATCGCGCAAGGCGTGAGGCTGCATGTCTCCGGCTGCATCAAGGCCTGCGCCCATCCCGCTGCGGCCGACCTGACGCTGGTCGGGCGGGACGGGGGCTACGACATCGTTCTGGGCGGCACCACGCGGGACAAGCCGGTCGCGACGCTTGACCTCGCGACGCTGCTCACGCGATTGCAGCCCGGACAGGACATTCACGCCCGGCTGAAGGCCGCGCGTTCGACGGGATCGCGGGATTGAGCAAGGCATACGACTACATCCAGGATGGCGCGGCGATCTACGAGCGCTCCTTCGCCATCATCCGCGCCGAGGCCGATCTCGCCCGTTTCGGCGGTGCGGCCGAGCGCGTCGTGGTGCGCATGATCCATGCCTGCGGCATGACCGACCTGCCCAAGGACGTCGAGATGTCGGCCGATTTCGCGGAAGCCGCACGGGCCGCGCTGCAGGGCGGCGCGCCGATCCTCTGCGACGCAAAAATGGTCGCCAATGGCGTGACGCGCGCGCGCCTGCCGGCTGAGAACGAGGTGATCTGCACGCTGGACGACCCGCAGGTGCCGGCGCTCGCGGCGCAGATGGGCACGACCCGCTCGGCCGCCGCGATGGAATTGTGGAAGCCCCGACTCGCCGGCTCCGTCGTCGTCATCGGCAACGCCCCGACCTCGCTGTTCCGCCTGCTCGAGATGCTCGATGCCGGCGCGCCGAAACCGGCTGCCGTGATCGGCATTCCCGTCGGCTTCGTCGGCGCGGCGGAATCGAAGCAGGCGCTGGCGCAGGACGGGCGCGTGCCCTTCCTCGTCGTGCATGGGCGCCGCGGCGGCTCGGCCATGGCGGCAGCAGCCGTCAACGCGCTGGCGCAGGACAAGGAATAAACCATGAGCGGGACGAACAGGACCCTGCTCTACGGCGTCGGACTCGGGCCGGGCGCGCCGGACCTGATGACGGTCAGGGCACGCGAGATCATCGCCACGGCCGACCGGCTGGTGCATTTCTGCAAGCGCGGCCGGCGCGGCAATGCCCGCAGCACGGCGGACGCGATCATCGCGCCCGATCCGGCCCGCGAGATCGAACTCGGCTTCCCGGTGACGACCGAGGCCAGCGTCGGCGAGCCCGATTACGACGGGCCGATCGCCGCGTTCTACGAAGAGGCCGCCGAGCGGCTGGCCGTGGAGATGCAGGCCGGGCGAACGCTGGCCGTGCTCTGCGACGGGGATCCGTTCTTCTACGGCTCCTTCATGCATCTGTGGCGGCGGCTTGCCCATCGCTTTCCGACCGAGGTCGTACCCGGGGTGACCGGCATGACCGGCGCCTGGGGCGAGGCCGGCGCACCGATCACCTGGGGCGATGACGTGATGACCGTTCTGCCCGGCACGCTGCCGGAAGCCGAGCTCGCGCGACGACTCGCCGATACCGACGCAGCGGTGATCATGAAGCTCGGCCGCAACCTCCCGAAGGTGCGCCGCGCGCTGATCGCCGCCGGGCTGGAAGAGCGGGCGATCTATGTCGAGCGCGCGACGATGGCGCGGCAGCTGGTCGCCCGCCTCGCCGACAAGGCCGATGACGAGGCACCCTATTTCGCCATGGTGCTGGTACCTGGCGAAGGGCGGCGGCTGTGAGCGGCTCGCTCATCGTCGTCGGGCTCGGGCCGGGCACGGCGCAGTGGATCACGCCGGCTGCGCAGGCCGCGCTCGATGCCGCGACCGACATCGTCGGCTATGGCCCCTATGTCGACCGGGTGCCCGAGCGGGTGGGGCTGACGAAGCACGCCTCCGACAACCGCGTCGAGGTCGAGCGGGCCGCCCATGCGCTGCATCTGGCAGCAGATGGCCGCCGGGTCGCGGTCGTGTCGGGTGGAGACCCCGGCGTCTTCGCCATGGCCGCAGCGGTGTTCGAGGCGCTGGAAGCCGGACCGCGGGAATGGCTGAACATCCCGATCACCGTCGAGCCCGGCATCACCGCCATGCTCGCGGCGGCGGCACGGGCCGGCGCCCCGCTCGGCGGGGATTTCTGCGCGATCTCGCTCTCGGACAACCTGAAGCCCTGGGAGGTCGTGACCACGCGGCTCCGGGCCGTGCTCGCGGCCGATCTGGTGATCTGCCTCTACAACCCGATCTCGAAGGCGCGGCCCTGGCAGCTCGGCAAGGCATTGGAATTGGCGGCCGAACAGCGTTCACCCGAGACGCCGGTGCTCTTCGCCCGCGCGGTCGGCCGGCCGGACGAAAGCCTGCGCATCCTGACGCTGGCAGAAGCTGTGACGGCCGCGAGCACGGCCGACATGGCGACGCTGGTCATGATCGGGGCATCGAGCACGCGCCTGATCGCGCGCGAGGGCCGGCCGCCTTACGTCTACACGCCGCGTTCGGTGGCGAAGATGCCCTGCGCCACCAGCCAGGGCAGGACCTGATCGATATGATCGACGGTCTCGACAGCCGCCACCAGCCAGGGCAGGACCTGATCGATATGATCGACGGTCTCGACAGCGGGCTTGGGCGGGCGCTCCACCATCACCACCGGCAGCGAGAGCCGGCGCGCCGCCGTCAGCTTGCCGACCGTCGCCGGCCCGCCCGAATTCTTGCTGACCAGGATCTCGACCCCCTCCCGGCGCATCAGGTCCTCCTCGTCGTCGGCGTCGAAGGGGCCGCGCTGCTGGATGACGTCGACATGCGGCACCGGCAGGCGGTCGCCGATCGGCTCGATGGCGCGCACCAGATAGCGATGCTGCGGCGCGTCGGCGAAGGCCGGCAGTTCGAGCCGGCCGACGGTCAGGAAGACACGGCGAGGCTCGTCCCCCAGCGCCCGCACGGCGCCCGCGATATCGGGCACGGACTTCCAGCGATCGCCGGCGCGCGGCTTCCAGGAGTCGCGGCGGATGGCGAGCAGCGGCACGCCTTCGGCCTTGCAGGCATGCTCGGCGTTGAAGGGCATCACGGCGGCGAAAGGATGCGTCGCATCGACGACGGCGACGATGCCCTCCTCGACCAGATAGCGCCTGAGACCCTCGACGCCGCCGAAGCCGCCGATCCGCACCGGCAGGTTCGTCGGGCGGGGATCGACGGTGTGGCCCGCCAGCGAGATAATGGCGCGAATGTCCGGTGCCTGCTCAGCGAGAAGCTGGTCAAGCGCAGCAGCTTCGCTCGTTCCGCCAAGGATGAGGACGGTCATGACGACAATGTTACGTGAATCGGATGCGCTGTCGAGCCGGCAAGATGCGCCCTGGCTCACGCTGGTCGGCCTCGGCGAGGACGGCGCGACGGGCCTGTGCCGCGAGGCGCTGGTCGCGCTCGAGCAGGCTGAGATCGTCTTCGGCGGCGAGCGGCATATCGCGCTGGTCGGCTCCGTGCCGGGCGAGTTGCGTCCCTGGCCGCAGCCCTTCCGCAACGCCCTGCCGCAGATCCTCCGGGAGCGCGGCCGCAAGGTCTGCGTGCTCGCGACCAGCGACCCATTCCATTACGGCATCGGTAACAGCCTGAGCCGGGCGATCCCGTCCGCGGAGATGCGGATCATCCCGCAGCTCTCCTCCTTCTCGATGGCCTGCACCCGGATGCGCTGGCCACAGGAGGACTGCGCGCTGGTCTCGCTGCATGGCCGCACGCTCTATCGCATCGTGCCGCATCTCCAGCCGGAAGCGCGCATCCTTGCCCTCTCCTGGGACGAGACGACGCCGCGCGCCGTCGCCGAGCTGATGACGGCACGCGGCATGGGTGCCAGCCGGATCGTGGTGATGGAATCGCTCGGTGGGCCGCAGGAACGCATCCGCGAGACTCGCGCCGACGCCTTCGCCCTCGACGACATCGTCCCGCTCAACCTGATCGCCGTGGAGGTCGCCGCCACCCACGACTCGCGCGTCCTGCCGCTGGCGCCGGGACTCGACGAGGAATGGTTCGCCCATGACGGGCAGATCACCAAATCCGAAATCCGCGCCATCACGCTCTCGGCTCTGGCCCCGCGCGCCGGCGAATTGCTCTGGGATGTCGGGGCGGGCTCCGGTTCCATCGCCGTCGAATGGTGCCAGCGCCACCTCCGCAACCGGGCCGTCGCCTTCGAGGCGCGCGCCGACCGGGCCGAGCGCATCGCCTGCAACACGCTGGAACTCGGCGGGCTGGCGATCGAGGTGCAGGGTGCAGCGCCGGCCGGCTTCGCGGGATGCGAGGCGCCCGATGCCGTCTTCATCGGCGGCGGACTGACGGAGGACGGCCTGTTCGAGGCCGCCTGGACGGCGCTGAAGCCGGGCGGGCGGCTCGTCGCCAATGTCGTCACCATTGAGGGCGAGGCCAGGCTCGCGGCGCTGCACGCCGCGCATGGCGGCTCGCTGCGCCGGATCTCGATCGACCGCCTCGCACCCGTCGGCGGCAAGCATGGCTGGCGCCCGGCCATGCCGGTGACGCAGTGGCGGGTCGAGAAGCCTTGAGCACCGGCCGCCTCGTCGCCGGCATCGGCATCAGGCCCGGCACCGAAGCCGCCGACATCCTCGCCTGCCTCGACGAGGCGCTGGCAATCGCGGGGCTCGCCGGCGCGGCCACGCCACGCTTCGCCACGCTGGCGAGCCGCGCCGCGGAGGCCGGCATGGTCGCGGCGGCGGCGGCCCGTTCGGCAGAGCTCGTCGCGGTACCGGACGAGGCGCTGAAGGGTTTCGAAGCCGCCTGCGCGACCCGTTCGACCCGGATCGCCGCGCTCTACGGCGTCGGCTCGGTGGCGGAAGCCGCAGCGCTCGCGGCGGCGGGTCCCGGCGGCGAGCTGGTGCAGCCGCGGATCGCGACGGGGCGCGTCCCCTGCGCGCTGGCCAGGACAACAACGTGACACAGCGCTGCGCATGACCATCCATTTCATCGGCGCCGGCCCCGGCGCACCCGATCTCATCACCTTGCGTGGACGCGACCTGATCGCGGCTTCGCCTATCTGCCTCTATGCGGGCTCGCTGATCCCCAAAGCGATGCTCGACTGGTGCCCGCCCGGCGCGCGCATCGTCGACACCGCCCCGCTCGATCTCGACGCGATCACCGCCGAGATGGAGGCAGCGCATCGCGCCGGGCAGGACTTGGCACGGCTGCATTCCGGCGATCTCTCGATCTGGAGCGCCTGTGGCGAACAGATGCGCCGACTCGACAGACTCGGCATTCCCTATACGGTGACGCCGGGCGTGCCGGCCTTTGCCGCGGCTGCCGCCGTGCTGAAGCGCGAGCTGACCTTGCCTGGCGTCGCGCAATCGCTGGTCCTGACGCGTACCTCCGGCCGAGCCTCGGCCATGCCCGAGAAGGAGAAGCTCGCAACCTTCGCCGCTTCCGGCGCGACGCTCGCCATCCATCTCTCGATCCATGTCGTCGAGCAGGTCGTGGCGGAGCTGACACCTTTCTACGGGGCCGATTGCCCGGTTGCGGTCGTGTTCCGCGCGACATGGCCGGATGAGACCGTGCTGCAAGGCAAGCTCGCCGATATCGCCGGGAAAGTTCGCGCCAGCGCGCTTGAACGCACCGCGCTGATCCTGGTCGGGCCGGCACTGGCCGCCGACGATTTCGGCGAGAGCGCGCTCTATTCGGTCGATTACGACCGCCGTTTCCGGCCACGAGGCGGACAATGAACGCGCGCGGGCTGCTCATCGCCGCGCCGCGCTCCGGCTCCGCCAAGACCACGATCACGCTCGGATTGCAGCGCGCGCTGGCACAACGTGGTCTCACCGTGCGCGGGCTGAAATGCGGACCGGATTATATCGACCCGGCCTTCCATGCCGCTGCGACGGGTGCGCCCAGCGCCAATCTCGACAGTTACGCCATGACCGACGGGTTGCTCGGGCGGATTGCGAGAGAAGCGGTCGATGCCGCCGACATCGTCATCGCCGAGGGCTCGATGGGGCTGTTCGACGCCGTGCCGGGCGAGGTCGGGCATACCGGCGCCGGCGCCGATATCGCCGCGTTGACCGGCTGGCCGGTCGTGCTCGTCATCGACGTATCCGGGGCGGCGCAATCGGTCGCGGCGGTCGCGCTCGGCTGCAAGCTCTACGATCCGCGCATCCGCATCGCCGGCGTGATCCTCAACAAGGTCGCGAGCACCCGTCATGAACGGCTGGTCCGGCAAGGCATGGAGCGCATCGGCTTGCCGGTCCTCGGCGCTCTGCCGCGCGAAGCGAGCCTGATCCTGCCGGAACGCCATCTCGGGCTGGTCCAGGCCGGCGAGACCGCCGACCTGCATGCACGGCTGAATGCCCTTGCGGAAGCCGTCTCGAAGGCCGTCGATCTCGATGCGGTCATGGCAGCTGCCGCCGCGACGACGCTCCCGACAGCGATCGACGACAACGCCCCGGCCCTGCCCGCACCCGGCCGCCGGATCGCCATCGCTCGTGATGCCGCCTTCTCCTTCGTCTATCCGCATGTCGAGGCAGGATGGAGCGCGGATGGTGCGGAGCTTGTGTCGTTCTCGCCTTTGAGGGACGAAGCACCGCCCGAGGATTGCGATTCCTGCTGGCTGCCGGGCGGCTATCCGGAGCTGCATGCCGGCACGATCGCGGCGGCGGGGCACTTCCTTGAAGGCTTGCGCGGCTTCGCCGAAACGCGGCCGGTACATGGCGAGTGCGGCGGATACATGGTTCTCGGGCGCAACCTGACCGATGCCGGGGGCGTCGTGCACGAGATGGCCGGCCTGCTCTCGGTCGAGACCTCCTTCGCGAAGCGGAAGATGAATCTCGGCTATCGCCGGGCGGTTCTGGCGGCGCATGGCCCGCTCGGGGCAGCCGGCACGACCTTGACCGGGCATGAATTCCACTATGCAAGCATCGTCGCGCAGGGCGAGGACCCGCCCTTCGCCGTGGTGACGGACCCGCACGGCTCGGCGCCCGTTCCCGCCGGAAGCCGGCGCGGCCTTGTGACGGGCTCGTTCTTCCACGCGATCGCGACGGCAGGCCCGGCGTGAGCCAGGCGCCGGTCTTCGACGCAAGCTTCGCCCGGCAGTTCGAGGAACTGCTGCGCTGGCGGCGCGATGTCCGGCGGTTCAAGCGTGATCCGGTCCCGGACGCGTTGATCGAAGCGCTCCTGGCACAGACCAGTCTCTCCCCTTCCGTCGGACATGCGCAGCCCTGGCGCTGGGTCGCCGTGGCGCAGCCAGCACAGCGCGCGGCCGTGCAGGAGAGCTTCGGCCGCTGCAATGCGAATGCGCTTGCGTCCTATGACGGCGAACGGGCGGCGCTCTATGCCCGCCTCAAGCTGGAAGGCTTGCGAGAGGCGCCCGTCCAGTTCGCCGTGTTCTGCGATCATGGCACCGAGCGCGGCCATGGCCTCGGCCGGGCCACCATGCCGGAAATGCTGGACTATTCGGTCGTCGCGGCCATCACGCAGTTCTGGCTGTCGGCGCGCGTCCACGGGCTCGGCGTCGGCTGGGTCTCGATCCTCGATCCCGGCGCGATTACCGCCGCCCTTGATACACCGCCGGCGTGGAAGCTCGTCGCCTATCTCTGCGTCGGCTGGCCGGAGGAGGCATGCGACGTGCCCGAGCTGGTCAGGGCTGGCTGGGAGCGCGGCTGAGCGCGAGGCCGGCGAGATCGCGGCGCAGGCCGAAGGAAACCAGCACCGCCAGAAGGTCGAGGATCGCCACGAGCCAGGCCGCGGCCGTCCAGCCGATGCCGGAAATCGCCAGCCCGACCACGGCCGATCCCAGGACCTGGCCGAGATTGCTGCCTTGCATCAGCAGCCCGATGCTGGCCGGAACCAGATTGCGGCGGCGCTGACGCGACTTTGCGCCGAACCACAGCTTCACGACGGCTGAAACGAAGAAGGCCGGCCCAAGGGACCGACCTTCGATGGTATGAACCAGGAACGGTGCGTCAGCGGCGGAAACCGCCGCCGATCGCGCCACCGAGCACGCCGCCGACGATCCCGCCGAAGATCGCCGCGCCGGCGCTGTCACCGGCATCGCCTTCACGGGTCCGGACGCGGCCCTGATAGCCGGTGCTGGTCGTGCCCCGACGCGGTGTCGTGGTCGTGCCCTGATAGGCTTGGCCACGCTCGCGGGCGAGGTCGCGCTGGTACATCTCGTCGCCGTCATAGGAGGAGACGTTCCGGGTGGCAGCCTTGCCTTCCCCGG
>Ga0066255_1001412_pt2 | contig 15880 bp, 14 predicted proteins | sample ThiBiot_750_biof_FD_71148 | JGI IMG/M metagenome (GOLD analysis project Ga0066255, IMG submission 71148) | Wastewater bioreactor microbial communities from Cape Town, South Africa - Thiocy_expt_750_biof (version 2) | ecosystem: Engineered > Bioreactor > Thiocyanate-remediating >... | reverse complement strand
TGCTCCAGGGCGATGTCGGCTCCGGCAAGACCGTGGTCGCGCTGATGGCGATGGCCGCCGCCGCAGAAGCCGGCCGGCAATCGGTCCTGATGGCGCCGACCGAAATCCTCGCCCGCCAGCATGCCGAGAGGCTGGCGCCGCTGGCAGAGAAGGCCGGCCTGAAGCTCGCCCTGCTGACCGGGCGCGAGAAGGGCGCGGGCCGCAAGCAGGTGCTCGCCGGTCTGGCCGATGGCTCCATCGACATCGCGGTCGGCACTCATGCGCTGTTTCAGGAAGGCGTCGCCTTCCATGACCTCGCGCTTGCCGTCGTCGACGAGCAGCACCGCTTCGGCGTGCATCAGCGCCTGCTGCTCGGCTCCAAGGGCGAAGCGGTGGACGTGCTGGTGATGACCGCGACGCCGATCCCGCGCACGCTCTCGCTGACCTGGTTCGGCGACATGGATATCTCGATCCTTTCGGAGAAGCCGGCGGGGCGGAAGCCGATCGTCACCCGCGCCGTCTCCTCCGAGCGTTATGACGAAGTCGTCGGCGCCATCGGCCGGGCGGTCGAGGCTGGCGCGCAGGCCTATTGGGTCTGCCCGCTCGTGCAGGAATCCGACACGCTCGACGTCGCCGCCGCACAGGAGCGTTACGAGGCGCTACGCGAAATCTTCGGCGACAAAGTCGGCTTGCTGCATGGCCAGATGCCCGGCCGCGAGAAGGACGCCGCCATGGCCGCCTTCGTCGCCGGCGAGACCCGCATCCTCGTCTCGACCACCGTGATCGAGGTCGGCGTCGACGTCCCCAATGCCAGCGTCATGGTGATCGAGCATGCCGAGCGCTTCGGCCTCGCCCAGCTTCATCAGTTGCGCGGCCGCATCGGACGTGGCTCGGCCGCCTCGACCTGCCTGCTGCTCTACAAGGGGCCGCTCGGGCCGATCGCCGAGGCGCGGCTCACGATCATGCGCGAGACGGAGGACGGCTTCCGCATCGCCGAGGAGGACCTGCGCCTGCGTGGCGAAGGCGAGGTCCTCGGCACCAAGCAGTCGGGCTCGCCCGACTGGCGCATCGCCCGGCCGGAGATCGACGGCGATCTGCTGGCAGCGGCGCGCGATGACGCGCGATTGCTGATCGAGCGCGACCCGCATCTGGAAACGCCGCGCGGCCAGGCGATCCGGGTGCTGCTCTATCTGTTCGAGCGGGATGTCGCGATCCGGCTGCTGCGGGCGGGTTAGGATATACAGCAATCCTGATCAAGCGCGGCGGTCTTGCCGGCGCCAGGGTGCCGGCGCTTCGTGGAGAGAACATGGACCCGGTCAAGGCAGCAATCTGGTGCATCGAGAGCCGCTTCACCGCCGAGCTCACGCTCGACGAGATCGCGGAGGTCAGCGGCGTCTCGCGCTTCCATCTCAGCCGCGCCTTCGGCGTGGCGACCGGCCGCTCGGTGATGCGCTATGTGCGCGAGCGACGGCTGTCGGAGGCGGCGCGCCAGCTCGCCGACGGTGCGCCCGACATCCTCTCGGTCGCGCTCGACTGGGGTTATGGCTCCCACGAAGCCTTCACCCGCGCCTTTCGCGAGCAATTCGGCCTCACACCGGAAGAATTGCGCGCCCGGCGCGACCTCTCATCGCTCGCTCTCGTGGAGCCTCTTTCCATGCACGACATCACGCCCGCCCCCATCGCCGAGCCGCGCATCGTCACCGGCAAGCCCATGCTAATCGCCGGCTTCAGCGGCCATTTCTCGATGGACAACACCCAGGGCATCCCGCTGCTCTGGCAGAAGATCGCCCCGCATTTCGGCCATATCCCCGGCCAGCGCAGCTATGTCGCCTATGGCGCGAGTTATAATTACGACGACAACGGCGCCTTCGACTATATCGCCGGGGCCGAGGTCTCGTCCTTCGGCGATGTCACCGACGAGTTCGCGCGGCTGAGCGTGCCGGAGCAGCTCTGCGCCGTGTTCGAGCATAGCGGCCACATCACCGGCATCGCCCAGACCTACAAGGCGATCTGGCAGGGCTGGTTCCCGAAATCGGGGCGCAAGCCCGAGATGGGCGTCACGCTGGAGCGCATGGACGAGCGCTTCGACGGCGCAACCGGCAACGGTGTCGTCGAGATCTGGGTGCCGCTCAGGCGCTGACCGGCGGTTTCGTTTCAAGCTTCGGCTTGCCGTTCTGCTCGCCGGGCTGGATCAGCCCGGCCGACATGATCAGCTTGGCGCCGTCCTCGACGGATATCGAGAGTTCGACGACCTCGCGCCGCGGCAGGTAGAAGAAGAATCCGGTCGTCGGGTTCGGCGTGCAGGGCAGGAAAACGCCGATCTGCTTGTCGCCCGGGTCTTGTCCATCCGGCAGGCGCCCGGCGATTTCGGGCGCCGCCTCCTGCGCGATGAAGACGATCGACCACATGCCCGGCTGCGGGAACTGCACCATGCCGACCTTGCGGAACGAGGTGCCGGACTGCGAAAAAATCGTTTCGAAAACCTGCTTTACGCCCTTGTAGACACTGCGGACGACCGGCATCCGGTCGAGAATCGCCTCGCCGGCCCCGATCAGCGAACGGCCGACGAGATTGGCCGTCAGGAAGCCGAGCAGCGTCAAACCGATCAGGCCGATGATCAGGCCGAGCCCCGGCAGCGGGAACGGCAGATAGGCGTCGGGCAGATATGCGCTGGGAATCAGCGGCTTGACCCAACCGTCGATCAGGTTGACGAACCACCAAGTCACCGATGCGGTGATGGCAAGCGGCGCCGCAAGCACGAGCCCGGTGAAGAAATAGCGCCGCAGCCGCGTGCCGAAGGACGGCCTGAGCAAATCGGGCTGGATCACGAGACGAGGATCGGGCGAGCTTGAGGTCATGCAGCGGTTCCGGTCGAGAGGCTTCCAGCCTTCCGGCGACTGGCAAGCGACAGACGTGCCAATCTATGCCGCGCATTTCAAGAATGCCGATGCCGCACCGCTCGAAAAGCCCTGTGGCTCACCGCGCTCGTGGAACTCCGAACGGATCGGCGCTGAGACGCGTCCAGCGGTCGCCGGCCAGCCCGCCGATCAAGATGTCGCCCGCCCGCAGCGCCGCCATGACGTCTTCCCGGCCGGAGCGGACCATCGCGGCCCCGCCATAGCGGAAGATCAGACCGGGATAGCGATAGAGATGTGGCATCAAGGCCTTGCACGCCTGGCCTTCCACACCGGTGCAGCCCATTTCTTCCGCCGAGGCTATCAGGTGGTCGAGCACGGTCTCGCCGTGCCCACGCTCTGCAAAGACATGCAGCACGGAGGCCACGCGACCGGCCTCGCCATGCAGGGCATAGCAGCCGATGGGCATGCCCTGCGGCTTGCACAGGGCGACGAAGGAAAGAGGGCCGTTTGCGCGCTTTTGCGCCGCCTGGTCGAGAAGCCAGAGCAGTTCCTCCCTCGGCCAGAGCGGATGCAGGCGAAAGCCGGTCAGGAAGCGCGGCAGCAGCTCGGCAAAGGCCTGGGCGTCCAAGGTCCGGACCTCGCAAAGCGCAGCCTTGGAGCGCTGCGGCCGCCTCAGCAAACGCCCGATCAAGGCATCGCTCAGGCCAGCGAAGGGGGTCAGCAGCCCCAGCGGTCGACGCGGCCATTTCCGGCGCGCCTTGTCGAGCAGGATCGTCGCCGGCCGGAAAGCGAGCTCCCAACGCAAGCTCTCTTCAGCGAGCAGCTCGTATTTCATCGGCCGCGCGAAAGCCAGCGAGGCGCGGTTGGCCGAGTCGGTCAGCTGCAGGTCGAAACCGGCAGCGTTCAGCGCCCGCAGCAGACGCGGCGCGGCTGTGCCGTGGTTAGCCCCGCGCGCCGCCATCAGGGTACTGAGGATGCCGGCGCTCAGGACGTCGCCTCCGATCCTGTAGCGGGTCTTCAAGATGCCGAGAAAGCCACCGATATCGCCATGCCCGTCGATCTGAACGAAGCCGTTGGGGCCCTGCTCGCAGTAGGGCCCTTCCAGATACAGCCGCTCCATATAGGCTGCTGCGTCCTCGACGGCATTGCCTCCCTCGGCATCGCCGCGAAAGACATTCAGGAAGAGGCGCGCCACGCGCTCGAGGTCGCCGCGCTCCACCGGCCTGACGCGATCCGGCCCGATCCGCGCGGGAGCCGCCGGGTCGGTCTCGGTCATGGTCGCTGGCGCGTCGATAGCCTCGTCTCCGATGCGATGGCGGACCGGGATATTGTCCGCCACCAGTCATAATCGGTTCCCGAGGAATCCGGTAACTCTTGGTTGGTCCGTTGGTTAATTCACAACCCTGACGGCAATCTTCACTCGACCGTGACGGACTTGGCCAGATTGCGCGGCTGATCGACGTCCTTGCCCATGAAGACGGCCGTTTGATAGGCGATCATCTGGATCGGAAGAGCGTAGACGATCGGCGCAAAGGTCGGGTCCATGTCCGGCATGACGATGGTCGCCTCGGGCTCGATGCCGCATTCGGCCGCGCCCCGCGCGTCCGTGATCAGGATGATGCGTCCGCCACGCGCCGCGACCTCCTGCATGTTCGAGGCAGTCTTCTCGAACAGTGCGTCGTGGGGAGCGACCACGATGACCGGCATGTCCTCGTCGATCAGCGCGATGGGACCGTGCTTCAGCTCTCCTGCCGCATAACCTTCCGCGTGGATGTAGCTGATTTCCTTGAGCTTCAGCGCGCCTTCCAATGCCAGCGGGAAGCTGGTGCCGCGGCCGAGATAGAGCACGTCCTTGGCTTTGGAAAGCTCGCGCGCGAGCTTTTCGATCTCAGGTTCCAGCTCCAGCGCCCGTGCCAGCAGCCCCGGCAGCGAGATCAGGTGCTGCACATGGCTCGCCTCGTCCTCGGCCGAGAGCGTGCCACGGGCCCGGGCTGCGGCGAGCGCGAGCGACGCGAAAACCGCAAGCTGGCAGACGAAGGCCTTGGTCGAGGCGACGCCGATCTCGGGACCGGCAAGCGTCTGCGCCACCGCATCGCTCTCACGGGCGATCGTCGAGGTCGGCACATTGACGACCGAGAGGATCGCCTGCCCGTTCTGGCGGGCGTAGCGCAAGCCGGCCAGCGTGTCGGCGGTTTCGCCGGATTGCGAGATGAAGAGCGCCAGTCCCTGGTCGGGCAGAGGCGCCTCGCGATAGCGGAACTCGGACGCGACATCGATCTCGACCGGCAGGCGCGCCAGCTTCTCGAACCAGTATTTCGCGATCAGGCCGGCATAATAGGAGGTTCCGCAGGCGCTGATCGTCAGGCGCGACAGGCCCTTCCAGTCGATCTGGTCGCCAAAGGGCAGGCGCACCTTGCCGTTGGCCATGTCGAGATACTGCGTCAGCGTATGGCCGACGACCTCGGGCTGCTCGTAGATCTCCTTGGCCATGAAGTGGCGGTGATTGCCCTTCTCGACCAGGAAGGCGCCAGCGGCGACGCGCTGCGCGCGGCGCTCCACCTGCGTGTTGGTCTTGTCGTAGAAGGTCGCGCCGCGGCGATGCAGCACGACCCAGTCGCCCTCTTCCAAATAGGCGATGAGATTTGTGAAGGGCGCAAGCGCCAGCGCGTCCGAGCCGAGATACATCTCGCCCTCGCCGATGCCGACCGCCAGCGGTGAGCCCTTGCGGGCACCGATCAGCAGGTCTTCCTCGCCCTGGAACAGGAAGGCGAGCGCGAAGGCGCCGTGCAGGCGCGGCAGGCTGGCAGCGACCGCATCTGTCGGGCTCTTGCCGCGATCGAGCTCGCGGGTAACGAGATGGGGGCGCGCAGATCGCGGAAATTCTCGATGATGCCGTTGTGGACGACCGCAAGCTTCGGGGTCGCATGCGGATGGGCATTGGTCTCGTTGGGCTTGCCATGGGTCGCCCAGCGGGTGTGACCGATGCCGACCAAGCCTTCGAGCGGTTCGTTCGACAGGCGGATCTCGAGGTTCTTGAGCTTGCCCTCTGCACGGCGGCGGGCGAGCTGGCCGGCTTCCAGCGTCGCGACGCCGGCGGAATCATAGCCGCGATATTCGAGCCGCCGCAGAGCCTCGACGACCTGCATCGCGACTGCTTCCTTGCCCAGAATCCCGACGATGCCGCACATGGGCGAACCTTTCCAGCCGTTGCTATCCGCCCAAGCGCATAGCCATGAAATCAGCGCCTGCCCAATCACTATGCGTGACGAACTGTGAATGCGAACCTGCAAACTCGGCGCGTTTTCGCCCTATTCTGCCGCTTTTTTCGCGTTCTTGCGAGCCTTCGCTGCTTCGCGGAAGGTCCTGGCCCAACCCTCCTTCTCAACCTGCTGGCCCCGCGCCAAAGCAAGCGCATCCGGGCTGACGTCCCGGGTGATGACGGAGCCGGAGCCGACATAGGCGTTTTCGCCGATCGTAACCGGGGCGACCAGCGAGGAATTGGAGCCGACGAAAGCACCGGCGCCGATCGTGGTGCGCGCCTTGACGAAGCCGTCATAGTTGCAGGTGATCGTGCCGGCGCCGATATTTGCGGAAGCACCGACCGAGGCGTCGCCGATATAGGTCAGGTGATTGACCTTGGCGCCAACGCCGATTTCCGCCGCCTTGATCTCCACGAAATTGCCAGCCTTGGCCCGCTCCGCAAGTTTCGCCCCGGGGCGCAGGCGGGCAAAGGGACCGACCATGGCGCCCGGGCCAACCTCCGCGCCTTCGAAATGGGAAAAGGCGTGGATCAGCGCACCATCCGCGATGCTGACGCCGAGACCGAACACGCAGTTCGGCTCGATCAGGACATCGCTGCCAACCTGTGTGTCGAAACTGAAGAAGACGGTCTCGGGGGCGATCAAGGTCGCCCCTCCCTTCATCACGGCAAGCCGCTTGCGGCACTGAAACTCGGCTTCGGCCGCGGCGAGCTGCACACGGTCATTGACGCCATGAACTTCGCTTTCGGGAGCGCGCAGCACCTTGGCATGCAGCCCTCGGGCGCGCGCGATTGCGACGACGTCCGTCAGGTAGAACTCGCGCTGGGCGTTGTGATCCCCGATCGCCTCGAGGATATCCAGCGCGTACTCGCCCGCCAGGGCCATCAGCCCGGCATTGCAGAGCTTGATGGCGCGCTGGGCCGCCGTCGCGTCCTTGTGTTCGACAATCTCTTCCAGCTCGCCGTCGCGCTCGACGAGCCGGCCATAGCCGGTCGGGTCCCCGGCCTCGAAGCCGAGCACGACGACTGCCGCGCCCGCGGCGAGCCCGGCCCGCAGCGCCGCGAAGGTCTCAGGCCTGACGAGCGGGGTATCGGCGAAAGCCACGATCACGTCGTCGTAGCCGCGCCGCAGGCTCTCGCGCGCCGCCAGAACCGCATGGGCCGTGCCGCGCCGTTCCTGCTGGATCGCGAGCTCGGCCGAGGGAAAACGGCTCGCCGCCTCGCGCGCCACATCCGGCCGGTCCGGTCCGATCACCACCGTCGCCGCTTCGGCTCCCGCCGCCGCCACAGCCGACAAGGCATGGCCGAGCAAGGAGAGCCCGCCGACCTCGTGGAGGACCTTGGGGCGCTGCGATTTCATGCGGGTGCCCTCGCCGGCCGCCAGAACGATGGCGAGGCACGACCGGGCAGGCTGCATTTCGGTCATCTTTTTCGGTTCCCTTGCCGATCGGCCGCGCGAGCCGCGGCCGATCCTGCGCATGATGGCGTTGCAGGCGGCGTGGATAGCCGATCCGCGCGGCATTTGCCAAAGTCTATCGCATGACCGAAGGGGACGTGACCGTGAAGACCGACGCAGCGCCGGCCGGATAAGCGACGGCCGAATGGATCGAAATCAGATCCGGTGAGTTTTCCGCTCGCCACCGCTTTTCACCCGTATTGGAAATGCTCTAGAAGCGCGGAGGACGAGGGCGTCGTCCGTGCAGCTTGGACCACATGGCGAAGTCTTTGAATCGCAGACAGTTTCTCGGAGCCGCGGCCAGCGGGGCGGCGCTGGCCTCGCTTTCGGCTCCGGCATCGGCCCAGACGCCTACCGGCGCGGCCGCTTTCAACATCCATACTCTGAACGACGGGCAACGATTCGACCCCGCCGCCGTCGTCGATGCGGCGCGGATGCTGGCGCAGAAGCCCCTGCTACCCTTGGTGGCGACCGACCTGCCGGAAGGCTACGCCACCCTGCCCTTCGATCAGTATTCGAGCATCCGGATGCAGCCCGGGGCCACGATCTGGGCGGGTGAGAATCGTGGCTTCACCGTCGAGCCGCTGCACCGGGGCTATGTCTTCTCGAACCCCGTCAGCCTGTTCACGGTCGAGGATGGCACCATCCGGCGCGTGCCGTTCGACCGCAGCAAGTTCGACTATGGCCGGGTTCCCCCGCCGCCGGACGGTGCCGACCTGCAATTTTCGGGCATGCGCATCTCGGCCGGGCTCGAACGGCCCTTCGAGGTCGCAAGCTTCCAGGGCGCGACCTTCTTTCGCGCCATCGCGCGTGGCCAGAACTTCGGAGCCATGGCGCGCGCGCTGATCCTGCGCCCCGGCGAGCAGCGCGGCGAGGAGATTCCGTTCTTCCGCGCCTTCTGGATCGAGCGGCCGAACCCCGCCACCGCCGCGCTGGTGATTCACGGCCTGCTCGATTCGGAGAGCGTCGCCGGAGCCGTGCGGATGACGCTACGGCCGGGTGATGTGACCTATATGGACGTCGAGACGACCCTGTTTCCGCGGCAGGCGCTCGACCATGTCGGCTTCGGCTGCGCGACCGGCACCTTTCTGTCCGGCCCGCAGAGCCGGCGAACCTTCGACGATATCCGGCCGGCCGTCTACGAGGTCTCGGGTGTTCAGATGCTGTCGGGCGCCGGCGAATGGATCTACCGGCCGGTCAACAACCCGGCCAATCTCCAGGTTTCCTCATTCGTCGACCAGAACCCCAAGGGTTTCGGGTTGGTGCAGCGCGAGCGCGACGCCGCAGCTTTCCAGGACGACGACCAGCGTTTCGAGCTCAGGCCCAGCGTCTGGATGGAACCACTCGGCGATTGGGGCGCCGGCTCGGTGCAGCTGATCGAGATTCCCAGCGACTCGGAGCCGAACCGCAACATCATCATGTACTGGCGGCCGAAGCAGGCGCTCGCCGCGGGCGCCGAGGCCACGATGAGCTATCGCCAGGCCTGGTGCTGGCAGCCGCCGGATCGGCCGGAACTCGCGATCGCGACCCGCGTGCGGCAAGGCAAGGGCTCGCAGGGCCGGCGGCGCCGTTTCCTGGTCGAATTTACCGGCGACAGGCTCGCCGACGCCGGCGTGGTGGCCGCGACGCGCGCCACGATCTCCAGCCAGCCGGGCACGATCCAGAATATCCGCCTCTGGCCCTATCCCGAGCGCAAGCTGATGCGCGTCGGCTTCGAGGTCGATCCCGGCAATGACAGCCTTTGCGAGCTTCGGCTCGTGCTGCAAGCAGGCGGCCAGCCCGTCTCGGAAACCTGGTTGAACCGATGGACGTGGTAACCGCGCCCCGCCCGAGCATGGCCGCCCCGGACATGCGCATGATCGTCTCGCGCGAACCCGCGACACCGCCTGAGAACCGGCTGGTCATGCCGGTGCAGTCGTTCCGGCGCTGGAGCGCCTCGGATCGCCGCCGGCCCGCCGCGCCGCGGAGCTGGAAGACGCCCTGGCTGCAGCGCCTCTTCGTCTTCGGCGGCGGCCTGGCGCTGACGGCCTATGGCGCCTGGGAAATGTACCATGTCGTGTCGGTCAGCCGCACGACCTCGCTGCAGTACGTATTGCTCGCGCTGTTCACCATCAACTTCTCCTGGATCGCGTTGGCCTTCACCAGCGCGATCCTGGGCTTTTTCGGCGTGCTCTTCGGCGTCGGGCGGGCGCAGCGGGCCGAAAGTCTTCAGCATCGCACCGTCGTGGTGATGCCGATCTACAACGAGTCCTCGTCGCGCACCTTCGCCGCGGTTGCCGCCATCCGGGAATCGGTCGAGGCGACGGGCCTTGGCGATCACTTCGACTATTTCATCGTCTCCGATACCACCAACCCCGACATATGGATCTCGGAGGAGCGCGCCTTCCTCGCCTTGCGCGAGCGGCTGGGTCCCGATGCGCGGGTCTACTATCGGCATCGGCCGAAAAACCATCATCGCAAGGCCGGCAACATCGCGGATTTCGTGACACGCTGGGGCGGTCATTACGAGAGCATGATCGTGCTCGATGCCGACAGCCTCATGACCGGAAGCTGCATCGTGCGCCTCGCCGCCGCGATGGAGGCCGACCCCGATGCCGGCATCATCCAGTCGCTGCCGCTGATCATCAACCGCAATACCTTTTTCGCGAGGCTGCAGCAGTTCGCGGCCCGGGTCTACGGCCCGGTCATCGCGACCGGACTCGCCATGTGGTCGGGGCGCGACGGAAACTATTGGGGCCATAACGCGATCATCCGTACGCGCGCCTTCGCCGAGCATTGCGGCCTGCCCGACCTGAAGGGCAAGCCGCCCTTCGGCGGCCATGTACTCAGCCATGACTTCGTCGAGGCGGCGCTGATCCGCCGGGCCGGCTGGTCCGTCTACATGCTGCCGGACCTGACCGGGTCCTATGAGGAGAGCCCTCCTTCGCTGATCGACATCTCGGTGCGCGACCGGCGATGGTGCCAGGGCAATCTCCAGCATTCGCGCATCATCGGCGCAAAGGGTTTCGTCTGGCCTACGCGGCAGCATTTCGCCACCGGAATCATGGGCTACCTCGCCTCGCCCTTCTGGCTGATGCAACTGGTCGTCGGTATCCTCATCGTGCTGCAGGTCAATTACGCGCGGCCCGAATACTTCACCCAGGAATTCACGCTCTTTCCCGTCTGGCCGCGGTTCGACCCCGAGCGCGCCTTGCGGCTGTTCGCCATCACCATGGCGATCCTGCTGGCGCCGAAGCTGTTCGGCCTGTTGCTGACCCTGTTCAACAACAAGCTCAGGCGGGCCGGCGGCGGCGCGATCAGGCTGATCCTGTCATCGCTGATCGAGGTGCTGTTCTCGGCCTTCTTCGCGCCGATCATGATGCTGATCCAATCGGGCTCCGTCTTCCAGATCCTCCTCGGGCGCGACACCGGCTGGAACCCGCAGCGACGCGACGACGGCTCGATCCCGCTCAACGACATCATCCGCCGGCACCGGACCCATACCGTGCTCGGCGTGGTGACCGGCCTGTCGGCCTTCATGATCGCGACGTCGCTGTTCGCCTGGATGTCGCCGACCATCGTCGGCCTCGTGCTCGCGATCCCGCTGTCATGGGCCTCCGGACAACTGGCGATCGGGCTCTGGCTCAAGCGACGCGGGCTGCTGCTGACGCCAGAGGAAGGTGCGCCGCCGGCGGTCGCCGTCAGGGCCAACGAGTTGCAGACCGAGTTCGCCAAGGCCGGCTTCGACGATGCCGACGGGCTGAAGGCGATCCATGCCGATCCTGCGCTTCGGCACGCACATGAGTTGATGCTGCCGGATGCCCAGCCGCGCCGCCGCGGCGAGATCGACCCCGAGCGCGCCGTGGCACAGGCCAAGCTCGTCGACGCGACGACGATCGACGACGCCGCGATCTGGCTGAAGCCCAAGGAACGCATGGTCGTGCTTCACGACCGCGCGCTCATCGGGCTTCTGTCGACGCTGTCGGTCGCGCAGGCCGAGAGCGCGGCCTGACGCCGCGCACTCGTCGCCGCAGTCAAACGGGCTCGAACGCCACCATGCAGCCGAGCGCATCCTCGGCCTGAACGAAGACGCGTTCGTCGTTCTGGATGAAGGGAACTCCCGCGGCACTCAACCGCTCCGCCACGGCCTCGAGGTCGGGCACAGAGACGCAGAAGCCGAGGAAGCGCGCTGGGGTCGTATCGGGCTCGACCTGATAGGCGCCCTGCGCCGTCTCGGGATCGAGCACGTCGAGGCGGCCACGCGGCAAAGCGAGGACATAATCCTCGTTGCCCTCCAGCACTTCGGCCCCGCCGCTGAACGCCGTGAGGAAGGCGCGGTGCGCAGCCGGATCATCGGCCAGCATCACCGCCGAGGCCAGCGCCGTGGCGCCGTTCGGATGCCGCTGGAATTCCGGATTCCAGAAATTCTGCGGTTCGTGCTGCTGGCAGACGAAGAAACCGCATTCCGGCGCCTTGGGGTCGGCCGCGAAAGCCAGCTCGAAGGCGACCCGCACGGTCGACCCGTCGGGTCGCTTCGCCTGCCGCTCGAAAAAGAAGGGCTCGTAGTCGCCGATCCCTGCGACCTTGAACGCGGCGGCATCGGCCTTGGCGTCCCGGCTTTCGAGCACCAGCATGGACAAGCCTTCGCCCTGCTCCGCCAACGCGTCGCGGACGAAGGCGCCGAAGGAAAAGGTCCTCTCGCCAGCGGCGGGAATGGCGCCTGCATCGGCGACCGTCACCAGTTCGAGGAAGGAGCCGGGGAACTGGACGATCCGGTTCTCGGTGCCCCATGGATGGCGATTGCGCGCGCCGACCCTGAAGCCGAGCCTTTCATAGAGGTTTCCCGCCGCGTCGAGATCGCGGACGCCGATGACGAGATGGTCGAGGCCTCGGGGCGCGGAAGCGGTAGCAGACATGGCAGGTTCTTTCGGCAGGCTTGTCGGGCCGGAAGGCTAGCAAGTCTTGACGGCGCGGTCATGTCGCAGAGGCGCTCACGGCATGATGAAGTGCGGCACGAAGCGCGAGCTGTTCTTGGTGATCGGGGAGACATCCTCGCGGACGCAAAGCCCGCAGGGCTGCGAGGCTACGAGCCAGGATCCGAGGACAGCATAATTGCCGGCCGCCGAGAACAGATTGGTGGCTGCATCCTGCACGACGTACCCTTCCGCACCATAGGGCCCGTCGTCGCTGTCGAGGACGCGATCGCGCTCCATCAGCGTGACATTGGCGCCCTCGCGCGAATAGAGCGGCTTGCGGACGCGGCGGGCCGAGAGCGTCGCACAGCGCGGATCGCCCTCGAAGAAGGCCGGCAGCAGGTTCGGGTGGCCGGGCTCCATCTCCCAGAGGCAGGCGAGCAGGCCCTTGTTCGACAGCAGCGCCTTCCAGGGCGGCTCGATGAACTGGCAGCGCGAGCCGGCGAGCGCCGCCCCATAGCGCTCGCGAAACAGCCATTCCCAGGGATAGAGCTTGAAGAGGGTCTCGATCGGCTGGTTGGCACCGTCGCAGAAGCGGCCGTCGGTCAGCAGGCCGATCTCCTCGACATAGGTGAACCGTGCGTCGAGGCCGGCCTGCACGGCGCAATCCATCAGGTAGTCGACCGTTCCCTTGTCCTCGGCGCTGCCGGCGACGCAGGTGAGATGCAGGCGGTAGGGCGACGGCGTGCGCAGGCCGCCGAAGGCTGCGATCAGCCGCTCGTGCAAGGAGTTGAACTGATCGCTGCCGGCCGGAATTGCGCCGCGCGCCATCGCCTGCTCGAGCCAGTCCCACTGGACCACGCTCGATTCGAACAGGGCGGTCGGCGTGTCGGCGTTGTATTCGAGCAGCTTGGCCGGCCCGTTCCCGTCATAGGCGAGATCGAGCCGCCCGTAGAGATTGCGCTCCCCACGCTGCCAGCTGCCGCGGATGTAATCCCAATATGCAGCCGGGATCGCCAGCCTGGTCAGTATCTCCTCATCGCCCAACGCCTTCTCGATGAAGGCGAAGCACAGCTCCTCGATCGTTTCCGTCGGCGCCTCGATGTCGCGCTCGATCTGATCCAGTGTGAAGGCGTAGGCAGCGCTCTCGTCCCAATAGGTTTCACCTTCGATGGTGTGGAAGGCGAAGCCAAGCCGCTCGACCTGTGCGGTCCAATCGGGGCGCGGCGGAAGAGCGAGGCGCCGCATCTCAGGACGAGGAATGGGAGGAGAAGGAGCGGGCGATGGAGCCGAAACCGCCCCGCGACGAGACCCTGGTGGTCGAACTGACTCCACGCGTAGCGCTCGGCGAGACGGTGAAGCCGCGGCCCGTCGTGGTCGAGTAGGCGCGTGCACGCCCCCCTCCCGAAGAGCTGCCTCCATAGGACGATGACGACGAGGACGAGCTGGCGCGCGGCTGCTGGCATTCCGGCTGGGGCGAGCCTGGCGGGCACGTCGCAGCCGTCGGCGGCAGGAGCGGTTGCGCCTGCGCGCCGGCCAGGCCCCGGGCCAGCATGAAGCCTGCGAGAGCCGGGATGAAATATTGCGCCCCGCCGATGCTGGCGCTTGAGCAGCCATTCGCGCCGTACTGCGCCTCGCATTCGTTCTGGCTATTGAATTTCGGCGCATCCTTGAGCCGCGCCGCGGCCGCTTCGGAGAAAGCCGTCTCGCATTGCTGCGCACTGAGCTGTCCGCCGGCACGGCAGTCGCTCAAGCTGTTGTAGACTAGGCTGTCCTGAGTTTCCTCATCGGGACGGGACCAGATCGACGCGACGAGTACGACACCGACGGCGGCCAGTCCGATCTGCGTCGAGCGCTTCACGGCATCACCTCAGATCGTCATGCTGGCGCCGGCCAGCGTGCCCGAAATGATCGCAAGCACGGCCAGCATCGCCGCCGACGGCAATCGATCCTCTTCGATCTTCCGCGAGAGGTCCGGGATGACGATCCGCGCCAGCCCGTAAGCCGCGAACTGTACCAACATCGCCGCGACAGCCCACAGCACGCAGTCCGGAATGCTGCTGGCCTGGGCGATCGCCTTTTCGAGTGGGACGGCAAAGCCTACGAGATTGCCGCCGAACGCGATCGCTGCCGAGAGGTTCCCGGCGCGGATCAGAGCGATCTCGTCATGGGGCGTCATTCGCAGATAGGCTGCGGCGAAAGCTGCGATCAGCGCCGATCCGACGACGAAGTACAGCAGGAACGCGGGCAGACCCGCCATCGACACAGCCATGCCCGCCCCCCATTTCGATGCCGCCGGCCCCACTATATGCCGGAGATCGCCGCGCGCCATCGTGGCTAATCGAAAAGGCTGCGCCAGCCATCATCCAAAGCTAGGATGCGCGACATGAAGAGCCGAGAAGCCAGCTGCAGCTGTGGCCAGCTGCGTGTCACCTGCCGGGGAGAACCAGCCCTCGTGGCCCTCTGCCATTGCAGCGCCTGCCAGAAGCGAACCGGCAGCGCCTTCGGCGTGGCAGCGTTCTTCGCGCGAGAAACCGTCCTCGTTTCCGGCAGCTATGCCGATTACGACCGGCCTGCGGACAGCGGCTACCGTGTCCTGCACCATTTCTGCCAGAGTTGCGGAAGCACGGTCTTCTGGGAGCCCTCCCGCAAGCCGGAGATGGTTGCGGTGGCGGTGGGAGCCTTCGCAGACCCGCAGTTTCCGGCTCCGCAAAAAGCCGTCTTCGCGGAACGACGCCAGCCCTGGGCCACCGTGACCCTCGATCCGTAGTCCGCGCTCAGACCAGCCGGCTCTGGACGACTGCGGCCTCGATGAAGCTCGCGAACAGCGGGTGCGGCTCGAACGGGCGCGACTTGAGCTCGGGGTGATACTGGACGCCGATGAACCAGGGATGCGCAGGATACTCCACCGTCTCCGGCAGCAGACCGTCCGGCGAGACGCCGCTGAAGCGCAGGCCCTGCGCCTCCAGCCGCTCGCGATAGTTCATGTTGACCTCGTAGCGATGGCGATGGCGCTCCGAGATCTCGGTCGAGCCGTAGATCTGCGCGATCTTGGTGCCCGGCAGGAGCTGCGAGGCATAGGCACCGAGCCGCATCGTGCCGCCGAGGTCGCCGCCGGCGGCGCGCTGCTCAAGCTCGTTGCCGCGCAGCCATTCCGTCATCAGGCCCACGACCGGCTCCTTCGTCTCGCCAAACTCGGTCGAGCTCGCTTCCTTGATGCCGGCGGCGGCGCGCGCCGCCTCGATCACCGCCATCTGCATGCCGAAGCAGATACCGAAATAGGGCACCTTGCGCTGCCGGGCGAAGGTCGCAGCCTTGATCTTGCCCTCGGCCCCGCGAAGCCCGAAACCACCGGGCACGAGGATGCCGTGGACATGCTCCAGGAAGGGCGCCGGGTCCTCCTTCTCGAAGACCTCCGACTCGATCCAGTCGAGAT
>Ga0066255_1001106_pt1 | contig 16611 bp, 14 predicted proteins | sample ThiBiot_750_biof_FD_71148 | JGI IMG/M metagenome (GOLD analysis project Ga0066255, IMG submission 71148) | Wastewater bioreactor microbial communities from Cape Town, South Africa - Thiocy_expt_750_biof (version 2) | ecosystem: Engineered > Bioreactor > Thiocyanate-remediating >... | reverse complement strand
CCTCCGGCGGCTCCTTGATCGCCCCCATCGTCTTGATCACGCCGAGCACGGCGGCGACGATGCCGAGCGCCGGTGTCCCGTCGGCGAGCGACTGCATCGCCGAAACGATCCGCTCCTGCTCCTGGTGGTGCGTCTCCAGCTCCTCGTCCATGAGAGCGTCGATCTCGTGGACGTTGTTGGCGCCCAGCGTCAACATGCGCATGTAGTCGCAGACGAATTCGACCGCGTGATGGTTCGCTGCAAAAGTCGGGAAGGCGTTGAACAGCGTCGATTCACTCGGATTTTCAATGTGCTGCTCGACCGCCAGCATGCCCTTCTGCTTCACCAGCTTGTACAGGGAATATTGCATGCCCAGCAGTTCGACATAGCATTCCTGCTTGTACTTGGGCCCCTTCACGATCGTGCCGAGCATGCCGGGCACGGCCTTGAGCACCGGGCCGGGGTTGCCGATGACAAAGGCGCCGATCGCGGCACCGAGGATGATGACGAACTCGAAAGGCTGCCAAAGTACCTCGAGGTGGCCACCCATCGCCGCGTAGCTGCCCAGGACACAGACGAAGACGATGATTGTGCCGACGATCAGCCGCATGGTCTGCCACCCTCGCACCGCAACAGGTACAGCCCGCGCGAAGCCACTACTGCTCCGACGAAATGACCGATCAGGGTTAAGGTCGAGTTTACGGCCATTATCTCGGCGTTTCCGGAGCGCGATCAGGCCTGGACCGTGCGGCTGTATCTGTGCCGCGAACCGGCTTCCGCATCGTGTTTTCGACGCCTGGGCCAACCTCCTGGGCGCGGCCTGCGGCAAGCTCACTGCGCAGCACTCCGGGATCGTTTCCCTGCCCGCGCAGACGGCCGCATGGGCCAATCACGGAGGCTTTTGCCGGGATTTATCGGGGCGGCCGCGGGGATCCTTCGATTCCGGGGCGCGTGACCCGGGCCTGCGCCTGCTGCCGGAGTCCCTCAGCGCAATCCCGCCAGTCGAAGCCGGAGGGCGAAATTCGCGATGCTGGACGGGGCAGTGATACCGGCTGCCTCAAACGAAACGGATGGCGGCGCCACTGCGGCGATTTGCCCCGCCGAGCCCGCCCATCGATCGATCCCTGCCGCGTCTCGATGCCAGCTGCGCGCTGTCCTGAACCCTCGTCGCGGCGAGTAGTGCAGCTCCTTCAGGAGCCGTCGATGCAGCGCCCGCAGGGGCGCGCCGAACGCCGCGCTCCTGTCACCGGCCACGCTCCGCATGAGCGAGCACCGCGGGCGATTGCTCCGGTCCGGCAGGCTCACGCCTGCACCACGATATAATCCTGCTCGATGCTGACGACGATCGTCTCTGCCTGGTACGGGCCGTCGAAGAGCTCTGCGCCGGACTTAACCTCGACATCGTAGGTCTTCGCCCGTACCCGCGCAGGCTCGGCGCGCGATCGCCCGGTCCGAATGTCGAACTCCCAGCCATGCCAGGGGCAGCGCAGGATCTCGCCGCGGCGTGTATAGCTGTACTCACCCGGTTCGGCGCCGGCTTCGACCAGACCCGTCGTCCGGCCAAGGCAGAGATCGCCTCCCTGATGGGGGCAGCGGCCGAACAGGCCGAAATACGCTCCATCGAGGTTGAAGATCACGACCTTCCGGCCGGCGACCTCTGCGACGAGGCGCTCTCCGGGTGGGAGTGCGGAGGCCGGTGCGATGACATGCCTCGCCATCTCAGGCGCGCCCGTAGAGCGCCTTGGCGTTGTCCAGAAACAAGGCTTGCCGTGCGGCCTCGTCGAGCTTGACCGGCACGGCCCAGAGCGGGTCGTCGAAGTCCCAGTGCGGATAATCCGTGGCGAAGAGCAGCCGATCGATGCCGATCCATTCGACGATGTCGTGGAAGTGCTTGCGCTTCTCCGGCTCCTCCATCGGCTGCGTCGTCAGCCAGACGTGATCGCGGATGTACTCGCTCGGGGGGCGCCGCAGATGGGGCGTCTCATCGCGCATCCGGGACCAGTGCTTGTCGAGCCGCCAGCTCAGCGAAGGCAGCCAGGCGAGTCCGGCCTCGATCAGCACCATGCGGGTGCCGGGATAGCGCTCGAAGACGCCCTCGATCACCATCGAGGTCAGCAGCGCCTGGCAGCACTGCGAATGCCCGACCATTTCCTCGATGTAGTAGGACGGCCAGCCGCCGGCGGTAACCGGATAGCCGCCATAGCCGAATGCGTGGACGCCGACCGGCAGCCTGGCGCGCTGTGCCGCTTCGTAGATCGGCCAGTAGCGTCGTTGCCCGAGCGGCTCCGCGGTCCGGCTGAGCAGCAGCACCTGCACGAAGGCGTCATGCCCGGCCCAATGATCGATCTCGGCCGCGGCGGCTGCGCCGTCCTCATAGGGTATCACGATCGACGCCTTGAGCCGGCTGTCCTTGCTCGCCCACTCGGCGACCTGCCACTCGTTCAGTGCACGCGCGAGCGCGGCTGAATAGTCGAGGTTCTGGGCGGCGCCCGCGGCCGGCGCGATCACCGTCATGATGCCGAGCTCGACCTGATTGGCGTCGAGATGCTGGGCCTGCATGAAGGAGAGATCGGAGCCGGGGCGCCCGTCCGGAGGCCAGGAATCGAGGCGCGCGGCATCGGGCTGGCCCTTGGGGTAGGCCGGGCCGCTCTGATAGCCGTGGCGCGGCAGCATGCCGTAGGTCATGGCGTGGTCCTGCCAGCGCTTCGGCAGATAGGGCAGGATGTCGGAAGGCTTGGCCAGGCAGGGATGGATGTCGCAATCGGCAATGGTCGGCCTGACGATGGCGGACCCGGGCTTCGGCCGCGCCGGAAGCTCCATGTTCATGCGAAATCCTCCTTCAGACGGGGATACGTCGCGAACGGATTGTCGATCAGGATCTTGGCCTTGAGGCTATCGGCCAAAAGCGGCGGCAGCGCGTCCTGCCCGTCGAACTGCCAATGCGGATAATCGGTCGAGAACAGCAGCAGATCGTCCGATCCCACCTGATCGAGGATGCGCAGCAAAGCATCCCCTTCCATCGGAGCATCGACGGGCTGCAGCGTGAAGCGCACCTGTTCGCGGATGATGTCCGGCGGTGGGCGGTCGACCCAGGGTATCTCGATGCGCAGGCCGCGCCAGTATTTGTGCAGGCGCCAGAGATAGGCCGGCAGCCAGGTGAAGCCGGATTCGATCAGCACGACCTTGAGCATCGGGAATTTCGAGAAAACGCCCTCGCAGACCAGGCTCGTCAACTGTGTCTGGAAGCCTTGCGCCTGGTTGACGTAATCCTCCGTGAAATAGGACGGCCAGCCCACCGGCGTCACCGGATGGCGATAGGTCGAGCCGGCATGAATGCCGATGGGCAGGCCGTGCCGCGCCGCGGCTTCGTAGATCGGCCACAGGCTGCGCCGGCCGAGCGGCTGGTCCGCGAGGCAGGGCAGCAGCACCTGGACGAAGCGCCTGTCGGCCGCGCGCCGCTCGATCTCGGCGGCCGCGAGTTGCGGGCTCTGGATCGGCACGACGATCGAGGCGCGCAGCCGCTTGTCGACATCGAGCCATTCGGCCGCCAGCCAGTCGTTCACGGCGCGGGCGAAGGCGGCAGCCATGTCCTCGCTGAACAGCGTGGTCACCGCGTAAAGGCAGTTCAGGATGCCGGCGCGGCTGCCGAAGGCGTCGAGCGCCTGGGCGCCGAGCTGCGCAGGACTGGAGCCAGCCTTGGCTCCGGCGGTGCGCCAGTCGGGCCTTGAGGTCAGGGGCGCGCGCAGCGGGTAGCTCGTGGGTTCCAGATCGTGCACCCCGCGCTGCGCCACCGCCTCGGCCCATTGCGGCTCGAGATAAGGCACGAGCGCCGCAATCCCGGGCACGGCCGGGTGCAGGTCGCAGTCGATGCCGCCGGTGGCCGTCGCGCTCATCTGCCTTCGCCCTCGCCGAGCAGGAGATCGATCGCCGCGGTCCACGAGAAGGCCTCGCCGCCGATGCCCGCGCGGTCGAGTGGGTTGAAATACTCGCTGAAGCCGGCGTCGCCGATCAACCGCCGGGTATCCGCGGCGACCGAGCGGGCGGCGGCGGCTTCTCCGGCCTCCTGCAGCCCGCTGGCGATCATCCAGTTGACGACCGCCCAAACCGGGCCGCGCCAGTAGCGCTGCGGCTCGAACGACGGCGCGTCGGGGTCGGTGGAAGGCACGAGGGCGATCCCGCGATCGCGCCAGCCTTCGAGCCGCCCGGCGAGGGCAGGCGCGCGCCCGTGCAGCCCGGCGAAGATCGGCAGAAACCCGGCCGAGGTGCGGATGGGGATGAGATGGCCGCCGATCAGGTCGCGCGACAGATAATGGCCGAGCGCCTCGTCCCAGAGCCCCCCGAGCAGGGTCTCCTTGCGGGCGATCCGCTCCGCGATGGCCGCGCATTCCCCACCGTCTCCGAATTGCTCCGCCAATGCCAGCAGGTCACGCTCGGCCCGCAGCAGGATCGCGTTGGTGCCGACATCCGCGATCTTGAAAGGTGATATCTCCAGCATGCGCCGCGCCTTCCACCCGGTCTCTCGAAACAGATCGACGAGATGGATGAAGCGCTGGTACTCGATGCCGCGCGGCCGGAACGCGGCGTCGACATGGCCGATGTCGCGACGGCGGATTTCCGTCGTCGTCTCCGTCGGGACCCGGTCGAGCGCGGCGTCCCAGGCCGGACTGTTGTCCATCCCCGTCTCCCAGGGATGCAGCGTCGCGACAAGGCCGCTGCGCTCCGGATCGCGCGCCCGTTCCCACCACAGATGATTGCGGACGAGCTTCGGATAGGTCGCCCGGGCGCGCTCGATGCCGGCCGGGCCCTGGCGCTCCAGCACGAAGCGCACCGCGGTCGCCAGCACCGGCGGCTGCGGGATGCCCGAGGTCGGCGGGGTATGTTCGACGCCCCAGACCTCGGGGCCCGGGAAATAATCGTCGGAAGGGGCGTGGAAGACGATCTGCGGAACGAGCCCGTCCTCCCATTGGCCTTCGAGCAGCCGCTCGATCTCGCGCCAGGCCCGCGCGGCGTCGAAGGTGGCCCAGCCCATCGCGACGAAGGCCGAATCCCAGTTCCACTGAAAGGGATAGAGCCGGTCGGTCGGGACCGTGTAGCCGCCGCGGTCATTGGCGGCGAGGATGGCGCGGGCGCTGGCGATACGGTTCATGGACTGCCCTCGAGCGCTTTGCCCGCCTCGTTCATCCAGCGCAGTCGTGCCGGGTCGGGCTTCAGCAGGATGTCGCCGCCCGCGGTCAGCGGCGGCAGCGGCCCCGCCGCAGGCAGGACGATGCGCAGCGGCTGGCCGCCGGCAGCCACGCCGGTCAGCAGGACCTGCGGGCCGAGCAGTTCGGCGACCTTGAGGGTGAAGGCGAATCCCGCCTCCGCGGGACGAGCCAGGGCGATGTCCTCGCCACGCAACCCGAGGAGAACCCGGGCTCCGGCACCTGGTGGCGCCGCGAGCGCGAGGCCGCCGAGATCGACCTTGCCGTCCTGCACGGGCAGTTCCAGGAAGTTCATCGGCGGACTGCCGACGAAACCGCCGACGAAGCGCGTCGCGGGGCGATCGTAGATTTCGGAAGGGGAGCCGATCTGCTCGATCCGCCCGGCCTGCATCACCGCGATGCGGTCGGCCAGGCCCATCGCCTCCGTCTGGTCGTGCGTCACGTAGATCGTCGTCGTCCCGGCCTCGCTCAGAACCGCCTTCAGCTCGGCGCGCATCTCGAGCCTGAGGAGGGCGTCGAGATTGGAAAGCGGCTCGTCCATCAGCAGGACGGCCGGCTCGACCGCGAGCGCGCGGGCCACGGCGACGCGCTGGCGCTGGCCGCCCGAGAGCTGTGCCGGATGCCGCCTGAGCAGGGCCTCGATATGGAGCAGCGCCGCCGCCTTCTCCACCTGCGCGGCGATGCGGGCCTTGTCGGCGCGGGCCATCCGCAGGCCGAAGGCGACGTTCTCGTAGACCGTCAGATGCGGGAAGACGGCGTAGTTCTGGAACACCATGGCGAGGCCGCGCTTGCGCGGCGGCAGCGCCGAGACATCGCGCGCGCCGATCAGCACGCGCCCGGTCGTCTGGCTCTCCAGCCCGGCCACGATCCGCAGCAGCGTGGTCTTGCCGCAGCCGGAAGGACCCAGCAGCGCCAGGAATTCGCCGTCGGCGACGGTCAGGTCGACCTCGGCGAGGGCTCTGACCTCGCCGAAGCTCTTGGCAACGCGCTCGATGGTGATGCTCGCCATGCCGCCTTACCGATTGCCGATGCCCCACATCGCGAAGAGGCGACGGCGGACGAGGAAGATGAAGAGGACCGAAGGCACGATCAGTACGAGGCCCCCGGCGAACTGCAGGTGCAGCGGCGATTCGGAGAGAACCGAGAGCAGATACGCCGTCAGCGTGCGCTGCCTCACCGTCAGCACCGAGGCGGCGAACACCTCGTTCCAGGACAGCACGAAGGCGAAGATCGACGCGGCGGCGATCCCCGGCAGCGCAAGCGGCAGCACTACGCGCAGGAAGCCGGTGAAGCGCGAGCAGCCGAAGACCCATGCCGCCTCCTCCAGCTCCTTCGGAATGCCCATGAACAGGCTGGCGCAGACCAGGGTCGCAAAGGGTGTCGCGAGCACCGCATGTACCAGCGCGACGCCGAGCGGCGTGTCATAGACGCCGAGCCGGATGAAGGAGACGGTGAGTGGCAGCGCGAGGATCGCGACCGGGAAGGCCCGCGTCATCAGGATCAGGACGCGATAGGCACCAGCGCCTCTGAAACGGAAGCGCGCGAGCGCGTATCCAGCGGGGACGCCGAGCGCGAGCGCCATCGCCATGGTCAGCGCGGCAGCCTTGACGCTGACCCATGTCGCCCGCCAGACGCCCTCGATCGCCAGGAAGGTCCCGAGCGTCTGGAGGGAAAGCCCGAGAGGAGCGAAGGGCTTGGGCCATTGCGAGACGATCTCGCGGCCGCCGAGGGCCCCCAGCGCCAGCAGATAGATCGGCAGCAAGGTCCAGGCGCAGAGCACGGCGACGCCGGCCCAGAGCAGTGCGCGATTTGAAGAGGGCGGGCGGGCCTCGCTCATCAGCGCTGCTCCGCCGGAACCCGCAACGCAACGAGATAGAGCACTGTCGCCGCGACCGAGATCGTCATCACCAGAACGGCATAGGCCGCCGCGACCCCGTAGTCCTGGCTGAAATACTGTGCGTTGAAGGCTTCGCTGACGAGCACCGGGAAGTTGCGGCCGCCGAGCGCCATCGCCATGGCGAACATTTCGAAGGCGAGCACGGTGCGCAGGATCAGCGCCGTCTGGATCGATGGTTTCAGCAAGGGCACGGTGATGCGGAAAAAGCGCTGCCACGGCGTGGCGCCGAACACATCCGCCGCTTCCTCGTACTCTTTCGGCAGGAGCTGCACGCCGGCAAGGAGGATGACGAAGACGATCGCGGTCGCCCGCCAGATCTCGGCGATCACGATCGCTGCGAGAAGCGCCGCCGGCGTCTCGTAGGTCAGCCAGGCCTGCGGCTGTGCGATCAGCCCGAGTCGGAAGAGGGCCGAGTTGAGCCAGCCCTGGTCGTTGAGGATGGCGAGCCACACGAGGCCGGCCGCCAGATCGGAGATGCCGAGCGGAATCGACCACACCCAGACCAGCAGGTCGCGGCCGCGCCGGATATTGCGCAGGGCCATCGTCATGCCGAGGGCCAGCACGAGCTGCAGCGGCACGGCGAGCAGCACGACCTTGAAAGTGTTGGCCAGCGCGTCGGGGAAGTTGAGCTCGTCGGTCATCCGGCGCAGGTTGCCGAGCCCCCAGGCGCCGCCGCTCTCCTGAAAGGCGAGCACCGCGGTCTGCGCTAGGGGGATGAGGAACAGGCCCGTCAGGAAGAGCGCCGAAGGGGCGATCAGCAGATAAGGCAGTGCCTTCGGCTCGCGCATCGCTGCAGCCTCCGCCTCATTCGACCGGGCAGGGGCCGTCGCTCGGCTTGTCCGGCAGCCAGCAGCGCGCCTTCGTCTCGGCGATGATGCGCTTCAACGCCTGGCCTTGCCGATCGAGCGCAGCCTTGGGATCCTCGCCGCGCAGGACGATGCGCTGGAAGGTATCGAGATACACCTTGTCGAACTCGCCGCCGCGCTGGTCGAGGCCGACGGGCAGCAGGCTGACCAGCGCATTCTTGGCGCTCGTCATCTTCTGCACCGCGTCGATCTCGAGCTTGAGGCCGGGGTCGATGTCGCCCGGAAGATCGACCTTGACCACGGGGAAGAACGCGACGGCCTTGGCCGTCTTGACCTGCATGTCGGGCCGCGTGAGGTAGGCGATCAACTGCTTCGCCTCTTCCGCCTGTGGCGCGCCCTTGGCGATGGCCAGCCCCGCGACGACCGGCATGTAGCCTAGTCCCTTCGGGCCCGAAGGGGCGGGGAAGGCGACGAAATCGTCGGGCTTGCGCGAGAGCGCGTCGATCAGCCTCGCGACATGGTCGAATGCGATCCAGACGTCTCCGGAGAGCAGCGGCTCCTGCATGAAGCCGTAATTGGTCGAGTTCGGATTGACGGTCTTCCAGAGATCGCGGAACGTCGTCCACATCGCCACGGCGTCCGGCGACTTGAAGGTCGTGACCACGCCGCCGGTGTAGGACGGATAGAGATAGCCCTCGAAGAAGCGGTGCATCAGCCCGGTCGGCCCCGCCGGGAAGCCGATCATGCGTTTGCCCGTCTTGGCCTGGATGTTCGCGCCCCACTGCGCCAGCTGGTCGTAGGTGAGGGCGTTGATGTCGGCGCCCGCAGGCAGGAAGGGGAGCGCCTGCTTGTTGGCGACCATGATGTAGGTCGCCTGCATCCAGGGGATGAACATCTGCTTGGTGGTGCCGAGCTTGCCGGCCTCGACCATGCCGGGATTGAGCCCGCGGTCCTTGAGCGTCTCCAGCACGTCGTCGAGCGGTACAAGCGACTCCGCCGCCAGGGGCTGCAATTCGCCATGGAGGGCGCCGATGAGGCTCGAGACCGGCTTGCCTGCCTGCTGCTCGGCCCGGATGTGCACGCCGAGTTGCGGCGGCTGCTCGGTGACGAACTCGGCGCCGCCGGGGAAGTCCTTGAGGATCTCCGAGCGCAGCTTCTGGGCCGACTCGATCGGGCGCAGCTGCGTCGACAGGAAGACGACCTCGGCAGCGGCTGGCGTCGCGAGCCAGGCGAACGTCAGGGCGGCGAGGACGGCGGAATGCCTAAGCCGCGTCGTGGGGCCTTTCGTCATCGGATGTCTCCTCCCTGGAGATGGTGCGGCTCTTGTTGCGGCCGTTATCGCTCGGAACAGGTCCATCGGACCGGCGGGGTATCAGGGTCGCGTCGCGCAGCTCGCTCATCGTGGCGCCGTCGCCGCCCGCGAGCTGGGCCAGCAGCATGTCGAGCATGCGTTTGGCGGCGCCTTCGATATCGGGCTCGAAGCTGGTCAGCGGCGTTGCCGCATAGCTCGCGACGGGGGAATTGTCGTAGCCGATGACCGAGACGTCGCGGCCGGGACGAAGGCCGGCGTCGCCGAGCGCATGCAGGGCGCCGATCGCGAGGCGATCCGTGGCGCAAAGCAGCGCGGTCGGGCGCTCCGGCTCCTGCAGCAGTTCGCGCGTCAGCCGATGGCCGTTCTCCTCGCTCGGTTCGGCGAAGCGGGCCGGGCCGGGCGGCAGGTCCGCCTCGAGCAATGCCGAGCGCCAGCCGGCTTCGCGAAAGAAGCCGAAGCCGTATTCGAGCGGTGCCCCGATGAACCCGATGTGGCGATGGCCGAAGGCGAGGAGGCGCCGCGTCGCCATCTGGAAGGCGGCCGTCCCGTCGACATCCACGCTCGCATGGCCGCCGGCTCGCGTGCGGCCATGGGTAACGAACGGCAGGCGCGCCTCGCGCAGATAGCCGATGCGGTCGTCGTCGAGCCGGGTCCGCGCGACGATCATCGCATCGACACGGCGGTTCTCGACCAGTTGACGGTAGAGCGCCAGCTCGGTCGCGCCGGCATGGGCGCTGGACACGATGAGGTCGAGACCGGCCTGGGCCAGCAGCGGTCCGATCGCCGCGATCAGGCGCAGGTAGAACGGCTCGCCCAGCTGGCCGGGCGCTGTCGGCAGCACGATTCCGACGGCGTCGCTGCGGCCACCGCGCAAGCGCCGCGCCGCGGAATTCGCGCGGTAGCCGATCCGTTGCGCCTCCGCCTCCACGCGGCAGCGCGTCGCCTCCGCGACATCGCTGAAGCCGCCGAGCGCCCGCGATACGGTCGTGATGGAGAGGCTGAGATTGGCGGCGATCTTGGCTAGCGACACGGGCAGCGACCTCGACCAGAACGCTATTCCGAAACGTTTCGGAATGTCAATCGAGCCGAATCTTCGCCGCGCCGCGCTACTCGGCGTACCTCGCCGGAAATGCCGACCGTGCTTATCCGGCCCGCGTTCGGCCCTGGGGCTCGCAACGCTGCAATCGCGCAGACAGGACGTCCGCGCTTCCTCTCTCGGGGAGTCGAGCCGACCGTCCGCTCGACCGCTGGCAGCCGGGCTGCCGGTCTGGGCCACTGCGGCGGCCGCGCGGCGCGGCTATATATCTTGGCGTCGCACGGCTCTGCGTTGCGGAAGCCGCCGGCTCCGGCGACTTCAGAACGCGACCTTGTCTGCCCCCTTGAGCTGGAGCGTGGCGCGTGCATCCGCAGGCGTTGCGACCTCGAGCCCGAGTCCCTCGACGATCTGGCCGTCCGCACGGACCTGGTCGGCGTTCGATTTCGCGAGCTGGCCGGGGCCGAGCCACAGCGAATCCTCGAGGCCGACGCGCAGGTTGCCGCCCATCGAGACGGCCATCGCCGCGATGGCGAGCTGATGGCGTCCGGCCCCGAGGACCGACCACTGGTAGTCATCCCCGAAGAGCCGGTCCGCCGTGCGCTTCATATGGGCGACATCCTCCGGATGCGGGCCGATGCCGCCGAGGATTCCGAAGACCGACTGCACGAAGAAGGGCGGCTTCACCAGCCCGCGGTCGGCGAAATGGGCGAGGGTGTAGAGATGGCCGATGTCGTAGCACTCGATCTCGAAGCGCGTGCCGTTTTCAGCGCAGGTCGTCAGGATGTTCTCGATGTCCTGGAAGGTGTTCTTGAAGATCCGGTCCTTCGAGCCTTCGAGATAGGGGCGCTCCCACTCATGCTCGAACGTCTTGAAGCGTCCCAGCATCGGGTAGAGGCCGAAATTCATCGAGCCCATGTTGAGCGAGGCAACCTCCGGCTTGAAATGGGCGCAAGGACCAAGCCGCTCCTCGACGCCCATGGTCGGCGCGCCGCCGGTGGTGATGTTGATGACGGCGTCGCAGCGCTGCTTGATCACCTTGAGGAACGGCTCGAAGGCTTCTGGCGACTGGTCGGGCTGGCCGGTCTTCGGATTGCGGGCGTGGACATGCACCAGCGCCGCGCCCGCTTCCGCCGCGCCCACGGCGGCGTCGATGATCTGCTCCGGCGTCACCGGCAGATGCGGCGACATCGAGGGTGTGTGGATCGCGCCGGTGACCGCGCAGGTGATCATGACTTTGCGGTTCTTCGCCATGCTTCGGCTCCTCTTCTCGCGCGGCTCTGCGTTTCAGTCCGGCTTGCGTGCAGCGGTGCGCTTGTGCGCTCGCAGCGCCGCGAGCCTGCCGTCGCGCCAGTCGCTCAGGCGCTTGACGCGGTCGGGGGACTGGGCGCCGCGCCATTCGCGCATCACCTCGGCCACGGTCGTCGTCTCGAACGGGTTTGCCAGGCCTTCCGACGATTTCACCATCCGATCGAGCGAGGCGGCGTAGCGGGAACAGTAGTCAGGAATGCCGCCGGGCGCATTGAGCTCGATGGTTTCGAACGGCCCCATGAAGGCCCAGCGCAGTCCGAGGCCGTCACGGATCGTCTTGTCGACATCCTCGGCGCTGGCGACGCCTTCGCCGACGAGGCGGAAGGCCTCGGCCAGCAGCACCGCCTGCAGCCGGTTGAGGACGAAGCCGGCCTTCTCCTTGCGCAGGGTGATCGGTACCTGACCCGCTTTCTCATAGATCGCCTTGGCGCGCTCGACGACGGCCGGATCGGTCCAGGGGGCCGGCGCGATCTCGACGATCGGGACGAGATGGGGAGGGTTCACGGGATGTCCGACGAGGCAGCGGGCGCGGCCCTTCAGTCCCTCGCTGACGACCGAGGCCATGATGAAGGAGGTTGATGAAGACAGGATGGCTTCGGGAGTGGCAAGCGAGTCCATCTCCGCGAAGAGCGCACGCTTCGCCTCGACGGTCTCCGGCCCGTTCTCCTGCACGAAGTCGGCGCCGGCCAGGGCGTCGGCGAGGCCCGACGCCACCCGGATGCGGGCGAGGGAGCCCTTCGGATCGTCGACCAGCCCGTGCTCGGCCAGCTCCCGGAGATTGGTTGCGATGTGCGTTCGTGCCGCCTCGGCGGCACCTGGCGCGACGTCCTGCAGCGCGACGTCGAAGCCGTGGCTGGCGAAGACGGTGGCCCAGGCGCGGCCGATCAGGCCGGAACCGACGATGGCGATCTTGGTCATGGCAACGGGTCCTTGCCGCGGCTCGGGAGGGGAAACATCGCAATGCTCACAGCCACAGCACCTGCCGCCGCAGCGCGAGGTCCCGGCTGAGCGCGCGCGAGGGGCCGGTATGGGTGACCTGGCCCCGTTCCAGCACGACGGTGCGATCGGACAAGGCCAGCGCGAGGTCGAGATGATGGTCGACGATCACGATCGCGATCTCGCGGCGCAGCCTGTCGAAGGCCTCGAAAAGCTCCTCGACCACCGCGGGCGCCAGGCCCTCGAATGGCTCGTCCAGCAGCAGCACGCGCGTGTCGCCGGCGAGTGCGCGAGCGACGGCGACCATCTGCTGCTCTCCGCCGGAGAGATAGTCGGCCGGCGAGGCCCAGCGCTCGCGGATGCGCGGGAAGAACGAGAAGATCTTCTCGTCGTCCCAATGCGTGCCGTTGCCGGTGAGCCGCCGCAGCCGTCCCAGCTCCATGTTGTCCTTGACGCTCATGCCGGCGAAAAGCCCGCGCCCTTGCGGCACATAGGCAATGCCGGCACGCGCGATCGCGGCCGGTGCCTGCGCGGCGATCTCCGCGCCGGCCAGACGAATGCTGCCCTCCGCCGGCGGGGCTATGCCGGTGATCGTCTTGAGCAGGGTGGATTTGCCGGCGCCGTTGCGGCCCAGCAGTGCCACGATCTCGTTGTCGTGCACGTCGAGGGAGACGCCGCGCAGGATGTGGCTCTTGCCGTAGAAGGTGTCGACGTCCTTCAGGCCGAGGAGGACGCTCTCGGCTGCCGCGGTTTCGCGCGGCTTGGCGGCGAGGGCGTGGGCGCCGGAGCCGATATAGATCTCCTGCACGCGCGACGAGGAGCGTGCATCCTCGACGGTGCCGTCGATCAGGACGCTGCCCTCGTTCATCACCGTCACATGGTCGGCGATGGCGAAGACGCGGTCGATGTCGTGTTCGACCAGCAGCACCGGCAGCTCCTGCGAGATCGACCGGATCAGGTTGCCGACGCGCTCGCGCTCGGCCGCGGCGAGGCCGGCGAGGGGTTCGTCGAGCAGCAGCACGCGCGGGCTGGTCGCCAGCGCCAGCGACATGTCGAGCAGGCGCTGGCCGCCATAGCTCAGCGAACCGGCCTGCGCGGCTTCGATTCCGGACAGGCCCATCGTCGCCAGGACCTGGCGGGTTTCGTCGTTGACCTGCCCGAGCAGGGCCGCCGCTCGCCAGAACCCGAAGCGCTCCGGCGCCCTGGCCTGCACAGCGAGACGGACGTTCTCGACCACGGAAAGGGAGGGGAAGAGATTGGTGATCTGGAAGGCGCGGCCGATGCCGGCCCGCGTGATCGCGTCGGGACCCAGGCCCGCGACCTCGCGCTCGCGCAGGCGCACGGAGCCCCGATCCGGGGCGAACATCCCGGATATGAGGTTGAAGGCCGTGGTCTTGCCGGCGCCGTTCGGCCCGATCAGCGCGTGCAGCCGCCGGTCGCGCATGACGAGATCGACATTCTCGACCGCCTTGATGCCGCCGAAGCTCTTCGCGAGTCCGCGCGCGGTGAGGATCGTGCCGTCGCCGGCGTCGTCGGGCCGCATGAAATCGGGCAGGTCGATGGCGCCCGCCTTGCGGGCGGACATCGCCGCGTCCTCCGGCGGCTGCTTGGAGAACGGCCTCAGGAGCCGCTGGCCGACGCCGACGAGCCCGTCCGGCGAAAACACGATGAAGCTGACGAAGAGGAGGCCGAACCAGAACAGCCAGTTCTCCGTCGCGCTCGACAGGTAGTCGCGGAAGACGACGAAGAAGAGCGCCCCCAGGGCGGGACCCAGGAAGGAGCGCATGCCGCCGATCACCACCATCGCGAGCAATTCGCCGGAGAAGGCGACCGAGATCGGTTCCGCCGAGGTCATGCGGTTGTTGAAGAGCAGCAGGCTGCCGGCGAGCCCCGTCAGCGCGGCCGAAACCGTAAACGCGACGAGCTTGTAGCGCGCGGTCTCGTAGCCGAGGAAGCGCGCGCGCTGTTCGTTCTCGCGGATCGCGACGAGGACCGTCCCGACCGGCGAGTGCTGGAAGCGCCAGAGCGCATAGACCACGCCGAAGGCGATTGCCGCGACCAGCATGTAGAACGGCATCGCCGCTTCGAAGTCGATGCCGAGGAAAAGCGGCCGCGTGATGCCGCCGAGCCCGTCCTCCCCGCCGGTTACGGAGGTCCAGCGGAAGGTGATGGAATAGGTCATCGCCGCGAGCGCCAGCGTCAGCAGCGAGAAGTAGACGCCGCGCCGGCGCAGGATCAGCGGCGCAAAATCAAGCCCGAGGAGTGCGACGAATGCGGTCGAGAGCAGGAGCGGCAGGATGATCTGGTCCGGCAGCAGGTTCTTCTGAAGCAGGCCTGCCGAATAGGCGCAGAGACCGAACCAGGCGCCATGGCCGAACGACGTCAGGCCCGTGTAGCCGACGAGAACGTTAAGCCCCATGGCCGCGATCGCCAGCGTCACCACGACGCTCGCGGTATTCACGGTCAGGCCGAGCAGCGCCATGACGCTCGGCAAGGCGAGGAGCGCCACGGCGCCGACCCACAGCGGCCGGTTCTTTTGTGCCAGGAGCGCCCTGCTCAATGATTTCGGCGCCCATGGCCGGGTGCACGATGGTGATCGGCGCAAAGAGCGCGCCGCCGAGCGCCGCTGTGCCGACGCCAAGCGCGACGATGGTCGTCATGTAGGGCTGCAGGCGGATGCCGAGCGCCGCTACCATGTCCGGCCGCTGGATGCCGGCACGGACGACGCTCCCGAATGATGTCTTGTGCAGCAGCAGCCAGATTGCGGCGAGGACCACGATCACGATGGCAAGCAGCGTCAGCCTGTAGCGCGAGAAGAGGAAGTCACCGATGATGATCGCGCCCTTGAGCTCCTGCGGGATCGATGCCGGCAGTGGAGCCGCGCCCCACACAATGCGGATCACCTGCTCGGCCACCATCGCCAGCCTGAACGTGACGAGCAGGCTGAGTATGGGATCGGCCGTGTAGAAGCGGCGCAACAGGAAGCGCTCGAACAGCACACCCAGCATGCCGACCACGACCGGCGACAAGGCGACGGCAGAGACGAAGCCCAGGCGCTTGCCGATCTCGAGCGAGATGTACGCGCCGAGCGCGTAGAAGGCGCCGTGTGCGAGATTGACCACGCCGCCGACGCTGAAGATGAGCGAAAGGCCGAGCGCAATCAGGAGGTAGTAACCTCCGAGCACCAAGCCGTTCACCACCTGCTCCAGCAGGAACATCAATTGCATGGGTGGATCAGCGCTGCGCGAGGCCAGGATGCGGGGCGAGAAGCAAGAGGGTGCGGAGATGTCCGCACCCCGGTGAGGCGATCACATCTTGCACTCGCTCTGCTCCTTCGTCGGCGCGAGTACCTCGAGAGGCTGGTCTGCTGCCGGGACGGCCGCGCCGAGCTTGAGGAAATCCCACTGGTCCTTGGCCTGCCCTTTCGGTTTCACGGTGAAGGGATAGGCCTCCTGCATGAGCTGATGATCCCACGAGCGGAAGTAGCCCTTGCGCGCTTTCAGCAGGTCGAACTGCGGCTCCTTCTCGAAGTAGGCGATCAGGGTATCCGTGTCCGTCGACTTCGTCTCCGCCATTGCCTGCGCCATGATCTTCAGCGTGACGTACTCGATCCAGGCGTGGTTCTCGGGCGGCTTGCCGTACTTCTTGGTGAAGTCCGCGACGAAGGTCTTCGAGGCCGGTATATCGAGGTCGTGATGCCAGACCGTCGGCCAGATACCGCTGAGGTTGCCTTCGCCGGCAGCCCAGGCGTCCGCGGTATTGAGGTTGAAGCCCGCGATCGGAAAGGGCAGGCCGAACTCGGCATACTGCTTGACGAAGTTCGTCACCTGGTTGCCGCCGAGATTGGTGGAGACGAGATCGGGCTTCGCCTGACGAACTTTCAGGAGATAGGGGCTGAAGTCGGTGGCATCGGTAGCAACCAGCTCGTCACCGACCTGCGTGCCGCCGTTTGCCGCGTAGAAATTCTTCGCGGCCTTCGCGAGGTCGTGTCCGAAGAGATAGTCGGACGTAATGCTGAAAATGCGCTTGCCCTTGACGAGGCCCTCGCGGAGCAGCGCCTGCCCGGCCGCGTTCACCATCACCGTCACGGGAATGTCGACGTGGAAGGTGTAGCGATTGCAGTCCTTGCCGCGCAG
>Ga0066255_1001770_pt1 | contig 16655 bp, 16 predicted proteins | sample ThiBiot_750_biof_FD_71148 | JGI IMG/M metagenome (GOLD analysis project Ga0066255, IMG submission 71148) | Wastewater bioreactor microbial communities from Cape Town, South Africa - Thiocy_expt_750_biof (version 2) | ecosystem: Engineered > Bioreactor > Thiocyanate-remediating >... | reverse complement strand
CACAATGATTTTTTGGCTTGTCGTACTGCCGGATATCGTGGCATATTGGGGTCGGTTTTAAGGGGATCGACGCCCTTTTTGACCCCAGTCGCCGACCCCACAAAACCGTCTGGCGACCCCACTTGGAAGCCGACGGGAGACCCCAGTGCCAAGCCTTACAGATGGAGAAATTCGCCGCGCCCTTAAACAGGTAGAGCAGACCGGCAAGCAGCTTAGCCTCGTCGATGGCGAGGGACACGGGACCGGTCGCCTGGTTTTGGTGATGAAGCCAATGCCAACACGTGTGACAGCGGACTGGATGGCTCAGCAGTGGCGGGACCAAAAGCGGATCAAGAAGAAGCTCGGGTCGTATCCCGCGATGCCACTCGCAAGGCGCGAGAGGTCTTTCAGCGCGATTTTGCCGATATGATCCAGAAGGGCCGCAGCATCAAGATCGCCGGAGACACCCGCCCCGGTACGGTCGCTGACCTGTTCGCAGCCTATGTCGCGGCCCTCAACGGCGCGGCGAAGGACAACGGCATGATCGCCAAGGCTTCGGTCGGGGAGCTGATCGCCGATCTCGGCCAAGTACCGGAGAGCATCCGTACCGTGATCCGCAACAATGGCGGCGGCCACGCCAACCACACGATGTTCTGGGAGGTGATGGGTCCCGGAGCCGGCGGTGCGCCGAGCGGCGAGGTCGCGGCCGCGATCACGCGCGACCTCGGCGGCTTCGACAAGTTCAAGGCCGATTTCGAGGCGGCAGGCCTGAAGGTCTTCGGCTCCGGCTGGGTCTTCGTCACGGTGGACAGGGCCGGCAAGCTCGCTTTGCTGCCACAGCCCAACCAGGACAGCCCGATCATGGCCGGCCACAAGGTGCTGTTCGGCAACGACGTCTGGGAACACGCCTATTACCTGAAATACCAGAACCGACGCGCCGACTATCTCAAGGCGTGGTGGAACGTCGTGAACTGGCCCAAGATCGAGGAACGCTACGCCGCCGCCAAGGCCGGCAAGCTCGCGATCTAGCCGCGCACCGGAAGGCGCGGATCATCCCGGCCCGGGCGAAGCGAACGGCCGCGATGGACGCGGCGTTCCCGAATGCGCCTAATGCCCGACCTTCGCGCCATGCGCTTCTTCGCTGAGGCGCGGCAGGAACCAGGCGAGCAGGCCCACCAGCGGAATGAAGGAGCAGATCTTGTAGACCATCTCGATGCCGAGAAGGTCGGCGAACTCGCCGAGCAGCGCCGCCGCGAGGCCGCCCAGCCCGAAGGACAGCCCGTAGAAGAAGCCACCGACCAGCCCGACCCGCCCGGGCAGCAGTTCCAGCGCATAGATCAGGATCGCCGCGAAGGCGCTCGACATGATGATGTTGATGATCACCGTCAGCACGCCGGTCCAGAACAGGTCGGCATAGGGCAGGATCAGCGTGAAGGGCAGCGCGCCCAGGATCGAGAACCAGATGATCTTGTTGCGGCCGATCCGGTCGCCCAGCATGCCGCCGCCGACGGCGCCGGCGGCCGAGGAGGCCAGGAACAGGAACAGCATCTCCTGCGAATGCTGGATCGAGACACCGAACTTGCCCATCAGGTAGAAGGTGTAGAACGAGCTGAAGCTCGCCGTGTACGCGTTCTTCGAGAACAGCAGCACGATCAGGATGGTGATCGCAAAGGCGACCGAGCCCTTGCCCGGCCGCGCCGCAGCTTTGGCCACGCCGGCAGGCTTCGGCGGCCGTGCCCGATCGAGCCTGGCATAGCTGGCCGCCGTCCAGACCATCAGCATCATCGCGACAAGCGCTGCGACCGAGAACCAGGCGAGGCTGCCCTGCCCCCGCGGCACGATGACGAAGGCCGCCAGGAGAGGTCCGAGCGCCCCGCCCGTTTGCCCGCCGAGCTGAAAGATGCCCTGCGCCAGACCGTGCTGCCCGCCGGACGCGTTGCGCGCCATGCGCGTCGCCTCCGGATGGAAGATCGAGGAGCCGATGCCCACGCAGGCGGCCGACAGCAACAGGAGTCCGTAGCTGCCGGCATAGGCCAACCCGATCAGTCCCGAGAGCGTGAAGCCCATGCCGACGACCATCGAATAAGGCATCGGATGCTTGTCTGTGTAGAGCCCGACCGCCGGCTGCAGCAGCGAGGCCGAGACCTGGAAGGTCAGCGTGATCAGGCCGATCTGCCCGAAATCCAGCCGGTAGGATTCCTTGATGATCGGATAGATCGCCGGGATCAGCGACTGGATCATGTCGTTGAGCAGATGCGTGAAGCTGAGTGCGATCAGCACGGGCATCATCGCGCGCTGTGCTGTCGAAACCTGGGCCGCGGCTGTCATCGGGATGTCTGGCTGAGTCTGGCGTTAGGAAGCTGGCTTATGAAGCCTAGTAGACGATCCCATCCCCTGCCACAATTTGAGTGGCCCACGCCGGGAGGGAAGCGGCCATGCACGCGGCACGCAGCTTCCGCGGGCGCGACACGGCGAAGCGCGCCGCATGTCGATAAAAGACACGTAATAACATAACATTATGGAGTATTTCGCACGGTAATCGTACTGTCATTCGCCTTGCCTAAGCACGGATCGCCCTCTTTCAACTGACGCCACGGCGGAGATACCTATGCAGGCGCAACGATTGCTGATCATGACCGTGGCAGGCTCGCTCGCCGCGGCCGCGCCGGCGGCGGCCCAGACCATCTATCCGATCAACCGCGCCGAGATCCTCGAAGGCTCGCATTTCGACTTCAAGGTCGAGTTTCCCGATGCGCCCGCCTCCGCCGACGTCAAGGTGACGATCAACGGGAAGTCCGCCGACGAGGTCTTCGGAAAGCCGACGACCTTCCTGCAGAACGAAGAGGGTCAGAAGCATTCGGCGCTGTGGCTGCGCGGCGCGAGCCTGCCGGCCGGCAGCTATACGGTCGAGGCCACGCAGGGCGCCGACAGGAAGGCAACGGTCAAATGGGAGGTCTTCGCCACCGCCCAGCCCCGCCGCGCCAAGAACGTCATCCTCTTCATCGGCGACGGCATGTCGGTCGCCAACCGCACCGCCGCCCGCATCCTGTCGAAGGGTCTGGTCGAAGGCCGCTACAACGGCGAGCTCGCCATGGACGACATGTCCGACATGGCGCTGATCTCGACCTCGGGTACCGACTCGGTCGTCACCGACAGCGCCAATGCAGCGCACGCCTATACCACCGGTCACAAATCCTGCGTCAACGCGCTCGGCGTCTACTGCGCCAAGAACGCGCTGACCCTCGACCACCCGAAGGTCGAGACCATCGCCGAACTCGTCAAGCGCAAGACCGGCATGGCCGTCGGCGTCGTCACCAACTCCGAAATCGAGGACGCGACGCCCGCCTCGATGGTCGCTCATACCCGCCGCCGCTCCGACTTCAACGACATCGTCAGGATGTTCTACGATGTGAAGCCGGACGTGATCATGGGTGGCGGCTCGCCGAATTTCCTCGCCAAGACCACGCCGGGCTCCAAGCGCACCGACGGCGAGGACTTCATCGCGAAGTTCAAGGAGGCGGGCTACACGCTGGTTACCACCAAGGCTGAGATGAACGCCGCCGTCGCCGGCGGCTCGAAGAAGCTGCTCGGCCTCTACAACACCGGCAATATCGACGGTGCCTTCGACCTGCGCCTTGCCAAGAAGGGCACGACCTCCAAGTTCCCGGACCAGCCCGACGTCGTCGAGCAGACCAAGGCCGCCATCGCGATGCTCAAGGGCAACCCGGAAGGCTTCCTGCTGATGGTCGAGTCCGCCCGCATCGACAAGTACAGCCACTCGCTGGATTGGGAGCGCTCGGTCTTCGACACGATCATGCTCGACAACGCCGTCAAGGTCGCAAAGGACTTCGCCGGCGACCGCAACGACACGCTGATCATCGTCGTACCCGACCATGCCCACCCGATCTCGATCATCGGCACCTATGACGACGACCGGCCGGGCCAGCTCCTGCGCGACAAGCTCGGCGTCTACGCCGAGTCGGCGGTGCCGAACTACGGCCCGGTCGACGCCGACGGCTACCCCACGGACGTCGACACGTCGCGCCGCCTCGCGGTCGTCTACGGCTCCTATCCCGACACCTGCGATACCGGTCGGCCCGCCATGAATGGCGAACGCGTCCCGGCCGTGAAGGGTCCGGATGGCAAGACCAACATCGCCAATGAGAAGGACTGCACCGGCCCGCTCGCGGCCCGCAAGACGGGCAACCTGCCCTTCGACGCCAATAGCGGCGTGCATTCCGCCGACGACGTCATCCTGACGGCGATGGGCCCGGGCGCGGAGAAGTTTCGCGGTCACAAGCCGAACACCTACGTCTTCCGCGTCATGGCGGAATCGCTGGCGCTCGGCGGCAAGTAAGCTCAACTCCGTCACATCGGCGTGATAAAATCAAAACAGGTCGTATCACGCAGGCGAACAAGGCCGCGATGCCGAGCATCCCCTCCCTTCTGCCGATGTCCCGCCGCGAAGCCATGCTCGGCCTCGCGGCGGCCGGCCTTTGCGGACAGGCTCGCGCCGCCGAGACCGAATCGATCGCCTTCGACGGGCTCTACAAGTCCTTCGGCGTGCTGGGCTTCGAGTTCTCCGACCGGGTCACGGCGCTGCGCGGCCACGAGGTTCGCATGCTCGGCTACATGGCGCCCCCGTTGAAAGCCGAGAGTCGTTTCTTCGTGCTGACCCGCGAACCTCTGGCGATCTGTCCCTTCTGCCAGTCGGACGCGGACTGGCCCGTCGATATCGTCGTCGTCTTCATGAAGAACGAGACGGCGATGGTCAGCGCGGGCCGCAAGGTCGCGGTGACCGGCCGGCTGGAGATCGGTTCCGCCACCGACGTCGAGACCGGCTTCGTCAGCCAGATCAGGATCGTCGATGCCGGCTTCACCCTCGCCTGAGCAGCCCTCCGGCCGGCTGACGCTGGAAGGCCTCGCGCTCGACCACCGCGACGCCGACGGCAAGCCCTTCCGCCTGTTCGAGCTGCCGCTGCTCACGATCGAGCCGGGCAGCTGCATCGGCATCAGCGGCCCTTCCGGCTGTGGCAAGAGCTCGCTGCTGCATCTGATCGCCGGCCTGCTGCGGCCTTCTCAGGGCCGCGTCCTGTGGAGCGACCGTGCTGTCTCCGACCTTTCCGAATCCGGCCGGGACCGCTGGCGCCGCGAGACCATCGGCTTCGTCTTCCAGGACTTTCATCTGATTCCCGAGCTCGACATAGCCGCAAATGTCGCGCTGCCGGCGTGTTTCTCGGCCTGGAACCTGAGCGCGGCCGAGAAGGAACGCGCCGCCGCGCTCGCCCGCCGCATGGGGCTGCCCGACCCGCGCCGCCGCGCCGCCCTCCTCTCGCGGGGCGAGCAGCAGCGCGTCGCCATTGCCCGCGCGCTCTTCACCCGGCCGGCGCTGATCCTCGCCGATGAGCCCACTGCCAGCCTCGATACCGGCCACGCTGCCGAGGTCGCCGATCTCCTGCTCGAGACGGCCATGGAGAGCGGCGCAACGTTGATCTGCGCAACGCATGATCCGGCTCTGCTCGCCCGCTTCGGTCAGCGCCTCGACCTGTCCCATGCTCCACAGCGCCGGGCCGCGTGATGAATCCCTTCCCCATGGTGCTGGCCGATCTGCGCGCGCTGCGCTGGACCGCACCGGCGATCGTCCTGCTGGTCGCGCTGGCCATCGCGACCGGCGTCGCCATCGCTGCGCAGGAACGGGCGCTGCGCCGCGGCTCGGCCGCGGCCGCCGATGATTTCGACCTGATCATCGGCGCGCCCGGCAGCCAGACGCAGCTCCTGATGTCGACAGTCTATGTCCAGCCCGACGCCTTGCCGCTGGTCGACGGCCGCCTGCTCAACACCTTGTTCAAGGACGAGCGTGTCGCGCAGGTCGCACCGATCGCCTTCGGCGACGTCAGCCGCGGCTATCCGATCGTCGGCACGACCGCCGCCTTCGCCGGCCGCTGGGACCGGATCAAGCCCAGCGAGGGGCGCCTCTTCGCAGCGGAGGGCGAGGCCGTGCTCGGCGCCGATGTCCTCTACCGGATGAGCGATACCATCACGCCGTCGCATGGCGTCGCCGGCCGTGTCGCAGCGCCGGGCCAGACCGATGCCGAAGAGGACAGCCACAAGCACGAAGGCCATGGCTATACCGTCGTCGGCCGGCTGCCGCGCCTCGGCTCTCCCTGGGATCGCGCGATCCTCGTGCCGATCGAGAGCGTCTGGGAGATCCACGGCCTCGGCAATGGTCATGCCTCGGAGGAAACGAAGGGTGACTCGCCCTTCTGGAAGCAGGGTCCGGCTGCCGGCAGCAGCCCCGCAGGCGCTGAAGAGCTGATCGGCCTGCCCTTCGACGGCAAGCGCGTTCCCGGAGTGCCTGCGATCGTCGTCAAGCCGAAGAGTGTGGCCGGCGCCTATCAGCTGCGCGCGCAATATCGACAGGGCGGCACGATGGCGTTCTTCCCCGCCGAAGTGCTGGTCTCGCTCTATGGCGCGCTCGGCAATATCCGGGACATCCTCGTCGTCGCCTCGGCGCTCAATACAGTGCTGATCCTCGCCTCCGTGCTGCTGCTCCTGCTCGCCGTCGCCGGTTTGAGACGCCGGCGCTATGCCGTGCTGCGCGCACTCGGCGCGCCGCGCAGCTACGTCATGCTGGTGGTCTGGCTGGGACAGGTCACGCTGATGACGCTCGGCTGCCTGCTGGGTCTCGGCCTCGGCGCGCTCGCGACACAGGCCGTCTCAGGGCTCGTCGCGCAGCGCACCGGACTGCTGCTCTCGCCCGCCATCGGCCTCGAGGAGTTGCTGCCGGCTCTTGGTCTCGCGCTGATCGGCAGCCTGTTCGCTCTGGTGCCTGCCGCCCTCGCCTATCGCCAGCAGGTGGTTGCCGGACTGCGTGGCTAGAGCATTGTTGTTGCATCGACCTTTTCCGAAAGCCGCGTTCCACTTTTCGGGCCGATGCTCTATGCCGCGCGACGGACTGGACCGGGAGCCTCTCTGGAGTCCGGACCCGCCGCCGGCCATCAGTCCGCCTTGCGGACTGTCGTCGACTGGCCCTGGGTTATCAGTCGGGCGCTGCGGTGGCCGCTGACATAGATCCAGAGCCAGTTGAGCGCGACGGCGAGCCGGTTGCGCAGCCCGATCAGGAAGAAGATGTGGGCGATGCCCCAGATCCACCACGCCAGGCGCCCGCGCAGCTTGATCCAGCCGAAATCCACGATCGCCGCCCGCTTGCCGATCGTCGCGAGGTTGCCGGCATTCCTGTAGGCGAAGGGAGCTGGAGGCTGCTTGCCTTGCAGCCGCGCCCCGATCACCTGCGCGACATAGGCGCCCTCCTGCTTCGCCGCAGGCGCAACGCCGGGAACCGGCTTGCCGTCGACATCCGCGACGAAGGCGGTATCGCCGATGACGAAGATGTCCGGTTCCGCGGGCACCGAAAGATCGGGCTCGACACGCACCCGCCCGGCTCGGTCCGCGGGCGCCTGCAGCCACTCCGCGGCCGGCGAAGCGGCAACGCCCGCCGCCCACAGGATCGTCCGCGCCGGCAGAAGGACGCCGCCGAGCACGATGCCATCCTCCCGGCATTCCGAGACCGGCTGGCCCAGCCTGACCTCGACGCCGAGGCGTTTCAGCGCGCGCTCGGCATAGGCCGAGAGGTCTTCGGTGAACCCTGCCAGAATGCGTGGCCCGGCCTCGACCAGGATCACGCGGGCGCTGCGCGTATCGAAATGGCGGAAATCGCCGCGCAGCGTGTCGTGCGCGAGTTCGGCGATGGTGCCGGCGAGTTCGACCCCGGTCGGCCCCGCGCCGATGATCACGAAAGTGAGCCATTCGGCGCGGCGATTCTCGTCGGTCTCCCATTCGGCCTGCTCGAAGGCCGAGAGGATGCGCCTCCGGATCCGCGTCGCATCCTCGAGCGTCTTGACGCCCGGCGCATAGGGCTCCCATTCGTCATGACCGAAATAGGCGTGGCGCGCTCCGGTCGCGAGGATCAGCGTGTCGAAGGCGATCGGCGGCTCGCCCTCGAGCAGCACCTGCTTGCCCGCCCGGTCGACGCCGGTGACGCTGCCGAGCAGCGTCGTGACGTTCCTGTAGCTGCGCAGCAGGGAACGGATCGGCCAGGCGATCTCCGAGGTCGGCAAGGAGGCAGTCGCGACCTGATAGAGCAGCGGCTGGAAAAGATGGTGGTTGCGCCGGTCGATCATCGTGATCCTGACCGGCATGCGGGCCAGATGGCGGGCAGCCTCCAGCCCACCGAAGCCGGCGCCGACGATGACGACGCGATGCTCCGTCGCGGCGCTCACGTTGTGCCCGGCGCAAGGGGAACCGCCGCCTCCGAGGTGAGCATGCGCGCCAGCACTGCCATGACCGGCTGCGAAACGACGGAAGCCTGGCTGAGGTCCATGGGCCGTGCACTCGAAGACATCGCGCCGAGATTGACCCGCCCGGTTTTGAATCTCAATCCATGTCGCGGAATGCGTGGCCGACATTGGCGACGCCTTCGATCACGCTCGGCGGCAGCAAGTCCGCCGCCGCCGTTCCGTCGAAGATCCATTCCTTGGGATCGGCGAAATCCGGCAGGTCCGAACCGCTGGCGACATAGAGGCCGATCCCCTGCTTCTTGGCGTTCAGGTAAAGGTCGTACAGCTGCATCGCCCCAGTCCTCCCGAACAGAAGGCTGCGATCGCGACGCCCCGGCGACCGCAGCCCCGATGTCAAAGCTCCACCGGCTTGCCGGAGACCTCCTCTTCGAGAGTCACGGCGACGTCGGCATTGGCGGACAGCCTCACCTTATCGCCCTCGACGCCGGCGACGAAGCCGAACTCGATGAAATGGTGATGGCCTTCGTGCCGGCCATGGGCATCGCTCTTCTTGAGCTTGATGCGCCCGGCCTCGATGCGATCGACGGTGCCGACATGCACGCCGTCGGCGCCGATCACCTCCATGTTCTCCCTGACCTTGTCGTGCATCGTCTCGCCTCCTCGGGCCGTTTGCGGCTGCGCGAGCCTTTCCGTCACCAAGACCATCCCGGCGGCACCCGGCACCCACCACAGCCGTAACGCCGGCCGCTTTGTCCGGGTTCCCGCTCCGCCGCGCGGTCAACCGGTCCCGAGAAAATCGGGCGCCAGATCCTCGTTGACCATGCTCCAGGCGGCCTGGTCGGTCTGCGGGCTGCCGACCTCGTCGATCTGCCTCGCCGCATCGAACAGCAGTGCGCGCACCTCGTCCTGCGTCAGCACGCCCTTCGCGACGAGCTCGCGAACCAGCATTCGCAGGACGAGCCCGTCGATGTTCCCTCGCCCCTGCCCGGTCAGCGCTTCCCTCATCTCCGCTCTCCTTCGCTTGGCTCCGCTCCCGACTGCCAGTCGTGGATTCCAGCCTAGGACCGGTCCCTCCGCGCCTCTTCGCGCAATTCCGCGAGCGCTTGCCGCACGCCATGGAGCTGGTCCATCAGATGCAGGATCACGTCGATGCCGGCATCATTGGCGCCGAAATCGTCCTTGAGCTGGCGGATCAGTTGCGCGCGCGCGACGTCGATGTCGCGGAAGTGCAATTCGCCAGCCGCCTCCTGCGGCACCAGCCAGCGCTGCTCCAGCCAGAACTCCAGCACCTTCACCTTGAGCCCCGACGAGGTCAGGAATTCCTGCTTGGTCATCGTCATGACGTCCGGCCCTCGCGCGGATCGTAATCCTTGTCCTTCCACCCCGCCACGAAGGCTTCGAGCTCCGGATCGGGTGCTTTCGGCAGCATCACCTTGAGGCTGACGAACTGATCGCCGTGACCGCCGCCGCGACGCGGCGCGCCTTTGCCGCGCAGGCGCAGCTTCGTATCCGTGTTCGCCCCCTTCGGCACCCTCATGCTGACTTCCCCGGTCGGAGTCGGCACACGAACCTCGCCGCCGAGCACCGCCTGGGTCAGCGAAATCGGAACCTCGATCGTGATATCGTCTCCCGCGCGGGTGAAGCGCCGGTCAGGCCGGACCTCGACCTCGATCAGCGCATCGCCCGCCCCGCCCTTGCCCGTTCCCGGCGCTCCCTTGCCCTTCAGCCTGAGCGTCTGGCCATCGACCAGCCCGGGAGGAATCGTCACGTCGATCGTGCTGCCGTCAGGCAGGTTGAGCCGCTTCGTCGCGCCGGTGATCGAATCGACGAAATCGACGGTGAGATGGTAATGCAGGTCCTGCCCACGCCGGTTCGCCCGCGCCTGCTGGCTGCGCCGCAGCAATTCTGCGAAGGCATCCTCCCCGTCCATGAAGTCGGCATAGCCGGAGACATCGGCATAGGGATTGCCGTGGTCCGCCCCGGCATAATGCCGATAATAGTGTTGTTGCGGCGGCGGCTTCTCGGCGCCGGAAGCGTCGATCTCGCCGGCATCGAAGCGCTTGCGCTTGTCGGCATCGCTCAGCAGGTCGTAGGCACCGGCGACCTCCTTGAATCGCTCTTCCGCCGCCTTGTCGCCGGGGTTGAGATCCGGGTGCAGCTTCTTGGCGAGCTTGCGATAGGCGCTCTGGATCTCGGCAGCCGAAGCCGTGGCCGCGACGCCGAGAACCTCGTAGGGACTTCTCACGGGTTGCTCCGCAGGCATGGAGGACAGGACGACCGGGCCCGGAGTTCAGGACGGCCGGGCTGCGCTGTCGGCAGGATGGTTTGATCTCGGCTCCGCATCCGGCATCACCTCATTTGAAACCGGGCCCGCAACGCGGCCTACGTCCAGAAGGGCTCATTTCGCGCCTCGTCGCAACTGCAAAGGCAGGCAGGATTGCGCGACGCCGAGCCAGCAATCCTCGCGCAACGCCATCGCCGCAAAGATGAAGAGAAATTCACTTTCTCTCCCCGGTCGTTCACTTTAGAAGCGGCTTCGGTCGCGTCGTGTTCCGCGTTCTTTCGAATCGAGGCTGGAGAGGAGCGGAATGGTGCCGGGCTACAGGCGTGATCTTGCGGGACACGCGTTCGGGCATTCGCTCCTTCGTCTCTCCTCCGCTGCATTCCTCGCCGCCGGCCTCGGCGCCTGCCTGCCGGCCGACCAGCGCCCCGACCTCGGCGTCGCCGTGACGCGCAGCTTCGCGGCGGGGGAGCGCCGCGCCGCGCCGGCCGTCTCGCCGGGCTGGCCGCGCCTGTTCCGGTCGAGCGAATTGAACCGACTGGTCGAGCGGACGGCCGGCGACAATTTCGACATCGCCATCGCCATGACGCGAATCCGGCAGGCCGACGCGCAGTCGCGGATCTCGTCGGCGGCGCTCTATCCGACGCTAAGCGGCTCGACCGATGCCTCCCGCGCCCTCAGGTCGGGAACGGTGGGTTCCAAGCGCGGACCGTTCAGCGAAAGCATCGGCAACACGTTCAGCCTGGGGCTCTCCGCGAGCTACGAGTTCGACTTCTGGGGGAAGAACCGCTCGACTGCCGATGCCGGGCGTTTCGCCGCGGAAGCCACACGCTTCGACCGTGACGTGGTCGCGCTCACTGCCGTCGCCAGCGTGGCCAGCACCTATTTCCAGGTGCTGGCGGCGCAGGATCGCCTGCGCATCGCGCGCGAGAACATCGCGGCTGCGGAGCGCATCCTCAACGCGATCCGCGCGCGGCTTGCCGTCGGCACAGCGACCCAGCTCGACATCGCCCAGCAGGAAAGCGTCGTGGCGCAGCAGAAGGCCTCGGTGCCGGCTCTCGAACTCTCGCTGCGCCAGGCCAAGGTCACGCTCGCCGTCCTTCTCGGCGAGACGCCGGCCGCGGTCGCGATCAAGGGCGGCAGCCTGAACGCGATCGCCGTGCCGGCGGTCCGCGCCGGTCTGCCCTCGCAGTTGCTGCAGCGGCGCCCGGACATCGCCGAGGCCGAGGCGCGCCTGACCTCGCAGGAGGCGACGCTCTATGCCGCCCGCGCCGCGCTCTATCCGAGCATCACCTTGACCGGCCAGGGCGGGCTCGAAAGCGCGGTGCTGAAGAACCTGCTGCGCCCCGACGCCGCCTTCGCCTCGGCGGCGGCAGGCCTCGTCCAGCCCATCCTCGACGGCGGCAACCTGCGCGCCCGCGTCGAGCTGGAGCGCGGAACCGCCGACGAACTGATCGCGACCTATCGCAAGACCATCGTCAGCGCCTTCGCCGATGTCGAGAACGCGCTGATCGCGATCCAGGAGAATACCCGCCACGAGCGCCTACAGGCGGAAACGGTGGCCTCGGCGCGGCGGGCCTATGCCATCACCGAGCAGCGGCTGCGCGAGGGCACCATCGACATCGTCACGCTGCTCAATATCCAGCAGACGCTGTTCCAGGCGCAGGACCAGCTCTCGCAGGTCAAGCTCCAGAAACTTATCTCCTATGTCGATCTGTTCAAGGCGCTGGGCGGGGGCTGGACCCAGGCCGACCGCCGCGCCGCCATCACCGCAACCGAGGCGGCTGAATGAAGCGCTTTCTGTTCATCCTCGTCCTGCTCGGTGCCGCGGCCTGGGGCTGGCACAGCTACAATGGCGGCTGGATGCCGGCCGGCAAGGACGGGGTCTCGACGGCACAGCAGGCCGGCGGACGTGGCGGCCGGCGCGCCCGCTTCGGTGGCAATGAGGGGCCGATCCCGGTGATCGCGACGCCGGCCCGCTATGGCGACGTGCCGGTCACCGCCGATGCCGTCGGCACGATCCAGGCCCTGAACACCGTGACCGTGCGCACGCAGGTCGACGGCAGGCTGATCGAGATCGCCTTCAAGGACGGACAGGACGTCAGGAAGGGCGACGTGCTCGCCAAGATCGACCCCACGACCTATCAGGCGCAGTACGACCAGGCCGTCGCCAAGAAGGCGCAGGACGAGGCTCAGCTCGCCAATGCCCGCGCCGACCTCGAACGCTATGCCAAGCTCGCCCAAACCGATTACGGCTCGCGCCAGCAGGCCGATACCCAGCGCTCCACGGTCGCGCAGTTGGAAGCACAGGTCCGTGCCGACCAAGGCGCGATCGACAACGCCAAGGCCATCCTCGACTACACTACGGTGCGCGCGCCGATCGACGGCCGGCTCGGCATCCGCCAGGTCGACCAGGGCAATATCGTCCGCGCCTCGGATTCGAACGGCCTCGTCGTCATCACGCAGCTCAAGCCGATCGCCATGGTCTTCAACCTGCCGCAGCAACAACTGCGCGCGGTGAGCGCTGCGGTCGCGCGCGGGCCGGTCGAGGTCGATGCGCTCGATTCGGACGGCACGACCATCATCGACAAGGGTGTCGTCGAGGTCATCGACAACGTCGTCGATCAGACCACCGGCACGATCAAGGTCAAGGCCCGCTTCCCGAACGAACGACTCCAGCTCTGGCCCGGCCAGTTCGTCAATGTCCGGGTCTTCGTCGACGTGCTCCGGCATGTTGTCATCGCCCCGACCGCCGCGATCCAGCGTGGGCCGAACGGGGCCTATGTCTTCGCCGTCAACGACGACGAGACGGTGCGGCAGGTCACCGTGACCGTCGGCCAGCAGGACGAAACGACCGCGGTCATCACGTCGGGCGTCGAGCCGCCGGCGAAACTCGTCACCACCGGCTTCGCGCGCCTGACCGACAAGGCGAAGGTGCGCGTCTCGACGCCGGAGGAGGCCGCCCAGCCGCCGGCCGCGGCGCCCGGCCGCCGCGGCACGCGCGAGCCGGGCCAGGGTCCGCGCCGGCAGCGCGACCAGAGCGGCGGCGATGCCGCGGGCGCCGGCTCCGCGGCCCCGGCACGGGACGCGCCCTCCGGCCCGGCGGCCGGGCCCGGTTCGGGCCAGGGCCGGCCGCGCCCGGATGGTGCCGCGCCGGGCGCGCCCCGCCGCGAGGGCGGACGCCCCGCCGGCGAGGGTTCCCCCGCCAGCGGATCGGGTGCACAAAGACAGCCAGCGCAGCCATGACGGGGCAGCCGCGATGAGCGTGTCCGCGCCTTTCATCAGCCGGCCGATCGCGACCTCCCTGCTCGGCATCGCGGTGCTGCTTTGCGGCATCCTCGGCTATCTGCGCCTGCCGGTCTCGGCCCTCCCGCAGGTCGATTTCCCGACGATCCAGATCACCACGCAATTGCCGGGCGCCAATCCCGAGACCATCGCTTCGCTGGTGACGGCACCGCTGGAGCGCCAGTTCGGCCAGATCCCGGCGCTCTCGACGATGTATTCGCAGAGCTCATTCGGCCTCAGCCAGATCACCCTGCAATTCGATCTCGACCGCGACATCGACGCCGCCGCCCAGGACGTCCAGTCGGCGATCAACGCCGCGGGCTCGACCCTGCCGCGCACCCTGCCCTACCCGCCGACCTACGCGAAGATCAACCCGGCCGATGCGCCGATCATGGTGCTGGCGCTGACCTCGGACACGGTCTCGCTGCGCCAGCTCAGCGACCTCGCGGACACGCTGCTCTCGCCGCGTCTCTCGGAGGTCTCCGGCGTCGGCCATGTCTCGATCGAGGGCGGCGTCAGGCCCGCGATCCGCATCCAGGCCGATCTCGCGCGGCTCGCCGCCTACGGGCTCGGCATGGAGGATCTGCGCACCGCCATCGTCAACGCCAACGTCGCCGGCGCCAAGGGCGCGCTCGACGGCAACCATCAGGCCTACACGATCTCGGCCAACGACCAGATCGGCAGCGGCGCCGCCTATCGCGACATCGTCGTTGCCTGTCGCAGCGGCGCGCCGGTCTTTCTCCGTGACGTCGCGGTCGTGCTGGAGGACCTCGAGAACAGCCGGATCGGTGCCTGGTTCCGCGGCAAGACGGCGGTGGTGATCGACGTCATGCGGCAACCCGGCGCCAACATCGTCGACACGGTGGCGCGGGTAAAGGAAGAGATCCCGCGCCTGAAGAACGGCATGCCGGCCGGCGTCGAACTGCAGGTGGTCAGCGACCGCACCGAGACGATCCGCGCCTCGATCGCCGATGTTCAGTTCACGCTGATCCTCGCCTGCGCTCTGGTGGTGCTGGTAGTGCTGCTCTTCCTGCGCACCGTGCGCGCCACGATCATCGCCGGCGTCGCGCTGCCGCTCTCGCTGATCGCGACCTTCGCGGTGATGTGGCTCGCCGGCTTCAGCCTCGCCAACCTCTCGCTGATGGCGTTGACCATCGGCACCGGCTTCGTCGTCGACGATGCGATCGTGATGATCGAGAACATCGTCCGCAACATGGAGCAGGGCAAGAAGCCGCTGCAGGCTGCCTATGACGGCGCCCGCGAGATCGGCTTCACCGTGATCTCGCTGACGGTCTCGCTGGTCGCGGTCTTCATCCCGCTCCTGTTCATGACCGGGCTCGTCGGCCGGATGTTCCGCGAGTTCGCGCTGACGCTGACCATCGCCGTCGTCGTATCCGCGGTGGTCTCGCTGACGTTGACGCCGATGAAGTGCGCGCGGCTCCTGCGCCATCACGACGGCAGGCGCGAGAATCCGCTGATGCGGCTGGCGGAATGGCCGGTCTCGGCAATGGCGCGGCTCTATGAGGTCACGCTCGGCTGGGCGCTGAAGGCGCGCGGCCTGGTGCTGCTCGCGACGCTCGCCACGCTGGTGCTCACGGTCTGGATGTATATCGTCATCCCCAAGGGCTTCCTGCCGAGCCAGGATACCGGCCTGCTCAACGTCGTGCTGGAATCCTCGCCGGACGTCTCCTTCAACGAGATGAAGCGGCTGCAGGAGAAGGTGACGCAGGCCTTCGAGCAGGATGGCGACGTCACCGGCGTCGTCTCCGTGCTCGGCATCGGCCAGGCCAACGCCACGCTCAACACCGCCCGCATGACGGTGACACTCCGGCCCAAGGACGAGCGCCACGACGACGCGGTCGTGATCGCCGAGCGGCTACGCGGCGTCGCCGCCGCCATTCCCGGTGTCGTCACCTATGTCCAGCCCGTGCAGGACATCCAGATCACCACCCGCGCCAGCCGCTCGCAGTATCAGTACACCCTGACCGGCGCCGACCAGACGGAAGTGATGGGCTGGGCCCGCAGGCTCTCGGACGCGCTGCGGCGCGAGCCGATCGTCCGTAACGTCGCCAACGAGACGCAGGACGGGGGCCTGCGCGCTCATGTCGAGATCGACCGGGCCAAGGCCGGCCGGCTCGGCATCTCCATCCAGGCCGTCGACGACACGCTCTACGACGCCTTCGGCCAGCGCCAGATCGCCACGATCTACGAGCAATCGAACCAGTATCGCGTGATCCTCGAGGCAGCGCCGCAATATCTGCGCGACCCGAGCGCGCTCTCGAAGCTCTACGTCACCGGCAACACCAACACGCAGGGCCAGACCAATTCAGCCGGCACCTCGACGGTGACGCAGAACAGCGTGCAGGTGCCCCTCTCCTCCTTCACCCGGCTGATCCGCGAGACCGCGCCGCTCTCCATCGCCCATCAGGAGCAGTTCCCGGCCGCGACCATCTCCTTCGATCTGGCGCCGGGCGAAGCGCTGGGCGACGCGGTGACGATGATCGCCGCCGTCGAGCGTGAGATCGGCATGCCCGCCTCGATCTCCGGCTCCTTCAGCGCCGATGCGGCCGAGTTCAACCGCTCGCTCGCCAACCAGCCCTGGCTGATCCTCGCCGCGGTGGTGACGATCTATCTCGTGCTCGGCATCCTCTACGAAAGCTACGTCCACCCCTTCACGATCCTGACGACGCTTCCATCGGCCGGCGTAGGCGCCCTCCTTGCCCTGGTCCTGACCGGCCGCGAGCTCTCTATCGTGGCGCTGATCGGCATCATCCTGCTGATGGGCATCGTCAAGAAGAACGCGATCATGATGA
>Ga0066255_1001712_pt2 | contig 16699 bp, 15 predicted proteins | sample ThiBiot_750_biof_FD_71148 | JGI IMG/M metagenome (GOLD analysis project Ga0066255, IMG submission 71148) | Wastewater bioreactor microbial communities from Cape Town, South Africa - Thiocy_expt_750_biof (version 2) | ecosystem: Engineered > Bioreactor > Thiocyanate-remediating >... | reverse complement strand
GGGCTGGGACTTCGTCACCACGCCCAACCTGCCGGAGCTGGCGGCGCTCGGCGGCGAAGCGGAGCTTACCGCGCGCGGCGAGATGCTGCTCATCAAGGGCGGCCACGCGCCGGGGCCGACGATCACGGATCGCCTCGTTGGGTCGGAGGGCGAGATTGCCCGCTGGGAACATCCCCGGATCGACACGCAGGATACGCACGGCACCGGCTGCACGCTGGCCAGCGCCATCGCGGTCGGGCTGGGGCAGGGCCTCGATTTGCCGCTGGCCATCGAGCGCGCCCGCACCTTCGTGCGGCTGGCGCTGCGCGATGCGATGACGCCGCAGGCGCGCATAGAGGGCAGCCTTGCCATGGTGGAGCGTGCGGGCGACCGCATCGAGTTCGAACCGGGCGCGGTGGTTTCCGGTTTCTGGCCGATCCGCTCGGAAGCGGATGTCCGGCCGCTGATGGCGCATCTGCGCAGCCGCGGCGCGCGGCTTTGCCCTCTCGCTCGGCATCGAGGCTGTCGGTGTGACGACGCTGGCCGCCCTTGCCGCCCGGCATCGGCTGGCGGCGCCTGGCCGAAACGTGGTCGTTGCCATGGATGCCAAGCGGGGCGAAGTCTATGCCCAGGTGTTTGCGCCGGATGGCCGTCCGCTGACCGATGCTGCGGAACTGGCGATCGCCGATGCCGCCGTCCTGCCTGGAAAATACGGCGCGGACGCCACCGGTTCCGGCGCGTCATTGCTTCGGGGTGAGGCAGCGGGCGGAGAGCCGGACAATTTTCCTATTGCTCTTGTGGCGCGACTCGCGGCAGAGATACCCGCAGGGGCGGAAAGACCAAGGCCGCTCTATCTCCGCGCTCCCGATGCCAAGCCGCAGTCGGGATTTGCCCTTTCCCGAGTGTAAGACGACGTGCTGGAAGCCTATCTCACCCGCAAGCCCGAATTCGAAATTGTCCAGATGGAAAGCGAGGATTGTCGCCTCGTCTCGACGTTGCATGGCGAGCGTTTTCCGCGGCCGTGGAACGACGGGGAATTCCACAGCCTGCTGATGCAGCCGAACGTCTTCGGTTTCGTGGCGCGCCAGCTCAACGGCTTCTTCAGGCCGCCGCTGGCCGGCTTCGTCTTGACCCGCGAGGTGGCCGGCGAGGCGGAAATCCTGACCATCGCCGTCCATCTCAAGGCTGCCCGTTTCGGCCTCGGCTGGCGGCTGATGCAGGCGGCGATCCGCGAGGTGCGCGCCCGCGGCGGCGAGAGCCTTTTCCTCGAAGTCGACGATGGCAATCATGCAGCCCTTGGCCTCTACCGCAAGCTGGGTTTCCAGAAGGTCGGCGAACGGCCGGCCTACTACACCGACAAGAACGGTGTGCGGACAACGGCGCTTGTCATGAAGCGCGATCTTCGCTAGAGCAATCCAAGCAGGAACGCGGAGCGATCCTGCGTCCGGAATTGCGTAAAAACAAAGAGATAGGGCTTTCGAGGTGATCCGCTTCACCGGAAAAACCCTGCCTGTGTTCGGATCGATGGATAAGGCAAGGCTCCAGGCCATGACAGACGTTTCAAAATCGCTCGAAGAGCTTTGCGCCGAACGTGGCATGCGCATGACCGACCAGCGCCGGGTGATTGCCCGGATTCTCGAAGAATCCGAAGATCATCCCGATGTCGAGGAACTGTACCGCCGCTCGGTGCAGGTGGACGCGAAGATTTCGATCTCGACGGTCTACCGCACGGTCAAGCTGTTCGAGGATGCCGGCATCATCGCCCGGCACGATTTCCGTGACGGCCGCTCGCGCTACGAGACGGTGCCGGAAGAACATCACGATCACCTGATCGACCTCAAGACCGGCGTCGTCATCGAATTCCGCTCGCCGGAGATCGAGGCGCTGCAGGAGCGTATCGCCCGCGAGCATGGTTTCAAGCTCGTCGATCACCGGCTGGAACTCTACGGCGTGCCGCTGAAGAAGGACGACCGGTGACGGTCGTGGTGCCGGGATGCGGGAATCGGGCTTGATCAACTGGCTGCGGATCGGGTTTTCGCTCCTCGTGCTCGGCCTTGTCACGCTGGTGCTGCTGCCGGTCCATCTCCTCGCCATCCGTTTCGGCTGGAGGGTCAGCCGCCGCATTCCACGGATCTGGCACAAGGTCGCCTGCTGGGTGCTCGGCATCCGCGTGCGGGTCCATGGCCGGATCGACCGTCGCCGGCCGCTGATGCTCGCCGCCAACCATGCCTCCTGGCAGGACATTCTGGTGCTCTCGTCGATCGCCGACGTTGTTTTCATCGCCAAGTCCGAGGTGAAGTCCTGGCCGGTCTTCGGCACCCTGGCGCGCTGGCAGCAGAGCGTCTTCGTCGTGCGCGAGGACAAGCGCCGCACCGGCGATCAAGCCAGGGAAATCGGCGACCGCATGGCGGGCGGGGAAATCGTCGTGCTGTTTCCGGAAGGCACGACCTCGGACGGCAACCGGCTGCTCGAGGTGAAATCCTCGCTTTTCGGTGCGGCTGCCTCCGCCGTGCCCGGTTCTCCGACCGGCATGGTGCATGTGCAGCCCGTCGCCATTGCCTATACCGGCATTCACGGCATGCCGATGGGCCGTTATTCCCGGCCGATTTCGGCCTGGCCGGGCGATGTCGAACTGGTGCCGCATCTTCTCGACCTGATGAAGGCTGCGGCGATCGAGGTCGATGTCAGCTTTGGCGAGAGCATCGACTACACGGCCGAAAGCAACCGCAAGCATGTCTCGGCTGCCGTCGAAAAACGCATCCGCCGTATGCTCTCCGCCTCGTTGCGCGGCCGTCCGGGCGCGTGACGCCGCAGATCCGCGGGTTCTTGGGCATTTTTTCGTTTTCACTTGGCTGAAAAGCCACTAAATAGCGGCCATGACCCAGGATATCGCCTCCCTCGACGCCCCGGACCTTCCCGTCCGTGACGGCAGCAACAGCCGCAAGGTTTTCGTCAAGACCTACGGCTGTCAGATGAACGTCTACGATTCCGGCCGCATGGCCGATGCACTCGCCCGCGATGGCTATGTGCAGACCGAAGACATGCAGGATGCCGACCTGGTGCTGCTCAACACCTGTCATATCCGCGAGAAGGCGGCGGAAAAGGTCTATTCCGCCCTCGGGCGCCTGCGCGACATGAAGAAGGAGCGTGCGGCCGAAGGCCGGGAGTTCATGATCGGCGTCGCCGGCTGCGTCGCCCAGGCCGAAGGCGAGGAGATCCTGCGCCGGGCGCCGGCGGTGGATGTCGTCATCGGGCCGCAGACCTATCACCGCCTGCCGGAGGCGCTGAAGCGCGCTCGCGCCGGCGACCGCGTGGTGGAGACGGATTATGCCGTCGAGGACAAGTTCGAGCACCTGCCGGCGACCGACAGGGCGAAGATCCGCGCCCGCGGGGTCACGGCTTTTCTCACCGTTCAGGAAGGCTGCGACAAGTTCTGCACCTTCTGCGTCGTGCCTTATACGCGCGGTTCGGAAGTGTCGCGGCCGCTTGCGCAGATCCTCGACGAGGCGAAGAAGCTGGCGGATGGCGGCGTGCGCGAAATCACCCTGCTCGGCCAGAACGTCAATGCCTGGCACGGCCAGGGCCGCAACGGCGAAAGCCTGACGCTCGGCGATCTGCTCTACGAACTGGCGAACGTTCCCGGCATCGCCCGGCTGCGCTACACCACCAGCCACCCGCGCGACATGGACGACCGGCTGATCGAGGCGCATCGCGACCTGCGCGTGCTGATGCCTTACCTGCATTTGCCGGTTCAGGCCGGTTCCGACCGCATCCTCAAGGCCATGAACCGCAGGCATACCGCGGCGGAATACCTGACGCTGATCGAGCGCATCCGCGCCGTACGGCCCGATATCGCCATGTCGGGTGATTTTATCGTTGGTTTCCCGGGGGAGACCGACGCCGATTTCGAAGCGACCATGGCGCTGAATCATTCGAGCGAACTGGGTGCTGGCGACTTCTGGCCCGCCTTCGTGATCGTCGCGGTCCTCGCCGCGATGTCCGCCTATTCGTTCTGGAAGCTGCCGGAAGATGCGGGCAACGAGATTTCGGGCCACAAGACCGTCGCGATGGAAGGGCCGAAAGCACCGGAAGCTGCCGCGCTGGAATCCACGCAAGATGCACGGGATCAGAAGCTCTGACGGTCAGTCCCGCTGCATCTCGTTCGTGCCGCGAAATCCCTGCGCCAGTACGTAACGCTCGGACGAGTCCTGCCGACTCGCAGCGGGCTTCACATGCTTCACGGTGGCGAAGTCACGCTTGAGCTGCGTCAGCAGCTCTGCATCCGCGCCGCTCTGGAACACTTTGGCCAGAAAAGTCCCGCCCGGATTGAGGATTTCGCTGGCGAAAGCGGCGGCGCTTTCCACCAGCCCGATGATGCGCAACTGATCCGTCTTGCGATGGCCGGTGGTGTTGGCGGCCATGTCCGACATCACCACATCGGCACCGCCGCCGATCATGGCGCGGAGCCTGTCTGGCGCCTTGTCGTCGAGAAAATCCATCCGCGCGAAGCTGACACCCGGAAGCTCCGGCATCTCCAGGAGATCGATGGCAACGACCTTGCCCTTGCCTTCCACCGAGCCGACGCGCTTGGCTGCGATCTGGCTCCATCCGCCGGGCGCGGCGCCGAGATCGACCACCACCTGCCCCCGCTTGAGGATGCGATGCTTGTCATCGATCTCCTGCAGCTTGTAGGCCGCGCGTGACCGGAAGCCGTCACGCTTGGCCTGCGCGACGTAAGGATCATTGAGTTGCCGCTCAAGCCAGAGCTTCGATGACAGCTTGCGCTTGCCGCCGGTCTTCACCGTGACATGCAGCCGTCCTGTGGTGTCTTTCGCCATGAAAAAGCTTTCGGTCGCAGGTTGCGACTTCCATACGATGTTTCCGGCGCGCCGTCAGCAGGCCAGGATCGCGCCGTCGGCCCGCATCATCTCCACCAGCATGCCCTCGCGCAGCCCGCGATCCGCCACGCGAAGACGCGGCAGCGGGAACGCGGCGCGGATTGCATCGAGGATCGCGCAACCGGCCAGCACGAGATCGGCCCGCTCGGCGCCGATGCAGGCATTTTGCGCGCGCTCCTGATAGGTCATGTCGAGCAGACGGGCGATGGCGCGGTCCATCTCCGCGTCGTTCATCCACAAGCCGTCCACCCTGCGCCGGTCGTAATGCGACAGGCCGAGGTGAACGCCCGCCACCGTGGTCACCGTGCCCGACGTGCCGAGCAGATGCATGTTCGACAGGTCGTGGCCGTGCTGCGCGGCGAATGGCGCGAGATGTTTTGCAACTTCGTCGACCATCGCGCTGTAGGACTCGCGCGTCACGTGAGTACCGCCGAACTGTTCCGCCAGCGTCACGACGCCGAGCGGCAGCGATACCCACGGCCCCTTGGCCGGCGGCGCCTGCATATTCCCGCCCGGACGTTCGATCCGCACCACCTCGGTGGAACCGCCACCGATATCGAACAGGATCGCCCCCTTGGCGTCGACATCAAGCAGCGGCGAACAGCCGATCGCGGCCAACGTGGATTCGGTTTCGCGGTCGATAACTTCGAGCTTGATGCCGGTTTCGCGCTCGATCAGATCGAGAAACGCATCGGAATTGTCCGCCGCCCGGCAAGCCTCCGTGGCGATGGTGCGCAACCGTTTGGCGCCCTTGGCGCGGATTTTGTCCCCGCACACGCTCAGGGCGCTCACGGCGCGCGAGATGGCGGCATCGCTGATACGGCCCGTGGAGGCGATGCCCTCGCCCAGCCGGATGATGCGCGAAAACGAATCGATCACGCGAAACCCGTCATGGGACACGCGCGCGATCAGCAAGCGGCAATTGTTGGTGCCAAGATCCAGCGCGGCATACGCCGTAGGCATGGCCGGAGCGCGATTTTGGCCGCGATCCAGCACATCCCCCGTCGCCGGTCCTGACGGGCTGACACGCGGCTCATGGCCGTCGTGCAGCCGCACGTCTTCGTTCATGCAAATCCATCTCTGCCGCGCCGTTCCCGACGCGATCACTCTTTGGACGCAAAGTCTAACAGCGCAGGTGCATGGTGCAACCGCGGCATCCCCAATCGTCCATTGTGACCCCGATTGAGAGACCTTAAGTTTAACGCCAAGACCTAGCCTTAAGGCCTAGTCCCTGGCCCAGCGCGGCAGCTTTCTGCCGCCAATCCCTCGCTTTTCACCGGATTTCCCATGCTCGATCACCCGTCCCGCATTTCGGCCGAAAACGATGCCGCATTGCAAAAATTTGGTATTGGCCAGCCCATCCGGCGCAAGGAAGACGACACGCTGGTGCGGGGTAAGGGAACCTATACCGACGACATCAACCTACCCGATCAGGTCTACGCCTGGATCGTCCGCAGCAGCCACGCCCACGGGATCATCAAGGCCATCGACGTTGAAGCGGCCCGCGCCATGCCCGGCGTTCTTGGCATATGGACCGGCGCGGACCTCGCCCAAGCCGGCTACAATTCCTTCACCTGCGGCCTGCCGATGAAAAATCGTGACGGCTCGCCGCTGTTTCAAACCAACCGCCTGCCGCTGATGACGGACAAGGTGCGCTTTGTCGGCGATCCGGTGGCCTTCGTGGTGGCTCGGACGCTGGCGCAAGCGCGCGAGGCGGGAGAAGCCGTTGTCGTGGACATCGAACCGCTGCCGTCCGTGACCGGCGCGGAGGAAGCCACAAGGCCGGGCGCGCCGCAGCTTTACGATCACATCCCGAACAATGTCGCGCTCGACTATCACTCCGGCGATGACGCTGCGCTGGACGCAGCATTTAAGAACGCAGCGCATGTCACGCGCCTGACCGTCGTCAACACGCGCCTTGCCGTGGTGGCGATGGAGCCGCGCGCGGCGCTGGCGAGCTACGACAGGAAAACCCAGCGCTTCACCATTGAAGTGCCGACTCAGGGCGTGGCGGGCAACCGCACGTCACTGGCGAAGACGATGAACGTTCCGAACGACAAGGTTCACCTGCTGACACATAATGTCGGCGGCTCGTTCGGCATGAAGAACACGAACTATCCCGAATATATCTGCATCATGCATGCCGCGCGCGAACTCGGCCGCCCGGTGAAATGGACCGACGAGCGCTCCACCAGTTTCCTGTCAGACAGCCACGGCCGCGCGCAGGATGTCGAATGCGAACTGGCGCTGGCGGCCGATGGTACATTTCTTGGCGTGCGCGTGCGCGGCTACGGCAATCTCGGCGCCTATATCACCGGCGTCGCGCCGTTGCCGCTGTCGCTCAACATCGCCAAGAACATCAACAGCGTCTATCGCATGCCGCTGATCGGCGTGGACATCAAGTGCGTGCTGACCAACACCACGCTGATGGGCGCCTATCGCGGCGCGGGCCGCCCCGAAGCGAATTATTTCATGGAACGGCTGATCGATCGCGCCGCCGATGAAATGGGCATCGACCGCCTGACCTTGCGCAAGCGCAACTTCATCAAGCCCGCGCAGATCCCCTACGATGCCGCCAACGGTTTCACCTATGACAGCGGCGATTTCCCCGCTGTCTTCAACAAGGCCATCGAACAGGCCGACCTCGCAGGCTTCGCCAAGCGGAAGAAGGAAAGCCGCAAGCGCGGCAAGCTGCGCGGCATCGCCGTGGGCTCCTATCTCGAAATCACCGCGCCGCCCAGCGCCGAACTCGGCAAGATCGTGTTTGAAGCGGACGGGACGGTGCGCGTCATCACCGGCACGCTGGACTACGGTCAGGGCCATGCCACGCCGTTCGCGCAGGTGCTGGCGGCGCAACTCGGCGTGCCGTTCGAATCCATCCGACTGACACAGGGCGACAGCGACATCGTGCACACCGGAAACGGCACCGGCGGCTCTCGCTCGATCACCGCCAGCGGCGTCGCGGTCATCACAAGGCTCATCAGGGCGTAGGACGATACCGCGGCCAGCAGCGCGATCAGGAATTTGGGCTTCCTGAGGAAGCTGAGCAGCGGCCGTCCGGTCGCGCCCTGTACCACGGGCGGTGGCGGCGGCACGTTGAGGCGCGACAGGACGATGGCGGTAAGCGCGAACAGCGCCACCAGCGCGAGGAACGGCCCCGCCAGCGGTACGCCGGGGATCAGCGGCTGTGCGTGGATGGCCAGCTGTGGCCCGACCACGCCGGTCACGACGCCGCCGGCCATTACCCATGAGATGGCCCGCGGGCGGAAGTCGGGGGGCGATGCGTCCGCCGCCGCGAAGCGGTATTGTTGCGCGAACGCGCCCGCGGCGCCCAGGAACACCATGCCCAGGCAATAGAGCCAGAAGCCGTCGGACATGATGCCGGCGGTGACGATGGCCGCGCCGACCGCGCCGAAGGCGGTGCCGATCATGAAGCCGTTGCGCCGACCGATCCGCCGCATCGTCATGGCGGCGGGAATGGAGGCGAGCGCCGGGCCCAGGATGAAGGCCGAGACCGGCACCGTCGCGAGCGCCATCTGGTCGTGCGGCAGGAGGGCCGCGCCGACCAGCCCGCCGGTGCCGATGGCGATCGGTCCGGCCGAGCCGCCGATGGCGGAGGCAAGGGCGAGGAGAAGCGCGGCGCGCTTGGCCTGGGGGAGGGGGAGTGCGGTGGTCATGCCTCCCTCCTTACACCCTCGGCTCCGAACCGTGGAAGGGCCGCCACGCCGGACGCGGGCGGACCACCGCGCCGCCCAGCGCCGCTCCTTGCACCTGCTGGGGCTTTGTGGCATGTCCCGGCCAATTCATAAGCGTACCGCCGGGTTCGGCCCGGCGGCCCGGAGAGTCTCTTGGTCCGTATCGTCATGAAGTTCGGCGGCACATCGGTCGCCACCGTCGAGCGGATCCGGCAGGCCGCGCGCCACGTCAAGCGCGAGGTCGACGCCGGCAACCAGGTATCCGTCGTGGTTTCGGCCATGTCGGGCAAGACCAATGAGCTTGTGGGCTGGGTCAATGAGAGCTCGAAGCTGCACGATGCGCGCGAATATGACGCCGTCGTCGCCTCGGGCGAGCAGGTCACGGCGGGGCTGATGGCGATCGTCCTCAGCGAAATGGGCGTACCGTCGCGTTCGTTCCAGGGCTGGCAGGTGCCGATCCACACCGACGACGCCCACGGCGCGGCGCGGATCATCGAAATCGTTCCCGACGAGCTCGATGCCCGGATGAACGAGGGCTGGGTGCCCGTCATCACCGGCTTCCAGGGCATCGTGCCCGAAACCGGCCGCATCACCACGCTTGGCCGCGGCGGCTCGGATACCTCGGCCGTGGCCATCGCGGCGGCCGTGGGGGCCGACCGGTGCGACATCTACACGGATGTAGATGGCGTCTACACCACCGACCCGCGCATCGACCCCAAGGCCAAGCGGCTCAACCGGATCGCGTTCGAGGAAATGCTCGAAATGGCCTCGCTGGGGGCCAAGGTGCTGATGATCCGGTCGGTCGAGATGGCGATGGCGCACAAGGTGCGGCTCGTCGTCCGCTCCACTTTCGACGATCCGGATGCCCCCCAGATTGCCCCGGATGGAACGCCCGGCGTGCCCGGCACGCTGGTATGCGATGAGGATGAGATCATGGAAAAGCAGATCGTTTCGGGCGTCACGCTCGCCAAGGCCGAGGCCAAGATCACGCTGCGCGACGTCAAGGACCGGCCCGGCGTCGCCGCCGCCGTGTTCGGCGCGCTGGCCGACGAATCCATCGTCGTCGACATGATCGTCCAGAACATCTCCGAAGACGGTTCGGTCACCGACATCACCTTCACCGTGCCCGACAGCGAGTACGACAAGTCGATCCGCGCCCTCGAGGCGGCGAAAGCGTCCGGACATGTCGATTATGACCGGATCAATGGGTCCAAGGGTGGCGCAAAGGTGTCGGTGGTGGGCGTGGGCATGCGCAACCATGCGGGCGTCGCCGCCAGCATGTTCAAGGCCTTGGCCGACAAGGGCATCAACATCCAGTTGATCACCACCTCCGAAATCAAGACCTCGGTGTTGATCGACGACGAATATGCCGAGCTTGCGGTTCGGGCCCTCCATACGTATTACGGGCTGGACAAGCCGGGCGCCTGATCAGGGCGGTCGCCCGGCCTTCCAAGAGGAGGCGGTGCGGGGCCGCTAAGCGTGATGGCGACAGCGATGAGCGGTCCGCGCGTGCTGCTGCGGCAGTTGCGCGAAACCATGGCGGAGCCGCTGGCTTCGCAGGATCGCCTCGACAAGATCGTCGCGCTCATCGCCACCAATATGCACACCGATGTGTGCTCGTTCTACGTGCTGCGCGACGACAACGCGCTCGAGCTGTTCGCCACCTTCGGCCTCAAGCGCGAGTCGGTCCACATGACGACGCTGCGCGTGGGCGAGGGGCTTGTCGGCCTCATCGCCGCCCAGGCCGAGGCGCTGTCGCTCGAGGATGCGCCCTCCCATCCAGCCTTCGCCTACCGGCCCGAGACGGGCGAAGACCCGTTCCGCGCCTTCCTCGGCGTCCCCGTGCTGCGCGCCGGCCAGACGCTGGGCGTGCTCGTCGTCCAGAACAAGGACAGCCGCCTCTATGGCGAGGACGAGACCGAGGCGCTGCTGACCACCGCCACCATTCTCGCCGAGATGATCGCGACGTCGGAGTTCGACACGCTGATCAAGCCGGGGCAGGACATCGATCTGCGCCGGCCGCGGATGTTCCAGGGGCAGTCCTTCACCGAGGGCATCGCGCTGGGCAAGGTCGTGCTGCACGATCCGCGCGTCGTGGTCACCAATTTCATCGCCGAGGATACCGAGCAGGAATCGCGGCGGCTCGATGCGGCGCTGGCCACGATGCGCGTCTCGATCGACGACATGCTCAGCCATGGCGACATGGGCGCGGGGACCGAGCACCGCGACATCCTCGAAACCTACCGCATGTTCGCCAATGACCGGGGCTGGGTCGACCGGCTCGAGGAGGCCATCGCCAACGGCCTCACCGCCGAAGCGGCGGTGGAGCGGGTGCAGAACGACACCCGGGCGCGTATGCTGCGCTCCACCGATCCCTATATTCGCGACCGCCTGCACGATTTCGACGATCTCGCCAACCGGCTGCTGCGCGTCCTCACCGGCGACGGCACGGCGCCCACGCATCGCGAGCTGCCCGAGAACGCCATTCTGGTGGCGCGCAATATGGGCCCGGCCGAGCTGCTCGAATATGACCGCACGCGCCTGCGCGCCATCGTGCTGGAGGAGGGGGGCTCGACCGCGCATGTGGCCATCGTGGCGCGCTCGCTCGGTCTCGTGGCGGTGGGACAGGCGCAGAATATCGTCTCGATCTGCGAGAATGGCGACGACATCATCGTCGATGGTCCCGCGGGCACCGTGCATCTGCGGCCGACGCGCGAACTCGAGCAGACTTATGCCGACAAGGTCCGCGTCACGGCCAAGCGGCGCGCGCACTATCTCGCGCTCAAGGACAAGCCGTCGGTGACGCGCGACGGTGTGGCGATCACGCTGCTCCACAATTCGGGCCTCGTCGCCGACCTGCCCATGCTGCGCGACACCGGTGCCGAGGGTGTCGGCCTGTTCCGCACCGAACTGCAGTTCATGATCGCCTCGCGCCTGCCCAAGGTGCAGGAGCAGGTGGCGCTCTACCGCGAAGCCATCCGGCTCAGCGAGGGCAAGCCCATCGTTTTCCGCCTGCTCGATGTGGGTGGCGACAAGGTCATTCCCTATCTGCGCGCCGCGGCCGAAGAGAATCCCGCGATGGGGTTCCGCTCGCTGCGCCTCGCGCTCGACCGCCCCGGCCTGCTGCGGACGCAGGTCCGGGCGCTGCTGACGGCTGCCGATGGCGGGCCGATGAAGATCCTCGTGCCCATGGTCACCGAGACCTGGGAGTTCGTCGAGACCAAGCGCGTCATCCGCCTCGAGCTCGAGCGCCTGATCCGCGCCGGGGGCAAGCCGCCCTCCGAGCTCAAGGTCGGCGCCATGATCGAGGTGCCCTCGCTGCTGTTCGAGCTCGACCATGTGCTGCCCGAGTGCGATTTCGTCTCGATCGGCTCGAATGACCTGATCATGTTCCTCAATGCTGCCGACCGCGCCAACAACCGCGTGTCCAAGACCTACGATCCCATTGCCCTGCCGCGCCTGCGGGCGCTCCGTCACATCGTCGACATGGCCGGCCGCTACGGCGTGCCGATCACCATGTGCGGCGAGCTTGCCGGCCGTACCGTCGAGGCGCTGGCGCTGATGGCCATCGGCATGACGCGCCTGTCCATGTCGCCGCCCGCCGTCGGGCCGATCAAGGAAATGGTCATGGGCATGGAGCTCAAGCCCATCCGCACCGCTGTCGCCGCCGCCCTCGGCGAGGGCCAGCACGGCGTCGGCATCCGCGAATTGCTGGTGGACTTGGCGACCAGGCAAGGGCTGGTTATCTAGCCGCCATGCCGTCCCTGCCTGAAGACAAACTCGCGCAGCTTGAAAAGCGCTTCGACAGCGTCGAGGCCGCGCTTTCCTCCGGCCCGTCGGCCGAGGAGTATGTGCGCCTCAGCAAGGAATATGCCGAGCTCGAGCCCGTCGTCCGCCCCATCATCGCCTGGCGCAAGGCCGCGGCCGACCTGGCCTCGGCCGAAGAACTCGCATCCTCGGGCGACCGCGAGATGGCCGAGATGGCTGATGCCGAGATCGCCGAGCTGAAGCCGCGGCTTGCGCAGATGGAGCAGGACATCCGCATCCTGCTGCTGCCCCGCGACGCGGCGGACGAAAAGAACGTCATTCTCGAAGTGCGTGCCGGTACCGGCGGCGACGAAGCGGCGCTGTTCGCCGGCGACCTGCTGCGCATGTATCAGCGCTATGCCGACCTCCAGGGCTGGAAGGTCGAGATCATGGAAGAGGCCGATGGCGAGGTCGGCGGCTACAAGGAAGTGATCGCCCGCATCTCGGGCAAGGGCGCCTATGCCCGGCTCAAATACGAGTCGGGCGTACATCGCGTGCAGCGCGTCCCGGAGACCGAGGCGTCGGGCCGCATCCACACCTCCGCCGCCACCGTCGCCGTGCTGCCCGAGGTCGAGGATATCGACATCGAGATCCGCAACGAGGACATCCGCATCGACACGATGCGGTCCTCCGGTGCCGGCGGCCAGCACGTCAACACCACCGATTCGGCGGTGCGCATCACGCACATCCCGACCGGCATTGTCGTCACCTCCTCGCTCAAATCGCAGCACCAGAACCGGGCGCAGGCGATGGTGGTGCTGCGGGCGCGGCTCTACGAGGAGCAGCGCAACGCCCGCGACACGGCGCGGGCCGATGCGCGGCGCGAGCAGGTGGGCTCGGGCGATCGCTCCGAGCGCATCCGGACCTACAATTTCCCGCAGGGGCGGGTGACCGACCACCGGATCAACCTCACGCTCTACAAGCTCGACCGGGTGATTGCCGGCGACGCGCTGGACGAGCTGATCTCGGCGCTCATCACCGAGGACCAGGCGGCCCAACTCGCCGCCATGGAAGGGCTCAACTGAGCGCCGCCGTGTCCATCGGCCTCGCCTGGCGGCAGGTCCGCGACCGCTTCCGGCAGGCGGGGCTCAACACGCCGGAACTCGATGCCCGCCTCATCGCGCAACATGTCTTCGGCCTCGACGCCATGGCGCTGGTGCGGCGCGAGCGCGAAGTCATGTCGCCGCAATGGGCGACCGAGCTCGAGCGCGCCGCGCTCCGTCGCCTCGCCGGCGAGCCGGTCAGCCGCATCATCGGCGAACGTGAATTCTGGGGCCTGCGCCTCGCGCTCAACGAGGCGACGCTCGATCCGCGTCCGGAGACCGAACTCCTCGTCGGCGACGCCATCGCCTTTGCCGAACACAAGCGCTCGCCGCGCATCGCCGATCTGGGCACCGGCTCGGGCGCCATCGTCATCGCGATTCTGAGCGCGCTTCCCAAGGCCAGGGCGTTTGCCACCGATATTTCGGAGCCGGCGCTCGCGGCGGCGAAGGCCAATGCCGAGCGCCATCATGTCGCTGACCGGGTCGATTTCCGCCTCGGCCCCTGGTGGCAGGCCGTGCCGCACCAGGAATTGTTCGACCTCATCGTGTCCAATCCGCCCTACATTGCGCGCGAAGAAATCGCCTCGCTGCAGCCCGAAGTGCGGCTTTTCGACCCAAAAACGGCACTCGACGGGGGCTGGGACGGGCTCGAAGCCTACCGCGCCATTGCCTCGCAGGCGGCGCGCCGGCTCAATCCGGGTGGGCTGCTGCTGCTCGAAATCGGGGCCAATCAGGGCGAAACGGTCAGCCGAATCTTCTCGCGGGCCGGGTTCGGCCGCATCGAGGTGCAAAAAGACCTGGCGGGCCTTGATCGGCTGGTCCTGGCTTCCCATTCTTGAGGAAACCGAAACCCCAGGGGCCAATCGAGGGCATTTTCTGCTTGGAATAGCAGGGCGAACCGGTTAGCTTCCGGTTGCTGTCTATGGCGCGGGTTGAGCGCCAGAAGGTGACAGCCACCCGCTCATCGGCGATGCTGGATTGCCAGCAAGGGTACCCCGGATATGGAACCCGGCCTGACGTGATGAGCCAAAAGTGGTTCAGCCGGTACAGCTCTCGGACAAGATCCCGCCCTTTGGGCCGCCCGTTTGGGCGCCACTGGCGTAGCGGGCCTGGGACGAACGCAACCCCATAGGCTCATTTTGAAGGCGTATAGCGACCAATGAGACCAAACCAGAATAACAAGAACCGCCAGCGTGGACGGAACAACAATGGCGGGCGCAAGCACGTCAACCCGCTGAGCCGGAACTTCGAATCCAACGGCCCGGACGTGAAGGTGCGCGGCAACGCGGCCCACATCGCCGAGAAATATCTGCAGCTCGCCCGCGACGCGCAGTCCTCCGGCGACCCGGTCCTGGCCGAGAACTATCTGCAGCACGCAGAGCACTATTTCCGTATCGTTGCGGCCGCCCAGCAGGCGCAGCAATATCGTGACCAGCCCGGCGCGCAGGCGCCAGAGGTCGACGAAGACGACGATTTCCCGCCCATCAACGACCGCTTCGCTTCGCCCGAGCCGGCCGTGCCGTTCCGGCCGCAGCCGCAGCCGGGCAATGGCGACCAGCCGGGCTTCGCCGCCGCCGAGGGCGGCAGCGAAGAGGGCGGCGAGCAGTCCCAGCCGCAGGGCGAGGCCGCGACGGCCGAGGACGGCCAGTCCGCCGCCGGCCAGCAGGGCGAGGGCGGCGATGGCCATCGCCGCCGCGACCGCAACCGGCGCCGCCGGGGCCGCGGGCCGGCCGAAGGCGGCCAGGGCGGCGAGGATCCGGCCAGTTCGCCGCAACCGGAAGTCGCGCTGCCGGCCTTCCTCACCGCCGGCGGCAATACGCCGGCGGAGTAAGCGCGCACGGGCAACGCATTGAAAAGGGGTGCTTCGGCGCCCCTTTTTCCTATTCGGACTCTCCCTATATCTTGCTCGAAGTCAGGGAAACGCGCCGCCTGTCGGGCGTTCCTCACACCAACGCTTCGAGCGACCGAACCGGTGCCAGATCGAGGGCCGGGCGGCGTGGCAAAAGGAGAGTTGCCTTGAATATCGAGAAATACACCGAGCGGGCGCGCGGGTTCATCCAGAGCGCGCAGCAGATGGCGCTGGGGCGCGGCCACCAGCAGTTCGCGCCGGTTCACCTGCTCAAAGTGCTGATGGACGACGACCAGGGGCTCGCCTCCGCGGCTGCAGCGACGGCAGCGCTGGCCCGCGAGTGAGCGCCGTTCCCAACCGATCCGGCATCGACGGGCCCTACGCCTGGCGGTTGGCATTGGTGTCGATGGCCTGTGTCGCCATGGGCGGCGGCGGCATCTATCTGCCGATGGTTGGGCTGAAGGAGATCGCCGCCGACTTCGGCGACCAGCGCGCCGTGCCGTCCTTCGCCTATATGGTCGGCTTCTTCGGCATGGGCGTGGGCGGCGTGTTCATGGGCTGGCTGGCCGACCGCACCAGCCCGCGCGTGCCTTTGTTCGTTGCGGGTCTGTCGATCGCGATCGGCGGTTTTGCCGCCTCGCGCGGCGGCGAGATCGCGCTCTATGCCGGCTATGCCGTCCTGCTGGGGTTCTTCGGCAATGCCGGCACCTTCACGCCGGCCATGAACAACGTCCAGGGCTGGTTCGACAAGTGCCGCAACACCGCCGTCGCCATCATCTCCGTCGGGCCGGCCGTTGCGGGCTCAGTCTGGCCGCAGGTCTACCGTCTGCTGCTGCCCGAGATCGGCTGGCGCGACACCCTGGTCATCTATGGTCTCGTCGCCGGAACCTTGCTGCTGCTGGGCGCGCTCTATGTCCGGCCGGCGCCGATCCTGCGCGGACCGGGCGGCCGGCGACGCGAGGAGAAGGTGGCGCTGCCCTTGCCGTCCTCGATGATCATGGTCCTGCTGTCGGCGGCCGGTTTCTGCTGCTGCGCGGCCATGGCGATTCCCTTCGTCCATATGGTCGCCTTCTGCGGCGACCTCGGCTATCCGGCGGCGCGCGGCACCGAGGCGGTGTCGCTGGTGCTGGTCTCCGCCATTGTCGCCACCTTCGTGATGGCCCGCCTGGCCGATCGCATCGGGCCATTGCCGGTCAGTTTGCTCTGCTCGCTGATCCAGATCGGCTCGCTGGTCGGCTTCCTCTATGCCCGCGACATCACCAGCATCTACGCCCTGTCGCTGCTGCACGGCATTCCGTTCATCGCCATCGTCCAGGGCTATGCGCTGAACCTGCGCTTCCTCTACGGGCCGACGATCGCGGGCTGGCGGCTGGGTGTGGTGATGCTGTTCGCCATGGCCGGCATGGCGTCGGGCGGCCGGCTGGGCGG
>Ga0066255_1001470_pt1 | contig 16763 bp, 19 predicted proteins | sample ThiBiot_750_biof_FD_71148 | JGI IMG/M metagenome (GOLD analysis project Ga0066255, IMG submission 71148) | Wastewater bioreactor microbial communities from Cape Town, South Africa - Thiocy_expt_750_biof (version 2) | ecosystem: Engineered > Bioreactor > Thiocyanate-remediating >... | reverse complement strand
TCGTTCACGCCCTTGAGCATGACGTATTCGAACGTGATGCGCTTCGCGTTCGACAGGCCGGGATAATTCCGGCACGCCTCGAGCAGGTCCTTGATCGGGTATTTCTTGTTCAGCGGCACCAGCTCGTTGCGCAGGTCGTCGCGCACCGCATGCAGCGAGATCGCCAGCATCGTGCCCATCTCCTCGCCGAGCGGGCCGATCTGCGGCACGACGCCCGAGGTCGAGACGGTGATGCGCCGGCGGCCGAGTGACAGCCCCTGGTCGTCCGAGATCACGTCGATGGCGTCGCGCACCCCGTCGAAATTATAGAGCGGCTCGCCCATGCCCATGAAGACGATGTTCGAGACGAATCGCCCGCCGTCATTGGGCACGAATGCGCCGTCCGGCGCCTTGCGGTTGGGAAAATCGCCGAGCCGCTCGCGCGCCACCATCAATTGCGCGACGATCTCCTCGGTCTTGAGGTTGCGCACCAGGCGCTGCGTGCCGGTGTGGCAGAAGGTGCAGGTCAGCGTGCAGCCGACCTGGCTGGAGACGCAGAGCGTGCCACGGTCGACCTCGGGAATATAGACGCACTCGATCTCGGCGCCACGGTCATGCGGGCCGGTCGACGGCATGCGCAGCAGCCATTTGCGCGTGCCGTCCGTCGAGACCTGCTCGGCCGTGACCTCGGGCAGGTCGAGCGAGAAACGCTCGGCGAGCTGGGCCCGCAGGCCCTTGCCGATCGTCGTCATCGCGTCGAATTCACGCACCCCGTAGTGATAGATCCAGTTCCAGAGCTGGCCGACGCGCATGCGCCGCTCCTTCTCGGGCACGCCGATCTCGGCCAGCGCATCGCCCAGGCCGGCGCGCGTGCGCCCGACCAGGGAAGGGCGCCGCAAAACGCCATCGGCCGCAGGGGCGGCCATTTCGGAAACGGTCTCGGTCATCGGAGCTCTGTCGTCGCCGGCATGGAGGGCGGCTTTCGCCGGTTTCCTAGCACAATCGCGATCAAACCGGAAATCCCGGCGCTCCCGCCGGGCACGAGGGCCGGTTCGCCCGCCCCCGTGGCATCCTTACTTGCAAGCGTCCTCGGCCCGCTTCACGGCCTGCGTCAACCCCGCCAGCGAATACTTGTCGCTGGTCGGGTTGCCGCGCTTGGAGGTCGCCTTGACCTCAAGCCCTGCACCGCGCCGCAGCGAATCGAGCATGCGCGGCTCCTCGGCCGGATTCTTCAGCCACATGTTCTTGCCCTTGGCGACCAGGGCGAAATGCTCGTTCCCGATCACCGCCTGATGCTCGACGCCTTCCTTGACGTCGAAGTTCATGACGAAGCTGATCTCGTTGCGGACGCCTTCGCCCGGCCGGCTCGAGACGAATAGCAGCCCCTCGACATCCTTCAGGTTGGCCGGGGAACGGGTCTCCGCCTTGGACAGCGCGTAGCAGACCTTGGAGCGGCCCTGCTGCGACGAAAAGGCCTGCCACTTGCCCGCTGTCTCCAGCAGCATTGCCTGTCCCTGGCCGGAATTGCTCGCGGCGGCGGCGGCCGCGGTAGCCGGCTTCGGCTTGGCGGGAGCGGCCTGCGCCGGCAGAGCCGCAAGGCCCAGCATGCCCGCGCTCAGGCCGAGCGCGACGGCAAAGCGGGAAACGGCGACGACGCGAAGAGGAAGGAACGAGTTGATCATGGACCGCCATCAGTCACTAAAAATCTTAATACCGCGTTTACCACCAGTTCTTGGAATGGACCGCGCGGGGCGGCGGCATAGAGTGTCACGATCCTGGCAAAAATGCGAATGAGCCCGGTGCGCCGGGCCGTTGCGCCGCGCGGCATGGCGTGGCACGATCCCGCCCCGGACAAGTGACGACGGAAAAGCGATGAGAGCCCTTCTCTGCGAACATCACGGCCCGGCCGAGGAACTGGCCATCCGCGACCTGCCGGAGCCCGTGCCCGGCCCCGGCGAGGTCGTGCTCGCCGTCAGCGCCGCGGCGCTGAACTTCTTCGACACGCTCATCATCCAGGGTCGCTACCAGACCAAGCCGGCCCTGCCCTTCTCGCCCTCGGCGGAATGCGCCGGCACCATCGCGGCGATCGGAGAGGGCGTCAGCGGCTGGCAGCTGGGCGAGCGCGTCGCCGCCTGGCTCGGCTTCGGCGCGGCGCGGGAAAAGGTCGCGGTCCCCGCCGAAGCGTTGGTCCGCGTGCCAGAAAAGCTCTCGGACGCGCAGGCGGCCGGTCTCTTCGTCACCTATGGCACCGCCATGCACGGGCTGATCCAGCGCGCCGGGCTGAAGGCGGGCGAAACCCTGGCCATCCTCGGCGCCTCGGGCGGCGCCGGGCTCGCCGCGGTCGAGATCGGCGCGCTGCTGGGCGCCCATGTCGTCGCCTGTGCCTCGTCGCCGGACAAGCTCGCGCTGGCCCGCGAGCACGGCGCTCAGGAGGAAATCGACTACCAAGCGCACGACATCCGCGCCGCCCTCAAACGCGTGACGGAAGGCCGCGGCGTCGATGTGCTCTACGATACCGTCGGCGGCGATCTGGCCGAGCCGGCGCTGCGCTCCATGGCCTGGGAGGGGCGCTATCTCGTCGTGGGCTTCGCCGGGGGCGCCATCCCGAAGATTCCGCTCAACCTGCTGCTGCTGAAGGGCTGCGACATGCGCGGCGTGTTCTGGGGCGAGTTCGTCGCCCGCGAGCCGGCCGCCCATCGCCGCAACATGGAGCGCCTGCTGGGCTGGGCGGCCGGCGGGCATATCCGCGCCCATGTCCACGCCGCCATTCCCGTCGAGCGTTGGGCGGAAGCCTATGCACTGATCGGCAACCGCCAGGCCAAAGGCAAGGTCGTGCTGACCTTCTGAGCCTCACAGGCCGGCGAGCGTCGTCTTTGCCCGCTCGCGATGCTCGGGCTTGATCGAGCCGGCTACCGCAGCAATCGCCGCGGCGATCACCGCCGCATCGTCAGTGAAGCCGATCAGCGGCATGATGTCGGGGATCGCGTCCATCGGCAGCACGAAATAGCCGAGCGCTGCGAGCAGCGTCAGCCTGACGCGCCGCGGCGTCGCCGGATCGCGGGCGCAAAACCACGCCGCCAGCAGATCCTCGGCAAAGGGAATACGCTTTGCGACGCGCTTCAGCCGGACCATGAAGTCGGCCCCGAACCTGGTTTCGTCGCGCAGGCTCTTGCGGATCGCCTCCATCTCCTCGCGGCTGAAGCGGGCGCTGAACCCCTGGCTCATTCCTGTCTTGCTCCCTGGCATCCGGTGACGCCGATGATCGCGCGACCTGGATGGCCGCGCCATGTCGAAAGATGGCCTCGCCGCAATCCTGCACAAGAGGCCGGTCGCAAAACCCGCTTGGAACGACGCGAGACGCCCTCTAAACCGGCTGGCAGAACAAGATTGACGGGAAATGCGCCCATGAAACTCGATTCTTCCTTCGCCGCCATCGTCACCGGCGGCGCTTCCGGCCTTGGCGAGGCGACGGCCCGGATGCTGGCGGGCCAGGGCGTCAAGGTCGCGCTGCTCGATCTCAACGCCGAGCGCGGCGAGGCTGTCGCCAGCGAGATCGGTGGCGTCTTCTGCGCCTGCGACGTCACCAGCGAGGCTTCCGTCGACGAAGCCCTGGCCAAGGCCCGCGCCGCCCACGGCATTGCCCGTATCATCATCAACTGCGCCGGTATCGCGCCCGGCCGCCGCATCGTCTCGAAGAAGCGCGACACCGGCGAGTTGATCGCCCACGACACGGCGACCTTCGAGAAGGCGATCGCTATCAACCTGGTCGGTACTTTCCGGATCATCGCGAAATCGGCCGCGGCGCTGGCCGGGCTCGAGCCGGTCACCGCCGATGGCGGCCGGGGCGTCATCATCTGCACGGCCTCGGTCGCGGCGGAGGACGGCCAGATCGGCCAGGCGGCCTATGCCGCCTCCAAGGCCGGCGTCGCCGGCATGACGCTGCCGATCGCGCGGGACCTCGCCCAGCTCGGCATCCGCATCGTCACGATCATGCCCGGCCTGTTCGAGACGCCGATGTTCGCCGGCCTGCCCGAGGAGGCGAAAGCCTCGCTCGCCGTCTCGGTGCCGCACCCCTCGCGCCTCGGCCGGCCGGAGGAATACGCCGCCCTCGCCCGCAGCATCATCGAGAACGACATGCTGAACGGCACCGCGATCCGCCTCGACGGCGCGATCCGGCTGGCGCCGAAATAGGCTTCAGACGATGCGGTAGACCTCGCCGGCGGTGCGGTCCCGGTAGAGATCCACCCGCTCGCCGTTCCAGTGATAGTCGAGATGCCGGCCCTGCACCGGATGGCTCGCGAGGTCGGGATGGAACAGCCCGGCGCATTCCCCGCCCGGGCAGCGCACGCTCGGATAGATCACGCCGTCCGAGCCGACATCGTGGAGCCGCTCGCCAAGCTGCTGGCTCTGCGCATAGTCGACCGGGTCGAGCAATGGCGCCGCCTCGCTCAGCCCGCGCAGATCGTGCAGCCCGGCATCGATATCGAGCACGATCTCGCGGAATTGCGAGGTCCAGCCGGGCGGCTGCGCCGTCGCTTCCATGAAGCGGCCGTGATGGTGCACCGTCTCCAGCAGAGCGACCTCGAAGCGATTTCCCGCATAGAGCACGCCGAAGCCGCCGTCGCTGAAGCGGCTCGGCCGATCGCGGCTGACATGGGTGAAGGGCGCCATCAGCCAGCTCGCACCGGGCCCCGACACCCGCCGCCCTGGCGGCACGAGATCAAGATTGCCGATGGTTTCCATCAGGCGCGGATTGGTCTTCTGTTCAGCCGCGATCAATAGCGGCCAGTCGGCGGGATCGGCGATATCCTCGAATAGGTCGATCGGCGGAAAGATGCTGCGGATGATCCGGACCGCGCCGCGCCATTCGATCTCCGCGACCGGCAGGCTTGCCGGGTCGATCACCAGGCGCCCCGCTCGGCATCGAGCAGCCGCCGCACCCGCATCAGGTCGGTCAATTCGCCGCCGAGCATGACGGCAAGCGCCGATTTCCCGCCGAAATCGCTGTTGGGGCGCTTGATCCAGTCATAGCCGCGCTGCGGCTCGGCGAAGATCAGGCGCAGCGCCTTGTGGATGCCCATCAGGTTCGAGAGCCGGGCCTTGCCGTCGCGCGAGATCCGCCCCACGCCGCCGGCCTTCCAGCGGGCATAGGTTCGCGCCGGCAGGTCGATCAGCACCGCCGCCTCCTCGTCGGTGATGCGCCAGAGCCGGAACAGGTTGACGGCGGCGCGGAACATCGCGGCCGCCTCTTCGTCACTGATCGGGTCGGGAACGAAATCGCGCTGGGCGGTCTCGACGCGCAGCAGGGCGCTCATGGCAATCATCTCCATTTGGCGTAAAATGGAGATGATCTTGCCAAATGGCAAGAGAGGACTTGTTGCAGCTATTCCTCGATCTTCGCCGGCTTGATCTCGTGCTTCAGGATCAGCGGGGTCTGCGCCAGCGCGAACAGCATCGTCAGCGGCATCACGCCCCAGACCTTGAAGGCGACCCAGAAATCCTGGGTCTGCGTGCGCCAGACCACCTCGTTCAGCGCCGCCAGCACGAAGAAGAACAGGCCCCAGCGGAAGGTCAGCTTGCGCCAGCCCTCCGCGTCGAGCTGGAGGACGGTCTCCAGCACCAGCGACAAAAGCGAGCGGCCGAAGACGAGCCCGCCGAGCAGAACGCAGCCGAACAGCGCGTTCACGATCGTCGGCTTGACCTTGATGAAGAAGGCGTCGTCCAGCGCCAAGGTCAGCCCGCCGAAGACGGTAACGACGATGGCGTTCACGATCGCCATGCGCGGCAGATAGCCCATCAGCACCCGCGACAGCGCCAGCGCCAGCAGCGAGGCGGCGATGAAGATCCCGGTCGCCACGAAGATGCGCCGGTCCTCGGCGACATGGAACAGCCGGTCGCCATAGGAATTGGCGAAGAAGAAAATCGCCAGCGGCCCGAATTCCAGCGCCAGCTTGAGCAGCGGATGAACCGGCCTGCCCTTGGGTTCGACGGGAATCGTCCGCGCCGTCTCGCTTCCGCCTTCGCTCACGCCGCTTCTCCCAATCCCGCCACGGCGCGGGCGAAATCGCGCGCCGAGAACGGTTCCAGATCCTCGACGCCCTCGCCGACGCCGATGAAATGCACCGGCAGGCCGAACTGCGCCGCCAGAGCCACCAGGATGCCGCCCCGCGCGGTGCCGTCGAGCTTGGTCATGACGAGCCCGGTGACACCCGCCGTCTCGCGAAAAGCCTCGACCTGCGAGATCGCGTTCTGGCCGACGGTAGCGTCGAGCACGAGCAGCGCCGCGTGAGGAGCACTGTCATCCTGCTTGCGGATGACGCGCACGACCTTGGCGAGCTCGTCCATCAGCCCCTGCTTGTTCTGCAGCCGCCCGGCCGTGTCGACCAGCAGCACGTCGGTACTGTTCGTCCTGGCCTTCTGCAGGGCCTCGAAGGCGAGGCCTGCGGCATCCGCACCCTGCTGACCGAAGACGACTTCGGCCCCGGTGCGTTCGCCCCAGACGCGCAACTGCTCGATCGCCGCGGCACGGAAGGTATCGCCGGCCGCCAGCATCACCGACTTGCCCTCGGCGCGGAACTTCGCCGCGAGCTTGCCGATCGTCGTGGTCTTGCCGGAGCCATTGACGCCGACCATCAGCACCACGAACGGCTTTTTCGTGGCATCGATCGCCAGCGGATGGGCGACGGGCGTCAGGATCGTCTCGACCTCGCGCGCCAGGATCGCCTTCACCTCCGATGGATCGATTTGCTTGTCGTAGCGGCCCTCGCCGACCGCCCTGGCAATCCGCGCCGAGGTGGCGAGGCCGAGATCAGCCTGGATCAGGATATCCTCGAGGTCCTCCAGCGTGCCGGCATCGAGCTTGCGCTTGGTGAAGAGGTCGGTGATCCCCGTCGTCAGCGCCGAGGAGGTCCCCGTCGTCAGCGCCGAGGAGGTGCGCGACAGCCCCTCCGTCAGCCGGCGCCACCAGCTCCGCTTCGGCTGGAGCACGGGTGCGGGAGCAGGTTCTGGAGTGACGGCAGACTCGGCCTGCGGAGCGACGGCAACCTCGGACTCCGGTTCCGGCTCCACAGGTAGCGGGGCGCTTTCGACTGAAGCGGGTAGCGCAAGCGGTTCCGAGGCCGGCGTCTCGACGACGGAAGCTTCTGGCTTGGCAGCCGGTGGAGCGACGCCCTCCTCGCCTTCCGGTTTCAGCTCTTCGACAGGCTCCGGCGCCTGTTCAACAACCGCCTCAGGGGTCTGTGCCGGCTTGGCCGCGTCCTCGTCACGTCCGAACAGCCTCGAAAAGAAGCCGCGTTTCTTCGGTTCGGTCTCGCTCATCGCCATCCTGTCTTCGGTTCGGCGGCTGTCTCGGGTTGCGCCGCCGGGCCGGCTTCGCTAGCGCAATGCCATGGCTCAGCCGGTTCAACCAGAAAATTCGCAGCCGCCACCGCAGATCGACCCCGCATTGCCGGTGCCGCTGCTCTATCGCGACGCCATGATGCTCGTCATCGACAAGCCTGCAGGCCTGCCGGTCCATCGCGGCCCGCAGGCCAAGCGCCGCGAAGTACCTGTCCTGACCGACCATCTCGATGCGCTGCGTTTCGGCCTGCCGCGCCGGCCGGAACTGGCGCATCGCCTCGACAAGGACACCTCCGGCTGCCTCGTGCTCGGTCGTCATCCTCGCGCCATGGCCGAGCTCAACCAGATGTTTCGCGATGGCCGCATCGGCAAGACCTACTGGGCGATCGTGCAGGGCGCACCCGCGGACGACGAAGGCCTGATCGATCTGCCGCTGGCGCGCCGCTCCCCGGACCGCGGCTGGTGGATGAAGGTCGACCCTGCCGGCCTGCCCTCGCAGACAGGCTACCGCGTGCTGGGTCGCGGGCAGGGGGCCGAGGGGCCGCTCGCCTGGCTCGCCCTGGAGCCGCTGACCGGGCGCACCCATCAATTGCGGGTTCACTGCCAGGCTTCCGGCTGGCCGATGCTCGGCGACGAGATCTACGGCGCCGCGCCGCGCGAGGGCGGCCCCGGGCTCCAGCTTCATGCTCGTGCGATCACGGTGCCGCTCTATCGCAAGCGCGAGCCGATCCATGTCGAGGCGCCGCCGCCGCCGCACATGCTGGCGGCGCTCAAGGCTTGCGGGTGGACTGGCTGAACCCGCTCAATTCCCGAGCGCGTCGATCGCCCGCGCCAGCTTGACGTCTAGCTCGGTCAGGCCGCCCGCGTCGTGGGTCGCCAGCGTCACATCCACCGTCCGGTAGACGTTCGACCATTCCGGATGGTGATTCGCCGCCTCGGCCAGCAGCGCCACCCGCGTCATCCAGCCGAAGGCCTCGCTGAAATCACGGAAGACGAAGCGCTTGCTGATCGCCTCGCGTCCTTGCGCCAGCTTCCAGCCGGTCAGGGTTGCCAGCGCCTCCGCCTGGGCCTCGGGGCTCAGCCGCTTGGGTCTCGTCATCGCCGCTGAACCTCCCTCGGCAGGCGATTCGGGTAGGACGGGCCGAGCGGATAGGCGGCCTCCAGGACATAGGGACCGCCGCCGATCGAATCGCGCGACGACATCAGGGCGACCCGGCGCGCGGTGAAGGTAATCGGCCTGATGATCGGATGCAGGCTGAGGAAATGCGCCAGCTCGACCGGAGTCGTGTCGCGCAGCCGCGCCAGCGTGACATGCGGCACGAATTTGCGCCCTTCCGCAGGCAGTCCGATCCGGCGCATCTGCCGTTCGATATCGGTCTGCAGATCGGTCAGGGCCTTGGACGGCGCCACCCGCGCGAACAGGGCCCGCGGCTTGTCGCCGCCGAACGAGCCGAGCGCATCGAGCGTCACCTCGAAGGGATAGGCGCCGAGATCGGACAGCATGTGGTCGACATCGTTGGCCATGCGCCGGTCGACGTCGCCGAGGAAGCGCAGCGTGACGTGATAGTCGGGCGGGTCGATCCAGCGGGCGCCCGACACGCCGCCGCGGTGCAGCGTCAGCTCGGTTGCGACATCGGCGGGGATTTCCAGAGCGATGAACAGCCTCGGCATGATCGATTCCTGCCAAGCGATTGTGACTCTGGCGAGACGGTAGGCGCGAAGCCGGCTCAAGGGAACCAGTTTTCACCCGCATTCATGCCCGGCCGACGCCGGGCATGATCATCCGGCACCGCGATCAGGGGCAGGGATTGCCGACGAGCTGGTGCACCGCGTCGATCTTCGCCTCGATCTCCGGCGTCAGCTTGACGTCGATCGAGGCGATATCGGTCCTGAGCTGCTCCAGCGAGGTCGCGCCGATGATGTTGGCCGTGACGAAATCGCGCGAATTGACGAAGGCGAGCGCCATCTGCGCCGGGTCGAGCCCGGCCTCGCGCGCAATCGCGATATAGCGCCTGATCGCCTCCTCGGTGCCCGCACCCTCGTAGCGCTGGCCGCGGTTGAACAGCGTCGTGCGGGCGCCCGCCGGCCGGGCCCCGTCGAGATACTTGCCGGTGAGGTAGCCCTGCGCCAGCGGCGAATAGGCGAGGAGCCCGACATCCTCGCGGATCGCGACCTCGGCCAGCGCCGTCTCGAAGGTGCGGTTCAGGAGATTATACGCGTTCTGGATCGACTGGACGCGCGGCGTGCCGCGCATCTCCGAATCACCGACGAAGCGCATCGTGCCCCAGGCGCTCTCGTTGGAGAGACCGAGATGGCGGATCTTGCCGGCCTTCACCGCCTCGGCGAAGGCGTCGAGCTGTTCCGGGATCGAGGTCTCGTCGGCGGGCTTCTCATAGGCTGCGTGCGAGAAGCGGGTCGGGTTCGAGCCCCAGGGCATCGGCCGCTCGGGGAAATGGATCTGGTAGAGGTCGATATAGTCAGTCTGCAGGCGCTGCAGGCTCTTGTCGACCGCCTCCATGATCTGCTTGCGGGTGAGGCGGGTCGGGCTCTGGTCGTCGCGGAACCAGGTATTGCCGCCGCGCCCGCAGACCTTCGAGGCCAGGATGATCTTGTCGCGGTTCTTGCGCGCCTTGAACCAGCTCCCGATGATCCGCTCGGTCGAGCCTTGCGTCTCCGGCTTCGGCGGAATCGCGTAGAGCTCGGCCGTGTCGAAGAAATTCACGCCCTGCTCGACGGCGTAGTCCATCTGGGCGTGGCCTTCGGCCTCCGTGTTCTGCTCGCCCCAGGTCATGGTTCCGAGGCAGATCACCGAGACCTTGAGATCGGTGCGCCCGAGACGGCGATATTCCATGGGACAGCAACTCCGGAGGCGGTGCCGGCAGGCGGCAAAGGAAAGGTCTGGGATTCGTCCCCGGGGTAGCCGGAGGCGGATCAGGATCTGGCGGGCAGCGTCGCGATGAAGCGCTCGACCGTCGGCAGGATGTTGCGGACGATGACCTTGACGCCATCGGCCGTGGGGTGGAGCCCATCCGCCTGGTTCAGCGCGCGGTCACCCGCGATCCCCTCCAGGAAGAAGGGGTAAAGCACCAGATCATGCATCTCGGCAAGCTCCGGATAGATCGCATCGAAGCGCTTCGCATAATCCGTGCCGAGATTGCGCGGAGCGAGCATGCCGGCCAGCATCACCGGGATCCCGCGCTCCTTGAGCCGCGTGATCATCGCTTCCAGCGCCTTCCGGGTCTGGGTGGGGTCGACGCCGCGCAAGGCGTCGTTCGCCCCGAGCTCGAGGATGACGCCGTCGGTCCCGTCCGGCACCGACCAGTCGAGCCGTTCGAGGCCGCCCTGCGTGGTGTCGCCCGAGACCCCGGCATTCACGATTTCGACAGGAACCCCCTTCTGCCGCAAGGCGTCCTCGAGAACGGCGGGGAAGGCGGCGCTGCCCGGGAGGTTGTAACCGGCGGAGAGCGAATCGCCGAAGGCCACGAGCTTGAGACTCTTTCCGGCCGGCGCCGGCGGGGTAGCGGTCTGGGCCTGAGCCATCGAAGCGGCCCCCGTCAGGACAAGCGCGATCAGTGCAAAAATCGCCGCAAGCGATTGGACAAGTCCGGAACCAAGCCCATATCGGCGCAAGGTCCCGGCCGCGACGGGGATGGAATGCGAAGTCAGGATCATGGCGTGATGAGCGAGAAGGCCGCCCCGGCGATCGAGTTGCAGAATGTACACTTGAGTTTGGGGCGTGGACCGGCCCGCGTCCATATCCTGAAAGGTGTCTCGGTGTCGCTGCCCGATGGCGAAGCCTCGGGCCTCGTCGGCCCCTCCGGCTCCGGCAAGTCGACCCTGCTGATGACGATGGCGGGGTTGGAGCGCCCCGATTCCGGCCTTGTGCGGGTCGCGGGGCAGGATCTCGGCAAGCTAGACGAGGACGAGCTCGCCGTCTTCCGCGGGCGGCGCATCGGCATCGTCTTCCAGTCCTTCCACCTCGTGCCCACGATGACGGCGCGCGAGAACGTGGCGCTGCCGCTGGAACTCGCCGGCAACCCGGACGCCTTCGCCCGCGCCGAGGCGGAACTGCGCAATGTCGGGCTCGGCCATCGCATGGACCACTACCCGGCCCAGCTTTCGGGCGGCGAGCAGCAGCGCGTCGCCATCGCGCGCGCCGTCGCGCCGGACCCCGCGATCCTCGTCGCCGACGAGCCGACCGGCAATCTCGACGAGACGACGGGCCGCTCGATCGTCGACCTGATCTTCGCCCTGAAGCGCGAGCGCGGCGCGACCCTCGTGCTCGTCACCCACGACCTCGCGCTCGCCGAACTCTGCGACCGCACCGTGCGCTTGCGCTCCGGCGTGATCGAGACCGAAGACGCCATGGCGGCGATCTGACGATGCATGCTCCGGTCAAGCCGCTCGACGGCCCGTCGCTCCGCCCCTCTTTCGGCCCCGGTCTGGCCCTGAGGCTGGCTTTGCGCGACCTGCGCGCCGGCCTGCGCGGCTTCGGCGTCTTCATCGCCTGTCTGGCGCTGGGCGTCATGACCATCGCCGCCGTCGCCTCCGCCTCGCGCGGCCTCACCGAGGGGCTGGCACGGGAAGGCCGGCGCATTCTCGGCGGCGACGCCTCCTTCAGCCTGATCCAGCGCGAGGCGACGCCGCAGGAGCTCGCCTTTCTGACCGCGCGCGGCACGGTCTCGACCATCGCCACCCTGCGCGCCATGGCCAGCGCCGGCGAGAAGGGCGCCGCGCTCGTCGAGATCAAGGCGGTCGATGCCGGCTATCCCAGCATCGGCGCGGTCGAAACCGACCCGCAACAGCCGGTCGCCGGCTTGCTCGCGCAGCACGATGGCACTTACGGCGCGGTCGCCGATCCGATCCTCTTCGGCCGCCTCGACCTCAAGCCCGGCGACACGGTCACCGTCGGCGGCGCAAAAATCCAGCTTCGCGCCAATCTCGTCTCCGAGCCCGACAAGATCGCCGCGGGCGTCGGCTTCGGCCCGCGGCTCCTGATCTCGCAAGAGGCCTTGCGCGCGACCGGCCTGATCCAGCCCGGCAGCCTGATCCGCTGGACCTACCGCCTCCAGCTTCCCGCGGCCGCATCGAGCGACGCCGATCTCGAGAGGCTGATCGCCGCGGCCGGGACACAGCAGCGCGACGCGGGCTGGGAGATCCGCTCCCGTGCCAATGCGGCGCCGAGCTTCCAGCGCAATCTCGAACGCTTCACCCAGTTCCTGACGCTGGTCGGCCTCACCGCCCTTTTGGTCGGCGGCGTCGGCGTCGCCAATGCCGTGCGCCGCTTCGTCGAGGCCAAGAAGCTCGACTTCGCCACCCTGAAGGCGGTCGGCGCCACCGGCGGCCGTGTCGTCGCGATCCACCTGACCGAGGTGATGCTGGTCGCCAGCCTCGGTACGGCGATCGGCCTTGTCCTCGGCGCGGCCGCCCCCTTCGCGCTCGGCGCCGTCCTGCAGAGCATCCTGCCGGTGCCCTTCGAGCCAACGCTGGCGCCGGGCGAGCTTGCCGTCGCCGCGCTCTACGGCCTGCTGACGGCGCTGGTCTTCGCCATCATCCCGCTCGGCCGCGCCCATGACGTGCCGGTCTCGGCGCTGTTCCGCGACCAGGTCGAGCCCGATCCCCGCCGCCCGCGCGCGGTCTACCTCGTGCTCTGCCTGCTGGCGCTGGCCGGGCTTGTCGGCGTGGCGCTCGGCTTCGCCTACGATCGGCGCATCGCGCTGATCTATATCGGCGTGATGTTCGGCGTCTTCCTGCTGCTGCGCGGGGTCTCGACCGGGCTGATGGCGCTGGCCCGCCGTCTGCCGCGCCCGCACAGCCCCGCGCTGCGAATGGCGATCGCCAACAGCCATCGCCCGGGTGCATTGACGCCCTCGCTGGTGCTGTCGCTCGGGCTCGGCGTCGCATTGCTTTCGGCCCTGTCCTTCATCGATGTCAGCCTGACGCGCCAGCTCACCGGCGCGCTGCCGGCCAAGGCGCCGAGCTTCTTCTTCCTCGACATCCCCAGCCGCGATTCCGCCCGGTTCGACGCCTTCCTCGCCAGGGAACGCCCCGGCGCCGGCGTCGAGCGCGTGCCGATGATGCGCGGGCGCATCCTCGCGGTGAACGACACCCGCGCCGAGGACATCAAGGCGAGCGAGCAATCCGCCTGGGTGCTCGACGGCGACCGCGGCATCACCTATGCCGCGTCGCTCCCCGAGGGTTCGCGGCTCGCGGCCGGCGAATGGTGGCCGGCCGGCTACAAGGGCGAGCCGCTCGTCTCCTTCGACGCCCAGAACGCCGCCGGCATCGGCCTGAAGATCGGCGACAGGCTGACCGTCAACGTGCTCGGCCGCAGCATCACCGCCCGCGTCGCCAATCTGCGCACCATCGACTGGCGCTCCTTCGGCATCAATTTCGTCATGGTGTTCTCGCCCAACGCCTTCGCGGGCGCGCCGCATACCGATCTCGCCACGATCACCGCCGCGCCCAACGGCGACGGCGCCAGCGACCCTGTCCTGATGCGCCGGCTCGCGGCCGAATTCCCCGCGGTCACCGCCGTCCGCGTCAAGGACGCGCTGGAGGCGGTCAACACCATCGTCGAGCAGCTCGCCACCGCGATCCGCGGCGCCTCCGGCCTCGCCATCACCGCAAGCCTGCTTGTCCTGGGCGGCGCTCTGGCCGCGGGCCAGAGGGCGCGTCTACGACGCGGTGATCCTCAAAACCCTCGGCGCCACCCGGTTGCGGCTGCTGGGTGCCTACACCCTGGAATATCTGATGATCGGCACGGCCACCGCGGTGTTCGGCGTGGCCGCCGGTTCGGTCGCCGCGTGGCTGATCGTGACCCGGCTCATGACGCTCGGCTTCGAGTGGCAGGCAGGCAGCGCGGCCTTGGTGGTGGTCGTGGCGCTGTTCGTCACCGTGGTGCTGGGGCTGGCCGGCACGCTGACGGCGCTGAACCAGAAGCCGGCCCGGGCGCTCCGCCATTTATGACAATATGTAGCAGACATGGCGGCGATCGGATCCACGATGCCGCGACCAGGCGGGGGTGATTGATCCCCTTGCGGATTTGACGCTTTTGGCGCATCGGTCGTCCGCGGCCGGGGCCAATGCCCGTCCGGAGGGCGACATTCAGCCGCGCGTGGAAGCTTGCGCCCGTTGTGCTAGTTTCCCACATACAGCTTGGGTCGGACATTGGCCTGATGACGAAAAGTTAAACATTCGCAGACCGACGTATCCGAGACAGAATTCGAACTGGCGCGTAAATCATAAGTGGCGTCAGACAACCGTGGGAATTCGACCATGTCGGACTTAGACCGTAACTACACCTCTCCGTTTGGCCGGGCCGCCGGACGGGTTGATACCGCGGCCGTCGATGCCGGTCTGCGGGCCTATATGCTCAAGATCTACAACAACATGGCGATCGGCCTCGGCATCACCGGCCTGGCCGCGCTCGGCATCTCGATGCTGGCGATCGCCGGCTTCACGCCCGACGGCAAGATCACGGGCCTGACCGCGCTCGGCCAGGCGATCTATCTCAGCCCGCTGAAATGGGTGGTGATGCTGGCCCCGCTCGCCTTCATCATGCTCTTCTCGTTCAAGGCGGAAAGCATGAGCGCCTCCTCGGCGCGCACCATGTTCTTCGCCTTCGCGGCGGTGATGGGCGTCTCGATGTCGTCGATCCTGGTCGTCTTCACCGGCGCCTCGGTCACGCGCGTCTTCTTCATCACGGCGGCCGCCTTCGGCGCGCTGAGCCTCGTCGGCTACACTACGAAGAAGTCGCTCTCCGGCATGGGCTCGTTCCTGATCATGGGCCTGATCGGCCTGATCATCGCCTCGCTGGTCAACCTGTTCCTGGCCTCGAGCGCGCTGTCCTTCGGCATCTCGGTGCTGGGCGTGCTGATCTTCGCCGGCCTGACCGCCTGGGACACCCAGCGCCTGAAGGAGATGTATCTCTACTCCAACCTGGATCCGGAATCGGCTGCGAAGCTCTCGGTGAACGGCGCTCTGTCGCTCTACCTGAACTTCATCAACATGTTCCAGATGCTGATCACCCTGCTCGGCGACCGCCGCTGAGCGCGCCAGCCAGCGGGCGTCATGCCCAAAGCGAGCCCCGGCCCCGCGGCCGGGGCTTTTCTTTTGGCACGGGCGTTGCTCAACCTGCAGGCATGACGACGCCCTCGATCCGCCCGGCCACGCCCGCCGATATTCCCGCCATCGCCGCGATCTACACTCACGCCGTGCTGCACGGCACAGCCTCCTGGGAACTCGCCCCGCCGGACGAAGCCGAGATGCTGCGCCGCCTCGAAGCGACCCTGACGGGCGGCTATCCCTATCTCGTTGCAGAGGGAGCGGGGACTGTCCTGGGCTATGCCTATGCCGGCGCCTATCGTCCGCGCCCGGCCTATCGCGCCACGGTCGAGAACTCGATCTACGTCGCCCCGGCTGCGCAGGGCACCGGGCTGGGCGGCCGGCTCCTGGAGGCGCTGATGGCGGACTGCACGAACCGGGGCTTTCGCCAGATGATCGCCGTCATCGGCGACGGCACCGGCGCCTCGGTCGGGTCGCGCCGCCTGCACGAGAAGGCCGGGTTCCGATTGATCGGCATCGCCGAGAAGGTCGGCTTCAAGCACGGCCGCTGGCTCGACCAGATGCTGATGCAGAAGGAGCTCGGGGACGGCGACCGCACCCCACCGGCCTGAGCGGAGCCGTCAGCCCACCACGCTGAGCGTCTTGTCGAGCACCTTGAGAACCCGCGAGAGCTCCGAACCGCGCTTCAAAATCAGCCCCGTGGCGGCCACGACCGAATAGGCGCCCTGCCGCCGTGCCAATGCAGGGTCCTTGACGATCCGGTAGAGCGGCATCTCGGAGGAGCGGCGGAAGACCGAGAACTGCGCCTTGTCCTTCAGGAAGTCGATGGCGTAGTCGCGCCACTCGCCCGCCGCGACCATGCGGCCATAGAGGTTGAGCAGTTCGGAAAGCTCGCGCCGATCGAATGTGACGGTGCTGGAGCGGACCGGCGCCGGAAAGGCCAGGACGGCGCCGGCACCCTGCGATTGCGGCGTTTCGCTTTCGCTCATGGCGCCTCCCCGCTTCGATCGGTGAACCCCGGATCAGACATCGCCGGATGATGCGCCCGCGATCCTGCGCTGGCAAGGGACGCAGCCGCGGCCGCTCCTCGCGGCTTCGTGGGAAATGCCGCAATTTCGCCGTCAACAGGTCAAGGACCCGCCAAACTGCGGGGCTCAACTGCCGGTGTTGCCTCGATGGCCCGGTCCCTTCGGACGCCGGCTTGTCAGCCCCCCAGCCCCCCGGAGTTCGGTGGGGCCGGGCCGTTCAATCGAGGCCAACTAGCGGCTGGCGTTTCGCCGGCCGTTTTTCTTTTTGGGCCGGGTCGTCAGCGCGCCTGGCCGTGATACTCGGCATTGGGCCGCATATCGACGGCCGAGGCCATCCGGTTCGACATGTTG
>Ga0066255_1001762_pt1 | contig 16791 bp, 14 predicted proteins | sample ThiBiot_750_biof_FD_71148 | JGI IMG/M metagenome (GOLD analysis project Ga0066255, IMG submission 71148) | Wastewater bioreactor microbial communities from Cape Town, South Africa - Thiocy_expt_750_biof (version 2) | ecosystem: Engineered > Bioreactor > Thiocyanate-remediating >... | reverse complement strand
CATGTGCGGCTGTCAGTCTCGCACACGATCTCTCCGCTCTTGCCTCTGGAAACGACAATGCCAATTCGACTGCCGGTGCGAGTGAGGCATCGCTGGCATCTGCATCCGTTGCCCGTGCTGATGCGCTGTCAAGCCAACTCCTTACACACTTCTCGCAATACGTCCGCTCAGATCTTCCTGAACAAGGGCAAGAAGAAAGCGAAGCCCGACCCGGAGCCGGACGGAAGGGTTCCTCTCCGCGATAGGCTTGAGAAGGCGCTGGCGAGCAACACCATGTGGGATCTCCACGGCGACATGCTGGCGGATATCCTGGACGAGGTCATGAAGGTCCTTGAGACCGAAAAGAGTGATGTGGAGGTAGCGTAATGGCTCTGGATTTCGACAAGATGATCTCCGAGGCGAAGCTGGCGAGGCAGTCGTACGGCATTGCGATGGCGCAGGGGCGCTTCGGTGGTCCCGCCGGGATCTGGCTGGAGTGCACCAGCTGCGATGATTCGCACGTTATCGTGGGGTCGAACAGCGATGCTTGGGCGGCGGTGCCGACCAAGATAGGTGACGAGGATCTGCGCCCCTATCTATTCGTCGCCAAGGACCGGAAAGATTACTTCGGTGCGGCCTCGGTGCTCGGACATCTGGCCACCGTCGTCGAGCAGCTCTTTGGCGGCAAATTCGCGGTCCAGGGCCTCGAAGCCGATCTGAAGCGGCTCGCGTCGCCCGAAGCCGCCCAGGTCTTCGAGGCCGTGCGCGGTCGCATCGTCGGTGGCGACAGCTTCGACATCGAGCCGCCCGGTGCAGCTGGTTTGGCGATCCTCGTCAAAGCGCAGCCGACGCTTCAGAGGAATCTCGTCGACTTCCTCGACGCCCTCCCGCGAGACCGATTGGGCCCATGGGTGTGCAGTGGCTGGGAAGGCGTTCTCAAGGATCCCGACGCGGCGCAACGATTTGACCGTCTCCTCCAACTCTGGGGGAAGGAAGGTGGCGCCATGCTGAAAGCCGCGGCCAACGGCGTGTTGCGCACGCGTCAGGGCGCGCGCTGATGGGCACGTCCAGCGCATTCGGCGGCCAAGGAGGCGGCACACCACTCGTCCCAAGCTGGCTTGGCGACGACGGCGCACCGCCGGCCGCACCGAACGGTGCCCCTCCCGATGGAACGCCTCCGGGCGGTCCGCCTCCTGCGGACCCAGCAGGCGGCGCAGTCCCGCCCGGAGCGCCGCCGGCGCCGCCCGCAAGGCCACCCATTCCCCCTGCGGCGAATCCAACTCGTTTCTCGGCGGCACGCAACAATTTCTCCCGCTTCGCGGGCTCCGGCGGAGCCGACCGCAAGAGCCTCGGAAGGGCCGTGTCTCACTACGTCGGGTCGTCTTCCGGTGGCGCACGCACGGCGGCTGCCAGGATGGGATCGGCGCGCGGCGCAGGCAGCCGCCTCCTCGGTTTCCTATCGGACGCGGTGGCGCGGGGGGCCACCGAAGCGCTTCGCGCGCTCAATCTCGGCGCTCTCGCCGGTCGGCCGATCGAGGAAATCTTCCTCGGGCTGGCCGACTATGTGTGTCCGGACGGCGGCACCATCGACGAAGGTATCGCGCGCGAGGCCTTCATCGAGACAATCACCGATCTTGCGGGCGCGGGCATAACTGACCTCGACGGGCTCACTCCCGACCAGATGCAGACCGTCTTCGAGCTCTACGCCACAAATGCAATCGAGGCTCGGTTGTGCAACGACATCGGTGCGAAGACCGTGATCCTACCGTCCGACAGCCGGGAGGCCGCACGAGTCCAAGCACAATTGAATGACTTCATTCGGCGCGGCGTCGCCGAGGCCCTCACCACAGCCCGTGCCGCGGCTGCGGCTCTGACACCAGATCGTGTGCTCGCATTTGTCGGACGCATCTATGAACAGGCATTCGGCATCCTGCAGATCATGGGCGACGCCGAGGCGGAGGGAGCATGAAACGACATCTAATTGTCGGCCGCTACGGCCCTGGCGACCGCAGTCGGTTGCCACTCGGCGACGGCGAAGTCGAGACCCGCCTCGATATTGTCGTCGGTGAGCGATCGCTTGATCACGGGATAGGTCGCGCACTCAGCGATCTGATCCGGCTCGGCGCCGAGGATCTCGGGCTCGCGATCGCCGTGCCGGACGGCAGGATCACCGCGCCGGGCCAGCTCGACAGCCATTATGCCCCCTCCAAGCCGGTGCGGCTGAACGCGGCCGAGGCGAAGGACGGCGAGTATCTGATCGGCTTCGGCGCGATCGGCGGCGCCGAAACCCTGTCCGCCGGCGGCGACCTCACCGAAGCCGCCGCCAACCTGTTCGACGCGCTGCACCGTGCCGATGCGAGCGGCGCGCGGGCCATCGCCGTGGCGCCGATCCCCGAATCCGGCATCGGCGTGGCGATCAACGACCGGTTGCGCCGCGCCGCGCACTAGGTCCGGCATCCGGCCGACGGCTCCGAAGGGAGATGGCGGGGAAGCCGGTTTGCATCCACCAGCCTCAGCCAGCCCCGCGCGTCGGTCTCGATGTCGAGGCCCCGATAGTCGGCCCGCATCGGATGCGGGGTGTCGAGCGCGCCGCGATGCGCCTCGGTGATCGCGATCGCCGCGGCACCGGCCGCGTCGGCGGCGGCGAGGCCGGCGAGGCTGTCTTCCCACACCAGGCAATCGCCGATGGCGACGCCGAGCCGCTTGGCGGCGGCGAGGAAGCAATGGGGGGCGGACTTGCCGTGCACCACGTCCTCGGCGGTGATCACCACTTCCGGCAGCGCCATGCCAGCTGCCGCCAGCCGGCGCAGCGCCAGCGCGCGCGGCGCCGAGGTGACCAATGCCCAGCGATCCGCGGGCAGGCGGGACAGGAATGCCGCGGCCCCGGCGATCTCCGCCAGGCCGTCGACATCGTCGATCTCGGCCTGGGTGAGCGCCTCCGTCTCCGCTTCGGCATCCACGCCGGCAGGGGCGAAGCGGCGGATCGTCTCGATCGCGCGGACACCGTGCAGGGCCGCCATCAGCGGATCGGCCGCGATGCCGTGCCGGGCCGCCCAGGCGCGCCACACCCGGTCGACCACGGCCAGGCTGTTCACGAGCGTTCCGTCCATGTCGAACAGGAAGGCGGCGAAGCTGCGATCGGGAAGCGTCATCGCCCTTCCCTCACCACAGCCGCCGCCGTGCCGCAACTGCGATCCGCCACGCTTTGCATTCCGGGCGCCGAAGACTTACAAATCTGCGCAGGTCTGGGGGTTTGGGAGAGAGACCGGAAACAGCAGGAGGGCAATATCATGAGCAATGTGCAACGCGGGCTCGCCGAACTGATCGGCACGTTCTGGCTCGTCTTCGGCGGATGCGGCAGTGCCGTGCTTGCCGCTGCGTTCCCCGATGTCGGTATCGGGCTGGCGGGCGTCAGCCTCGCCTTCGGCCTCACCGTGCTCACCATGGCCTATTCGATCGGCCATATCTCGGGCTGCCACCTCAATCCGGCCGTTACCTTCGGCCTGTGGGCCGGCGGCCGCTTCCCGGCCAGGGACATCCCGCTCTACGTGATCGCGCAAGTGATCGGCGCGGTGATCGGCGCGGGGCTGCTCTGGTATATCGCCAGCGGCGGGCCGGGCTTTGCCGGCGGCCTGGCTTCCAACGGCTTCGGTGCGCATTCGCCCGGCCATTTCTCGTTCGAATCGGCCATGGCGATCGAAGTCGTGCTGACCTTCATGTTCCTGATGGTGATCATGGGATCGACCGACAGCCGCGCCCCGGCCGGCTTCGCGCCGATCGCGATCGGGCTGGCGCTGACGCTGATCCACCTGATCTCGATTCCCGTCACCAACACGTCGGTCAATCCGGCGCGCTCGACCGGGCCGGCACTGCTCGAGGGCGGCATCGCGCTGCAGCAGCTCGTCTGGTTCTGGATCGCGCCGATCGTCGGCGGCCTGCTCGGCGGCTTCGTCTACAAGGCGCTGGGCGCCGATGCGGGCAAGCGCCCGCCGATCGAAGGCGAAGCGTTGCCCGCGGAATGAGGCGAGGGGAGGCGCGGCGTCAGGCCGTCGCGCCTTCCTTGCTCCGCGCGGCGAAGCTCTTGCGGAGCTTGCGCAGCTTGGGTGGGATCACGGCCAGGCAATACGGGTTCCGCTGGCCGTCGCCCTGCCAATATTCCTGGTGATAGTCCTCGGCCGGCCACCATTGGCCGAGCGGCTCGATCGCGGTGACGATCGGCTCTGGCCAGTCGGGGCGGGCCCGGTCGATCGCGTCCAGCGCCTCGCGCTCCTGTTCGGCCGAATGCGGGAAGATCGCCGAGCGATACTGGGTGCCGATATCGTTGCCCTGGCGGTTGAGCTGGGTCGGGTCGTGCGTCGCCAGGAAGATGTCGAGGATCTCGCCATAGCTGATCTGGTCGGTGTCGAAGCCTATCCGGATCGCCTCGGCATGGCCGGTCGTGCCCGAGCAGACTTCCTTGTAGGTCGGGTTCTCCCTGGTTCCCCCGATATAGCCGCTTTCGACCGACTGTACGCCGATCACGTCGTTGAACACGGCCTCGGTGCACCAGAAACAGCCTCCGGCCAGCGTTGCGGTCTCGATGGTCATCGTGAACTCCTTGCTATCGGCGCAAAGATAGGATTGAGCGAGGCCCGAGCAAAGGGACGAGGTCGAAGATGCGCGAAGGCACGGTGCTGGTGACGGGTGGGGCAGGCTATATCGGCAGCCATGCCGTGCTGGCGCTGCTCGATGCCGGCTGGAAGGTCGTGGTGGTCGACAACCTCGTCACCGGCTTCGACTGGGCGGTCGATCCGCGTGCCGCGCTGGTGGTCGCCGACATTGCCGATGACGAGAAGGTGCGTGCCGCGATCCGCGCGCATGGCGTGATCGCGATCATGCATTTCGCCGGTTCCGTGGTGGTGCCGGAGAGCGTGACGGATCCGCTCAAATATTATCGCAACAACACTGCGGCCAGCCGCGCGCTGATCGAGAGCGCGGTGGCCGAGGGGGTGAAGCATTTCATCTTCTCCTCCACCGCCGCGACCTATGGCATTCCCGAGGTCGTGCCGGTGCGCGAGGACAGCCCCAAGCGGCCGATCAACCCCTATGGCATGTCCAAGCTGATGACCGAGATCATGCTGGGCGACGTCGCCGCGGCGCACCCGGTCAACTATGCGGCGCTGCGCTATTTCAACGTCGCGGGCGCCGATCCGCAGGGCCGCTCCGGCCAGTCGACCGCGGGGGCGACGCACCTGATCAAGGTCGCGGTCGAGGCGGCTACGGGCAAGCGCGGCCATGTCTCGGTCTTCGGCACCGATTTCGATACGCCCGACGGCACCGGCGTACGCGACTATATCCATGTCAGCGACCTGGCCGCCGCGCATGTCGATGCGCTCGACCTGCTGATCGCGCGACCGGGCGAGAGCCACATCCTCAACGCCGGCTATGGCCGCGGCTTCTCGGTGCTCCAGGTGCTCGATGCGGTCGACCGGGTCACCAATGTAACGATCGAACGCAGGCTGGAGGGGCGCCGCGCAGGCGATCCCGATGCGCTGATCGCGGACAATGGCGCGATCCTGGCAGCGCTGCCCTGGCGGCCGAAGCACGACGACCTGGAGGGCATCGTCAAGGACGCGCTCGCCTGGGAGCGCAAGCTGGCCGAGCGTCAGGGCTGAGGGCCGCGGCGGTCCAGCAGCGCCAGCTCGATCCGCCACCATAGCATCGCCCAGACGCCGCCGAACGCCCAGCCGGCGGCGACGTCGCTCGGCCAGTGCACGCCCAGATAGACGCGGCTGATTCCCACCGACAGGGTGAGGAGCAGCGCGACGGCGAGCACGAAGGCGCGGATGCGGCGATCGGGCAGTACCGGGAAGAGCAGGGTGGCGAGCGTGAGGTAGACGATCGCGCTCAGCGCGGCATGGCCGCTCGGGAAGCTCTTGGAGGTCTCCTCCATCAGCCGCCCGACCAGGTCGGGCCGCGAACGGCTGACGAGTGCCTTGATCGTCTCCACGGTGAGCGAGCCGAGCGCAGTGGCGCCGACGAGGAGGAGCGCGGTGCGCAGCCGGCCGGCGAGCCAGAGGAAGATCGCGCCGACCAGCACGAGGAAGCTCAGCACCGTAGTGCTGCCCAGCGCGGTCACGTCGCGCACCGCCGAGGGCAGCCAGGCGGGGCCGATCGGATGCCCGTCCGCCCGCATTGCCAGCATGATCGCACGGTCCACTGCCGCGCCGTCGCCCTCGACCAGTTCGTGCCCGAACCAGAGCAGCGCGAGGAGGAACAGCGCGAAGCCCGAAGCGGCAAGGACCGGCCAGGGCAGGCGGCGGGAAGTGGGCGGGGCTTCGGGGTCGGGGTGCATCGGGTCCGCCATAGCCAATCCTCCCCCGGAGAGGGAGGGGGAGGATTGGGCGCCGTCAGATCTGGATGCGCGCGGTCACGCGGATGTCGCGGCCCGGCAGGGGGGCATAGTCCTTCAGCACGCTCGCGGCCCGGCGGGCCTCGACGTCGAAGATGTTGTTCGCGGAGAGCTGCAGACTGGTGTTCGAGCCAGCGCCCCAGGGCTTCCACGAGATCGAGGCGTTGACGAAGGTGAAGCCGTTGGTGGGCGTCTCGAAGGCGGAGATGCGCGTCTGGTCGAACACATGCTCCACTTCGCCGCGAAGCGTGAAGCGGTCCGAGGTCGCCTCGATCCCGCCATTGATGCGCAGCGGCGGAATGCGCGGTGCCGGGCCGGTGCCGACGATCTCGGCATGGACATAATCGGCCAGCGCGGTGGTGTTGATCGTGAAGTCCTTCACCGTCGCGATGCGGAACGAGCCCTCGGCCTCGAAGCCGTAATAGCGGGCATTTGCCTGATTGTACTGGAACACCGGCAGGTCGTCCCGCGTCGCGCCGGTCGGCGTGTCGTAGATATAGCCGGTGAACCAGTTGTAATAGGCCGCGGTCGAGAAGGCGAAGCCGTCGCCCGAGCCCTTGAAGGTCGCCTCGACGCCCCAGCTCTTCTCGGTGCCGAAATTCGGGTTGCCGATCTCGAACGCCTGCGTCCCGGCGTGCGGGCCGTCGGCGAACAGCTCCTCCGGGGTCGGCGCCCGTTCGGCGCGCGAGACATTGATGCCGAAGCGCATGCCCTGGGCCACGGCATAGCTGGCGCCGAGCGAGGCGGAGAAGCTGTTGAAGGTGCGGTTATAGGCGGGGTTGCCGATATCGGCATCGGCCTGGGCATCGACGATGTTATGCTCGAAGCGCGCCGCCGCCTCGGCCTTGAACGGGCCCATGTCGAGCGACTGGAGCGTGAACAGGCCGAATTGCTGCGCCGAATTCTTGGGCAGGAACTTCTCGTCGCCGACCACATGCATGTCGCGCAGGCTGAACTGGCCGCCGATCATGCCTTCCCAGCCGCCGCGCGCGGTCTGGACCAGCTCGAGCCGGCCTTCATAGCCCTGATTGTAGAAGGTGGTGCCGATGGCGCCGTCCTCCGCGATCTCCGAATGCTTGTAGTCGGCCGCGGCCAGGCGCGTGCGGATCTGGCGGAAGATGCCGCCGCCGGTATCGACTTCGCCGCGGATGTCGACGCGGGTCTGCTGCGCATGGAGGCGCACCTGCTCCGCCTCGATCGACGGATCGAGCGAGTAGCGGATCGGCACGCCGTAGAAAGTGTCGAAATGGCTCACCGAGAAGCCGAGATTGTTGTTGCCGTCGATGATCGCGGCGCCGCCGGCCACGTCCCAGGTCTTGGCGGCGGTGTTGGGCACCTTGCCCTTGAGGTCGGCCAGGTCCTGGATCGCAGGATCGGCGCTCGCCGCCGCCTGGGCGCGGAGCGCGGGCGACAGGACATAGCCGCCGGTGCGCTGGTCGCCGGTCTGGGTGAAGCTGCCGTCCGCGTGGAGGACGATCTTGCTCGTCACCGGCACGTCCGCCGCGCCCGAGGCCGAGCGCTCGTCGGCGGCGCTGCCATAGCTGGCGATGCCGTCGAAATGGACCGTTTCCTGGGGCATGTGGCGCGGGATGCGGCTGTCGATCACGTTGACCACGCCGCCGATCGCCGAGGGGCCGAAGATCAGCGCGGTCGGTCCGCGCAGCACTTCGATGCGATCGGCGGTGAGCGGGTTGATGATCGGCGCGTGATCGGCCGAGGTGTTCGACACGTCGATGCTGCCGATGCCATCGGTGAGCAGCGGGGCGCGCGCGCCGATGAAGCCGCGCAGCACCGGCCGCGAGGCATTGGGGCCGAACGACGAGGCCGAGACGCCCGGCTGCTGTGCCAGCGTCTCGCCGATCGTCGGTCGCAGGTCGCGCGTCAGCTCCTCCTTGGCGAGGACGGCGGTGCCGCCCAGCACGTCGGCGGTGTTGCGGGCCCGGGTGCCGGTGACGACGATCTGGGCGCCCGGCTGGTCATGATCCTGCGGCGCCGTCGCGGCGCTGCCGGTGTCGCTCGCCGGCGCTGCGGCCACCGTGTCGCCCATATCGCTCTGGGCATGGGCGGGCAGGGCGAGCAGGGCGGCGGAACCGAGCAGCAACGGACGCAACATCGACGAATCTTCCCGAACCATGAAACTTGCCGCGCCGCGGTAATCGCGATGATATAAGGTATCAAGTTCTTTTGTCCCGCTTCCGGACCGACTGGCCGCCGCGGGCGCTTGCGGGCGACGCGGCGTCGCTCCGTCTGGGGATCGTTGCATTTGCGGAAACCTTGCGATGCCGCGCGCGCGACTAATCCGGCGCGTGCACCGCACCTAGATAGCGGCTCGTCGAACAGGAGAATTTGCAATGGCATATCTCGATAGCCGGGCCGCGCTGCTGGAAGGCATGGCCGGGGCCGTGCTGAGCCCGCTCGAATTGCGCACGCTCCAGCTTTCCCAGGCGGACGGCCGTGCCTCGTTGCGCGCGCCGCACCGGATCGAGCGGCTGGGGGCGATGCTGTTCGGTTCGCGCCGGCTATCCGGCCTTGCCAACCCGCGGCTCGAGGCGCTTCGTCGCTTCGCCATCCTGTACCGGCTCGAAGGCGCGGCGATCGATGCCGGCGAAGCCATGCGTGCCGAGGCTGCGGGCTTCTCCGCCGCGACGCTGGATCGGGTTCGCCGGATCGTCGACGGCTGGCCGCGCCGCGCCGGCCCGCTGCTGCGCGCCGCATCGTTGCTGGCGGGGTTGGCCCTTGCCGCGGCGGCGGGGGCCGCGGCCTATTTCTGGCTTGCCGACGAACTGGAGCCGGCGGTGGCCGCGATCCTGATCGGCGCCGGTGCAGTGACGCTCGCGCCGCTCTTCGCCGGCCGCCTTCGCGGCTGACCGTCATGGTATAGAACCATTATGCCAGTTCCGGTCCAGTAAATTGGTATTTAAACTGGCTTGCACATAGCGCGCCAGACTGGTAGCCCACCCACATCGGCCATCAGAGCCGGTTGGGAGGATCCGTTGCGACCCTGGGCGCTGTCGATGATCATGATTGCGGTTTCCGCCCTTCCGGCGGGCGCGCGGGACATGCTTGTCCATGATCAGCAGGAATATGCCGCCGCGGCGAAGCTGCTGGCGCCGGGCGACCGCATCGTGCTCGCCAATGGCGAGTGGCGCGATTTCGCGGTGCGCTTCTCGGCCACGGGCCAGGCGGACAAGCCGATCACGCTGACGGCGGAGACGCCGGGCAAGGTGATCCTCACCGGTCGGTCGAGCTTGCGCATGGCGGGCAACTGGCTGGTCGTGTCCGATCTCGTCTTCAGGGACGGCCATGGCGCGACCGGGCGAAGCGCTGGGCGGAGAATTCGCGGCTGACCGGCGTGGTGGTCGACGGCTATGGCCCGCCCGACGCTGCCAGGACCGATCACTGGGTGTCGCTCTATGGGCGGAACAACCGAGTCGACCATTCGCATTTCGCCGGCAAGGCGCATGGCGGGGCGATGCTCGTCGTGGTGCGCGCGGCGAACCTGCCGCTCGAGAACCATCACCGCATCGATCACAATTATTTCGGCCCCCGTCCGCCACTCGGCGAGAATGGGGGCGAGACCATCCGTATCGGCACCAGCCAGGAATCGCAGAGCGATTCATTCACGGTGGTCGAGGACAATTTCTTCGAGCGCTGCGATGGCGAAGCCGAGATCGTCTCCATCAAGTCGGGCGCGAACATCCTGCGTCGCAACACCGTGGTCGAGAGCCAGGGCGCGTTCGTGATGCGCCATGGGCACGGCAACCGGATCGAGGACAATGTCTTCTTCGGCAATGGCGTGAAGCGCACCGGCGGCATCCGCGTGATCAACCGCCGCCAGATCGTGCGGAACAACTATCTGGAGGGGTTGGCCGGCGAAGGGCCGTATAGCGCGATCTCGCTGATGAACGGCGTGCCCAATTCGCCGCTCAACCGCTATGCCCAGGTCGAGGATGCGCTGATCGCGCGCAACAGCATGATCGACGCGGCGGCGGTGACGCTGGGCAACGGCGCGAACGAGGAGCTGTCGCTGCCGCCGATCTCGACCCGGTTCGTAGACAATCTCTTCGTCAACGCGAAGCGCGGCGATCCCTTCGTCGTCAAGGCGGACATCGCCGGAATCGCATTCGCCGGCAACGTGATGTCCGTGCCCGGCCCCGCCGCCTTGCCCATGGCGATGGCTCGCCGGACGGTGACGCTCGCGCGCGCGGCCAATGGCCTGCTCTATCCGACCGATCCGGCACTGGCGAAACTCGGTGTCGATCGCACGCTCAAGCCCATCGCGCGCGAGGAGACGGGTGTCTCCTGGTACGCCAAGCCTGCGGCCTCGCCGCTTCCGGGAAGCCATTGATGACTCGTTTCGCGTTTCTCCTCGCCGGCACCTGTCTGCTCGGCGCGCCCGCCATTGCGCAGACCGTGCCGGGTGCGCAGCCCACGCTGTTTCGCGCTTCCGAGATGGCGGCCGCCGCGACGGAGGCCACAGCCTATCCGCTGTTCGCCGCCGAGCTGAAGCGCGTCCGCCGCGAAGTCGACAAGGCGATCAAGGCCGGCGTGGTGGTGCCCCAGCCCAGGGATCCCGGCGGCGGCTACACGCACGAGCAGCACAAGCGGAACTATACCGCCATCTATGGCGCGGGGCTCCTGTTCCGCATCACCGGCGAGCAGCGCTATGCCGATTTCGCCAAGGCCGAACTGCTCGAATATGCCAGGCTCTACCCGACGCTCGGCAACCATCCGGCGGCGAGCGACCAGCGGCCGGGCCGGCTCTTCTGGCAGAGCCTCAACGACGCGGTATGGGCGGTCTATGCGGTGCAGGGCTATGACGCGATCCGCGATACGCTGAGCGCCGACGACCGCGCGACGATCGATGACAAGGTGTTCCGCCCGATGGCGACCTTCCTCTCGGCCGGCCAGGCCGAGGAGTTCGACCAGATCCACAACCATGCCACCTGGGCCTGCGCCGCGGTGGGCATGATCGGCTACACGCTGCGCGACGCGGGTTTCGTCGAGGTGGCGCTGAAGGGGCTGAAGCGCGACGGCAAGTTCGGCTTCCTGGCGCAGATCGACCAGCTTTTCTCGCCCGACGGCTATTATGTCGAAGGGCCCTATTACCAGCGCTATGCGATGCTGCCCTTCGTGCTGTTCGCGCGCTTCATCGCGGCGAACCAGCCCGAACTGAAGATCTTCCAGCACCGCGACGGCGTGCTGCTGAAGGCGATCCGGACTTCGATCCAGACGACCTATGACGGGTATTTCTTCCCGTTCAACGACGCGATGCCGGACAAGAGCCTGAAGACCGACGAGCTCTATCAATCGGTGGCGATCGGCTATGAGGCGACCAGGGATCCGGCGCTGCTCTCGATCGCCAAATGGCAGGGGCGCACCGTGCTGACGCCCGACGGCCTGATGGTGGCGCGCGACCTGGCGGCGGGCAAGGCCCAGCCCTTCCCCTTCGCCTCGCAGTTCCTGCGCGATGGGCCCAGGGGCGACATGGGCGGCCTCGCCATCATGCGTTCGGGGCCCGCCGACACCGACCAGGTGCTCGTCGCCAAGAACAGCGCGATGGGCATGGGGCATGGCCATTTCGACAAGCTGCACTGGATTCTCTACGACAATGGCCATGCAATCGTGACCGATTACGGCGCGGCACGCTTCCTCAATGTCGAGAGCAAGGACGGCGGGCGCTACCTCAAGGAAAATGAGAGCTGGGCGAAGCAGACCGTCGCGCACAACACGCTCGTCGTGAACGAGACCAGCAATTTCGGCGGCAAGTGGAGGGTCGGCGACAAGCTCGCGCCGAAGCAGCTGTTCTGGGCAAGCACGCCGCAGGCGACGGTGAGCACCGCCGAGATGACCGATGCCTATCCCGGGGTGCGCTATCGCCGTACGCTGGTCCAGCTGCCGGTGGACGGCATCGAGAGCCCGATGATCGTCGACCTGCTCGACGTGACCGGCGACAAGCCGGCCACCTATGACCTGCCGCTCCACTATGCCGGCCAGATCACCGCGATCGGCTTCCCGCTCCAGTCGAACGCCGCGGAGCGGCCGGTGCTCGGCAAGGCGAACGGCTATCAGCACATCTGGGTCGACGCGACCGGCGCGCCGGGGCCGGAGAATGGCGCGGTTACCTGGATCAACGACAACCGCTTCTATACCTACCGCATGATCGCGCCGGCCGGCGCCAGCGTCATCCTGGGCGAGAGCGGGGCGAACGATCCCAGGTTCAACCTGCGCCGCGAGCCGCTGCTGATCGAGCGGGTGAGCGGGGCGGCCAGCGCCCGGTTCGTCAACCTGCTCGAGCCGCACGGCAACTACGACGCGGGAGAAGAGAAGACGACCGCGAGCAACAGCCGCGTGAAGGGTTTCACCCATGTCCGTACCGGGGATGCGGACGTGATCACGATCAAGCTCGCCGACGGCCGCGGCGTCACGCTCGCCATCGCCTTCTCGGCCGATGCCGGCGCCGTCCACTCGGCGACGGTCGACGGCAGGAAGCTCGACTGGAAGGGCCATTTCTCCCGGTTCGACACGGGCAAGGGGAACTGAGCCGTGGCCAAGGTCAAGGGCCTGCGCTGGCTCGTCATCGGCCTGATCGGGCTGGTCACGGTGATCAACTATATCGACCGCAATGCGCTTGCCGTGATGTGGCCGGCAGTTTCCAGGGACATCGGCGCGGGCAAGGCGGACTATGCGCTGCTCGTGACCATGTTCATGATCGCCTATGCCGCGGGTCAGTCGCTGTTCGGCAAGCTGCTCGACCGGATCGGGACGCGGATCGGCTTCGTCATCGCGATCGCCGTCTGGTCGGTGTCGATCGGCGCACATGCCCTGGTCCGCTCGCTGGGAGCGCTGCTCTGCCTGCGCGTCACGCTCGGCGTGTCGGAGGCGGGCAATTGGCCGGGCGCGGTCAAGGCCAATGCCTTGTGGTTCCCGCCGCAGGAGCGCGCCTTCGCCCAAGGCATCTTCAATGCAGGTGCCGCGATCGGCGCGATCATCGCCGCACCGGCGGTTGCCGCGCTCTACGGTGCGTTCGGCTGGCGGGCGACCTTCGTGCTGGTCGGCGTGCTCGGCCTTGTCTGGCTGGTCCCCTGGCTGTTCGTCTATCGCGCCGATCCCGATCGCCATCCCTGGCTGAGCGATGAAGAGCGCACCCATATCGCTGCGCGTCCCGCAACGGCGGAGGCCCCGGAAGGCGCGGCGCCGGCGCCCGGGATGCTGGCGTTGCTGCGCTATCGCCAGAGCTGGGCGATCCTGCTCGGGCGCTTCTTCCTCGATCCGGTCTGGTGGCTGTTCGTCTCCTGGCTGCCGATCTACCTGGCCGAGACCTTCGGTTTCGACGTGAAGCAGATCGGCATGTTCGGCTGGGTGCCGTTCGTCGGCGCGATGCTGGGCAGTCTCCTCGGCGGCTGGTTCTCCGGCGTGCTGATCGCCCGGGGCTGGAGCGCGCTGGCGGCGCGCAAGCTCGCCATCGCCATCGGCTGCGCGATCATGCTGCCGGCGCTGCTGCTCACTGCCCAGGCCTCCACCCCGCTGGCGGCGGTGCTGCTGATCGCGGTGATCCTGTTCGGCTTCCAGGTGGCGATCAACAACATCCAGACCATGCCGGGCGACTATTTCGCCGGCGGCGCGGTCGGCAGTCTTGCCGGCATCAGCGGCACCGCCGCCGTGGCCGGCACGCTGATCACGACCTGGCTGGTGCCGGTGATGACTGCCCAGGGCTATGCGCCGATCTTCGCGCTGGCCGCGGCGATCGTGCCGCTCGCGCTTCTCGCCATTCTGATCCTCGGGCGCGGCGTGCCGCGCATCGCGGACGCAACTCTCCAGACCAAGCAGGACTCAGCATGAAATTGAAGGACAAGGTCGCCATCGTAACCGGCGGCGGGCGTGATATCGGCAAGTCGGTTTCGTTGCAGCTGGCGGCGGAAGGCGCCAGGGTCGCGGTCAACTATCGCAGCGACGCCGAGGCCGCGCAGGCGACCGTGGCCGAGATCGAGGCGGCCGGTGGCACCGCGATCCTGGTACAGGCCGATGTGACCAGGCCCGAAGACGTGTCGAGGCTGGTGGCGGAGACCGTTGCGGCATTCGGCCAGCGTGTCGACGTGCTGGTGAACGTCGCCGGCGGCATGGTCGCCCGCAAGACGCTGGCCGACATGGACGAGGCGTTCTTCGACCAGGTCATGGAGCTGAACCTGAAGTCGGCCTTCCTCGTCACCAAGGCCGTGCTGCCGCACCTGGGCGAGGGCAGTGCGATCGTGAATCTCTCCTCGCTCGCCGGCCGCGACGGCGGCGGGCCGGGCGCTGCGATCTACGCGACTGCCAAGGGCGCGCTGATGACCTTCACGCGCAGCCTGGCCAAGGAACTGGGCCCGCAGGGCATCCGCGTCAATGCGCTGTGCCCGGGGCTGATCGGCACCAGCTTCCACGACATCTTCTCCAGGCCCGAGGGCCGCAGGGCGGTGGCCGGCAACACGCCGCTGCGCCGCGAAGGGCATCCGGACGAAGTGGCCTCGGCCGTGGTCTTCCTCGCCTCGAACGACGCGTCGTTCCTGACCGGAGTGAACATGGACATCAATGGCGGGCTCGGCTTCTCCTGATCGGGGGAGGAAGCGCCGCAACCGGGAGGATGGGGAATGTTGAAGACGGCAATCATGCTGGCCGCGCTGGCGGCGCTGCCGGGGGCGGCCTTCGCCCAGGCTGCGGAGGCCCAGCCTCCGCTCGAGAAGCGGGAGAAGCGCGTCGATGAGCCGCCGATCTCCGCCTACAAGATCATCCTGGTCGGCGATTCCACCATGGCGCCCGGCAGCGGCTGGGCGTCCGCGTTCTGCGCCTATCACGTCAAGTCGAACGTCGCGTGCCTCAACCTGGGCCGCGGCGGCCGCTCGACCCGCAGCTACCGCGCCGAAGGCTCATGGGAGATCGCGATGAGCGAGGCGCGGGCGGCGGGCTATGCGCGGAAATATGTCCTCATCCAGTTCGCGCATAACGACCAGTCGACCAAGGCCGAGCGCTGGACCGACCTCGCCGACGAATTCCCGTCGAACCTCAAGCAGATGGTGCTCGACGTGCGTGCCGCGGGCGCGGTGCCGGTACTGGTTACGCCGCTGTCGCGCCGCGAATTCCGGGGCGGCCGGCTCGACAACACGCTGGCTGGCTGGGCCGATGCCGTCCGCAAGGTCGCGCTCGAGAACAAGGTGCCGCTCGTCGATCTCAACCGCGACAGCGCCAGGGCCGTCGAGCAGCTCGGCGCGGTCGAATCGATGAAGCTGGCGATGGCCGATCCGCTTGCCGAGGAAGTGGCCGCGGCCAGGGCCGGCACCACGCTGCGCCCGCGCCCGGCGCCCGAGGCGCCGCCGTCCTCGACACTGCCCAAGACCGGCCCGCGCGGCCGGATCGCCGCCAAGTTCGACTATACCCATGTCGGCGAGGCAGGCGCCAAGGTGTTCGCCAGGATCGTCGCGTACGACCTCGCCGTCGCCATTCCCGAATTGAGCAGCCAGCTGCTCCCCTGAGCTCCGTCCCTGGGGCGCGGTTCGACTCCCTCGGCCGCGCCCCTCTTTTTCCCCGGACGCGCCTGTCCTATCGGGCTGGCCATGCACCTCACCCCCGACATCCTCGCCTTCCTCGTCACCATGGCGCTGCTCGCCGGCACGATCGACGCGATGGCGGGCGGCGGCGGGCTGATCTCGCTGCCGGCGCTGATGGCGGCGGGCATCCCGCCCGTCTCGGCGATCGCGACCAACAAGCTGGCCAGCGCCTGCGGCACCGGATCGGCGCTGTTCACCTATGCCCGTGCCGGCCATGTCGATTTCCGCCGCTTCGCCTTGCCCGCCTGCGGCGCCTTTGCCGGCGCGGCGGCGGGGGCGACGACGCTGCAGTTCATGAACCCGTCGTTCCTCACTGCCTTCGTCCCGATCCTGCTGATCCTGATGGGGCTTTATTTCCTGCTCGCCCCGAAGATGAGCGAGGCCGATCGCCACGCCCGGATCGGGCCGACGGGGCTCACGCTGATCGTCACCGGCATCGGTTTCTATGACGGGTTCTTCGGGCCGGGCACGGGCTCGTTCTTCACCACCGTACTGGTCGCGCTGGCCGGGCTGGGGCTGGTCCGCGCGATCGGCAACACCAAGTTCCTCAACCTCTCGACCAATCTTGCCGGGCTGCTCGCGATGATCGCGGGCGGCAAGCTGCTCTGGGGGCTCGGCATCGCGATGGCATTGGCGAACATGGCCGGCAACCAGATCGGCGCGCGGCTGGCGATCCGCTATGGCGGGCGCGGGGTGCGGCCGTTGCGCAGATCGAGCACGAAGCGCGGATCATGCGCGGCCAGCCTGCCGAATTTGGTGGCGGCCATTCCGGTGCGGCGCAGGAACTTCTCGACCCTGCGAATCAACATCGTCACTCCTTTTTCCGGTTCTTGCGGCGGG
>Ga0066255_1000903_pt1 | contig 17033 bp, 18 predicted proteins | sample ThiBiot_750_biof_FD_71148 | JGI IMG/M metagenome (GOLD analysis project Ga0066255, IMG submission 71148) | Wastewater bioreactor microbial communities from Cape Town, South Africa - Thiocy_expt_750_biof (version 2) | ecosystem: Engineered > Bioreactor > Thiocyanate-remediating >... | reverse complement strand
GGCTGGACGATGGAACAATGGGTGGATACCCGGCAGCGCGATCCCAAGGTGATCGAGCTCGCATCCCGTCCGTCAATGCGGCAACATGTCGAGGCGATGGTCGCGTTCAGCGACATGGGCATCCCCACGATCGACTACGGCAACAACATTCGGCAGGTTGCTAAAGACGCGGGCTTTGAACGCGCTTTCGACTTTCCCGGATTTGTGCCGGCCTACATTCGACCGCTGTTCTGCCGCGGCGTCGGCCCTTTCCGGTGGGTCGCCCTGTCTGGCGATCCCGAGGACATCTATCGCACCGACCGGAAGGTCAAAGAGCTGCTGCCCGACCATGCGCACCTTCACAACTGGCTCGACATGGCTCGCGAGCGTATCAGCTTCCAGGGGCTGCCGGCTCGCATCTGCTGGGTCGGGCTGGGGGAGCGTCATCGCCTGGGGCTCGCGTTCAACGAAATGGTCCGCATTGGGGAGCTGTCTGCACCGATAGTGATTGGTCGCGACCACCTCGACTCGGGGTCCGTGGCATCCCCAAACCGCGAGACCGAGGCGATGCAGGACGGTTCCGACGCAGTCTCCGACTGGCCACTGCTCAACGCTTTGCTCAACACCGCGTCGGGAGCCACTTGGGTGTCGCTTCATCACGGCGGTGGTGTCGGAATGGGTTACTCTCAGCATGCCGGCATGGTGATCTGCTGTGACGGTAGCGCCGACGCTGATCGCCGCCTTTCGCGGGTGCTCTGGAACGACCCGGCGACCGGCGTCATGCGTCACGCCGACGCCGGCTATGAGATCGCTCGCAACTTTGCGCGGGAAAAGGGCCTGGACCTTCCAGGAATCCTCTAAGGGCTGAGTCTGGAGTGCGATACCGTGGTGGCACGCAATTCGAGTAGAGCTGTGAATAAGCGCCTAGCCGCCGTCCCACGACCGATCGAACTTCACCAGCGCATTCGGGCTGACATCGAGGGCAAGATCTTGTCCGGCGAATGGCAGCCGGGACACCGGTTGCCAAACGAGCACGAGTTAATGGCGCAGTACAGCTGCGCGAGAATGACCGTAAACAAGGTCATGTCGGGGCTCGTGACTGCAGGCCTGATTGAACGGCGGCGGCGCGCCGGCACCTTTGTCTCCCGGCAACAAACCGACTCGGCGATCCTCCAGATCCCTAACATGCGAGAGGAGGTCACGAGCCGCGGCGCGCGCTATCGCTACCGGCTGCTGGCGCGGACGGTCCGAACGCACGTTGAGCTCGAAGCCGAGACGTTCGAGTTCTTCCAGGGCGGTCCGGTGCTTGAACTTGAGTGTCTGCACTACGCCGACGACCGGCCATTTTCCTACGAGCGGCGTCTGATCAGCTTGGCAGCGGTGCATCACGCCGAGGAGGCAGACTTCAGCCACTTCCCACCGGGGACCTGGCTGATGGAGCATGTGCCGTGGTCGGAGGCGAGTCACCGCATCGGGGCGCTCAATGCTGACGCAGAAATTGCGCGCGTCCTGCAGGTCGCCGTAGGGGAGGCCTGCTTATTGGTCGAGCGCAGAACCGGGCGGCTGCGCGAGGGAATCACTCAGGTGAGCCAGTTCTTTCCTGGTGACCTCTACACGCTGGGGGCCCGTTTTGCTCCTGACGGGCAGATCCGCACCCGCACCAACGCCCTCAAGAACCTACACTAGCGCTAGGCGGCCAGCAGTGGCGTCACCCTCTCTCGGTATCGCCTCATGATGTCGCCACGGCGCGTGTGCCGTCCTTCCCGAACGACCTCTCGCCCAGCAACGTACACAGCGTCGATTGCGCCGGCGCTTCGGCCGAATATCCATGCATCCAGAAGCTGATCGTTGATTCGCCCGATCAGCGAGGGATGGCCCAGATCGAGCGAGACGAGATCGGCGGGATTGCCGATTTCAATCCCAGCGCGAGTCCCGGTTGCCTGCGCGCCTCCCGCTAGGCCAGCGCCGAATAGCCGTCGGCCAGTGGACATGTCGGCACCGGCGAGTGCATTCCGAGAACGCTGCTGCAGTCGAACCGAGTACTCGAGTTGCTTGACCTCATCAGTGACGCCGATGGCGACGTTCGAATCGGTCCCAAAGCCGATGGCTCCCTCAGCATCAAGCCAGGAGACGGCGTTGAAAACTCCGTCCCCGAGATTGGCTTCGGTCACCGGGCACAGGCCAGCGACGGCGCCTGATCTGGCCAGTCCGCCGATCTCGTCGGGCGTCATATGTGTTGCGTGGATAGGGCACCATCGCTCGTTGACGTTGGCATGGTGAAGGAGCCACTCCACGGGACGCTGGCCGCTCCATGCGACACAGTCCTCGACCTCGCGCACCTGCTCGGCGATGTGCATATGGATCGGTCGCGACCCCGCAAGCTCGATGGCGGCGCGCAAGCCGACCTCATCTACGGCACGCAGGCTGTGGGGGGCGATCCCAAGGTTGGCGGTGGGCAAACTCGCCACATGCCTTTGGCTCGCCTCTACGAGGTGCACAAAGGCGTCTGGCGTGTTAACGAACCGCCGCTGCGCCGGAGTGGGCGGTGCACCGCCAAAGCCGGAATAGGTGTAAAGCACCGGGAGTAACGTGAGCCCGAGCCCCGTGGCTCTCGCCGCCTCGACGATCTGCGCACCCATTTCCGCGCGGTCGGCATAGGCCGATCCATCCTCGGCGTGATGCAGGTAGTGGAACTCGGCAACCCGGGTGTAGCCGCTTTCGAGCATCTCGACGTAGGCTAGCTCCGCAATCATGCGGCAGTCGTCCGGAGTCATCCGGTCGACGAAGCGATACATGGTGTCACGCCAGGTCCAGAAACTGTCGGCGCGGCTCGTGCGATACTCCGTCAGTCCCGAGATTGCACGCTGGAAGGCGTGGCTGTGAAGATTGACCATTCCGGGCAGGAGGGCGAGGCCGTCCGGCACGTCAGCGACACCTGTCTCGATCGCCACGACGAGGCCGTTCTCGATCTGGAGCGCCACGTCAACCGCCCAACCCGACGCCAACAGTGCTCTCTCGGCTTTTAGCTGCATTGACCGACTCCAATCCCCAATATGTCTATACATATTTTCGCGCGGGCTCAACGCGTGTCACCGAACAGGCGGCGCAAGCGCTCCTCCTGATCCACTGGCAATTCAGCCGAGACCGGCGTGATCAGACCTTCGTCGAGCTGTGGGTTGGAATCGGGCGCGATGCCCAGCATGGGGGCGACGCGAGCAATGATGCGGCCACTGACTTCCCCGGCGTTCCAGCCGGCCGTGTTGCCCGACTGGGCGTTCTCGGGGTGGGCTTCGTCGAGGAGGACGACCATGACGTATTGAGGACTTTCGAGCGGAAATGCGGAGGCAAAGACATTGAGGTTCTTGCCTGTCCCATAGCGGCCTTCGACGACCTTCTCGGCGGTCCCGGTCTTGCCGCCGGCCCGATACCCAGCCGCGAGCTTGTTCATGCGGGAGGCGGAGCCCTCCAGTGCATTGAGGCGCATCAAGAAGCGAATCTTCTCGCTGGTACGCCGGGAGATCACCCGTTGCGCGTTAGCCAGCGCAGTTTCTTTGTCGCGAGGATAGAACGTCGGATCGACCAGTAGCCCCCCGTTTACGAACGCAGCCATGGCCCTCGCAAGATGCATCGGCGAGATACTGAAACCGTGTCCGAACGACGCCGTGGCCGCCACAACTTCCGACAGTTGAGAGGGCACTTTGGGCGGTGTCCGCTCGGGCAATTCCGTCTCGATGGGCCTGTCGAAGCCGATAGTCGACATGAAGGCTCGGAGATTGTCCTTGCCTAGCGTCTGCATGATTTGGATCGTGCCGACGTTTGAGGAGTATCGGTAGATCTCGGGCACCGTTAGAATTCGGTTCTGCCCTTTGAAGTCCGTAATGGAGAAGCGGCCAAACCGGACCGGAAAGCGCGAATCGTAGCGATCACGCAAGGAGACGGCTCCGCTGTCGAGCGCCGCAGCGAACGTCACTGTCTTGATCACGGACCCGAGTTCGAAATTTCCGGCGGTAATGCGATTGAAGCGGCCCTCGGCTACAGCCGTTGAAGGCACGTTGGGATCGAAGTCCGGCAACGAAGCCAGGGCGATGACTTCGCCACTTCTGGCGTCAAGGATCACCCCGGCCGACGCGATCGACTTATACCGTGTCATGCCGTCGACCAGCTCCGTGTACATGGCATGCTGTACCCGGACGTCCAGAGAGAGCTGTACCGGCGTGAGTTCCTGGTCTCGCGCGATGCCGAGTTCCTGTAGTAGCGCTACGCCGTCGCCGTCGATGTTTCGCTCAATACCGGCGATGCCTTTACTGTCGATGTCGACGGTCCCAAGCACATGAGAGGCCTCGCGACTCGGGTAGAATCGCTTGCTCTCGCTGAGAAAATCGATGCCGGGAATTCCGAGGCGCATGATGCGGTCGCGCGCGTCAGGTGATATTTCGCGTTTGATCCACACGAACCCGGCTTCGCCCGTGAGCCGCTGCACGAGCCATTCTCGGTCGAGATCCTCGAGGACGGTCAGAATGGCGTCGGTAGCTTGTTCGGGATCGACGATGCGCCTCGGCTCAGCAAATAGCGAGGGAACACGCAAATCGAGGGCCATCTCCAGCCCGTTCCTGTCAACGATAGGCGGCCGTGATGCCTCGATCTCGCTGACCTCGCGTCCATCGATGACCACCCGACGCTCGACTAGGCCGAGCTGGGCGAGCCTCACGCCAATGATTGCGAAGAGAAGCCCGAGCACGAACGCCGCGATCAAGATTCGGGAACCGGTTGACGCGAGAAACCGGCGCCGCGAACCCTCTATGAGGGGCCGAACGGGCAACGCAGCGTGCTTGCCTAGACAAGAAGCAGGGACGGCTACGGGGTCGGACGACCCGCGAATGACTTGCAGAAACATTAGAATTTCCATGACGGCTTTGCACGGCCCAAACGGGCGGCGGAAGGCGCGAGACGGTCGGTGGTAATCGTGCCGCGCTAAAGCGTGGTCGAGACTGGGGGCCGATAGCGACTTTCGGGCACGCGTCCGACGGTCGCGGGGACCAAAGGTAGGTGGAAGTCGCGCTCGAGGAACGCCGTGAAATCGTGAGCCGCCTCTACCAGTGAGCAAGCGTGCGAATGGTCCTCGTGCAGCTGTTGATGCGCTGGACGGTCGTGCGCGAGGCCGGTCGCCGCGACCTCGGTGCCTTCCTCAATGCACGCGATCTGGGCGTGAACAGACGGCACCTCGTGCGCTGTCCACGCTCCTCCCACCAGCGCGGCCAACGATAGTGCGAGAAGCAATCGGCGAATAATTGTCCACCCACCCGAGGTCATGATCTGACTCTTGGGGCTTGGCCTTAAAGCGAGGTTAAAGAAGCGGGGTATTCCGTGTCGGAAAGCTAGACACGCCATCGAGCGCAACATAGGGTGCTCCCCTATATTATGGGATTCCGATGACCCACACCATCAAAGAGAAGGCCAAACTGCTCGCGCGAGTGCGTCGCATCCAAGGTCAGATGCTGGCGGTCGAACGCGCGCTCGAAGAGGAAATCGGCTGCGCAGATGTGCTGCAGTTGGTGGCATCCGTTCGCGGCGCCGTCGCGGGGCTCACTGCCGAGCTAATCGAAGACCACGTGCGGCTTCACCTGCTCGATGACGATGCGAGCCGCAAAGAGCGTGCCGCCGCCGGTCAGGAACTGATCGATGTCGTCCGAACTTACATGCGCTGAGTACAAGACATGACCATAGAAGCCAAAGCGGGTTCCTCTGTGCATTCAGCCACCGGGATCAGGGATCTAATGACTCGCGAACGCTGGATCGAGGTCGCGCGAATTGCCATCACCGGGTTCGCAGCTTTACTCTATTGGCAGAACCTCATTCCGCTTTGGGTTCTCTGGGGGGCGGTCGCAATTGGTCTCTATCCGCTGGTGAAGACCGGCATCATCGACCTGTTCACCGAGCGCAAGATTGGGACCGAAATCTTCGTCACGGTCGCAACCCTGGTGGCCGTGTTCGGGGGCGAAACGGTAGCCGGCGCCGTACTGATGGTCATCATCCTGATCGCCGAGTTCATAGCGGAGCTGAACACCGATCGGGCGCGCGCTTCCATCAAATCGCTGATCGGTTCGGTGCCGCAGTCGGCCTCTGTCCGCTCCACTCAGGGTGAGCGCAAGGTGGCATTGTCCGAGCTCAAAATTGGCGACGTGGTGTTGGTGAAAACGGGCGAGCGCATCCCCGTTGACGGCGCCGTGGTCGGCGGGCAGGCCTCGGTGAACCAGGCGCCGATCACGGGCGAGAGCATCCCGGTCGATCGATCTGAGGGTGAACAGGTCTTTGCAGGTACGATCGTCGAGTCGGGGGCACTCGATGTGAGGACCGACAAGGTCGGCGGTGACACTATCTTTTCGCGTATCATTGCACTGGTCGAGAACGCCGAGGCCGAACGCGCGCCGGTACAAAAGCTCGCAGACCGAGTTGCCGGGATCCTCATCCCCGTCGTCTTCGTGTTTCTTGCGATCGTATACTTTGTGACGCGCGACGTCTCGACCATCGTCACGCTTCTCATTTTCACCTCGCCGGCCGAGCTAGGCCTTGCAACGCCGCTGGTAATGATCGCCGCAGTGGCTCGCGGTGCGCGCTCGGGCGTGCTCATAAAAGGTGGTCTTTATCTCGAGCTGTTGGCCAAGGTCGACGCCATAGTCTTCGACAAGACAGGAACACTGACCGCCAACAAACCGGAAGTGGTCGAAGTGCAGTCTCTCGACGCTGCCTATTCCAATACGGACCTCCTCAAATACGCGGCAGCGGCAGACCGTCGTTCGGCCCATCCGCTCGCCAAGGCCGTCGTCGAGGCTGCCGCCCGAGACAAGCTCGACGTGCCAGAGCCGCAGAGCTACGACCAGTTGCAGGGCCGCGGTGTAAAGGCGACTGTGAATGGCAAGGCTGTCCTTGTCGGCAACCCGGCCCTCCTCAACGAAGCCGGGGTCGTGTTCGACAAGAAGATCGACGGCAGCGGGCGCACCCCCGTTCACGTCGGGATAGACGGCAAGCTTGCGGGTGTCATATTCATCGCCGACACTCTCCGCCCCGGTGCCAAGGAGGCTCTTGCGGCATTGCGCGAGAGTGGCGTGAAGAAGCTAATCATGCTTACGGGCGACAACGAATCGACCGCCAAGGCGATCGCTTCGAGCGTTGGCCTCGACGAAGTGCGCGCCGACCTGATGCCTGAAGACAAGGTCGCGGTTATCGCCGACCTGCAGAACCAGGGCCTGCGGGTAGCGATGGTCGGCGACGGTGTCAATGATGCGCCCGCCCTCGCTCGAGCGGATGTCGGCATAGCCATGGGTGGCGGCGGTACTCAAGCCGCGCTCGAAGCGGCCGACATCGCACTGATGACGGATGACCTGAATAAGATCGTGGCGGCACGCAACATCGCCAAGCGCGCCTACCGAACCGTACAGGAGAACCTGTGGGTCGGAGTCGGCGTAGTGCATGTCCTGGGCATCACGGCGGCGCTGATGAACTGGATCGGGCCGATCGAGGCGGCCTTCATCCACCTCGGTCCGGACGTACTCGTGTTTCTCAATTCCGTGAAGCTGCTCCGGGTGAAGATCCCGGGCACTCGGTGAGGCGGGAGGTGGCATTCAAGCAACTGGGTGCCGCGAGCCTATCGCCCCCCCGGCCAATGATCGGAACGCGTTGTCAATCTCATGAGCCGGTTCTTTGGCACCGCGGTTGAGCCACCAGGTGACAACCGCAAGGTAGGCGCCCACCATGAATTGCACGGTCGTTTCATCGGAAGGCTCGGTCCGTCTCAGCTGCCGCCTGAGGATGTCACAAAGCGTTTCGCGGATCGTGTCGAGCACGATCGTGCCCGCGCTCGAGCGCATCATCGCCCTGTAAAGCGATTTCTGTTGCCCAAGGTGCAACGTCAGGAACGAGCTGAAGGCAAAGGGGTCGTCGGACTTGCTGCCGTCCGCGCCGTGGATAAGCATGCCCCTGAGGTAACCGATGCCGCTTCTTAGCAAGTCGTCCTTGTCGGTGAAGTGCGCGTAGAACGTCGACCGACCGACATTGGCAGCATCGGTGATCTCGGCCACGCTTATCTCGTCATAGTTCTTCGTAAGCGTCAGCTCGATCAGAGCGTGGTGTAGAGCTTGCCGGGTTCGCTGAGTGCGGCGATCCATGCCCGGATGAAGCTGTCGGTCAGCCTCGGCTACTTTTTCACGGTCAATTTGCGCGAAGTGTTCCGAAACAGACATTCAGCGTGACTCCGTCGCTTGCCTTACGAGACATTTGTTCAATATCAAACGAGAGTCTTGAAGCAAGGAGATTGCGTTGAATATGGGTAATGAGTCTATTGTGGTCCGTGGTGTCAGCAAGGTCTTCGAAACCCCCGCAGGCTCATTTCGGGCTCTCACCAACGTCTCCATCGAACTCAAGGCAAGCGAGTTCGTGGCCATCGTCGGCAAATCTGGTAGCGGCAAGTCCACCCTTATTAACCTTCTGACCGGTATAGACCGCCCCACAATCGGCGAAATCAGCGTCGCGGGCGAAACCGTCACCGGAAAGACAGAAGCAGAGCTGGCCCGCTGGCGTGGTCGCAACGTCGGAATCGTGTTCCAGTTCTTCCAGCTGCTGCCGACGTTGACCATCGCCGAAAACATCATGCTGCCGATGGACCTGTGCGGCACCTATTCAAGCGGTCGCCGCGAGCGGGCCATCGAGTTATTGTCTCGTGTCGGCATTTCCGAACAGGCCGACAAATTCCCTGCCGCCCTTTCGGGCGGGCAGCAGCAGCGCGCAGCTATCGCCCGCGCGCTTGCCAACGACCCGCCGCTGCTCGTCGCCGATGAACCGACGGGCAACCTCGACAGCAAGACGTCGAGCGAGGTGATGGATCTGTTTCGCTCGCTTGCCGGCCGTGGGATAACCGTTGTCATAGTCACCCATGAGCGCGACATCGCCAAGATCGCCGACCGCACGATCAAGCTGAGGGACGGCCATGTCGAAAGCGACACCCTCGCAAAGCACCCCGAACCTGCGGAGTAGAGTCGTGCGTTGGATCAAGCTTTTCCGCGATCTCCAAGCCGACGCGGGACGCAACCTCATCATGCTTGCCGCAATCGGCGCTGCGTTGTTTGGCGTGATGGTGATGCTCGGCGCTTATGCGGTCGTGACCCGTGAGGTGCGCGTCAACTATCTCGGAACCAACCCTGCGTCGGCCAGCATCGACGTCGACGTCACGCCGACGGTGCTGGAGCTGGCGCGGTCGTTTCCGGGTATAGCGGAGGCCGAGCCCCGCTCGGTTCTCGAAGCCCGGGTCCAGGTCAACGGGGCCTGGATGCGCATGCTGGTCTTCGTCGTCGACGACTTCGCGACGATGCGCCTGAACACGTTCACTCCGGTCTCCGGAACGTGGCCGCCGGCCAGGGGCACGATGCTCATCGAGCGGATGGCCCGCGATGTGATCGGCGCCAAGGAAGGGGCCCTTGTCACCGTCAAACTCGGCGGTAATCCGCAGGTCCCAATCCCGGTTTCCGGCTTCGTGCATGACACTACCCTTGCGCCGGCCTGGCAGGAGCAGTCGGGCTATGGCTACATGACAATGGAGACCTTTGCGCTTCTTGGTGCTCCGCCTGTGTTCGAAGAGTTGCGCATCCTCGTAGAGGGCAGTCCCAGCCAGGCCGAAGTTGACGCCAAGGCTATGGAGCTTGCGCGCGCACTTGAAGCGAACGGCGCGAAGGTCCACGAGATCAAGGCGCCGCCGCTGGGCCAGCACCCCCACCAGCGGCAGATCTCTGTGAGCCTCGCGATGTTCCTGACGCTCGCTATCCTCTCGTTGGCGCTCGCAGCCATCCTCGTCGCCGCAGTGCTTGCCGCCAGCCTTGCCCGGCAGTCGCGGGAGATCGGGATCATGAAAGCGGTCGGTGCGCGCAGCACGCAAATCGGCACAATGTACCTCGCCGCGCTGGCGTTGCTCGGTGCCGCCGCTGGCCTGGTGAGCATCCCGCTAGCGGTACCGGCTGCTGTACGCCTCTCGACGCTGATGGGCGACACGATGAACTTCACCATCACGGACGGTTCGATCCCGCTTTGGGTCTACGCCCTCGTGGCAAGCGCATCCGTACTGATGCCAACCGTGGCCGGCATGCCTTCGATCGTTCGGGCAAGCCGGACCACCGTCAGCAAAGCGTTGTCCGCATCCCATGAGGTCGCCAGCCCTAGAGCCGCCCCGTTAATTGGGGTGCTCACCGCGCTCGCCGGACGCAGCGTGATCATGCGTCTTGCCATCCGCAATACGTTACGGCGCCGTGGACGCATGATACTGTGCGTCGTCCTGCTAGCGACGGGCGGTGCGCTATTTGTTGGTGCCCTAAGCGTTCGTGAGGGCTGGCGTGCTGTTGCCGCGACGGCTCTCACCGACCGCCACTACGATACTGAGGTACAACTCTCAGAGCCGGTCGCCGAGGGACGGCTGATGGCAGCAGTCCAGGCCTCCGGCGCCGTCCAGCAGGTCGAGCTTTGGGGAGTCGTGCCGGCGGTTATCGCCAACAGCTCAGACGGTCTGGACGTCATGCGTACCTATCCGGACCGCGGTCATGGCAGCTTCCGTCTCTTCGGCGCCCCCTATGATGTCTCACTCGTCACCTACCCGGTCGTTGAGGGTCGCTGGCTGGACCCTGCCGACACCGACAAAGTCGTGCTCACGCTACAGAGTCACGCCGGCGGAGGGCGCAAGGTGGGCGACTCGGTGACGCTGCTCATCGACGGACAGGCGCATGAGCTCACTGTCATTGGGATTGTGCGCGAAATCGGGGGCGGCGGCGGCTACGTCAATCGGGCGGAACTCGACCGACTCACGGGCGGCAGGGCCGGCCAGATGATGCGGGTCAAATTCGATCCGCAGCGGCAGGGCGCGCTCGCCAAATTTGAGGCGTCACTGTCCGATGCAGGCATCGGCGTCGAGCGGGCCTTTGGGATCGAAACCCTTTACCAAGCACTCGTGGGACACGTCGAGGTTCCGGTGACCATGTTGGTAGCGGCAGCGGTGCTGCTTGCCACCATCGGCGGACTCGGTCTCGCTTCGATGATGACCATCGCCGTTGTCGAACGAACCCGGGAAATCGGGGTCATGAAATCCATCGGAGCAGTACCCTTCGTTATCGTCCGCATGATCGTCGCTGAAGGTTTGTTCACAGCCGGTCTCAGCTGGATCGTGTCCATCGCAGCCGCCTTACCGATCATCTACGGCATTGGTCAACTCGGCGCATCGATGTTTGGCATACCGCTGCCATTCATCGTCTCGCTCCCCGCACTGACGATCTGGCTCGGCATCGTGGTCACCGTTTCGATCGTCGCAAGCGCGACACCCGCTTGGCGCGCTTCGCGGCTCATCGTCCGCGAGGCCCTTGCCCACACATGACCCTGGAGCATCTCTTGAGCAGACCCCTTCGAATTACGCTCATCGTCGTCAGCATCCTCGCCGCCAGCGCGGCTCTGGGTTACGCGGCACACTCGATGAATGTAGTCGGCTTGCTTCTGTCGATGCATACGCCGCCGCAGCACTGAGCCGTGGTCTATTTCCAGCGTGGCCCGGCGGCCTGACGCCGTCCGCGAAAAATGGCGATCGCTGCCATCGAGAGAACAAGCAATCCCGCTCCGGCTAGAACCGGAATACGCCACGGATTGGCTTCGACGGGGTCTTCGACCGGGACTGTCCCGGTGCTCACCAGGATTGGCTGCTCTGCTTCGGCCAGATCCATGAAGGCGTCGAGAGCCGCGACGGCCGTCGACGCCTCGGCGATCGGGCTGGACGAAGGACCCCCACAATTGATCAGAATCGCCCCTTGGACGCCGCGCAGTGCGGCCTGCAGACGCGCAGGCAGCTTGGTGATATCGGCCGGTAGGGCGGATAGTTCCGCAGCCACGCCGTCCGGCATCGGCTCGGGACGCTGGAGTTCTACTCCGCAGCCCGGCGGAGCGCCGACGAGATCTATGGTGTCGCGACTGGCGAACTGGATGGCCAGATAATACTGCGGATCGCTGATGTCGAGCTCGAGCGTATTGCTCATTGCTACGGGTATGGCAAAATCGACGTCGAAACTCAGGGTCACTCTGTTGTCGACATAGTCCAGCGCCGCGCGGCGGCCGTTGACGAAGGGAACGCTCTTTGCGCCCAGGCCAGCGGAACTATAGTAGCCGTACTCGGCGAGGCCTGCCACGTTCTCATCGGCGAGGGACTGCAACTCGTTCCGCGTTACCTTGCCATCAAGGTCCGCGTCGAGCCCTTGAATGGCGAAGGAGGAATAGCCTTCGTCGAACGTCCAGATGTTATGGAGCGTAACGGCGCGGCCCTCCTTGTCGAAGAATAGTTGGGCCGTGGCGTCGACGAAGATATGAGGGTGGGCCAGCGCTGGACTGGTAAGCAACATACCGCTTATCAAGACTGCAATGTGCGTTCTGCTCAATGAGCTCTGCTCCCTCAACCCGTAAGCTGCAGCACGGCAAGGAGAAGCAGCATGATCCCGGCAAGTGCGTCGACAGATCGGACGACGACCGATACGGCTACCCCTTTTGTCTCGATCATTGCGACGATAAGTTGACGGGCCCATACGCTCGCTATCGCCACGCCCGCCAAGACAAGTCCGACACCGCAAAGCATCGAGAATGCGAACGTAAGGCCCGCCTCCGGAACTCCGCGCGACAAAGCGTAGAACATCAGGAACAGAGTCAGCGGGCATGGAATAAGACCGGCTGCGACGCCCGCGAGGACCCCTTCCCCATGGGCATGCGACCGGCCGAAAAGCGCGCGTGCGATCAGCCAAAGGCCGATGACGACCAGCAGAATGCGGCTGATGAACTCGAGCGCCGGAGCTTGCCCCGCTCCGGCAATCGTCCGCGTTACCAAAGTATTGGCCACTACGGCGAGTAGGACCGCCGTCCCGATATGCGTGATCGTAAGGGCGGCGGCCGTGGCGACGACCTTGGTGCGGGAAAGATCCGAACCGACGGCATAGATCGCCAGGATCGATTTGCCGTGGCCGGGGGTCAATGCATGCGCGCTGCCAAAGACGATGCCGATCGGGACAAGCGCGAGCAGGGCCAGCCAGTCCCCAGTCTGTGCGAAGCCATCGATGCCGCCGGAAAACGAGGAGCGAATAGACGTCTGGAGTTGGACGAGGAACTCAAGCATTAAGGGCCGTGCGTCCGCTAGAGGAACTTCGATAGCGTCTTGAACTCTGCGAGGGCTTGCGACGTCGTCATTTCCCCATCGCTGACCCCGTCGCCAAGACAGTGCTCCATGTGGTCGTGGATCAATTCTCGCTTGGCATTGGCGATCGCGCTCTCGACCGCCTGCAACTGCTGCGCGAGTTCGGTGCATGGCTTGCCATCTTCCAGCATGGCGATGACGTGCTGAAGATGCCCGCCGGCCCGCTTGAGGCGTTTTGATATTGAGGGATGACTGTGGTGCTTCATGCTGCCCTCGTATCCTCCCCCGGAGGATTTTTCAAGGGTCACCGAAGGCGATTGGCGAGCGTCGCAATGGTGTGCCGCATCCTCTGCCGAGGAAGTTGACACCATCCCCACGGGAGGATACCGCACGATCCACACTGAAAGGTCGCTCGTGACTGGCTTCGCCGAACTGATCGCCCAGAGTGCTACCAACGCCTGGTTCTTTATGCCAAGCGCGATCCTGCTGGGGGCATTACATGGCCTGGAGCCGGGGCACTCCAAGACGATGATGGCGGCCTTCATCGTCGCAATCCGCGGAACTGTCTGGCAGGCCGTGCTTCTAGGTGTCGCCGCGACGATCTCCCACACGCTCATAGTTTGGGTGATCGCGCTTGGTGGCCTGTATTTTTACCAGGGTCTCGACGCAGAAACGGTAGAGCCCTATTTCCAGCTTCTGTCCGCCCTCATCATCATCGGACTCGCCCTGTGGATGATCCAGCGCGCCTATCAGGACCAGCAAGCTGCTAAGGCGTCGGCCGAACACGATCATCCTCATCGTGCCCACGGGCATGATCATGACCATGGTTACTCGCAAGCCCACGACGAATGGCAAGAGGTAAATACCGGCCATGGGGTCGTCCGCCTCGAAATTTTCGAGGTCGGCCAGCCACCGCGCTGGCGCTTCCGGACACTCTTTGGCGACAAGTGGAAAGCGGCCGAAGTCGCGGTGACAACCGAAAGACCGGATGGGTCCAGACAGACGTTCCAGTTCGTTGACCGTGGCGACTTCTACGAATCGGCCGACGAGATTCCGGAGCCCCATGAATTCGGGGTACGCCTCAGCCTCTCGCACGGTAGCCACAGCCACGACTACGATCTCACCTTTACCGAAGTCCACCGGCACGATTCGCACCACCAGGAGCAAGGGCTGGAAGTCGCGACCGAAGGTTACCAGGATTCGCACGAACTCGCGCACGCCAACGACATCCGCCGTCGCTTCGAAAGCCAGAACGTGACTACCTGGCAGATCGTACTGTTTGGCATCACGGGCGGTTTACTGCCCTGTCCCGCAGCGATCACCGTTCTACTGATCTGCCTGCAGCTCAAGGAGCTGACTCTTGGCGCTGTACTGGTCCTCTGCTTCTCAATCGGCCTGGCGATCACCCTCGTGGCGGTCGGAGCGGCTGCTGCGATTGCCTCTCGGCAGGCGACCAAGCGCTTGCCTTGGCTTTCCGCGCTTGCGGCACGTGCGCCCTACCTAAGTGGGGTGTTGATCATCCTGGTGGGCTTTTATGTAGGCTACACTGGCTATGTTGGTCTGACCGTTGGGCACACATAAACGACTGTTGGACGACGGTTCCCTCACTGAGCTGCAGGGACAGCTCTACAGAGTCGTTGATGTCGACGTCCAAGCTACACGCGACCACAACGTGGCCGTAAGGATCGACTACGTCGTGAGTCGTCAACACGAGCGTGCAGTGGCTAGAGGCAAGGCTGCCCCGTCAACGCGGCGCGTCGTGCTCTCAGTCGAGAGGGCGGCGGAGTGGATGCACCGGCTAGAAAGCCTTCGCCTGGCCCCCCGCGATAGGCCTGGAAGCCCGGAACCGTCTTCCAATTTCGATGGCAAGCTTCTCGACGACGAACCATGACAACAGGGCGGCCGGCAGCGTAACCACCAGTGCAAGTACCGCATGTAGGATCGCACCTACATCCGATTGCGGCCAGTCGAGTTTGATCGTCATGACCTGTTGGATAGGCCAGGTAAGAATGTAGAGGCCATAGGAGATGTCGAACCGCTGCGTCGCGGCACTCAGGTAAGGCACCGTGACGCCCCCGAAGGCCAGTGCGACGTAGCTGAAGCTCAAGATCCAGACGGGGGCGCCGTAGACGGTCAGTCCGAGTGGGAGGGCGATAGCTGCAAGAACCCAGGCCACCGCCGCGTTAATGGGGATCGCTTCGCGATATTGATGCGCGCAGACGCCAAGAAGGAAGCAGAACGCGAACCGCAGCAGCCAACCCACCGAGCCCTGGAAGACGCCAAGCATGTCGGTGACCGCAAGGCACACACCAACGGACATGCATAGGAAAAGCGTGCGGGATCGAGTCTTGAAGATTCCCAGCGCGACGGCGGCGCAAAGCAACGTGTAGGCGAGCAGCTCATACTTGATCGTCCAAAGCGGGACATTAGACTCGTTGGGATAGGTCGACCCAGCCCACGCGCCGTCGATGTGGGCAGTCTCGAACTGCCAAAGGACGTCGAGCGGATACCAAATTGCGTGAGCGCCCAGATAGTAACTGGGATGGAACTGCGTTAGCGCCAGCGGGACAAGGACCCAGGCCGTGAACACCGATGAGACAATGAGAGCGGGGAAGATGCGAAGAACACGGGCCACCGCAAAGGGAAGGAGGCGCGCGTCTCGTTCTAGACTTCCCATCAGCAGAAGTCCGGAGAGAAAGAAGAAGACGTTTACCGCGTTGCTGCCAAGCTCATACGGACCCCAACTCAGCGGGCGCGCCTCACCATTGCCAAATACGAGCATGTAAGAATGGCTGGCCACCACAAGGATGGCGGCCAGCAGGCGGACTTGGTTGAAACCGTTGGTGGGACGATCAAGCAAATCCTTCAATGTGATTGTGCTCATGTTCAGACGAGCTTTTTCATCTCGGTGTAGTCGCCCCTGACGCGCAGAGTGACGACAACGTCGGCGCTCCCCCGGTTGCGGAAGAACCAGCCATGCGTGCCATCGAAGGGAGGCAACAATGCGCCGTTTCCGACTGGAACCCCCCGCACCTGCTCATACTTGACTGATTGACCGTTGCCCTCGCCGTGGACGTCCACGTTGATGACGCCGCCATCAACTAGCCACTCGTACTCCGCGGCGGCGCCAGCCGCCATTACTAGCTTGTATTCCGTGCCCTGGCCGGGGGTCAGAACAAAGCTGATTTCGTCTCGCCAGTCAGCGACGAGCTTCTGGACTGGTTCGACTGCTACGACCGGCTCCAGGGGCGCTATGCCTGCGACAGGCACAGGATCGATCGCCTCGACTGGAGCTGTTGGTTCCGTCGGAACACGGGGGGCGATCGTTCGGTCCGACTGAGACTGCAGCGCCGCGACGGCCTGCTCTAGGGCCGCGATTCTACCTGCAACTGCCGGATCGCTACGCGAGGCGGCACTGGTCGGAACCACCGTCTGGCCCGCAGCGGCCTGAGCTTGTGCCGCGGCTTCTTGGGCTAATTGGACTTTGATCTCGCCCATCTGAGTCAGTCCCAGCATACCGCCGACGCGGAAAGGATCGATGCCATACTCGGACGGCAGAACAATCGTGACCAGAATGGCGATGGCTGCGAAGCCCGCGACGACTGTTGAGCGGATCAGTTTGAAGGTTGATGGCAGGTCAGCGCGATCGGGATAATCGGTGTTATACATCTTGTATCTCCTAGCGCATGACCACGAGGCCGACGAGCTGGTAGCCCATCAGCACGAAGCCTGCGCACATCATAGCTACATTGGCGGTGTAGGCGTGGCGCCAGAACGATTCCGTTCGGCGCCAGAAACCCATAGCGATCAAGATCGTCGCGAGAGCTAGAAGTTGCCCAATCTCGACCCCGACATTGAATGCGAG
>Ga0066255_1001685_pt1 | contig 17134 bp, 14 predicted proteins | sample ThiBiot_750_biof_FD_71148 | JGI IMG/M metagenome (GOLD analysis project Ga0066255, IMG submission 71148) | Wastewater bioreactor microbial communities from Cape Town, South Africa - Thiocy_expt_750_biof (version 2) | ecosystem: Engineered > Bioreactor > Thiocyanate-remediating >... | reverse complement strand
GCTTTTTTCGTGCCGTACATAAGAGACTCCCTCTCCCCGCAGCTGCCTTCACGCCGGGCAGGCCATATCCTTCCCGTAATCGGCGCTGCCGTCCCCTTTGAAAATATCCGGATTGGCCGTATAGGCAGGGCCGACGACCAGGGGTTTTGTCGGCAGCACAGTCTGGTCGAGATCGGATTTGACCTCGGTCTTGATGGTCTGGATCGTCTTGTCGCTGGCATCGACCAGCTTGATCGAGACGGAATAGGGTCGGTCTTTGCGCACGCAACGCAGGTCAGGGCTTTCGAGGGTGATCTTGTCCCAGAAGGTATAGATCTTCTGGTTGACGACAAGCGGATTGCCGCCGGCCGGATTTTCGAATTCGGCGACGGCCGTCGTTCCCTCGGGGATTGGGGCGATCTTCTTGAGCGTAATCATGTAGCTCGCGCTCGCGACGCGGTAGTTGAAGACAAAGAGGCGGCCGGTGAGCTGGGTCGGGCCCTCGTCGTCCTTCCGCTGGCAGCCGGCCAGCCCCAGGGCGGCGATAATCGCGACGCTGATCGTTGTCAGCATGATCCATTTCATTGTCATGGCGCAGTCTCCTCCTTCTTGCGCCGGTAGTGCCGGCTGGCCTTGGCTCGGTTGCCGCAGACCGCCATGTCGCACCAGGCGCGGCTCTTGTTCTTGCTGCGGTCGATGAAGAGCCAGCCGCAGTTGCGGCATATTTTCATCCGCTGTTCCTCCGGCATGGCGATCAGGCGAAGGGCGGAATGGGCCGTCGCCAGGCCGAGATCGTCTGCCGAAGGCGCCCGGCGGAGGATGCTGGCAATATTTTCCAGCAGATCGGCAAGCTCCAGCCGGGCTTCGTTGCCGAGGACCCGGTTGCGAAAATGCCGGTCGATCGCTTCGCGCAGCGCGATGAACGCGGGACGCGCTTTCTCCTGAACGGGCTGCAGCGGCCCGAACAAGGCGCGTTCGGCGCAAAACTCCTGGGCGGCCCGCGGAAAATCGTCGATCTGTTCGGCCACGGCAAACCGGTCGGTGCTGCGCGTCGGGTCGAAGCGCCGGACGACGCTGTTGGCGACGTCGAGCGCCAATGCGCCACCGGCGAAACGATGCGGGGTCCAGGCAAAGGTCATGGAAAAATTATAACTGGCAAAATCAATTTTACCAGTTATTATTTTGCGGCAACCGGGAGCCTTCGCCATGTATCTGCTGCAGCAGCTCGCCAACGCGATACCGCTCGCCGCGCTCTATGCGGTGCTGGCCTTCGGTTATGCCATCGCCTTCGGCGTCACCAAACGAGCCGATCTCACCTATGGCGCGCTGTTTGCGTTTGCGGGGCAGATCTACGTGCTGTTTGCCGATGTCGGCTGGAACCGTCTGTGGCTCGTCCTGCCGGCGGCGCTGGCGCTGGGCGCTGCCTGTTCGCTGGCTTTCAGCGGCGGCGCAGCCTTCATCGTCGGTCGAAACGTCATGGCCAGGGTCGTCCTGCGCTCGCCCAACACGGTCATCGTCGCCGGCCTCGGCGTGCTGATTGTCCTGATGGAAACAGCGCGCCTGGCCTCGGAAACACGCAGCCTGTGGCTGCCGCCCTTCCTCAATCGTCCCATCGTTTTCGCCGGCGACGGCAGTTACCCGGTGACGTTGACGGTGATCCAGCTGGTGAATTGTGCGGCGATGCTCGCCATCATCGCATCGGGCGCGGCCTTGCTGCGCTTCAGTGTCGTCGGCCGCATCTGGCGGGCGGTGACGGACGATCCGAAGGCGGCCGAACTGTGCGGCATCAACGCCATCGGGGTCTTCCTGCTTTCCTATTGGGCGGCGGCGATGATCGCCGCCGGCCGCGGCATCCTCGCCACCTCCTATTACGGCAACATGGATTTCGGTTCCGGCCTGATGTTCGGCCTCAAGGTGCTGATGGTCGCCGGCATCCATGGCTTCTGCCTCGGCGGTGGGCTGGAGCTGGCGCTCAGCTGCCAATACCGGATCGCCGTCAACGACGACAAGACACGCATCGGTTTCCCCGAAGTCAATCTCGGCATTTTTCCGGGCTTTGGCGGCTCGGGCCGCTCGATCCGGCAAGCCGGCCCGGTCGATGCGATGCAGATCATGCTGACCGGGAAGCTCCTGCGCGCCGGGCAGGCTCGCCGCATGGGGCTGGTCGACAAGCTGGTGCGGCACCGCGACACCCTGCGCTGGGAAGCGAGAAAAGCCGTGCTGCAGAACAGAAAGAGCAGCGAGGCGCCGCTCGCCAAGCGGGCCGCCGCTTTCGGCCCGGTCCGCGGCTACATAGCCAACAAGATGCGCGAAGAGGCGAAGAAGAAGGCCAACCCGGCGCATTTCCCGGCGCCTTATGCGCGGATCGACCGGTTCGAAGAACACGGCAATGACTGGCGCGCCATGAAGGCGGGGGAGGCCGAGCGCTTCATCCCGCTGATGGAATCCCCCACCTCGAAAAACCTGCGCCGGGTGTTCTTTCTCTCCGAGGGCCTGAAGAAGCAGGGCGTGCGCGGCAAGGACAAGCCGGTGTTCCGGCGTGTCCATGTGGTCGGCGCCGGCGTCATGGGCGGCGACATCGCCGCCTGGTGCGCCCTGCGCGGCATGGGCGTGACGCTGCAGGATCTCGACATGGAGCGCATCAAGCCGGCGCTTGAGCGCGCCAGGAAACTGTTCAAGAAGCGCCTCCGCACCAAGACCGAGATCGACAACGCCGTGGCCCGGCTGGAGGCCGATGTCAGCGGCAAGGGCATCGCCCGGGCCGATGTGATCATCGAGGCGGTGGTCGAAAAGCTCGAGATCAAGCACAAGGTGTTCATCGACGCCGAACTCCGGGCTCGGCCCGACGCGATCCTCGCGACCAACACCTCCTCGATCGAACTCGAGCGCATCGCCGAAGGGCTGACCAACCCGAACCGGTTGATCGGGCTGCATTTCTTCAATCCGGTGGCGAGCCTGCCGCTGGTCGAGGTGATCCGCTCGGGCTTCAATGTGGAGCGCGACGTGGCGATGGGCGCGAGCTTCGCGCTCGCCATCGGCAAGAGTCCCGTTCTGGTGAAGTCGGCGCCGGGCTTCCTCGTCAACCGCGTGCTGATGCCCTACATGCTGGGCGCGGTGGAGCGGGTCGAGCGCGGCGAGAGCCCGGAGCTGCTCGATGCGGCGGCGGTGGCGTTCGGCATGCCGATGGGGCCGATCGAGCTGATGGATACGGTGGGGCTCGATGTCGGCCAGTCGGTGGCGCATGAGCTCAAGCACACTGTGCCGGAGGGCTCGCGGTTCGCGCGGCTGGTGCGGGACAAGAAGCTCGGCCGCAAGACCGGCGAGGGGTTCTACAAATGGGTGGACGGCAAGGCGCAGAAGGGCGAGACGCCGGCGCATGCCGACCTCAGCGGGCTCGGGCGCGAGCTGGTGAAGCCGCTGATCGATACGACGGAGCTGGTGGTGAGCGAGGGGATCGTGGCGTCGCCCGACCTCGCCGATATCGGGGTGATCCTGGGGACAGGCTTTGCCCCGTTCCTGGGCGGGCCGATGAATGCACGCAAGGAAGGGAAAGCCTGAAATGGCGGAGATGAGAAAAGTCGCCATTGTCGGCTCGGCGCGCATTCCGTTCACGCGCGCCTATACGGGCTATGCCAATGAGAGCAATCTCAGCATGCTGGCGGCGACGCTGGCGGGGCTGGCCGACAAATTCGGGCTCAGGGGCAAGGCCGTCAGCGAGGTGATGGGCGGTGCGGTGATCTCGCACAGCCGCGATTTCAACCTGGCACGCGAGGCGTCGCTCGATGCCGGGCTCTCGCCCCGGACGCCGGGGACGAACCTCCAGATCGCGTGCGGCACGAGTCTCCAGGCGGCGCTGAACCTGGGCGCCAAGATCGCGACGGGCGAGATCGAGAGCGGGATCGCCTGCGGGACGGATACGGTCTCGGATTCGCCGATCGTGTTCGGGACGAAATTCCAGCACCGGCTGGTGGAGCTCAACCGGGCGCGGACGCCGGGCGAGAAGCTCGGCACATTCAAGGGATTCTCGTTCGGCGAGCTGGCGCCGGTGGCGCCCTCGACGCAGGAGCCGCGCACGGGGCTCAGCATGGGCGAGCACTGCGAACTGATGGCGCGGCAGTGGGGGATCACCCGGGCCGAGCAGGACGAGCTGGCGCTCGCCTCGCATCAGAACGCCGCCAAGGCGTATGAGCAGGGGTTCCACGACGATCTGATCGTGCCGTTCGCCGGCGTGCTCAAGGACAACAATGTGCGCGCCGACACCAGCCTCGAGAAGATGGCGACGATGAAGCCGGCGTTCGACAAGAGCTCGGGAAAGGGCACGCTGACGGCGGCCAATTCGACGCCGCTCACCGATGGCGCGGCGGCGGTGCTGCTGGCGAGCGAGGAGTGGGCCCGGGCGAACGATCTGCCGGTGCTCGCCTATCTGACGATGGGGCAGGTGGCGGCCAACGATTTCGCGCATGGCGAAGGGCTGCTGATGGCGCCCACGATCGCAGTGAGCGAGATGCTCAAGCGCGCCGGGCTGACGCTGCAGGATTTCGACCTCTACGAGATCCATGAGGCGTTCGCGGCGCAGGTGCTGTGCACGCTCAAGGCGTGGGAAGACGCCGACTATTGCCGCGACGTGCTGGGCCGCGACGCGCCGATGGGGTCGATCGACCGCAGCAAGCTCAACCCCAAGGGCTCGAGCCTTGCCTACGGCCATCCGTTCGCGGCGACGGGCGCGCGTATCCTGGGGCTCACGGCCAAGGAACTGGCGACGGAGATGAAGGGCCGGGCGCTGATTTCGGTGTGCACGGCAGGCGGGCAGGGCGTGGCGGCCATTGTCGAGCGCGCGGTCTGATGCTTAGACTGTGAGCATCCTAACTGTGACGCAGGGACGCAGTGGCAGGCTTTGTGCAATTTCGGGTGCCTCCGGGCGTACCCGCGAGGCCGCTGAAAGTGCCGTGTTAACAATAAGTTACAGTTGGGTGACGGTCGCTTGACGCTTACGTCATGCTTTTGCTTGTCAGTGGACGCATTTGCCATATACGGTTCGGTCCAATTCTGACCGGCAAGTCAAAAAAAGCAGCCGGAATAAAGAAGCGCCCCGGGCTTTGAATCCGGGGCTGTCGGGAAACGCCTTAACAAGGAGATGGGACGATAATGAAACTCCGTAATGTTCTGGGGGTTGCGATTGCTGCTGCCCTGCTGAGCAGCACCGCGATGACCTACGCCGCCGACGTACCGGCGGACGCCAAGCTCGCGGCCGAGCAGGTCTTCAAGTATCGCGTGCTGGACAATATCCGCGCGCTTGATCCGCAGCTCGTCGAAGACGTCGACACTGCGTATGTGACCAACCAGCTCTTCGAGGGTCTTTACAACGCCGGCCCGGATGGCGAGCCCGTTCCGGGCGTTGCCGAGAGCTACACGGCGAATGACGACTTCACCGTCTTCACCTTCAAGCTGCGCGACGCGAAGTGGTCGAACGGCGACCCGGTCACTGCGCAGGACTTCGTGTTCGGCTGGCAGCGCGCCGTCGATCCGGCCCTGGCCTCGACCTATGCTTATTTCGTGGGCCTGGTGAACATCGCCAATGCCGACGACATCGTGGCCGGCAAGAAGCCGCTCACCGACCTGGGCGTCAAGGCGATCGACGACAAGACCCTGGAAGTGACGCTGAGGGCGTCGACCCCGTGGTTCCCGCGTACCCTCGCACACGGCACCCTGTTCCCCGTGAACCAGAAGGTCGTGACCGAGAAGGGCGCCGACTGGACCAAGCCGGAGAACATCGTGGGCAACGGCGCCTACGTGCTGGCCGAGAATTCGCCCGGCGAGCGCGTCGTGCTCAAGCGCAACCCGAACTACTGGAACAACGACAAGACCGTGATCGAGGAAGTCCAGTTCCTCACGATCAACGACGAGAACCAGGGCCTGACCCGCTGGCGCGCCGGCGAAGTCGACCAGACCGACGTTCCCGCCGGCCAGTATCCGGCGCTCGAAGCCGAGATGCCGGACCAGGTCTACTCGGTGCCGCAGTTCTGCACCTACTACCTCTCGGTCAACATGACCGACAGCGCTCCCGACGCGCTCAAGGACAAGGGCGTCCGTCAAGCGCTGAACCTTGCCATCGACCGCGACATCATCGTCAACGCCGTGCTCCAGGGCGGCCAGCAGCCGGCCTATTCCTTCACCAACCCCAACACCGCCGGTTTTACCATGCCGACGATCGCGGCCGCGGGGATGACGCAGGAAGAGCGCGACGCCAAGGCCAAGGAGCTGTTCGCAGCTGCCGGCTACGGTCCCGACAAGCCGCTGACCCTCGACTACATCTACAACACGTCGGAAGCCCACAAGGCGATCATCGTCGCCGTGAGCCAGATGTGGAAAGAGAAGCTGGGCGTCAACATCAACATGTCCGATATGGAATTCGCGGTTCTGTCTGACCGCCGCCATACGCAGGACTATGAGCTGGCCCGCAACGCCTGGTGCGGCGACTACAACGAAGCTTCGACCTTCGTGTCGCTGTATGACTCGAAGTCGGAACAGAACGACTCCGGCTGGTCGAACCCCGAGGTCGACAAGCTGCTTGCCGACGCCAAGCTCGCGGCCGATCCGGGCCCGATGTATGAGCAGATCGAGCAGATCGCTGCGGAAGAAGTTCCGATCATGCCGATCTACTTCTACGCCAAGGTCTTCCTGCAGAAGCCGACCGTGAAGGGTTGGCCGTACGACAACGTCGAGCAGACCTGGTACGCCAAGGACATGTACATCACCGCTGAGTAAGCGTGTGACGTCCAAGATAGGAGCCCCGCGCAACGCGCGGGGCTCCAGCCATTGCGGCCCGGCTTTGGGCCTATCGGACAGCCCGACATGATTGCATTCATCCTCAAGCGTCTGGCCGTCGCCATTCCGACGCTGCTGGTTCTGATCATCCTCTCCTTCATCCTGATGAAGGTGGCACCCGGCTCGCCGTTCTCGGGCGAGAAGGCCATTCCAGAGACGGTGATGAAGAACATTCTCGCGCGCTACGGGCTCGACAAGCCGCAGTGGCAACAGCTCCTGGAATACATCTACAACATCATCTTCCGCTTCGACTTCGGACCGTCCTTCGTCTATCGCGACCGTACGGTGAACGACATCATCGCGCAGGGCTTCCCGGTGACGGTGAAGTACGGGTTCTTCGCCTTCATCTTCGCGACCGTTATCGGCGTCGCTATGGGCATCTTCGCCGCGATCCGCCACAACAGCTGGGGCGACTACCTCGCCGTCGGCTTCACGGTGGGCGCGCAGGTCGTGCCGAACTTCGTGCTGGCGCCGATCCTGGTGCTGGTCTTCACGCTGTGGCTGCGCTGGCTGGCGGGCGGCGGCTGGAACGACGGGCAGTGGAACTATGTGGTGCTGCCGGTGATCGCGCTGGCGACCAGCTATGTGGCCAACATCGCGCGCATCATGCGCTCGTCGATGCTCGAAGTGCTCCACTCCAATTTCATCCGCACGGCGCGCGCCAAGGGCATGCCGGGCTGGCAGGTGATCGTCAAGCATGCGCTGAAGCCGGCAATGCTTCCCGTTGTCTCCTATCTGGGCCCGGTGTTCGTGGGCATGATCACCGGCTCGGTGGTCATCGACCTGTTCTTTTCGACGGGCGGTATCGGCCAGTGGTTCGTCAACAGCGCGCTGGGGCGCGACTATTCGACGATCCTGGGGATCACGATCCTCCTGGGCGCCCTCACCATCGCCGCCAACCTCGTGGTCGACATCCTCTATGCGTGGATCGACCCCAAGATCCGTTACTAGGAGCGCGTCATGCTGGTAGAAGCTCGCAGCGACGTCGTCGCAACCCAGGAAGGCACGGAAGCCGCTTCCACGCCGGTCAAGGGCCGGTCGCTCTGGCACGATGCCGGCCGGCGTTTCCTCCGCAACCGCGCGGCCGTGTTCTTCGTCGGCCTGCTGGTGCTGATCGTGCTGTTCACGATCATCGGCCCCTATTTCGCGCAGTACACGATCGAGAAGGTCGACTGGTCGATCCTGGGCAAGGTGCCGGCGCTGGGCGGCCCCTCGCTCGCCAACGGCCACTTCTTCGGCGTCGACCAGACAGGCCGCGACCTCTATATTCGCGTCATCCAGGGCACGCAGATCTCGCTCGTCGTGGGCGTGCTCGGCTCGGCGCTGGGCGTGGTGGTGGGCACGCTCTATGGCGCGATCGCCGGCTATTTCGGCGGCCGGCTCGACAGCGCCATGATGCGCTTCGTCGATATCCTCTACTCGATCCCCTACATGTTCATCCTGATCCTGCTGCTGATCATCTTCGGCCGCTCGTTCTCGCTGCTGTTCGTGGGCATCGGCCTCGTGTCGTGGCTGGGCATGGCGCGCGTGGTGCGCGGCCAGACGCTGACGCTCAAGAACCGCGAGTTCGTCGAAGCCGCCGTGGCGACGGGCGTCAAGCCGCTGGCCATCGTGATCCGGCACATCGTGCCCAACCTGCTGGGCATCGTCGTCGTCTACGCGACGCTGCTGATCCCCGAGATGATCCTGCTCGAGAGTTTCATCTCGTTCCTCGGCCTCGGCATCCAGGAGCCGAATACGTCGCTGGGCGCGCTGATCAGCGAAGGCGCGCAGACCATGCAATATGGCACGTTCTGGCAGCTCGGCTTCCCGCTCGCCTTCTTCGTGGTGATCCTGTTTGCATTCTTCTTCGTGGGCGACGGGCTGCGCGACGCGCTCGATCCCAAGGACCGCTAATGTCTCTGCTTGAAGTCACCGACCTGTGCGTCGGATTCCACATGCCCGGCCGCGATGTGCAGGTCGTGGACAAAGTCAGCTTCACCCTCGAGGAAGGCCAGACGCTCGCCATCGTGGGCGAGAGCGGCTCGGGCAAGACCCAGACGGCGTTCTCGATCGTGGGCCTGCTCGCCGATAACGGCTACTCCTGGGGCAGCGTGAAGTTCGAGGGCAAGGAGCTGATCGGGCTGCGCGAGAGCGAGCTCAACAAGGTGCGGGCCGAGAAGATCGCGATGATCTTCCAGGACCCCATGACCTCGCTCAATCCCTATATCCGGGTGATCGACCAGCTCGCCGAAGTGCTGGTGCAGCACAAGGGCGTGAGCCGGCAGCAGGCGGAAGCGGAGTCGATCCGCATGCTGGACGCGGTGAAGCTGCCCGACGGCAAGAACATCGCGCGGCGCTTCCCGCACGAATGCTCGGGCGGCATGCGCCAGCGCATCATGATCGCGATGGCGCTGCTGTGCCGGCCCAAGCTGCTGATCGCGGACGAGCCGACGACGGCGCTCGACGTGACGGTGCAGGCGCAGATGCTGGAGCTGTTCAAGTCGCTGACCGACGAGTTCGGCACGGCGCTCATCATGATCACGCACGATCTGGGCGTGGTCGCCGGCCTCGCCGACAAGATGATGGTGATGTATGCCGGTCGTGCGGTGGAGAAGGGGACGGTGGACGAGCTGTTCTACGACCCGCGCCATCCCTATACGCTGGGCCTTCTGACCTCGACGCCGCATGTCGAGGAGCGGTCGCGCCGGCTCAACCCGATCACCGGCTCGCCACCCAATATCGAGAACCTGCCGCGCGGCTGCACCTTCCATCCGCGCTGCGCCTTCCGTTTCGAGCGCTGCTTTGCCGAGATCCCGGCGATCCGCGAGTTCGAGCCGGGGCGCTCCAAGGCCTGCCATTGTGAAGGCAAGCTGGTGTTCGAGGAGAACGTGGCGTGAGCGAGCTCCTTCGGATCGACAATCTGAGCAAGACCTTCTCGATCAATGCGGGCGGGTTCTTCTCCAAGCCGCTCAAGCTCAAGGCGCTGCAGGACATCTCGTTCTCGGTGCAGCGCGGCGAGACGCTGGGCATCGTGGGCGAAAGCGGCTGCGGCAAGTCCACGCTGGGCCGCTGCATCCTGCAGCTGCTCAAGCCCGACGAGGGCCGCGTGCTGTGGATGGGCACCGATCTCAACCGGGTCCCGGGCGAGGAAATGCGCAAGCGCCGCAAGGACCTCCAGATCATCTTCCAGGACCCGCTGGCGTCGCTCAATCCGCGCATGACGGTGGGCGAAATCGTCGCCGATCCGCTCAAGACGCTGATGCCCGAGCTCAATCGCGAGCAGCGCCGGCAGCGCGTGATGGAGATGATGGAGGCGGTGGGGCTGCAGCCCGAAATGATCAACCGCTATCCGCACGAATTCTCGGGTGGACAGGCGCAGCGCATCGGCATCGCGCGGGCGCTGATCACCGAGCCCAAGCTGATCGTGTGCGACGAGCCGGTCTCGGCGCTCGACGTGTCGATCCAGGCGCAGATCCTCAACCTGCTGAGCGAGCTCAAGGACCAATTCGGGCTGACGCTGATCTTCATCTCGCACAACCTGTCGGTGGTGCGGCATGTGTCGGACCGCATCCTGGTGCTCTATCTGGGCCGGATGGTGGAGCTGTCGAGCGGCGACGAGCTCTATGACGATCCCAAGCACCCCTATACCAAGGCGCTGCTGACGGCGGTGCCGATCCCCGATCCCAAGCGGGCGCGTCAGCGCAGCATCGATGCGCTGACGGGCGAAATTCCCTCGCCGATCAATCCGCCCTCGGGCTGCACGTTCCGCACGCGCTGCCGCTATGCGACCGAGCGCTGCGCCGAAATCCGGCCACCGCTGGAGCTGGTGAGCGAGGGCCGGCAGGTGGCCTGCATCCGCTGGCGCGAGATCGACGCGGCGCCGGGGATGGAAGCGTCGACAGCCGCCTAGGATCAGGCTGCCGGCGGGTCCGAGGCGCGGCGGCGCGTCGCGCCGCTGACAGTGCGGCGACGCCGATCGGGACCGGTGTAGCTCTGGCCCTCGACGAAGGCGCGCGGGGCCCTCTTGAGGCCATCGAGCCGCAACTGGATGTGCTCGGCCGAGAACGGCTTCTTGAGGAATTCGGTGACGCCGGCATCGCGCGCCGTCGCGATCATGCGCGCATCGGGGGCGCCGGCCATCATGAAGATGGGCGTTTCGCGATTGGGGTGGTCGGCCAGATGGCGGAGCGCCCGGATCATGTCGAAGCCCTCCTTGCCGCCCAATTGCTCGTCGATGAGGATGAGGCCATAGGGGCGGCGGGCCAGTTCGGCGGCCGCGTGCGGCAGGTCGAGCGTGGCGCCGACGGAACGGATGCCGATGCTGCGCAGCATTACGGCGACGAGCGACGCCATGTGCGAGGACGGATCGGCGACAAGGACGGAAAGGGCTGGATCGCGCTTGGACATGCGCCGATCCTGCGCGCAAGTCCTTGAAATCCCGGTTAACGGCCATTCGGCAACGCGATAGACCGTGGTGCGGCAGAACGCCCGGGATATGGGCGGTTTCCGTTGACAGGGGGCGGATTCGCCTCTATGTGAACCGCACTCTTTGAAGGGCGCGCGGCGCCTCTTTTTGTTTGTCCCGAGGTTGCACGATGAAAGTCCGCAATTCCCTGAAAGCCCTGATGGGGCGTCATCGCGCCAACAAGCTGGTTCGCCGGCGCGGCCGCGTCTACATCATCAACAAGGTCGACAAGCGCTACAAAGCCCGCCAGGGCTGAAGCGCCGATCGATCCGGCAGCAGGTTTGAAGGCCCGCTTCGGCGGGCCTTTTGCTTTTGTTGGCCGCGTGTCGTCAAGGGCGTTGGAGCGCGCCGGTTTTCGGCATAGGTTTTCGCCGCGCGCCCACGCACCCAGCGAGGTCACACATGCTGGCGTCCGAGGTTATCACGGTCACCATCCGGCGGCCCTATGCGGAGGTCTACGAGTTTCTCGCGGACCCGATGAACTTCACCCGCTGGGCGTCCAATCCCGGCTCGCAGATAGAGCCGCTGGACGGTGGCGACTGGCTGGTCGACCTGCCGCGCGGACGTAGCGCGATCCGGTTCGCGCCGCGCAACAATTTCGGCGTGCTCGACTACCAGGTGTTCAAGCCGGGGGAAGACGGCGGCTCGGTGACGCCGGTGCGGCTCGTCGCCAATGAGCGCGGCGCCACGCTGATGCTGACGTGGTTCCGGAAGGCCGGCGTGAGCGATGAGCAGTTCCGGTCCGAGCTCGAGTGGATCGCATCGGACCTCAACCGGCTGAAGACGCTGCTCGAGGGCGGCTGACGTCCTTACCGGCGGTCGCGTCGGTCCTCCTCCCCCGTTGTGCGGGGGAGGATGCCAGGCGAGCGATCCGTCTCAGGCGCCCAGGGCCGCGAGGATGCGGATCCAGGAGCGGATGCCCTTGTGGTAGCTGGTGAGGTTGTACTTCTCGTTGGGCGAGTGGATGCGGTCGTCGTTGAGGGCGTAGCCGATCAACAGCGTGTCGAGGCCGAGGATGCGCTTGAAGTCACCAGCGACGGGGATGGAGCCGCCCGAGCCGCGCAGCACCGCCTCCTTGCCCCATTCGGCGGTGAGCGCGTCGCGCGCCCTGGTGACGTAGGGGCCGGTCGAGGGCACGGTGATGGCCGGGCTGCCGCCATGCTCCTTGAAGGTGACGGAGCAGTCGGCGGGGACGCGGGCGCGAACATGCTCGCGGAAGGCGGCGCGAATCTTCTGGGGGTCCATGCGCGAGACGAGGCGGAAGCTGATCTTTGCACTGGCCTTTGAGGGAATGACGGTCTTGAAGCCCTCGCCGGTGTAGCCGCCGATCATGCCGTTGATCTCGCAGGTCGGGCGCGACACTGTCTGCTCGAGCACGGAGCGGTTCTTCTCGCCGGCCGGGATGGAAAGACCTGCGGCCCGCATGAACTTGTCGCCGTCGAAATTGAGCTTGGCAAAGCTCTCGGCGGTGACGGGGTCGAGCTCGTCGACGTCGTCGTAAAAGCCGGCGACGGCGACGGAGCCGTCGGGGTTGCGCAGGCTTGCAATGATCTCGGCCAGCACCTGGTTGGGGTTGTGCGCGGCGTTGCCATACATGCCCGAATGAAGGTCCATCGCGGCGGCAGTGATCTCGATCTCGTCGGCGACGAGGCCGCGCAGCATGGTGGTGATCGAGGGGGTCTTCTCGTCCAGCAGATCGGTGTCGCAGACGAGCGCGACGTCGGCCTTGAGCTCGTCCCTCGCGGAGGTGAGGAAGGCGGCGAGGTTCTTGGAGCCGGACTCCTCCTCGCCCTCGAGGCAGAACTTCACATTGACCGGCAGCGTGCCGGACGCGGCGCGCAGGGCGCGGCAGGCCTCGACGAAAGTGAGGAGCTGGCCCTTGTCGTCGGACGCGCCACGGGCGGTGAGGAAGGTCTCGCCATTGGGCTGCTTGATCGGGGTCAGCGTGAATGGATCGGTCTTCCACAGCTCGATGGGGTCGACCGGCTGCACGTCGTAATGGGCGTAGAAGACGGCCGTGGGACCTTCGACCGCCGGACCATGCGCGACGACGACCGGATGGCCGGGCGTGGGGCGGGCCGAGGCATCAAAGCCCTCGGATTTGAGGTCGGCGACGAGCCAGTCGGCGGCGCGCTTGCACTCGGCGGCGTAAGCGGGGTCGGTCGAGACGGACTTGATGGCGATGAGCGCCGTCAGCCGCTCGAGCGAGGCGTCCATGTGGGCGTCGGCATAGGCGAGGGCGGCATCGAGCTGTTGCGTCGTCAGGGGCATGATGAATCCGGTCGTTTGGTGTGAGAGCGGGCTTAGCCCTGCGCGGGCAGACGGGCAACCCTCGACCGCGCCGGTGCGTGCACGGACAGTTGTCCACGGCGGAGCGGGATGGACGAGAAAGCGCTTTCACATCCAATGAAGCAACGCTAAGCTCATCTTTGCCCGCAGCCGGGGAACGAGGAAAAGCCCTGGAAAACGTGCAGGGAGGACCGACAGCTGAGGGGCTGGCGAGCTGCACTTCTGCGGGAGGACTAGTCGTCAAATCAACTGATCCGACTCCTGGGAGGTACGTATATCATGGACTTCGACAAGATTAGCCGTCGCCAGTTGCTCAAGACCACGGCCCTGACGGGCGCAGGGCTGGCTGCAGCGGGAAGCGGGCTTCCGGCGTTCGCGCAGGACAAGCCCCCCGAGCAGGATTTGCCGCAGGGCGCCGCTGGCAAGCTAACCGTCATCCACCGTACGGAATATTTCGAAGACGCGCAGACGATGTTCCGCGAAACCGTCGCGAACTTCGCCAAGACCAACAATGTCGAGCTCGATATCTCGACGACCAATCCGGAGTCGTTCGGCGACTTCCTGGGCAAGATGACGGCGGCGGTGAAAGCCGGCAATCCGCCCGATTTCGCCTACACGTCCAACGTCAACATCTCGCAGATGGCGGCGCTCGACCTGGTCGAGGACGTCACCGATGTGGTGGAAGAGGCGGTCAAGCGCTACGGCAACATCATGCCGGGCATCAATGCCGACATCAACGGCAAGATCAACGGCCAGTGGAAGTCCATTCCATTCCTCGGCGCCACGACGTCCTTCATGTTCCGCAGCGACAAGCTCAAGGAGAAGGGCATCGATCCGGCCTCGCTGAAGACCTTCAGCGATCGTCGCGACGCGGCACTCGCCGTGTCCGGTCCGGATTTCTATGGCTGGGGCCTGACGCCCAACCAGTCGGGCGACGGCTATGGCTATCTGGTGCTGCTGATCCAGGCGTTCGGCGGTCACTTCACCGACGAGACCGGGCAGATCGTGCAGTTCAACTCGCCCGAGACCGTCGCGGCCTATGAATGGCTGGCCGAGACCTACGACCGCAACGGCAAATATGCCGCCGCGCTGCCGCCGGGGGTCGAGAGCTGGAACGATACGGGCAACAACGAGGCGTTCCTCGCGGGCTCCATCGGCTACACGCACAATGCGTTCAGCGTGTATGCCAACGCCAAGCTCAACAAGAACCCGATCTTCCCCAATATCGCGCTGCTGAGGGCGCCCACGGCCAACAATGGCGACAGCCGGGACGGCGGCAATGTGGGTGGCTGGCTGACCATCTTCAAGAACGCGCCGAACAAGGACCTCGCCAAGCAACTGGCGCTGGACCTGATCGACCCCAAGAACTTCACGCCGATGTCGGCCATCGCAGGCGGCCTGTTCATGCCCGCCTACGAGAATCTGTGGACCGACGAGCTGCTCGCGGCTGACCCCAACTACGCGATCATCAAGGAGCAGGTGAGCGTCGCCAAGCCGTTCCTCGGCGAGACCTGGCCGGCACAGCCCGCACCGCAGTTCGGTGCGATCCGTGCACAGGGCATCGTCGAGCAATCGGTGGGCAACGCCATCGCCAAGCGCATGTCGCCGGCCGACGCCGTGGCCGACGCCCACAACAAGATCGTCCAGGTCTTCGAGGAGGGCGGCATCCTGCAACCCTAGACTGACAGTCCGTTGGGTGGGGCGGCTGGCGAGCCGCCCCCTCCTTCAATCGAGCGCGTGATGCCGCCCGGTTCAGACCACGCGGCGTCGTGCGCCCTTCATTGAGGGGCCGCTGGCCCCGGGGGAGTGCCGGATGGATGAACGGGTTGCCTTGAACGACGCGCTTGCCGCCACGCCGCCACGGCGCGGCACCTGGCTGCGCGACCTGCTGGGCCGCGACTGGAAGGTGGGCTTCCTGTTCGTGCTGCCGATGGTCGCGATCATGGCCGGACTGATCTTCTGGCCGTTCGTGAGCGCGATCATGCTCTCGACGACGGCGTTCAACTTCAATACGGGCGAGACGTTCAACGTCGGGCTGCGCAACTATCAGCGGCTGGCGAGCAACAGCGACTACATCCTGTCGCTGCAGAACACCATCAGCTTCACCTTCTGGTCGCTGTCGATCAAGTTCGTGGTGGGCATGACGCTGGCGCTGATCCTCAACAGCCGGCTGCCGCTGCGCGGGCTGCTCAGCGGCATCATGCTGCTGCCCTGGATCGTGCCCGAGATCGTGACGGCGCTGGCCTGGAAGAGCATCTACGACCCGCTGTTCGGCGGGCTGAACCCGATCCTGCAGAGCATCGGCGTCATCGATCGGCCGTTGGGCTGGCTGAGCGACCCGCACATGGCGATGGGCTCGATCATCTCGGTCAATGTGTGGAAGGGCATCCCCTTCTTCGTGCTGCTGCTGCTCGCCGGCCTCAAGGCGGTGGACAAGGAACAGCTCGAGGCGGCCGAGATCGACGGCGCCAATGTGGTGCAGCGGTTCCGGCACGTGACGCTGCCCAGCATGCGCTACGTGATCGTGGTGACGCTGCTGCTGAGCTTCATTTCGACCTTCAACCAGTTCGGCCTGCCGTTCCTGATGACCGGTGGCGGCCCGAGCGGCGCGACCAAGCTCTATGCGATCCTCGCCTACGAAAAGGCGATCGGTTCGCTGCAATATGGGCCGGGCATCGCCATCGCGTTCTCGGTGGCGCCGCTGATGGCGGTGCTGATCTGGCTGCTGGCGCGCTTCATGCGCCACGACGACAAGCGCGACGCCACGAGCAATGCCAAGCCGGGCATCGTCGACCGCATCATGGCGGCCGGCGGGCGCGGCGTTAGCCTTGTCGTCGACGTGCTGTTCTGGCCGGTGCAGGTGGTCTATGCCGGGCTCGAATGGGTGATCCGGCGCCTGCGCCAGGCGAGCGGACGGCGGGCGGAGGAGCCCATTCTGGCGCCGGCGTCGCGCGAGAGTGGCGGCGTGGTGGCGCGGCTGGCGGTGCTGGTGCCGTTCCTCGTTTTCGTGCTGTTCCCGTTCTTCTGGATCATCATCACGTCGCTCAAATCGACGTCGCAGATCAGCGAGCGGCGGTCGATCTTCTGGCCCGAGCCGGCAACGCTGGAACAGTACAACCACCTGCTCACCGGCACGGGCTTCCTGACATGGGCGATGAACTCGATCTTCGTGGCCGCCGCGGCGACGCTGATCTCGGTGGCGCTGTCGTCGCTGGCGGCCTATGCGCTGACCCGGCTGCGCTTCCTCGGGGCGCGCATGCTGACGACGCTGCTGCTTATCACCTATCTACTGCCGGGCACGCTGCTGTTCATCCCGCTCTATCAGACCCTGACGTCGCTGGGGATCATCAACACCTACGCGGCGCTGATCCTTACCTATCCGACGTTCCTGCTGCCGTTCGCGACATGGGTGCTGATGGGCTATTTCCGCTCGATCCCGGTGGAGCTCGAGGAAGCGGCGATGATCGACGGGGCGAGCCGGTTCTACATCTTCCTGCGCATCACGATCCCGCTCGCGGCGCCGGCGATCCTCAGTGTAACGCTGTTCGCCTTCACCAATGCGTGGAACGAGTTCCTGTTCGCCTTCGTGTTCAT
>Ga0066255_1001078_pt1 | contig 17187 bp, 13 predicted proteins | sample ThiBiot_750_biof_FD_71148 | JGI IMG/M metagenome (GOLD analysis project Ga0066255, IMG submission 71148) | Wastewater bioreactor microbial communities from Cape Town, South Africa - Thiocy_expt_750_biof (version 2) | ecosystem: Engineered > Bioreactor > Thiocyanate-remediating >... | reverse complement strand
AAGGCACCCAGGCGGTGACGTTGGTGCAGCCTTCTTCTTGCAGGCCGTCGCGGGCGGCGTCCCACAGGGCCAGGCCTACGCCCTGGTTCCAATGGGTGGGGGCGGCGTAGATGGCCCAGATCTCACCGGTGGTGGGGCGGGACTTTTCATCGCGCGAGCGGTCGTAGCCCACAAAGCCGACGATCTTCTCGCCGTCGACCGCCACCTGGACCTGGGGCTCGCAATATTCAATGGCCTCGCGCCAGTAGGCCTGGCGCTTTTCGACCGAAGACATGGATTTCAACTGCTCGTCTGGCACCAGTCCTTTGTAAGCCTCTTGGGCAGAGACAGTGTGGATCTGGGCAATGGCTTTGGCATCGCGAAGCGTAGCGGGACGAACCTGGATACTTGACATGAAAAAACCGAACGAAAACGGGGAATGAAAAAACAAAAGGACCGGCATTGTCGCCGCAAACGGTTTTTCCACCCTGACAGGCGGTTAGTACGCCCCTGAAGGTCATGCTTTCCCACCCCGCTTTTCGCCCCCTTCAACTCCTCCCAACGAAGGCGCTGGCAACGCCCTCAGGCCATGGCCATGGCACCCGACAGGGCGCTGCCCGCGGCTGCAGTGGCCGCAGCCGCAGCCGCGCGTTGCACCATCGCGCGCTTGTTGCGTGGGCGCGGCACATGCACGGCGGGCGGGGCCCCATTGATGGCCGCCAGGCTGAGCACCAGGGTGACGGTGCGCGAGCCACCGTCGCGGTCCTCGCTGGCATAGGCACGGTAGCTGCCATTGCCCTGGCCGTGGCTGCGCTGCACCGTGTGGAATGCCACCCGGGCGCCCGTCACACGGTGCCCGCCGAAGGGCAGCACCCGCAGGCGGGCATCGCGGTCCAGCGCCAGGCCCAGATTGCCGGGACGGTTGATGAGGTCGGTGCGGATGGCGCGCCAGGTCTGCCCCGCATCGGCCGAGAATTGCCACGTGCCTGCCTGGGCGTCAAGGTGCTCGATCACCACGCCAGCGGCGGCCAGCATATCGGGGCAATGCTCCTGCACGATGTGCGCCACGCTGTTGCCTCCCAGGCCTGTGCCAGCGTCGGCGGCCGGTCGTCGTTCGCTGCGGTGCAGGCCTGCTTCGGAGGTGCCGGCGCCATGGGTGTGTGCATTGATCGTCATGGGAACCCTTTGAAAACGGAATGTGGTTACGAAGGTTTGCGCATTGGTGCGCACCCAAAGTGCTTTTCAATGCTTGACGGAAAGTCTAGAAAGTGCACATAGAGGCGTCCATCGCACAAATGGACTAGCCCTCAACACCCGGTTGTGCGCAATACTTGCCTGTATGACTGCCCGTCTTTTGCTCGTGGATGACCACACCTTGTTCCGCACGGGGCTGCGCCTGATCGTGCAAGACCATCCCAGCGTGGGCAGCATTGCCGAGGCCGGCTCGATCGCCGACGCTTGCGCACTGCAGCAGGCCGACACGGATCTGGTGCTGCTGGACATCCAGTTGCCGGGCATGAGCGGACTGGACGGGCTGCGGCTGCTGCGGCAGGCCTGCCCCAAGGCGCGCATCGTGCTGGTGTCCGCCAGCGTGGCGCCCGATGCGATTCACGAAGCGCGTGCGCGCGGGGCGGATGGCTTTCTGCCGAAGTCTGCAAGCGCCGAGGACATCCTGGAGGCCATCAGCTGTGCGCTGTCCGGCCAGCCGTGTTTTCCGATCAACAGCGGCAACAGCGCCACGGTGCGCGGACCCGACACGCCGTCGCTCACGGCGCGGCAGCTGGATGTGCTGTCGCTGCTGTGCACCGGCCGGCCCAACAAGGTGATCGCCCGCGACCTGGGACTGAGCGAGAACACGGTGCGTGTGCATGTGGCGGCCATCTTTGCGCAGTTGGGCGTCAACAGCCGCAGCGCTGCGCTGCTGGCAGCCCAGCGCCTGGGCCTGTCCACCCCGCAGCTCCATGACCCCCTCTGAGACCAGTCCGCTGCCCCTCGAGCCGGTGATTCCGCCCACGCGCTGGGGCTGGCCGGTGTGGGAGCGCGACGAGGTGCTGCGCGAACAGGTGGCCCTGCTGCGGCAGAACTTTCCGATGACGCTTCTGGCGTCGCTGGCTACGGCCCTGGGCACGCTCTGGGTCATGGCCCGGGTGGCAGACACACAGGCCATCACGTTGTGGCTGGTCTCGCACACGCTGGTGGTGGCTGGGGTGTACCTCACGCTGCGCAGCATTGCACCCTTTGTAGACCCGGCGCCGCAGGCTGCGCGCAAGCTCATCGCCTGCATGGCGGCCATGGGCCTGAGCTGGGGCAGCCTGGGCTATGTGGTGCTGTACTGGGGCAACTCCGACAGCGTCATCTACGCCATCGGCATCATCAGCACGGTCTCTTCAGGGGCGCTAGGGCTGGGCGCACCGCTGTACCGCGCCTACGTCACCTACCTCACCAGCGCCATCGGCGGTGTGATGATGTCGGTGGCACTGGCCGGGGGGCCCGTGATGTGGCCTGCGCTGTTCCTCACGGGGGTGTACTACGCGCTGACCTGCCTGCAGGCTCGCACGGCCGACCGTGCCACGCGGCGCAGCATTGCGCTCAAGCTGGAAAACGAGCGCCTGGTCAGCCAGCTGCGGGCCGAGTCGCAGCGGGCCCTAGCGGCGCAAGAGGCCGCCGAGCAGGCCGACCGCGACAAATCCCGTTTTCTGGCAGCGGCCAGCCATGACCTGCGCCAGCCCTTGCATGCCATGGGCCTGTTTCTGGAATCGCTGCACCGCAGCCCGCTCAACGACCATCAGCGCACCGTACTCAAGCACGCCCATGCGGCATCAGGCGCTGCGGCCGAGATGCTCACCACATTGCTCGACTACTCCCGGCTGGAAGCGGGCGTGGTCAAGGTACGGCCGGCCGCTTTTGCGGTGCAGCCCCTGCTCACCGCGCTGGAGCAGGAGTTTGGCGTGCAGGCCGACACGGCCGGGCTGGTGTACCGCACCCGCGAGACCTCAGCCGCTGCGTTCGCCGACCGCTCTCTGGTCGGCCTGGTGATGCACAACTTCATCTCCAACGCCCTGCGCTATACCGCCCACGGCGGTGTGCTGATTGCCTGCCGCACGCGCGGCAAACGGCTGGCGCTGGAGGTGTGGGACACCGGAGCCGGCATCCCCGAGCACCAGTGGGAAAACATCTTCAAGGAGTTCCACCAGCTCGGCAACCCAGAGCGCGACCGCCGCAAGGGCCTGGGCTTAGGCCTGGCCATCGTGCAGCGCCTGGCGCGCGAGATGAGGACCTCCGTAGAGCTGCGCTCGCAGCCTGGCAAAGGATCGGTCTTCAGGCTGTGGCTGGACCGCTGGCAGGGTGCGCTGGAAGACGATGCCACCACACCCCAGGACGGCCGTAGCCTGATGGGCCTGAAGGTGCTGGCCATCGACGATGACGAGGCTGTGCGCCTCGGCATGCAGTCACTGCTGCAAAGCTGGGGCTGTCAGTGCATGACCGCAGAATCCAGCGCGGATGCCCTGGAAGTCCTGGAGGACGTGACGCCCGACATCATCATCACCGACTTCCGCCTGCGCCATGAAGAAACCGGCAAACAGGTGCTGCAGGCGCTGCGTGCCTACCTGGGAACCAATGTACCCGCGATCATCATGACGGGCGACACCTCGCCCCAGCGCCTGCGCGACGCGCAGTCCACCTCCGCGTTGCTGCTACACAAACCAGTGTCCACCGGCCAGCTGCGCGATGCGATGGTGCAGCTTATCACCCAGCCGCCGCTCCCTGCGGCCATGGTGGACGACGAACCGGAAGACAGTCAGACAACACCCGGGCAACTCACACAAAGCGCTACAAACAGCGGCGCAGCAGCCCCATGACCTGGTCGAACTTGGCGCCATAGGGCGGATAAAACAGCGAGCCCATGGCCCAGCGCGACTGCACCAACACCGACTTCTGGTGGCAAAAGCGCAGGAATCCCTGCTCGCCGTGGTATGCGCCCCAGCCACTGTCGCCCACGCCGCCAAACGGCAGGTTGTCGTGCGCAATGTGCATCAGCGTGTCGTTCACCGTCACCCCGCCGCTGACGGTACGGCGCAGCACATCGTCGCGCACGGACTCGCTCTGGCCAAACCAGTACAGCGCCAGCGGGCGGGGCCCGGCGTTAATGTGGGCGATGGCGTCGTCCAGCCGCTCGTACGAGATCACCGGCAGGATGGGGCCGAATATCTCTTCCTGCATGAGCTGCATCTGCGACGTGGCGCCAAACACCAGTGTGGGCAGCATCTGGCGGCTGGCACCGTCACCCAGCGTACCGACCGTGGGAGCCACCTGCTTGCCATCGGTCGGGTCAATGGTGTGCACCTCCGCCCCTTGTGTTTGCGCCTGCTGCAGCATCGTGCGCAGGCGGGCATGGTGGCGTGGTGTGATGATGGAAGCGTAGTCGGCGTTGCCCTCAATAGTGGGAAACAGGCGCACCACCGCAGCCCGGTAAGCCTGCGCAAATTCGCCCTCACGGCCCCGCGGCAACAGCACGTAGTCGGGAGCGATGCAGGTCTGCCCTGCGTTGAGCAGCTTGCCGTGCGCAATCTTGAGCGCTGCGTCCTGCATGTCGCAATGGCCGTCGATGATGCAGGGCGACTTGCCCCCCAGTTCCAGCGTGGTCGGCGTCAGGTTCTGCGCCGCCGCCTGCGCCACCTTGCGGCCCACCGCCGTGGAGCCCGTGAACACCAAGTGATCAAAAGGCAACGAAGCGAACAAGGCGGACAGGTTGGCATCTCCCTGCACCACACAGAATTCGTCGGGAGCGAAGAACTGCGCCACCAGCAACGCCAGCTGGGCTGATGTGTGGGGTGTCAGCTCGCTGGGTTTGAGCATCACGCGGTTGCCCGCCGCCAGTGCCGTGATGGCGGGCGCTAGGGCCAGTTGCACCGGGTAGTTCCACGGCGCAATCACACCTACCACTCCCATGGGCTGGCGCTGGATGAAGGCGTGGGCCGGCTGCAGGTAAATCGGCGTGTGAACCTTGCGGGGCTTGACCCACTTGGCCAAGTGGCGCAGCGTGTGCGACAGCAGGGAGCGCAGCACAAAAAAGTCGGCCACCTCCGTGAGGCGGGGGGACCGCATGCCAAAGTCGGCCTGCACAGCCGCCGCCAGCACGGGCCCATTCTCATCGAGCAATTTGCGAAGGCGCAGCAATCGCTCCCGGCGCACGAGCAGCGGCACATCCACATGCGCGCGACTGGCCTGGAACTGAAGATCGAAATGGGCGCGGATATCGGTGGGTGTCATGGTCAGATGATAGGAGACACCCCGGTGGGCGCGTCACAAAAAGGCATGCGCGTTGGGGTTGATGCCCGTTGGCTTGCGCCCATTCCACAGGACTTTCATGCGAGGGCGCTGGTTGCCGGCATAGCGCAGCGGCCGCCACCGCCCTATCAACGCACTTCGCGCGCTTCCACGTCTGCGACCTGCGCCGCCCCTGGCAGGATGCCACCCCGGCGCGACGCTGCAGCGTCCTCACCGGTAGCTTCCGGCGCCCGGCTGCCACGGCGGCCCGCAGACCACCGCTCCGTGGACCGAAAGACCTTGCGGAAGCCAGTGCGCGGGTCCACACCCATCATCCACGGCGTCACCGGCAGGCCGGTCAGGCGGGCCCAACCTGCACGCAGCACCCACACCAGCGCCAGCACCATGGCCGCGACCAGAAGGCTGGCAAACAAGACCAGCCCCATGGCAATCACGATCACACGCAACAGCAGGCTGAAGACACCCGCAACAAAATCATTCAAACGATACCTCTCCTTCACAACTTGGGATGCGATTGCGGTGCTGAATCACACCGCAATCGCATACCGAGCCCGCATCACTCTTGCGGAGCCACTCCGAACTGGAACACACCAGGCTCCAGCACAGGGTTCACGGTGACCGGAATCACACTCTTGGGCGCGAATCGCCCTTCGAGCAACAGCTTGGACAGCGGGTTCTCGATGCGCTGCTGAATTGCCCGCTTGAGCGGCCGTGCACCGAACACCGGGTCAAACCCTACCTTGGCCAATTCTGCCAAGGCAGCGCCGGACACCTGCAATTCCAAATCCATCTTGGCCAACCGGGATTGCAGCAGCTGCAGCTGAATCTTGGCGATGGACGCAATGTGCTGTGCATCCAGCGCGTGGAACACCACAGTCTCATCAATGCGGTTCAAAAACTCGGGCCGGAAGTGGTTCTTGAGTTCACCCCACACCGCTTCTTTGATCTCGTCCGAGTCCTGTCCCACCATCGCCTGGATCAAGTGCGAGCCGATGTTGCTGGTCATCACGATCACCGTGTTCTTGAAGTCCACGGTGCGGCCCTGGCCGTCGGTCAGGCGGCCGTCGTCCAGCACCTGCAGCAGCACGTTGAAGACATCGGGGTGGGCTTTTTCCACCTCGTCGAGCAGCAGTACGCTGTAGGGCTTGCGGCGTACGGCTTCAGTCAGATAACCGCCCTCTTCGTAGCCCACATAACCGGGGGGTGCACCAATCAGGCGGGCCACCGAATGCTTCTCCATGAACTCGCTCATGTCGATGCGGATCAGGTGGTCTTCGCTGTCGAACAGGAAGCCCGCGAGCGCCTTGCACAGCTCGGTCTTGCCCACACCCGTGGGGCCCAGAAACAGGAACGAGCCCGTGGGCCGGTTGGGATCGGAAAGGCCCGAGCGCGAACGACGGATGGCGTTGGCCACCGCAGCAATAGCCTCGTTTTGTCCCACCACACGTTCGTGCAGCTTGGCTTCCATCTGCAAGAGCTTGTCTTTCTCGCCCTGCATCATCTTGGCGACCGGGATGCCCGTGGCACGGCTCACCACCTCAGCGATTTCTTCGGCGCCCACCTGTGTACGCAACAGGCGGCGCGCAGCGGGCGCACCGTCCTTGCCAGCCTCTTGCGCCTGAGCTTCCTTGAGCTGCTTTTCCAACTCGGGCAGCTTGCCGTACTGCAGCTCGGCCACCTTGTTGAAGTCGCCCTTGCGGGTGAATTCTTCGATCTGGAACTTGAGCTTGTCGATGGCCTCGCGCACATGGGCGCTGCCCTGCGCCTGGGCCTTTTCGGACTGCCAGATTTCGTCGTAGTCGGCGATTTCCTTTTGCAGCCGGGTGATCTCTTCCTCGATCAGCGCAAAGCGCTTTTGAGAGGACTCGTCTTTTTCCTTGCGGACGGCTTCGCGCTCGATCTGCAACTGGATCAGGCGGCGGTCGAGCCTGTCCATCACCTCAGGCTTGGAGTCCATCTCGATCTTGATCTTGGACGCGGCCTCATCGATCAGGTCGATCGCCTTGTCGGGCAAAAACCGGTCGGTGATGTAGCGGTTGGACAGCTCGGCCGCAGCCACGATGGCCGGGTCGGTGATGTCCACGCCGTGGTGCACCTCGTACTTCTCCTGCAGTCCACGCAAGATGGCAATGGTCGCCTCGACGGTAGGCTCGCCCACCAGAATTTTCTGGAAGCGCCGCTCCAGCGCTGCATCCTTCTCGATGTACTTGCGGTACTCGTCGAGGGTAGTGGCACCCACGCAGTGCAATTCGCCACGCGCCAGCGCGGGCTTGAGCATGTTGCCCGCATCCATCGCGCCCTCGCCCTTGCCGGCGCCCACCATGGTGTGCAACTCGTCAATAAAGACAATGGTCTGGCCTTCATCCTTGGCCAGCTCGTTGAGGACGCTTTTCAGGCGCTCCTCAAACTCGCCGCGGTACTTGGCACCGGCGAGGAGCGCCGCCATGTCGAGACTGAGCACGCGCTTGTTCTTCAGGCTCTCGGGCACTTCGCCCGCCACAATACGCTGGGCCAAGCCCTCAACGATGGCCGTCTTGCCCACACCGGGCTCACCAATCAGCACGGGGTTGTTCTTGGTACGCCGCTGCAGCACCTGAATGGCGCGACGAATCTCGTCGTCACGGCCGATCACCGGGTCGAGTTTGCCCAGGCGAGCGCGTTCGGTCAGGTCCAGACAGTACTTGGCCAAGGCGCCACGCTGGCCCTCCGCCTCGGCGCTGTCCATCTTCTGGCCACCGCGCACGGCTTCAATCGCAGCCTCCAGACTCTTGCGCGTGAGGCCGTTGTCCTTGGCGATCTTGGCAGCATCGCCCTTGCTGTCGATCACAGCCAGCAGAAACAGCTCACTAGCAATGAACTGGTCGCCGCGCTTGATGGCTTCTTTCTCAGTGGCTTGCAAAACACGGCCCAACTCGGGCCCGCCTTGTACTTGGTCATTGCCTTGCACCTGAGGCAGCCGCTTGACGGCTGCCTCAGCCCCCGCCAGCAGCCCGGGCACATCGGCGCCTGCACGTTGCAGCAAAGCCTTGGGGCCGTCATCCTGTTGCAGCATGGCCTGCAGCACGTGCACGGGCTCGATATAGGCGTGGTCATTGCCCAGCGCAATGCTCTGGGCGTCACTCAGGGCTTCCTGAAACTTGGTGGTGAATTTGTCGAGACGCATGGTCTAAGTCCTCCGAATTGCACTGAACTTGAGGCAAGGGGTGCCTGATTTCAAGACAGCTTTTTGTTTGGATATTGACCTGCGTCAACTACTGACTATGGTTGGAGCAAGCGCTATTGATGCCAATTACCTTATACGTGACCGCCAATCACTAACTGCATCGCCCGAAATGCCGAGCAAGCGATTGCCAAGGTTGATTCAATGCCCCCGAGTTGCCTATTGCGTAGCTGAGCTAGTGCAGCTGGTATCAGTGCTCGGTTTGCAAGCTCTCACCCGCCCCGTCCGCGCCACTACCACACGTCGGGTTTCCTCTAATGCACTTGTACTGGGCGTATCGGTCCTGGCAATCGTCAAGCTGAGTGCAACAGGCGCTGCACTGTTGTCCACGGAATAGCCAGAGTTGTCAAATTTTATATAGGGAGTCGAACCTGCGGCGATACTATTGCCGGTAATATTGAAATAGCTCTTAAGAGCATCTTGGGCTTGAACCGCTATGTCGGTTCCCTCTGTGTAAGAATTATCACGATCGGTATCCACATAAACAATCCAACCACTATTCCAACCAGTACCCTTAGGAATAACAAATGCATTCCTACCGGTTTTCATAGCTTCACCCTTTGCAGCGTTCACCGCAGCCAATAAAGAATTTGTTAGCGAAGTAAGCTCAGAGTTACGCTGATATTGAACAAAACTAGGTACAGCAAGCGCAGCCAAAACTGCAGCAATCGCTATCGTAATAATAAGCTCAATAAGGGTAAAACCAGCAATACGGTTTTTCATCATCATGGCCAACAAAGTTTGGGTTCCGTGGCAGCAGCTGTACCAGTACACGATTTGGTACCAGTAGTAGTCATCTGCAAATCACCCACCTTGGGATCTGCCTTTACTGGCGTCGCTATAACTCTAACGCAATCGCCAATTGAGAGCGTGCCAGAACCGGCCGGACAGGCATCAGCACTTAATATGTAATGCGAATTAGCTAGAGTACCCCCAGAAAATGTCTTGAACGGCACAGACGCTGCGGTGCCCCCGCCGCAAGCAGATCCAGGGGATGTAGCGGTGGCCGCACCCGTTGAAGCATTTGTTGTGAAGCCAAGGTAACAATTCTGTTGGGTTATGTATCGCTCTTGTTGCTGAATTAACTGTGCTACCGCAGCCCTGCCTTGGGCTCTGCGTCCCTTCAGAACCGAGTCGGTGTAAGCAGGATAAGCGACAGCAGCCAATATGCCAATGATTGCCGCCACAATCATTAATTCAATCAGCGTGAACCCTACGGAATATTTTTTTAATCTATTCATGGCGCATTCTTCATATCTTGATAGTTAAAAATTTGCCGCCAATTTAACCGCCCAATGGTTTCTTTCGTTGTCACGGGCGGAGCGCTGGTGTCGATACCGCTCTGCGCTTGCGTAAAACGACGCAACGTTGTTGTCCGAATGCGCCTTCCAGTGCTATCAGACGGAGTAACGACTGTCTCGGAATCACTTGATAGCAGGACTGGAGGGCCGAGCAACCCAAGGCTAGAAGGCGTATACGAGCCAGATCCGCTATTGATGCTGAGGAAGTATTGATTTCCACTACCAAGTGTATTAGAGCAGGAACCCGCACCTGAGGTGGTAGAGCCTGGGATCTTGGAATTGACGGCAGCAGACAATGTCCCAAGATCAAGTGCAGCCTGATCAATTCTTTCACCGGACACTGGCAAATCAAAATACCAACCGGCTCGGCTACTCGTATCAGTATTAGTCGTTGGGCGCCCCCATTTGAAAGCGCTCACTGTAATAGCTTTGGTAGAGGTGTTCACCGTACCTGCTTGCAAACGCCCTCGGCCTGTAACAACACTAGCTCCTGCAGGGGAGTCATCAGCAGTAGCAGAACCATTATCATAAACAGCATATAACGACTGAGTAGTTGTGGAAATATTATCTCCAGCCTCTAGATATTTACCCGTTCCAAAAACAATATAGAAAGACTCAACGCCACCGACAATCGGGCCTGCAAAAGGAGTTGGAGCAGCAAAAATAGGCTGCACTTTGGGGGTTGCATCTCCCGTGCGAGCGATGTACAGCGGGTAAGGAACCGGACTTCCAGCGCTACCCTTATCGAAGAAGGACAGTTTGTCCATATTCCAGTCCGACGGAGTCTTCCCAGCAAAACTGAGCCTCCACAGAGCCCCGTGAAGGTCGCCCATGTAGATATCAGTCATCTCGCCCTGAGTACCGTACAAAGCACTGAAGTTAGCTAAGCCCGTTGCGTTGCTGGAAGCCAAGCTGGAACTTGTGGGTACAGAAACCTTGTAGTAGTTGTTACCCAATGACCATGCTGCACCAGAAGGCTTGTCGAGAGCAAGCAAAAACAGCGCTGGCTTACCAGTCGTGCTAAACCTGCCATCCGCATCTGGAACATAGTTATTCACCCCACTACCCACCACTGCAAACCAACGATAGGTGACCGTTGAACTAGTACCGCTCGTTTTGATTTTTAATATTTTTGGCTCACCGACCACCTGCCCCATATCCTCGTCGTCGGCACGAGTGAACTCCCACATCACACTGGATGCACTGAAATTGGAAGGATTGGAGACATCCAATGCAAAGACTCCGGAGCCACCCCCTCCAGTGCCAGACACAAGAACTGTTTTCCAATCAGTGCTTGCACCCGTGTTCGCAACTTGCGCCTCTGACACTACCGATGGAGCGTCGACGTAATTTTGGTGATTGTTGGCAAAAGAAGGATCCGTCAAGGCAGACAAATTGCGTCCGAGCCAGCTGGGGATATAAGCAAACAATTCATCCCCCGTCGTGGCACTAAACGCGTGAAGCATCCCGTCATTAGAACCTGCGAAAACGGCGGGCGTGCGCGCATCATAGGCAGTTCGGAACGCAGCATAACCAGTACCGGTAAACGCCTTAGAAGGCGCACCAGAGTACGTGATATTAGAGTTCACAATATCACCCAGTAATGAGCTACGGACCCTGAACGGAGCGCCTTCTTTGGTCCTGTCGCCGCGAAGATAGGCCAGCCTATCAGCCCCAAGACCGTCTGCAGCTGCAGAAGGACTTGGTTTATTCAACTGATCCTTGAGTGCTGTGTCGATGGCGGTCCAAGTAAAAGCAGTAGCTGTCGTAGTAGAGGTCGCACCTACGCGCCCAACAAAGATCTTGCGATTGGTCGCAGGCGAAATCATGTTGTCCAGCCGCTGGGCAGCACTCCAAAGCTGCGTGCCTATCACAAGATTATTGCTTGCATCTTGGGTAACAGGCTCAGCAACAACATCGCCACTCCAATTGCTAGTGTCGAATTTTGCAGAGTAAGAAACGGAATTGCTTGTGACTTTGCTACCCGTACTTAGGCCACCGCCGGCAACACTTCGCGCGCTGGTAGAAGCTCTGCTGAAAATCTCATCGAAAGCAGTGAGCACCTCCCGAGCTGGAGAGGTTTTGGAAGTATTGTAGACGTAGTATGTGCTTGCTTCGCCAGCCTCACTAGCCTTCTGCCAGACATTATTGTTATTTACATTATTTTGATCTTTAAAAGGATTACCCTTGACATTATAAGGCTTCTGCCCTGGATTAGTTGGGTCCGTTTCAAAGCCACCATACTTAGCAGCCATGAAGAATTGGTTGGCCGTACGACGTGTGTTATCGTCATTTTGAGCCCCGTATTCATTCACATCAAACACAAAGGTTTTTACGCGCAACCCGGGACGCTGTTTAGCAGAATCAGCAGTCCACCCTGTTCCGCGTATGTCATGCGTTCTCGCCCAATAGGCCGAGCCCATGATTTGACTACGATCCGTTCCACTAGGTACGCTGTTATTGGCCGTGTTGGGATTCGATATGGCTTGCGTATTTCCTTGCCCATCCACATAACTTCCGGCTGTATTTTTTTCAAACTTCTGAACAATACCGCGCCAATAATTTATATCAGGAATATTATTAGCCACGCTTGCTGTCGGCAGCCGATTACCATCGTGGGTATTTATATCACCTACCACCACAATATTACTCTTCACACAGGAGTAGTCACTGGTATTGCTACGACCATCTCCATATGGATCAGTCCATGATGTGAAATAAGGGAAGCCATCCGCCATTGTTGCGGTAATAGTGCCACTGATAGAGTCGGCACTCGGCTGCAGGCCTTGCAAATAACGAAGTGTCTCATAGTGCAGCTCACCCACGGGGTCGTATTTTTTGTACACCCCAGGCGTAGGCCCTGTGCGACCGAATTTATTCAAATAGTTAATAACACCACTGATTGCGGGTGAGGCATTAGAGTCCGGATTGTCGTAAAAAACTCCAGTATTCGCATTCCACTCAGCCTTCGGATTTCCACCTGACGGCGTATTATCTTGCCCGGTAATACTGTAAGTCTTCGCCCCAACATACTTCATGGGAGCGCGAAGAACCCCACCATAACGCCCGCCGGTATTATAACTGGCCGTTTGATCTAACAAATAACCAAATGCGGCAAGACGCATTTGATCACTATATTTTTGAATCACACCAGTGGGCTTGTAGTTACCGTTTGGATATTGTTTACAAAAATTGTAATTCCGAGAATCCTGCAACGTGCCAGAAATAGCGTTGCACACCTGTACTCGCGCATAGAAGAATCCGTCAGAATTCAACGCTGCAGAGGAAGTTGGCGGTGTCCAAGATCCGGAATAGTCTGCGATGTAGCAACTCTTGGATTGACCAGACCAGGGATCTCCGAAAACTGCATTAGTGCACGAGACACCGTTATATGCAGGCGCTACTTTCCATTTGTTAGTTCCACCAGATTTTGCCCCATACCACACTTCTTTCACACCCGTGAAACTGCATGTCGCATTTTCAGCAGCGCATAGTGTGGAACTGCTCGGTCGATTGGAAGTACTATTTGCGATAGGACCAATGGCAGTAGAGCTGGTACTGGCACCCAACGTGTACGCAGACGTGTTTCCACATCCTCCTGTCTGCGAAGTGCCAAAATAAATACGGTTCAGGGTGTTCGCAACGTAGATGTCACTGCCGTTAGCGGCGGTAATCATGGCAGTGGGAACGGCTCCCCAGTAAGTCCCGGCTCCACCGCCATCTTTTGACAATTGCTTCGCCGGGAAATTGGTGCTGTTCCACATGCACGTCGGATCGCCATTAGGGATAACTGCCCGCTGCAGAATCGTCAGAGATGCAGTATCAATGTACCGATCCCCACCCGACAAAGCGAGGCGAAGCATGTCAATGGCTGAGCTGGACGCCCAATTCAAAAAGTTACCACTGAATGCATTCGAGCATTTACGGGCTGTAGCAGCACCGATACGGTCAAATCGCTTGTAATCGGCAACAGTTTGCGTACCCGTAGGCGTCTCCGAAGGCGCATCATTATAAGAATAACAACTTTCAGCGTCATAATAGCCCAGATATTCTTTAGCAGAACTATAGGTGTTGTCGGTACTGCCACCCGGGGTATATTGCGCCCCAACAGTTGGAAATTCGACAGACAATGCAAGCGCCAAAGCTGGTTTGTCAACGACGACCGCAGCATATAAGGGCTCCGTAGCAAGAGCCACGGCAGGAATTGCAGGAGGAGTTCCGCTTCCGATTGCGACAAAAGAAGCCGCTATAACAACTGGTGCCAGCCCCCACGCAAGATATGCAGCTCGCGTACGAGGCAATACATCTCGAATTTTCCGATGCATATTTGCACTGGCGATTGCCAGATTTTCAGATAATTTTGACATATTCTTCACCAATCAATTTCTGTAAATCATCTGAACCACGCCTTGAGTCTCTCCATTTGGGCCAAAACCCATCGAGGTAACTCGATAAACATAAGAAGGACCTGACCCAGCCGTGGGATCTGTTGTTCTGTAAGATTTCACACCGTATCGGTCAAGAATCGGCTCTATCACATAGCGAGGCGGCTTCGCTGGTTGAGTACCTTTGACTCCTGATGGAAAATCCCGTCCCGTGTAGGTACCCAGCTGAACGGATTTAGCACCGGTGCCGGAGTCTGTGAAGTCAACTGTCAGCCACGCAGGCTTACCGGTTTCTTTCAGAGCACATAGACCGACGCTCTGGCCCGAATCGCCGCAGTTATCTATAAATTTAGCGAGATCTACATCACCACGCTTGAAGATAGTATTCCGTTTATTAGGGGAGGAGGCTGGAAGCCCTTCAATGTCGAACTCTGCGTCAATCAAGCCTGCTTCCGCCCCTTGCCAAGCGATCTGCATGTCTCTTTCATTTCGAGTTCCTCGTTCACCCATCATCGAGATCTGTATACCCCCGACCCCGAGCACCGAAACCACAATAAGAATGAGCATCACAATGATCAGCGAGAGGCCGCGCTGATGCATTGATCCACCCTTCTTTTGATAGAAATTTATCATTCTCATTTCAGTACTCGCCCTGAAAATTGCGCAGATGCACGGTGAACGTGACAACCTGCCTCAGACGATTATCACTGGTCGGCGTATAAACAGTTCCTGGATCTGTCGTATTATTCGCAAAACCCGATCCTTTAGCGCCACTGGCAGAGCCCTTTGATACACCCAGTGGATAAAAAGTTTGGCTGCTGCTGTCTACTGCAGAGCCCGGTGGCCCACGCAAAACAACACCAATTCTTATGCTTCTAACACGTTGCCAGTTAGCGTAAGTAGCAACATCATTACCAGCAACCGTCAACTGATCGGCCCTTAAATATCGCTCGGGGATGGAGTCAGCCGCGGACGGAATAGGGACAGTAGTATTTCCCGGTGCAATACCGTCAACTCCGTAAAGGACTTGAAAATTTTCTACACCGGAGATGATCGGTTGCACGTCATAGGGTGCGGCGCCAGTATCAGACCGAGAGCACATAAGAGCGGGCTCGCCGTCTGACCCAACACCCACATGGAGAATGCTGACCAGCTTGTCATCCAATCCTGTTGCAACTGCCGTAGAAGCAACACCAGCGCAATCAATCATAGTGCTGTCAGAAGTTACGGCATCCGGTGTCGATGAGCTGGTTTGATGTCTCAGTACCAAAATGTCGCTGCCGTAGGCCACTTGTCCAGATGTGCGTGCTGTGCCCGCGTCCCATGTGGTGCTAGAGGTACGGGAAGCGTTATTCAAGCCGAAAACATTTGGTGGAGGGGTGCCGGCTCCGTACGATTGATTTTTTTTAGCTGTCGTATCAGTCGCAAACTTGATATCTCTATAACCAGCTTGCACACCAAGACGCTGCGTAAGGCTTTGCAGGTAGCGCCCGTTGTCCCGTAACTGCGACGCTGCATCAACCGCAGTAAATCCCTGGCGAGAAATCAATAAAGAAGCAGCTGCAGCAAGAGCAATCAACAAGCCCAGAGCCATAGCCACCATCAACTCGATAAGAGTGACCCCTTTTTGGATGCGAGTCATTAAGCAGCCCCCCCCAAATCCGCCGCTGAAAGTTGAGGATTCATCATGTCACGTTCCCACTGGTTACAGGAACCACTACGTAGGGCCGGCTAGCGCTGTCGCTTGCCCTCTCGAGCGCTGCGCTACCCGTCTGGCTCTTATCCGTCACAGTTCGTGTCCAACCAATTTTGATGAACACAATTTCGTCAGCCCCCGTTGCATTGCAAGTCCATTGAGGGAGGCCACTGGAGTCATATGGTGTACCATCAAAACATACTGTTACTCGTGCGTCGGGCAGATCAGCCGCCACGCGTGCCAGCCAGTCCGTCATTTCTGCGGCAGCAACATCTAACGTGGACGTGCACCCGGTAGATGCATTACTTACAGACATGCAGTAGCTGGGCGATGACATCGTCATTGAGGTCACCAAATAAGGATTAGCAGCCGCAGTCGTTTTTACAGCTATTTCCTTGTTACCACGCATCATTTCAGCCAACTCGCGGGCATAAACCACTGCCTGAGCTTGAAGGCGGGCATCCCGATTAGCTTGTAGTGCAAACGCTTGCATGCCAACAGTCCCCAACATGCCAAATGCCAGTATCACGATGGCTACCAGAATCTCCACCAGAGTGAAGCCGCCTTCGACACGGCGGCACTCCACACTTTGAGCGGATGCGGGATTTCCGATAAAACCGAATGAAGATCGAATTTTCATGGGCTTATCTTACGAAGCGCCTGAGCTTTCGGATAGGCGCGACAAAACCGCTTGTGCGCCAGGATTGACCGCCGAGCGTCAAAGAATGCCTCCCCCCCCCCGGACCTTCGCACAGGAGCGCCAAGGTCATCGATTGCAAATACGTGAAAGATGCAATCTGATCCTATCTGCTATCCTGAGATACGGCGCCGCACCGACCGTCCGTGAGCACACAGCTGACACTTCTGCAGCCCTGTTGCATTCAGTTCTTGCTTCATAAAATTTGTGGTCAGTCGAGCATTTCTGTTGATCACTCAAGATTGTTATTTCGCCAAAGGCACGCTTAGCGAAATGCGGTTTCGCATTTAACGCGGGTCGCATGCTAGAGGTCAATTCGCTATTGTCTGTTTCCCGAAGAGAATGTTGTTTGACATGGCCTATCCGCAGCGCCCAGAAAACCAGCAAGCGTCCGACGCGTTCGACCCAGATTCAACCCTGGCATTCCAGCGACGCATGGAGCGAGCCCCAGAATGGTTCTGCTCCTTTTTGGCCGGCAACAGCCGGGAAAAGAGCCGTTTACGCAGAGAGATAGCCACGATGAAAGGCTCAGTGGTCTGGCTGGTGCAGCAGCGCCGACAGGGCACCTGGAGTGCAGAAGAGCGGGCCCACCTGCGGGATGTGATGCGGTCCGCTTCTTC
>Ga0066255_1000987_pt2 | contig 17234 bp, 16 predicted proteins | sample ThiBiot_750_biof_FD_71148 | JGI IMG/M metagenome (GOLD analysis project Ga0066255, IMG submission 71148) | Wastewater bioreactor microbial communities from Cape Town, South Africa - Thiocy_expt_750_biof (version 2) | ecosystem: Engineered > Bioreactor > Thiocyanate-remediating >... | reverse complement strand
GGACGCTGGCCGAGCGTCGCCGTCGCTGCCGCCTGGCTGTAGCTATTGGTCAGCGCGGGCGTGAAATTGATGATGGCATTGGCACCACCAGAGCTGGTGGCGCGAACGAATTCGTACAGGCCGGCGTTGCCGATGCTGGTTGTTCCCTTGCCGCTGCCGGTTCCGCTGCCATAGTTGGCGCTGTTGCTGCCGTTGACGACACCATCCTGCATCTGCATGACGATCAGCAGATCGCCCGTGGCAATGGTGCTGGTGGCGCTGCCGGCGCACGGCACGCTGGCGGCGCGCAAGCGGCTGGCGCTGCACGCTCTCGACGAGCAGCACGTTGCCCTCGCTGCCGCTGCCCAGGCTGGCGAAACGCATGGCGCCCGTGCCGCGGCCAGGAGTCTGTCGGAGTTGAATCGAGCCTGCGTGAGCCCCTGTCCGGGGCCCCGGCTCACTTCAACTGGTCGCGCAGCAGCGCCAGGATCCGTCCCGCGGTGCGCCGGTCGACGTCGGGCACCGGCTTGCCGTCCTGTGCGAGCACCGTCACGCGGCTCTGGGTGCCCGCCTCGGCGACGTGGACGCGGAACCGGCTGCCCGCGTCGGCACGCGGCTTGGCCGAGGAGAACAGCCGCTTGAAGAAGCCCGGCTTCTCGGCGACGCGCCCGCCCTCGACCTCGGGGTCGACGTAGCGCACGAAGTACAGCCCCTGCGAACGATCGCGATCCTCGACCGTGAAGCCGCCGCGATCGAGCGCCAGCCCGACCCGGCGCCAGGCGCGATCGAAGCCCTCGGCCACCTCGAGCGCCTGCCCGCCGCCGTCGCCGACCAGCTTGGCGGCCGCGCCTGCCGCCGGCGAGCCGGCCGCGGCCGTCTGCGTGGCCGCCTGCTCGGGAGCGAACTTCAGCAGCAGCCGGTTCAGGAACTCGGCCTCCAGGCCCGGATCGGGCGCCCGCGGCTGCCACATCGTGCGGTCGCGGCCCTCGGTGGTATAGACCTCCTGCATGCCGCGATGGCTGATGTAGATCTCGGTGGTGTTGCCGGTCCTCTCGAGCCGGGTGCGGAACTTGTCGCGCTCGGGCGTGGAATAGAAGCTCTCGAACGCCCGCCCGATGGTGCGCCGGATGAAGTCCTGCGGAATCTTGGCGCGGTTCTCGGCCCAGTCGGTCTCCATGATGCCCGTGGCGGGCGACTCGGTCTGCACCGTGAAGCCGTTGTCCTGCCAGAACTCGCGCAGCATCGGCCACACGCGCTCGGGCGGCGCCTCGACCACCAGCCATCGTTCGGAGCCGGCTCGCTCGATGTGCGCGCCGGGAACCGCCGGCAGCACCACGCCGGTGCTGCCGGCGGGGCGCTCCGTGGCATGGCCGCGCTCGTAGCTCGAGAAGGTGCGCGCGCTCGCGTCGCGCTCGGGCACCGTGTAGCGGCCGTCGCTGGCCGGTGCGGCCAGGTCGGGCGGGATGTCGAGCGGCGGCACCTTGCCGGCGGACTTGTAGTCGATGCGGCCGGCCTGCTCGATCCTGTCGTTGAGCGCGCACGCGCCCAGTGCCGTGGCCAGGGCCGAAACCACCGCCAGCCTGGCCGAAACAGCGAGAAACCCGTTCCTCAATTGATCACTCCTGAGCGCCTGAGCGCCGCGCGAACCAAGTCGTGGCGCTCGGCCGACAACGGCGTGAGCGGCAGCCGGATGCCGCGGGACACGCGCCCCATCTCGGCCAGCGCCCACTTGACCGGGATCGGGTTGGCCTCGACGAACAGATCGACGTGCAACGGCAACAGGCGGCGGTGCAGCGCGAGCGCCGCCGCCCATTCGCCGGCGAGCGCATGCCGGCACATCTGCGCCATCGGCCCGGGAGCGACGTTGGCGGTGACCGAAATGATGCCGTGGCCGCCCATCGCCATGAGCGCCAGGCCGGAGTCGTCGTTGCCGGCGTAGACCGCGAAGCCCTGCGGAAGCTGCGCGAGCAGCGCCGAGCCGCGCCCGATGTCGCCGGTGGCATCCTTCAGGCCGACGACGCCCGGCACCTGCGCCAGGCGCAGGACGGTGGCATTGGAGAGATCGGCCACCGTGCGCGCGGGCACGTTGTACAGCACCATCGGCAGGTCGACCGCCTCGGCCACCGTCCTGAAGTGGCGGTACATGCCTTCCTGCGTCGGCTTGTTGTAGTACGGCACCACCTGCAGCGAGGCGTGCGCGCCGGCCTTGTGCGCGAACTCGGTGAGCTCGATCGCCTCGCGCGTGGAGTTGCCGCCGGCGCCGGCGATGATGGGCACGCGCCCGGCGGCATGCTCGGTGGCGACGCGGATGAGGGTGGCGTGCTCCTCGACGTCGACGGTCGGCGATTCGCCGGTGGTCCCGACGACGACGATCGCCGCCGTGCCCTCCTCGACGTGCCAGTCGATGAGGCGGCGATAGCACTCGAGATCGAGGCTGCCGTCCTCGTGCATCGGACTGACGATCGCGACAATGCTGCCCTGGATCATGGCTGGCCGGAAACGAAAAGCGACATTCTAGCCGAGCGCGCGCAACGCCCCGTCGCCGCGTGCGCGCACCGCGCAGACGCGCTGCACCACGGCCGGCGCGGGCTGCTGCCCGGGCGGGACCGCGCGCTCGACGATGCCGTGCTCGAAGGCGAGCACGGTCAGGCCGGCGCGCGTGCTGCGCTCGTACAGCTCGCCGGGCGCCAGCAGGAAGGCCGGGTTCGACGGACGCCCGAAGCGCTCGTTGCCCTGGGCGAAGGTTTCGTAGATCAGCAGGCCGTTCGGCGCCACCAGCGCCGCGAGCAGCGCGAAGCGCGGCCGGAACAGGTAGCGGGTGACGATCACCGCATCGAAGCGCTCGTCGCCGAACGGCCACGGGCCGGCCTCGAGATCGGCCGCGCGGACCTGCACGCCGGGGCCGACGGCCGCCAGCGCCGTCGCATCGCGATCGACGGCGCTGGCGCGCAGGCCGCGGCGCGCGGCCTCGCGCGCGTGCCGGCCCGGGCCGCAGGCGAAGTCGAGCACGCTCGCGCCGCTCGGCAGCAGCGACAGCCAGCGGACCACCCACGGCGAGGGCGCTGCCCCCGCCGGGCCCTGATCGATCGACAGGACGGACATATTCCTCGGCGCTCTGGATGGGATCCGCTACATTACCGCGGATGCCCCGCCTTTCGCGGCGCCCGCCTCCGGCCGGCGTTGCGAGACGCTGCCAGCCACCCCGGGAGAGCCACGATAGAACCGGCCGCCGCTGCTGTACCCCCGCTCGCCGCGCGCTGCCGGCGCGCACTGCCCGGTGCCGCGCTCGCCGCCCTGGTGCTCGTCCCCGGCGCGGCCCATGCCGAGACCGCATCGCCCGACTGGCCGCCGGTGGTCGCGGCGCTGCTGGCGCTGGCCGGCATCGCGCTGCTCGGCGCGGCGCTGCGCCGCGCGCTGTCCGAGCGGCGCCGCTCGCTCGAGGCGCTGGACCAGCTCCAGGAGCGCAACGATGCGGCCGAGAACCTGGCCGCGCTCGGTTCGTGGGTGCACGACCTGCGGCACAACACGCTGCAGCTGAGCGCCGGCGCGCTGCGGCTGTTCGGCATCGACCCGGCCGCCGGCGTGCCGCCGCCGCCCGAGTTCCTCGCCCACATCCATCCCAACGATCAGCCGCGCTGGCAGCAGGCCCACCGCGCGACCGTGCGCGACGGGCGCGAGGCACGGGTGGAATTCCGCTGGATCCGGCCCAACCGCGAAGTGGTCTGGGTACGCAGCGTGGCGCGTTCCGAGCGCGACGCCCGCGGCGAAACGGTGCGCATCGCCGGCGTGGTGCAGGACATCACCGGCATGCGCGCGATGCAGCAGCAGCTGGCCTCGAGCGAAGCCAAGTTCCGCGACCTCACCCACCTGAGCTCCGACTGGATCTGGGAGACCGATGCGCAGCACCGCGTCTCGTTCCTGTCGGATTCGATCGACGCGGTGATCGGGCCGTGGCGGCGCGCCCTGATCGGGCGGCGCCGCTGGGACCATCCCGAGGCCGACTTCCTGCATCCCGACTGGGACACGCATCGGGCGACCTGCGAGGCACACCGGCCGTTCGAGGATTTCGAGTTCGCGCAGATCGATCCGCAGGGCAAGGTGCACTACCTGTCGCTGAGCGGTCGCCCGGTGTTCGACGACGGCGGACGCTTCGCCGGCTACCGCGGCACCGGCCGCGACATCACCCTCGAGAAGCAGCAGCGCATGCTGCTCGAGATCGAGGGCGACATCGCCGCGATCATGCGCGAGCAGACCGATCCGCAGCGCGTGGTCACCGCCATCGTCATCACCCTGTGCGGCAAGCTCGGCTGGATCGGCGGCGTGCACCTGGTGCGCAGCGGCCGCGCCATCGCGGTGCGCGAACGCTGGGGCTATCCGGCATTCACCCGCATGGTCGCCGACCTGCCGGCGGAGATCCCGCTCGAGGACGACGGCATCGAGGGGCAATGCTGGCGCGAAGGCCGGCACGCCTGGATCACCGACCCGGCCGCGCACCCGGCGTTCGCGCAGCGCTACCGCATCCGGGCGCTGGGCGCGCGCGCGGCCTTCCTCGCGCCGGTCCACGACGAGCACGGCCACACCATGAGCCTGCTGCTGTTCCTGAGCCCGGTGGCGTTTCGCGGCGAGCCCTTCCTCGGGCAGGCCGCCGACACGATCTCGCGCACGCTGTCGCTGTACCTGCAGCGCAAGGCGGCCGAATCGCGGCTGATGCACGCCTCGCTGCACGATGCGCTCACCGGCCTGTCCAACCGCGCCCACCTGCTGCAGCAGCTCGAGGCCTGCCTCGAGGCGAACCGGCGAGTGGCCCTGCTGTACGTCGACCTCGACCGCTACAAGCTGATCAACGATACGCTGGGCCACGCCGCCGGCGACAAGGCGCTGGTGGAGGTCGCGCGCCGCCTGCGCGACTCGGTGGGCGGGCACGACGCGGTAGGCCGCATGGGCGGCGACGAATTCGTGGCGCTGCTCGCGCAGCCCGGCACGCGCGAGGAGATCGAGCACATCGCCCGCACCGTGCTGGCGGCGATCGAGAAGCCGCTGGTGCTGGCCAACCGCGCCTACTTCCTGTCGGCGAGCGTCGGCGTGGCCATCGCCCCCGACGACGCACAGGACGCCCGGACGCTGATCCGCTGCGCCGACAGCGCCATGTACCAGGTCAAATCCGACGGGCGCAACGACGTGCGCTTCTTCGCCGGCGGCATGTCCGACGAGCGCGCGGAGCAGCTGCAGCTCGCCGCCGAGCTGCCCATGGCCATCCAGCGCGGCGAGGTCGACCTGCACTACCAGCCGATCATGAACATCGACGAGCGCTGCGTGATCGGCTTCGAGGGCCTGCTGCGCTGGCGCCATCCGACGCGCGGGCTGCTGATGCCGGACCGCTTCCTGCCGGCAGCCGAGCAGAGCAACCTGATCCGCGAGATCGGCCTGTGGGCGATCCGCCGCGCGCTCGACGACCGGGTGCGCCTGGGCATCGAGGCCTACCCCGACACCGCCGTGTCGGTGAACGTGTCGGCGCGCCAGCTGAGCGAGGACGGATTCCTCGTTCAGCTGGCCGAGATGATGCAGGAGCGGCGCTTCCCGCCGCGCCTGCTGCGCCTGGAGCTCACCGAGAGCGCGTTCATCGAGAACCCGGAGCGCACCGTGGCGCTGATCGGCGAGCTGCGCCGGCTCGGCGTACGGGTGATCATCGACAACTTCGGCACCGGCTACGCGTCGCTGTCGTACCTGAAGAACCTGCCGGTGGACGGCCTGAAGATCGATCGCGCCTTCGTCCAGAACCTGCCCGCCGATCGCGGCAACGCGGCCATCGTGCAGGCCATCACCACCATGGCCGCCAAGAACGGGCTGCAGGCGATGGCCGAGGGCGTGGAGACGGCCGCCGAGCTGCGCGGGCTGCGTTCGCTCGACTGCGACCAGGTGCAGGGATCGCTGATCTCCGAGCCGCTGCCGTTCACCGAGCTCAAGGACTTCCTCGAGGCGCTGCCGACGCTGCGCCAGATGCACCTGGTGCGCGAGTCGCGCGCCGGCGCGGGCGCCGTTCAGGCGTAGGCGAGCCCCATCGCCTCGCGCACCTCGCGCATCGTCTCCTGCGCGATCTTGCGCGCCTGGTCGCAGCCGTCGGCCACGATGTTGCGCAGCAGGCTCGGATCGTCGAGGTAGGGCTGGGCGCGCTCGCGGAACACCTGCTGCTCGGCGAGCACGGCATCGATCAGCGGCTGCTTGCATTCCAGGCAGCCGATGCCGGCGCTGCGGCATCCGGCCTGCACCCATTCCAGGGTGTCCTCGCCGCTGTAGACCTGGTGCAGCGGCCACACCGGGCAGCGCGCGGGCTCGCCGGGGTCGGCGCGGCGCACGCGCGCGGGATCGGTCGGCATGGTGCGGATCTTGGCGCTCACCGATTCGGGGTCTTCGCGCATCGCGATGGCGTTGCCGTAGCTCTTGGACATCTTCTGCCCGTCGATGCCGGGCATGCGCGAGGCCGGGGTGAGCAGCGACTGCGGCTCGGCGAGAATGATCTTGCGGCTGCCTTCGAGATAGCCGAACAACCGCTCGCGATCGCCCATGCTCAGGTTCTGCGCCAGCTCGAGCAGCTCGCGGCCCTGCTGCAGGGCGGCCTCGTCGCCCTGCTCCTGGTAGCGCGTGCGCAGCTCGCGGTAGAGCCTGGCGCGCCGGCTGCCGAGCTTCCTGACCGCCTCGCGCGCCTTGTCCTCAAAGCCCGGCTCGCGCCCGAACAGGTGGTTGAAGCGGCGCGCCAGCTCGCGGGTGAACTCGACGTGCGGCACCTGGTCTTCGCCCACCGGCACCCAGGCGGCGCGATACATGAGGATGTCGGCGGCCTGCAGCAGCGGGTAGCCGAGGAAGCCGTAGGTGGAGAGGTCGCGATCGGAGAGCTTGTCCTGCTGGTCCTTGTAGGTGGGCACGCGCTCGAGCCAGCCCAGCGGCGTGCACATCGACAGCAGCAGGTGCAGCTCGGCGTGCTCGGGCACCCGCGACTGGATGAACAGCGTCGACTGCTGCGGATCGATGCCGGCGGCCAGCCAGTCGATCACCATCTCCCAGACGTTGTCGCCGATCACGCCGGGCGTGTCGTAGTGGGTGGTGAGCGCATGCCAGTCGGCCACGAAGAACAGGCACGGATGCTCGGACTGCAGCCGCACCCAGTTCTTGAGCGCGCCGTGGAAGTGGCCGAGGTGCAGCGCGCCGGTGGGGCGCATGCCGGAGACGACTCGTTCGGTGAACATGTCACAGCGCAAGCAGCGTCGCGATCAGGCGGATCCCGAAGTCGATGAGCGGCGCCACCAGCCCGCCCAGCATGCCGGTGGCGAGCAGCGCGAGCAGGATGAACAGCCCGTACGGCTCCAGGCGCAGGTAGTGCGCGGCGAGCCGCCGGGGCAGCAGGCTCGCGACGATGCGCCCGCCGTCGAGCGGCGGCACCGGCACCAGGTTGAGCGCGGCCAGCGCGAGGTTCACCAGGATGCCCGCGAAGGCCATGTGCTGCAGGAACTCGCTGCCGCCGTCCGGCAGCAGCTTGAGCATGATTGCCCAGCCGATCGCCATCGCCACGTTCGCGCCCGGGCCGGCGGCCGCGACGATGCCCATGTCGCGGCGCGGCGAATGCAGGTTCGAGGGAACGATGGGCACCGGCTTGGCCCAGCCGAACAGCAGCCCGCTCCCGCCGAGCGACTTGCTGGCCAGCAGGATGAGCACCGGCACCAGCACGGTGCCCACCGGATCGACGTGCCGCAGGGGGTTGAGCGTGACCCGGCCCATCAGCTGCGCAGTGCGATCACCCAGGCGCGCGGCGACATAGCCGTGGGCAGCCTCGTGCAGCGTGATCGCGAACAGCACCGGAATCGCATAGACCGCAATCACCTGCGGAAGGCTCGGTTCCATGGCGCCGATTGTAGCAGCCGGTCTGCGGCGCCCCGCGCGCGGCGGCGCGGGCGGCGCCGGCCGTCAGAAGCGCACGCGCAGCATCGACGCCTCGAGCCCGCGCGCCACCATGCCCTCGATGCTGCCGCATCCGAGGCGCACGATCAGCGGCTGCTCGCCGGTCAGGTCGACGACCGTGGTCGGCACGAAGCCCTGTCCGCCGGCATCCAGGACGAGCTCGATGCGCCGATCCAGGCGCGCCAGGATGTCGTCGGCGTCGGTGAGCGGATCGTCCTCGCCGGGCAGGATCAGGCTCGAGCACAGCACCGGCTCGCCGTGCGCCTCGAGCAGGCCGCGCGCGACCGCGCTGGCGGGCACGCGCAGGCCGATGGTGCGGCGCGAAGGATGCCAGAGCCGCCGCGGCACCTCCTTGGTGGCGTCGAGCACGAAGGTGTAGGGCCCCGGCGTCCACTCCTTGAGAAAGCGGTACTGCCGGCTGTCGACCTTCGCATAGGTGGACAGCTCCGACAGGTCGCGGCAGATCAGTGTGAGCAGGTGGCGCTCGTCCAGGCCGCGCAGCGTGCGCAGCCGGTCCACCGCCGCCTTGTCGCCCAGGCGGCAGGCCAGCACGTAGCAGGCATCGGTGGGCAGAGCGATCACGCCGCCGCTGCCCAGGATCTCCGCGGCCTGGCGCAGCAGCCGCAGCTGCGGCGTGGTCGGATGCAGGGTGAAGCGCTGGGTCATGCGCTCGCCAGGGTCCTCCCGCCGGCGGCCGTGCGCGCAACAGCCTGCGCGGCCTCGGGCCAATCGGCCCACACCGGCACCAGCGGTGCCGGCAGCGGCGGCAGGCGACCCAGCTCGACGTGGCCTTCGTCGGGGCCGTGGAAATCGGAGCCGCGCGAAGCGCGCAGGCCGAACTCCAGGGCGATCTCGGCGAAGCGGCGGTACTGCTGGCGCGCGTGCGAGCCGCACACGACCTCGATCGCCTCGCCGCCGCCGTCGCGAAACTCGCCGATGAGGGCGTGCAGCGCGTTGTCGCCGAGCCGGTAGCGGCCCGGATGCGCCAGCACCGCGGTACCGCCGGCGGCGCGGATCCAGGCGAGCGCATCGCCCAGCGCCGCCCACCGGTGCGGCACGAAGCCCGGCCGGCCTTCGGACAGATAGTGCCGGAACACCTCGCGGACGTCGGCGCAGCGGCCCTGGGCGACGATGAAGCGCGCGAAGTGGGTGCGCGACACCAGGGCGGGATTGCCGGCGTAGCGCAGCGCGCCTTCGTAGGCGCCCGGCACGCCGGCACGCGCCAGCGCCTCGCCCATCTCGCGCGCGCGGGCATCGCGCCCCGCGCGCGTGCGCGCCAGCCCCGCGATCAGCGCCTCGCAGGCGAAGTCGACGCGCAGCCCGAGCACGTGGATGGTCTCGCCGCCCCAGCTGACCGAGATCTCCACCCCGGGCACGAAGGCCATGCCGGCGGCGAACGCCGCCGCGCGCGCTTCGGAGAGGCCGGCGACCTCGTCGTGATCGGTGAGCGCGAACAGGCGTACGCCCTGCGAGGCCGCGCGGCGGGCCACTTCGGCCGGCGCGAGCACGCCGTCGGAGACGCGCGAGTGGCTGTGCAGATCGGCGTTGAGGGCGCGCGCGGCGTCCGGGCTCGGCATCAAGCGAGGAACTCCTCGATCAGGCGGGCGACTTCGTCCGGTCGATCATGGTGGAGCATGTGCCCGGCACCCGCAACCGTGACCCTCCTGCGGGAACGGATCGCCTGCAGCCTGCGCCGGTACGCGGGCGTGTGGGCGAAGCGCTGCCACTCCTCGACGTGGCCGGCCTGCACCCACAGCACGTCGGCGGTGATCAGGCGCCAGCAGGCGAGCACTTCCTCCAGCCGGTAGAGCGTCGGCGAGACCAGGCGGTGGACCGGATCGGCGAGCAGCTCGAAGCGGCCGGCCGGGGTCGGGCGCGACCAGTGCTGCGCCAGGAAGGCCGCGTAGTCGGCGCGCAGGCGCGGATTGGTGCGCATCAGGCGCGCGGCCACCTCGTCGCGCGTGGCATAGTCGCGCAGCGACGGCCCGGCCTTGAGCTCGTCGAGCCAGCGCGCATAGCGCGCCGGCGCCTGATCCGGCCGGGTCGTCGGCAGCCCGAGGCCGTCGAGGTTCACCAGACGGCGCACGCGCGCCGGGCGCACGCCGGCGTACAGCGTCGCGACGTTGCCGCCCATGCTGTGGCCGGCGATGTCCGCCGGCCCCTCGGGCGCCAGGCTGTCGAGCAGCGCGTCGAGATCGCCGAGGTAGTCCGGGAACCAGTAGGTGTCGGACTGCGCCCGCGCGCTCAGCCCGAAGCCGCGCCAGTCGGGTGCGTACAGGCGCCAGTGCGCGGGCAGCGCATCGGCCACGAACTGGAACGACGCGGAGACGTCCATCCAGCCGTGCAGCAGGAACAGGGTGGGCGCGGGATCGTCCCGGCCGGGCGCGGGATCCCAGCAGCGCACGTGGTGGCGCAGGCCGCGAATGTCGAAGAACAGCGAGCGGCTCTCGCGGCGCGGCAGGTAGGGGTCGGCGGGCGGCATCGAAGCGGGCACAATACGAAGTGGCGATTATAGAAACATGGGGGGACCGCGATGACCGCCCTGGCGCGCGACGATTACGACACCCTGTATGCGCAGTTTCGCTGGCACGTGCCGCAGCGCTTCAACATCGCCGAGGCGTGCTGCGCGCGCTGGGCGCGCGACGCGCGTCGCACCGCGATGATCGTCGACGAGGGCGACGGGCGCGTGCGGCGCTGCACCTACCGGCAGCTGCACGAGCAGGCCGACCGGCTCGCCAACGCGCTGCACGCGCTCGGCGTGCGCCGCGGCGACCGGGTGGCGATCGTCCTGCCGCAGCGGCCCGAGACGGCCATCGCGCACTTCGCCATCCATCGCCTCGGCGCCATCGCCATGCCGCTGTCGATGCTCTTCGGCCCGGACGCCCTGCAATACCGCCTCGCCGACAGCGAAGCGGTCGCGGCGGTGGCCGACGCCCGGCACCTGGAGAACCTGCGCGCGGCGCGCGGCGAGGCACTGCGCCACGTCGTGGTGGTGCCGGCAGCCGGGCAGCGGCCCGCGCTGGCGGCCGGCGAGCACGACTGGCAGGCCCTGCTCGCGCGCGCCGCCGATCGCTTCCGGCCCGCCGACACGCTGGCCGACGATCCGGCGGTGCTGATCTACACCAGCGGCACCACCGGCCCGCCCAAGGGCACGCTCATCGCGCACCGCACGCTGATCGGCAACCTGAGCGGCTTCGTCGCCTCGCAGAACTGGTTCCCGCGCCCACGCGACGTGTTCTGGTCGCCGGCCGACTGGGCGTGGACCGGCGGGCTGATGGACGCGCTGCTGCCCACGCTCTACTTCGGCAAGCCGATCGTGGCGCAGGAGGGGCGTTTCGCGCCCGATCGCGCATTCGAGCTGCTCGAGCGCCACGCCGTGACCAACGCCTTCCTCTTTCCCACCGCGCTCAAGATGCTGATGAAGCACGAGGCGCGGCCGCGCGCGCGCCGCCGCCTGGCGCTGCGCGCCGTGATGAGCGGCGGCGAGGCGGTCGGCGATGCGCTGTTCGACTGGTGCCGCGACGAGCTCGGGGTCACGGTCAACGAGATCTTCGGCCAGACCGAGGTCAACTACGTGGTCGGCAATTCCTCCCTGCGCTGGCCGGCACGCCCGGGCTCCATCGGGCGCGCCTACCCCGGCCACCGCGTGGCGATCCTCGACGAGGCGGGGCGCGAGCTGCCGCCGGGCCGGCTGGGCGAGATCGCGGTCCACCGCCTCGATCGCCACGGCGACCCCGATCCGGTGCACTTCCTCGGCTACTGGCGCAACGAGGCCGCCACGCGCGCGAAATACAGCGGCGACTGGTGCCTCACCGGCGACCAGGCCGCCGCCGATCCCGACGGCTACCTGTGGTACGGCGGGCGCGCCGACGACATGTTCAAGGCCGCCGGCTACCGCATCGGCCCGGGCGAGATCGAGAGCTGCCTGGTGCGGCATCCGGCCGTGGCCAATGCCGCGGTGGTGCCCAGGCCCGATGCCGAGCGCGGCAACCTGGTCAAGGCCTTCGTGGTGCTCGCCCCGGGCCACCAGCCGTCGGACGTGCTGGCCGCGGCCCTGCAGGCCCACGTGCGCGGCAAGCTCGCGCCCTACGAGTACCCGAAGGAGATCGAGTTCATCGACGAGCTGCCGATGACCACCACCGGCAAGGTGCAGCGCGCCGTGCTGCGCGAGCGGGAACGCGCCCGCGCCGCCGGCGGCGGCTGACGACGCGCTTGGATTCCATCTCGCAGGTCGCGTTGGGCGCCGCGGTGGGCGTGGCCGTGATGGGCCGCCGCACCTCGCCGTGGCGCGCCGCGCTGTGGGGCGGCCTGTGCGGCACGCTGCCCGACCTGGATGCCTTCATCGATCACGGCGACCCGGTCTCCAACGTGACGCTGCATCGCGCCGAGAGCCACTCGCTGTTCTGGCTGAGCGCCGCCTCGCTGCCGCTCGCCTGGCTGGTGGCATGGGCCAACCGGCAGCGCGACCGGCTGCCACGCTGGTGGCTGGCGGTGTGGCTCGCGCTGGTCACGCATCCGCTGCTCGACGCGATGACGATCTACGGCACGCGCCTGGCGCTGCCCTTCACCGACCGGCCGTTCGGCACCGGCAGCCTGTTCATCATCGACCCGCTCTACACGCTGCCGCTGCTGGCCGGCCTGGCGCTCGCGCTGGGCAGGCGTCCGGCGCGGCTGCGCTGGAACACCGCCGGCCTGGTGGTCTCGACGCTCTACGCCGGCTGGAGCCTCATCGCGCAGCAGCAGGTCGCCGCGGCGGTGCACGCGACGCTCGCGGCGCGCGGCGGCGCCCCGGTTCCGGAGGCGCGCATCCTGATCACGCCGACCCCGTTCAACACCGTGCTGTGGCGCGTCGTGGTGATGCACGAAGACCGTTACGAGGAGGGCTTCCGTTCGCTGCTCGATCGCGCGCCGACGATGCGCTTCCACGGCTACCCCAGCGGGCGCGAGCTCTACCAACCGCTGCGCGCCCTGCCCGCGGTCGAACGCATGGTGCAGTTCACCCACGGCTTCTTCCGTCTCGCCGAGCGCGACGGCCGGATCGAGCTGACCGACCTGCGCATGGGACAGGAGCCGTGGTACTCGTTCTCCTTCGTCGTCGCGCAGCGCGACGGCAATCCGGGGCTGCATCCGGTGGTGCCGGTCAGCGTCGGCGGCCGCCAGGGCATGGACGTGCGCGCCAGCCTGCGATGGCTGGGCCGGCGCGCGCTGGGCGCCGACGTCGATCCGCCGCCGCGCTGAGGGGGCGCGCGGAGCCGGGGTACGCGCACCCGCATCGCTTACACTGGGCCCCTCCCCCACGACACAGGATTCTCTTCCGATGGCCATCTATCGTCTCGGCGACCGCGCGCCGCGCATCGATCCCGCCGCCTGGATCGCCGCGTCGGCGGAGCTGATCGGCCGGGTCGAGCTCGCCGCCGACTCGAGCATCTGGTTCAACTGCACGCTGCGCGGCGACAACGAGCCGATCCGCATCGGCGCGGGCAGCAACGTCCAGGAGAACTGCGTGCTGCACACCGATCCGGGCCATCCGCTGGAGATCGGCGCGCTCGTCACCATCGGCCACCAGGCGATGCTGCACGGCTGCACCATCGGCGACGGCTCGCTCATCGGCATCCAGGCGATCGTGCTCAACGGCGCACGCATCGGCGCGGAGTGCCTGATCGGCGCCGGCGCGCTGATCACCGAGGGGAAGGAGATCCCGCCACGCAGCGTCGTGATGGGCTCGCCCGGCCGCATCGTGCGCCAGCTCGACGACGCCCAGGCCGCCGACCTGCGCGCCAGCGCCGAGCGCTACGTCGAGCGCGCCAGGCTGTTTCGCCAGGCGCTCGAACCCATCGACCGAACGTGTGAATGAACCTGCTGCGCGGCGCGACCTCGGGCCGCTCGCTACGGTTCCTTCACACGTTCTTATCACCGGAAGGACGGGGACTCCTGCAGCCGGCCGTCACGGCCGGGCGGTGTGTCCGGCGTCGACCGCAGCGGTGCGCACGCGCTCGTCGCTGCCCGGGCGCGCCGCGGCCGCCTCGTCGATCTGCACGAAGATCTCGCCCGGCCTGACCATGCCGAGGTCGTAGCGCGCGCGCTCCTCGATCGCCTGCTTGCCTGCCTGCAGGTCCTCGACCTCGGCGGCGAGGGCCGCGTTGCGTGCCACCAGGCGCGCGTTCGTGCCCTCCTGCGCGTGCACCTGGCGGTCGAGCTCCCACACGCGCAGCCAGCCGCCCTTGCCCAGCCACAGCGGGTACTGGATGAGCAGCAGCAGCGCGGCGAGCACGAGGGCCAGAATTCGCATCCGGGCGATCCCAAAGACGCGGTGGGCGCGTCAGCGCAGATTGTAGAACGCCGAGCGCCCGGGGTAGGCGGCGACGTCGCCGAGTTCCTCCTCGATGCGCAGCAGCTGGTTGTACTTCGCCATGCGGTCGGTGCGGCTCATCGAGCCGGTCTTGATCTGCAGCGCGTTGGTGGCCACCGCGATGTCGGCGATGGTGGTGTCTTCCGTCTCGCCCGAGCGGTGCGACACCACCGCCGTGTAGTTGTAGCGCTTGGCCAGCTCGATGGCGGCGAAGGTCTCGGTGAGCGTGCCGATCTGGTTGATCTTGATCAGGATCGAGTTGGCGATGCCCTCGTCGATGCCGCGCTGGAGGATCTTGGTGTTGGTGACGAACAGGTCGTCGCCCACCAGCTGCACGCGATCGCCGAGCACGTCGGTGAGCAGCTTCCAGCCGTCCCAGTCGTTCTCGGCCATGCCGTCCTCGACGGAGACGATCGGGTAGCGGTCGCACCAGGTGGACAGCAGGTTGGCGAAGTCGTTGGCGCTCAGCACCAGCCCCTCGCCCTCGAGGTGGTAGCGGCCGTCGCGGAAGAACTCCGAGCTGGCGCAGTCGAGGCCGAGCGCGATCTGGCGGCCCGGCTCGTAGCCGGCCTTCTCGATCGCCTCGAGGATGAGCTGGATGGCCGCCTCGTGGTTCTTCACGCTGGGCGCGAAGCCGCCCTCGTCGCCCACGGCGGTGGACAGCCCGCGCGCGGCGAGCAGCTTCTTCAGCGCGTGGAACACCTCGGCGCCGTAGCGCAGCGCCTCGCGCAGGCTGGGCGCGCCGATCGGCAGGATCATGAACTCCTGCAGGTCGAGGTTGTTATCGGCGTGCACCCCGCCGTTGATGATGTTCATCATCGGCACCGGCAGCGACATGGCGCCCGAACCGCCGAAGTAGCGGTACAGCGGCAGGCCCGATTCCTCGGCAGCCGCCTTGGCCAGCGCCATCGAGACCGCCAGCATGGCATTGGCGCCGAGGCGCGACTTGTTCTCGGTGCCGTCGAGCTCGATCAGCGTGCGATCGACGTACGCCTGCTCGGCGGCGTCCAGGCCCATGATCGCCTCGGAGATCTCGGTGTTGATGTGCTCGACCGCCTTGAGCACGCCCTTGCCGCCGTAGCGGGCGGGATCGCCGTCGCGCAGCTCGATCGCCTCGCGCGAGCCGGTGGAGGCGCCCGAGGGCACCGCGGCGCGCCCCATGACGCCCGATTCGAGCAGCACGTCGCACTCGACCGTGGGATTGCCGCGCGAATCGATGATCTCGCGGCCGATGATGTCGACGATCGAACTCATGCCTGCTCCACCCCCTGCATGACCACCATGTTGAAGTATTCGGTCGCGCCGGCGCGCTGCGCGCGCGCCGCGCGGTACTGCGCGGAATCGTAGAAGGCGCGTGCCGCCGCGAGGTCGGGAAACTCGACCATGACCAGCCGCCCGGGCTGCCAGCGGCCCTCGAAGACCTCGTGCGCGCCCCCGCGCACCAGGAAGCGCCCGCCGGCGGCCTCGATCGCGGCGGGCGACAAGGCCATGTATTGCCGGTATTTCTCGGGATCGGTCACCTTGACGTCGGCGATCACGTAGGCGGGCATGGGCGTCCTCGTCGGTAATGGGTATCAGAGGGCCTGCTCGGCGAAACCGGTGCGCTTGACCACGTCGTCGAGCGCCTTGAGCGTTTCGAGCAGCTCGGCCATGCGCCCGAGCGGCCACGCATTGGGGCCGTCGGACAGCGCCCTGGCCGGATCGGGGTGCGTCTCCATGAACAGGCCCGAGACCCCGGCGGCCACGGCCGCGCGCGCCAGTACCGGCACGAACTCGCGCTGCCCGCCGGAGCTCGTGCCCTGCCCGCCCGGCTGCTGCACCGAGTGGGTGGCGTCGAACACCACCGGGCAGCCGGTCTCGCGCATGATCGCGAGCGAGCGCATGTCGGAGACCAGGTTGTTGTAGCCGAACGAGGCGCCGCGCTCGCACACCAGGATGTTCTCGCCGTCGCCGCCGGCCTCGATGGCCGCCGCGCGCGCCTTGTCGACGACGTTGACCATGTCGTGCGGCGCGAGGAACTGCCCCTTCTTGATGTTGACCGGGCGCCCGGCCGAGGCCGCCGCCCGGATGAAATCGGTCTGGCGCACCAGGAACGCCGGCGTCTGCAGCACGTCGACCACCGCCGCCACCGCCGCGACCTGGTCGGTCTCGTGGACGTCGGTGAGCACCGGCACGCCGATCTGGCGGCGCACCTCGGCGAGGATCTTCAGCCCCTCGTCGAGGCCCGGGCCGCGAAAGGACGAGCCGGAGCTGCGATTGGCCTTGTCGAACGACGACTTGTAGATGAACGGGATGCCCAGCGAGGCGGTGAGCGCCTTCAGCTCGCCGGCGGTGTCGAGCGCGAGCTGGCGCGACTCGATCGCGCACGGCCCGGCGATCAGGAACAACGGCCGGTCCAGCCCGACCTCGAAGCCGCACAGCCTCATGCGCGCCTCAGGCGATCCGCACCACACCGCCCTCGCTGCGCGCCGGTCGCACGGCGGCGCGCGCGAGCGCCGCCTCGACGTAGGAGCGGAACAATGGGTGGCCGTCGCGCGGGGTGGAGGTGAACTCGGGGTGGAACTGCACGCCCACGAACCACGGGTGCGCCAGCGCGCCGCTGCGCGGCAGCTCGATGATCTCGGTGAGCCCTTCCGAGGGGGTGCGCGCGGCGACCACCAGCCCGGCCTGCTCCAGGCGGGCGACGTAGCGGTTGTTGACCTCATAGCGATGGCGATGCCGCTCGTTGACCGACTCGCCGTAGATCGACGCGACCAGGGTGCCGGGCACGATCGGGCAGCGCTGCGCGCCCAGGCGCATGGTGCCGCCGATGTCGGAATCGGCGCCGCGCCGCTCGACGCGGCCCTCGCGGTCGAGCCATTCGGTGATCAGCCCGACCACCGGGTGCGGCGTGTTCGGATCGAACTCGGTGCTGTTGGCCTGCGCCAAGCCGCAGACGTGGCGCGCGAACTCGATC